>Ga0335074_10001908_pt1 | contig 28268 bp, 29 predicted proteins | sample Lox_Sample_23_FD_206715 | JGI IMG/M metagenome (GOLD analysis project Ga0335074, IMG submission 206715) | Soil microbial communities from Loxahatchee National Wildlife Refuge, Florida, United States - Lox_Sample_2.3 | ecosystem: Environmental > Terrestrial > Soil > Wetlands | place: USA...
GGATCCGTTCCGGCGGCCACTCCTACATCGGCGCCTCGACCGGAACCGGCCTGGTGATCGACGTACGCCGGCTCAGCGCGGTCGCGGTCGACTCCGCCGAAAGTACGGCAACGATCGGCGCCGGCGCGGCGCTGGTCGACGTCTATGCGCAGCTCGCCCAGCGAGGGGTGTCGATCCCGGCTGGGTCATGCCCGTCGGTCGGCATCTCGGGGTTGACCCTCGGTGGCGGCATCGGCGTCGTCGCCCGGCGCTACGGCCTGACCTGCGACCGCCTGGTCGAGGCGACGATCGTGACGGCGGACGGCCGCTCGCTGACCTGCGACGGTTCCCATGACCCGGACCTGTTCTGGGCACTGCGCGGAGGGGGCGGCAGCTTCGGCGTCGTCACCTCGTTGACGTTCGCGACCCACCCGGCCGACTCGCTCGCCCACGCCTACGTGTCGTGGCCGTGGTCCGCCGCCGCAGAGGTCATCGCGGCCTGGCAGTCCTGGGCGGTGGCCGCGCCGCGCTCGTTGTGGTCGACCGCCCACGTCCTCGCCACCGGAGCGGCTGGTGGCCCGACGGTTGCCGTCGCCGCCGTCATGGTCGGCAGCCAGCCGGCACTCCAACAACACATCGGCGCGCTGACCCAGTCCGTGCCGGTCGCTCCGCAGGCGAACGTGGTCGCGAGCGAGAGCTACGCGGCGACGATGATGCTCGAGGCAGGGTGCAGCAGCCTGACCGTCGAGGCCTGCCACATCGCCGCGGAGACTCCCGGCGGAACGCTCCCGCGCGATGCCTTCGTCGCCGGCTCGGACTTCTTCACGAGCCCGATCCCGGGAAGCGGCATCGCGGCGCTGGTCGCGGCGGTCGCAGCCCGGCAACGCGACCCTCGGCTCGGCGCGGGCGGGGCGTCGTTCGACGTCCTCGGCGGCGCGGTTTCGGCCGTCGCGCCGGACGCGACCGCGTGGGTGCATCGTGAGGCGCTGTTCAGCGCTCAATACACCGCCTCGTGGCAGGACCTGCCGGGCAACGGTCCGCTCGCCCGCAACCAGCACTCGCTCGCGACGATTCACAACGCGGTACGCCGTTACGCCTCCGGCCAGGCCTACCAGAACTACGCCGACGACTCGCTGCCGGATCCGCAGCAGGCCTACTACGGCGCGAACCTCGCGCGCCTGATCGACGTACGCCGGCGCTACGACCCGGACGGGGTGTTCAACCAGCCGCAGGGCGTGCCGCTGCGCTGATCGCTCGAGCCGGATCAGTCGGCGCGACGGCGGCGAGCGATCTCCGCGAGCGCGATGCCGGTCGCGACCGAGGCGTTCAGGGACTCGACGGCGCGGCGCAGCGGGATCCGCACCGTCAGGTCGCAGGTCTGCCCGACGAGGCGCGACAACCCGCGGCCCTCGGCACCGACGACCAGAACCAGCGGGCTGGTCGCGAGCTCGAGGTCGTCGAAGTCGATCTCCCCACGCCCGTCCAGCCCGGCGAGCATCAGCCCCGCGTCGGCGTACGACTTGAGCGTCCGCACCAGGTTGGTCACGCGAGCGACCGGCACGTGGGCGAGCGTCCCGGCGCTGGCGCGCCACGCGGCCGGCGTGACACCCACCGCGCGACGCTCGGGCAGCAGGATCCCCTGCGCGCCGAACGCCGCCGCGGAGCGGGCGATCGCGCCCAGGTTGTGCGGGTCGGTCACGCCGTCGAGCGCGACCACGAGCGGCGGCTCGGGTTCCTCGAGCACGCGCCGCAGCAGGTCGTCGGGATCGGCGTAGTCATACGGGCGCACGGCCAGGGCGACACCCTGATGCGGCGCCCCGGCGGTCAGCCGATCGAGGTCGGTGCGGGTGACTTCGAGCAACGCGACGCCGCGATCTGCCGCGAGCTTCTTCGACTCCGTGACGCGGTCGTCGCGCGCCAGGCCGGTGGCGACGTAGAGCGTGGTCGCGGGAACGGACGCTCGAAGGGCCTCGACCACAGCGTTCCGGCCGGCGACGAGGTCCTCGGCGCCCGGCCGGCGCCGCGCCTTCGGACCGGCGCTTGTCGCGCGCGCGGCGTCGGCACGCTTGGCGGCCGCCCGCGCCCTGCGTGCGGCCGGATGGCCGGTCCGCTCACGGGCCGGTGGAGTCGGGCCGCGGCCCTCGAGCCGCCGCCGGCCGTGCCCGCCGGTGCCCTTGCTCGGACCCTTCTTCGAGGCCATCAGCCGACGCGCCAGCGAGGACCCTGCGGCGTGTCCTCCACCGCGACCCCGGCCGCCGTGAGGGCGTCACGGATCCGGTCGCTCTCCGCGAAGTCCTTGCGGTCGCGCGCGGCCTGGCGCGCATCGAGCAGCGCGGGCACGATGCCCTCGACCGCCCGCCGCAGGGCCGCGTCGCTCGAGGAGTCGATGAAGTCACCCGGCCACAGCCCGAGCACCCGGGTCATCGCGGCGACGTCGGCGAGTGCCGCACGGGCGGCTTGCTCCTCGCCCTCCGCCAACGCGGTGTTGCCGTCCCGCACGCGCTCGTGCAGCACGCCCAGCGCCGCGGGCACCCCGAGGTCGTCGTCCATCGCAGCCGCGAACGCGGCCGGAACGGTGGCGCCCGCGGGCGGCTCGCCGAAGCGCTCGGCCGCGCGCTCCAGGAAGCCTTGGATCCGGGAGTACGCAGCATCCGCCTCGGCCAGAACTGCGTCGCTCCACTCGGTGTCCGAGCGGTAGTGCGGAGCGGCCAACGCGTAGCGCAGCGCGGCCGGCCGGGACATCGCCAGCAGGTCCGGCACGAACAGCGAGTTTCCGAGCGACTTGCTCATCTTCGCGCCGGCGGTGTTGAGCATGCCGTTGTGCAGCCAGAACCGCGCGAAGCCGTCACCGGCGGCATTCGACTGCGCGAGCTCGTTCTCGTGGTGCGGGAAGACCAGGTCGAGGCCGCCGCCGTGGATGTCGAAGACCGGGCCGAGGTACTTCGTCGCCATCGCCGAGCACTCGATGTGCCAGCCGGGTCGGCCCGGGCCCCACGGTGTCTCCCAGAACGGCTCGCCGGGCTTCATGCCCTTCCACAACGCGAAGTCGCGCGGATCGCGTTTCGCACCGGGGTCCTCCGACGGAAGCATCGCGTCCGGCTTCTGCCCGGACAGCTCGCCGTACCTCGGGTCCGACGCGACGTCGAAGTACACGTCGCCGCCGGACGGGTAGGCGTGCCCTGCTTCGATCAGCCGCTCGATCAAGGCGACGATCTCCGGCACGTGCCCGGTCGCTCGTGGCTCACCGGTCGGCTCGAGGCAGTTCATCGCGCGGTACGCCGCTTGGAACTGCCTGGTCATCTCGGTGCCGAGCGCCCACCACGGCACGCCGAGCGCCTCGGCGTTGACGAGCACCTTGTCGTCGATGTCGGTGATGTTGCGCAGGTGGATGACGTCGTACCCGCTCGCCAGCAGCCAGCGGCGGGCGATGTCGGAGGCGACCGCGGAACGCATGTGGCCGATGTGCGGCGGCGACTGAACGGTCGGGCCGCAGACGTACATCGTGACGACGCCGGGCAGCAGCGGTTCGAAATCGGCGGTCGCCCGCCGTCTCGTGTCATAAAGCCGCAGCGTCACGCCGAGCAGCCTAATGACGGCAGGAAGAACAGACCTACGGTCGTTCGACGAGCATCGCCAGGCCCTGCCCGACGCCGACGCACAAGGTGGCAAGACCGCGAGCGGCCTGCTCACGCTCCATCCGGCCGAGCAGCGTCACCGTGACCCGGGCGCCCGAGCAGCCGAGCGGGTGGCCGAGCGCGATCGCACCGCCGTCGAGGTTCACGGTGCCGGGATCGAGGCTCAGCCGCCGGACGCAGGCAAGCACCTGTACGGCGAATGCCTCGTTGAGCTCGACCGCACCGAGATCCGATGCCGACCACCCCGCCCGGTCCAACGCCTTCGTCGTCGCCACCACCGGACCGAGGCCCATGGTCGACGGCGGCACCGCGCCCGAAGCGGTAGCGACCACTCGCGCCCGAGGCGTGAGGTTGTGCCGGCGGACGGCGGCTTCGCTCGCAACGACGACCGCGGCAGCGCCGTCGGACAGCGGCGAGGACGAGCCGGCCGTGACGATCCCGCCCTCGCGGAACGCGGGCTTGAGCTTGGCGAGCTGCTCCAGGCTGGTGTCGGCGCGCGGCCCCTCGTCGACGGCGATCGTCCCCGCCTTGGTCTCGACCGCGCAGAGCTCGGCGTCGAACCGGCCGTCCTTGGCGGCAGCCACTGCACGTTCGTGCGATTGCAGCGCAAACGCATCGGAGTCCTCGCGGGTGATGCCGTCCAGCGCGGCAACCTCCTCCGCGGTCTCGCCCATCGAGATCGTTGCCTTGCCGCCGTCGAGCTCGCGCATCCGCGGATTGACGAACCGCCACCCGAGCGAGCTGTCGAACACCTCGCCCGGTCGCGCCCACGGGGTGCCGGGCTTCGCCATGACCCACGGTGCGCGGGTCATCGACTCCACACCGCCGGCGACAACGACATCCGCCTCGCCGGACCGGATTGCCTGCGCCGCCGCGACGATGGCCTGCAGCCCGCTCGCGCACAGCCGGTTGACGGTGTATCCGGGCGTCGAGTCCGGCAGGCCGGCGAGCAGCACAGCCATCCTCGCCACGTTGCGGTTGTCCTCGCCGGCCTGGTTCGCCGCGCCCAGCACGACCTCGTCGACGGCGTCATCCGGGACGCCGGCCCGGGTCAGTGCGGCCCTCACGACCAGCGCCGCGAGGTCGTCGGGGCGGACGCTCGCAAGCACTCCGCCGTACCGCCCGATCGGCGTCCGCACCCCGCCGACGAGATAGGCCGCAGTCTCGTTCATCGCTCCAGTGTTGCTCAGCGGGTCATGACGAGCGCGGTCGCGACGGCGGCCAGCCCTTCACCGCGGCCGGTCAGGCCCAGCCCGTCGGTTGTGGTGGCAGCGAGCGAGACCGAAGCACCGACCGCACGCGAGAGCGCGGTCTCCGCCTCGACCCGGCGTTCGCCGACCCGGGGTCGCTCGCCGATCAGCTGTACGGCGACGTTCCCGATCGCCCAGCCCTCGGCACCGAGGCGACGTGCGGTCTCGGCCAACAGGTCGGCGCCGGAGGCGTTCGCCCAACGTGGATCGCCGGTCCCGAACTGCGCGCCGAGATCTCCGAGCCCGGCCGCGGAGAACAGGCTGTCGCAGACCGCGTGCGCCACGACATCGCCGTCCGAGTGCCCGGTCAGGCCGTGCTCGCCGGGCCAGAGCAGGCAGGCCAGCATCAGGGTGCGGCCGGGCGAGAAGGGATGCACGTCGACACCCACCCCGATCCGCGGGATCGCGGGCAGCGCACTGCTCAGCGGTACGACGCCGTCGGCGGCCGTCATGCGGTGGCGGGGGCAGACGCAGCGCGCGAACTGCTGACGTGCGCGAAGACCAAGCGGCCGTTGGCCGTGATCACCACGCTGGTCACTCGCACGGTGACATCTTTACCTACCAGCGCCTTGGCGCGTTCGACCACGACCATCGTGCCGTCGTCGAGGTATCCCACTGCCTGCCCCGGCTCGCGGCCCGGCTTGATCAGCTGCACCACGACGTCCTCGCCGACGATGACCGGCGGGCGTAGCGCCAGCGAGAGCGCGTGCAGGTTGAGCACCTGCACACCGGTGAGCGTGGCCACCTTCGCGAGGTTGCTGTCGAGGGTCAGCAACGCCTGGTCGTTGTCGAGGCAGGTGCGCACGAGCTTCGCATCCACCTCGTCGACGTCCGGCTGGCTGTCATCCGCGACCACGAGATCGACGTGCGACTCGCGGCGTAGCGACTCGAGCACGTCGAGGCCGCGGCGACCGCGGGCGCGACGCAGCGGATCGGCCGAGTCGGCCAGCCGCTGGAGCTCGTCGAGCACGGGCTGGATCACGATCATGCGGCCGTGCAGGAAGCCGGCCCGGACCACGTCGAGGATCCGCGCGTCGATCGCCACCGAGGTGTCGATCACCTTGTCGGAGGCGCTCGCGGCCTGCCGTCGCGGCGCGACGCCGGTACGCGGCCCGATCACCGCGAGGACCTCGTCGCGCTTGCCGGCACCGATGCGGAAGCCGGTGTAGCTGACCAGGACGATGACGATGCCGAACAGCGCGATCGCGACCAGCGTCTGCGGGATGAAGAACAGCGGCCAGCCGAACGCGGCGCCGAGCGCTGCGCCGCCGAGCGCGCCGAAGCCGCCGGCGATGAGGGTGTCGGCCGAGACGTCGCGCAGGGCGGCCTCGGTCCGGTGCGCGGTCTGCGCGGCGCTTCGCCCGAAGACACCACCCACGACGTAGCCGACCCCGGAGCCGACGATGAGCCCGACACCGACCTCGCCGAAGGGCCCGAGGACGGCGCCGTGACCGTGGCTGGTCAGCAGGTGCCCGGCCTCATAGCCCAGGCCGGCGAAGAACACGACGGTGAGCAACCGAAGGATCTCGATCAAGCCCGACGGTGCCCGTCCTCGGGCACGCGGGGACCAACCTGGCTTCACACCTGTTTGTCTCGACCGGACCACCGGGAGACTTCACCCATTCGGCGGACCGGTATCAGGAGGGTCCGAACCCGGACGAATCAGCCGCTGAGGACCTCGTCGAGCAGGGCTTCTGCCTTGTCCTCGTTGGTGTGCTCCGCGAGCGCCAGCTCGCTCACCAGGATCTGGCGGGCCTTGGCCAGCATCCGCTTCTCACCGGCCGACAGCCCGCGCTCGCGATCGCGCCGCCACAGGTCGCGCACCACCTCGGCCACCTTGTTGACGTCGCCGGAGGCGATCTTCTCGACGTTCGCCTTGTACCGCCGGGACCAGTTGGTCGGCTCCTCGGTGTGCGGCGCCTTGAGGATCTCGAACACGCGCTCGAGGCCGTCGGCGCCGACGACGTCGCGCACGCCGACGTACTCGGCGTTCTCCGCGGGGACCCGAACGGTCAGATCGCCCTGGGCGACCTTCAGGACCAGGTAGATCTTGTCCTCACCTTTGATGGTCCGGGTCTCGATCGCTTCAATGAGGGCGGCCCCGTGATGGGGGTAGACAACCGTCTCACCGACCGTGAACGTCATACGCGCTGTTCCCCTTCCGCTGGGTCGAGGATAGCATGCGCGACCCCTCCCACGACCGGCCGGAAACCGGTGAAACCGCAGGTCAGAGCCATGATCGCGGTTGTCTCAGGGCTTGACAGAAGGCCCCTTGACGTGCTTGTTCGGAATATCTCGCAGTCCTCTTTCGCACGCGCGCACAACGGCGGATACTGAGCCACATGGGGGACGACGACGACCGTCCGCTCGACTTCTCGAGCGCCTCCGACCACGGCTGGCCGGACCCGGACGACCGCGACCCGGCGCTCGACGTCGAGGAGTGGGCGAACCTCATCGCCCCCGATGACATCAGCTCGCTGACCAAGGACATCAGCGCCTATCACCGGGAACTCTGGCTGGCCCGGCGGCGGGCGCAGCTGCGCCGGCTCGCCGCCCGCCCGGCCTTCGCCTCGATCCCGCTGGTGCTCGCCGCGGTCGCGGTCGCCGTCCTGGTCGCAACGCTGATCAACGCGATGGAGCCGCACCGCGACAGCCGGCCGCCCGCCGCGCTCCCGCTCGCGCACCCCACGATCGCCACCGGCCAGGCGGGCGGGCTGCTCCCGGACGTCGCGCTCCAGGACAGCACCGGGCCGTCGGTGTCCGCACGGTCGCTTCGCCCGGCGCTGCTCGCTTTGGTCCCCCTCAACTGCCATTGCGTGCCGCTGCTGGACGACCTCGCCGGGCAGGCCGGGAGCAAGAACCTCCCGCTCGTCGTGATCGCCCCGTCGGACGCCGAGGCCGGAGCGCTGGCCGGCCAGATCGATCAGGGCATGCCCACGGTCCTCTACGACAGCTCCGGCCGGCTCGCCACGGCGGTCGGGGCGCAGGGAATCTCCGTGGTCACCCTGGCCCGGGACGGCACGATCTACACGATTCTCCGCAAGATTCCGCCAGCTCGCCCGCCGCAGGTGAGCGGTGAGCTCACGAGCATGCTGGCCGACCAGCGAGCCTCCGGCTGAGCACCGCGCCTTCGGCGCTTTCCCGCCCGCTCGCGCTGATCCGCGCGACCCACCCGCTCCCGTGCGTCGCCGTGACCGTGCTGGCGACGGCGATGGCGATCGCTGCCGGCATCCATGCCCGCAGTGCGCTGCTCGCCGTCGCGGTGCTCTGCGGCCAGGTGTCGGTGGGCTGGTCCAACGACGCCATCGATGCCCCGCTCGACCGGCAAGCCGCCCGGCCGGACAAGCCGATCGCGGCCGGTGAGCTGTCCCGCCGCCTGGTGGCGGCCTGCGCGGTGAGCGCCCTTGCGGTCGACGTACCACTGTCGTTGGCGCTAGGGCGCCGCGCCGGGATCGCTCATCTCGGCGCCGTCGCGCTGGCCTGGAGCTACAACCTCGGGCTGAAGCGCACCGTGCTCAGCGTCCTGCCCTACGCGGTCGCGTTCGGGCTGGTCCCGGTCGTGGTCGCCTCGATGCTTCCCGGTACGCCGTTCCCGCACGTCGCGCTCGTGGTCGCGGGGGCCGGCTGCGGTGCGGCCGCGCATTTCGCGAACACGATCGGAGACGCGTCCGACGACGCCCTCACGGGCGTGCGCGGGCTGCCGCAACGGATCGGACCGGTCGCCTCGACGGTGGTCTCCGGCGGTTTCGTCGCCGTGGCAGTCGTCGCGATTCTGGTCGCCGCGGGACCTGGACCGCTCACGATCACCGCGGCCGCCATCGACATCGCCGTCGCGGCCGCCCTGCCGCTCGCGATCCGCTTCCCGCGCTCGCGCCGGCTCGCCTTCCACTCGGTAATCGCAGCGGTCGCCGTACTCGTGCTCGCCTTCGTCGTGAGCGGCGGCTCCCACCTGGCCCGCTGACCGGGCAGGTCCGCCGGGGGTGCCTCGGCTCGATGGCCCGGAAGGTCAGTACGCTGACCGAGCCGTCGACGCCGCACCACGTGGTGCCAGGCGGGCTTGCGCTCAAGGAGAGAGAGTTGATTGTGCGCCGCGCGGTGGTTGCCACCGTGTTCGTCGTGAGCGCCGCGACGCTTTCCGCGTGCGGGTTCGAGGCACCCGCCATCGAGACCACGGAGAAGCCGTCGATCCAGGCGGTCGACGTGAAGGTGGCCGCGGTCGACGTCGATGACACGGCGATCACCACGACCACGGTCAACGGCGTTCCGCACTACTGGCTGCAGGCCACCTTCGTGAACAACGGACGTACGTCGGACACGCTCACTCGGGTCACGACCACCAGCGGCACGATGACGATCAACCCGGCGGCGACCGCGGGAAGCACGGGAGCGAGCCAACCACCGGCCGCCGGCGTGGTCCTGCCGCCGGGGATTCCGGTCGAGATCGGCAGCCCGGTGCCCGGCGCCACCGGACCATCGGTCAGCGCGGCGCTCTCGCCCCCGCCGCAGGTCGGGGACTACGTCACGGTCGTCCTGACCTTCGCGCAGGCCGGCACCTCCGCCCGGATCCAGGTGCCGCTCATCCCGGCCGGCGAGACCACGAACCCCACCCAGCCGCTGCCCACCGGCACTGCGTCGGTGCCGCCCGCGATCAGCTAGCGCGCAGCGTCAGCGAGCTGCTTCAGCGGCCCTGGTTGGCCACGGCGGCCATGCCGGACTGCGCGGCCTCCGGGTCGAGGTAGGTCCCGCCGCCGTGCAGCGGGCGCAGCTGTTCGTCGAGGTCGTAGCGAAGCGGCACGCCGGTGGGGATGTTGAGCGCAGGGATCTCCTCGTCACTGATCCCGTCGAGGTGCTTCACCAGCGCCCGCAACGAGTTTCCGTGCGCCGCCACCAGCACGGTCGCGCCAGAGTGCAGATCCGGCACGATCGCGTCGTCCCAGTACGGAAGCAACCGCGCCACGACGTCCTTGAGGCACTCGCTGCGCGGTACGACCTCGGGCGGCAGATCGGCGTAGCGCGGGTCGCCGCTCTGCGAGTACTCGGCACCGGCCTCGATCGGCGGCGGGGGCGTGTCGTAGGAGCGCCGCCAGATCATGAACTGCTCGTCGCCGTACTGGTCGCGGATCTCCGCCTTGTTCTTGCCCTGCAGGTCGCCGTAGTGGCGCTCGTTCAGCCGCCAGCTGCGCCGGACGGGAATCCACCCACGATCACAGCCGTCCAGCGCGTCCTGGGCGGTGATGATCGCGCGGCGCAGCAACGAGGTGTGCAGCAGGTCGGGCAGCAGGTTGTGCTCGCGCAGCAGCTCGCCGGCGCGCAGCGACTCCGCACGCCCTCGGTCGGACAGCGCGACATCGACCCAGCCGGTGAAGCGGTTCTCCGCGTTCCACACACTCTCGCCGTGCCGCAGCAGCACGAGGGTTCCCGTCATGGCTGCACATCCTCGCGCACCTCGTCCGCAGCCGGGTCGGTGAGTCGTCGGCCACGTGACGGATCGGCGAACCGGGCGAAGGCGGCAAGGTTCGCGAGCGACTCGCCGCGCTTGACCCGCCAGTCCCACTCCCGCTCGATCGACGATCGGAAGCCGATCTCGAGAGCGGCGTCGAACCACTCGTCGGAGTACGTCATCACCGAGCCGAGCACGCGGTCGAGCTCGTCCGGGTCGATCGCCGACAACGGCAACCGTCCGACGATGTAGACGTCGCCGTGGTGGTCGACCGAGAAGGCGACGGCGTACATCTTCGCGTTGCGCTCCAGCAGCCAGCGGTAGAAGCGCTCCTGCGCCTCGTCCGGCCGCCGGCAGAAGAACGCCTCGACGTGCAGCGAGTGGTCGCCGACGACGAGCCAGGTGACGGTCGCAAGCTTGTGAGTGCCGGGAAGCCGTACGACGAACGCGCCCGGCTCCGGCTCTTCGAACTGCAGGTCACGTTCCCGCAAGGTGGCCCGGATGACGTCGGCCCGCGCCGACGCGTCGGGTGCGGTCATAAGGCGGAGTAGACCCCGAGCACCTGGTCGACGGTCGCCGACCAGCCGAACCGCGCGGCATGCTCGACCGCGCCTTCGGACAGCACCGACCGGTAGCCGTGCTCCCGGACCAGCCGGCCGACCGCTCGCGCGTAGTCCGCCGGATTGTGGCCGTCGATCAGCTCGCCGGACAGGCCGTCGGCGACGGCGGTCCGCAGCCCACCGACTTTCGCAGCGACGACCGGGGTGCCGCAGGCCTGCGACTCAACCGCCACCAAGCCGAAGGACTCGGTGTAGGACGGCACGACGGTCACGTCCGCCGCGCGGTAGTAGTCGGCGAGCACGGTCTGTGGCACCGGTCGCTCGAACCGGACCAGGTCCGCGATGCCGAGCGCTCCGGCGAGCTTGCTCAAGTGCTCCGGCGCGGTGAGCCCGCTGCCGGACGGGCCGCCGACGACGGCAACGACCAGCCGATCCCGCAGGTCCGGGTCGACCGCGAGCAGCTCGGCGGCGGCGCGCAGCACCACGTCCGGCGCTTTCAAAGGCTGGATCCGGCCGACGAACAACAGGACGACCGCGCCGAGCGGCAGGCCCAGCCGGGCCCGCGCGTCGTAGCGATCCCCCGGCGTGAAGACCCGAAGGTCGACGCCCGGAGCGACCGTGACCACGCGGGCCGGGTCGGCGTTGTAGAGCTCGACCAGCTGATCGGCCTCCTCGGCGGTCGATGCGAGCAACCGATCGGCCGCCGCGACGACCTGCAGCTCGCCGATCGCACGCAGTGCCGGCTCCGGATCATCACCCTCGGCGAGCGAGGCGTTCTTGACCTTCGCCATCGTGTGCATCGAGTGCACGAGCGGGACCCCCCAGCGCTCCTTGGCCAGCCAGCCGACCTGCCCGGACAGCCAGTAGTGCGAGTGGATGACGTCGTACCAACCGGGTTCGTGCAGCGCCTCTTCACGCATCACGCCGCTGGTGAACGCGCAGAGCTGAGCGGGAAGGTCGTTCTTGTCCAGGCCCTCGTACGGACCGGCGGTGATGTGCCGCACGGTGACGCCCGGCACCATCTCGACGACCGGCGGCAGGTCGCTGCTCGTCGAGCGCGTGAAGATGTCCATCGAGATGTCGCGATCCGCAAGCCGGCGAGCCACTTCGGTGACATAGACGTTCAGGCCGCCGGCGTCACCGCATCCGGGCTGGTCGAGCGGCGACGTGTGCACCGACAGCATCGCGACCCGCCGCGGCAGCGCCATGCTTCCATCCTGCCCGATCCGGCGACGACACCGAAATCCCCGCCGTACGGTCACTGATCGTTCACTCCGTAGTCTCGTCCCGTGAGCCGTAGAACCGCCGTCGTCACCGGTGCAAGCAGCGGGATCGGTGCGGCCACCTCGCGCCGGCTCGCCGCGGAGGGGTACGACGTCGTTGCCGCCGCCCGTCGGGTCGACCGGCTCGAGGCGCTGGCGCGCGAGTCAGGTGTCCGCCCGGTTGCGCTCGACGTCACCGATGAGAGCTCGGTGCAGGCCCTCGCCGCGACCATCGACACCTGCCACCTGCTGGTCAACAACGCGGGCGGCGCATTCGGTCTCGCACCGGTCGCCGCCGCCACCGACGACGATTGGCAGCAAATGTGGCAGGTCAACGTCATGGGGACGATGCGGATGACTCGCGCATTGCTGCCGAAGCTCGAAGCAAGCGGGGACGGCGTGATCGTCACGGTGACGTCGACGGCCGGACACGGCGCTTATGAGAACGGCGGCGGCTACATCGCGGCGAAGTTCGCCGAACGCGGGGTCAGCGAGACCCTGCGGCTCGAGCTCTGCGGCAAGCCGGTTCGCGTCGTCGAGGTCGCGCCGGGCATGGTGCGAACCGAGGAGTTCTCACTCAACCGCCTGGGCGGCGACCGGGCGGCGGCCGACGCCGTGTACTCGGGCGTCCCCGGACCACTCAGCGCCGACGACGTCGCCGACTGCATCGTCTGGGCGGCCACCCGTCCCTGGAACGTCAATATCGATCTGCTCGTCGTCCGGCCCAGAGCCCAGGCGGCAGCACACAAAGTCCACCGGGAGAACGTTCATTGAACGAGCACACTCACACCGTCAACAACGGCAAGCGCGATCTGACCATCGAAGAGCTCGCCATGATGCAGCCGGGCATGGACCGGTTGATGGCGGAGATCGGCCAGCGCGTGCACCGGCTGTTCTACGCCGCACAGGCCGGCAACTGGAAGCTGGCGGAGTACTTCTACAACTCGACGGTGAAGCAGCTCAAGCTCTGCGCCACGAGCCGGCCCAAGTACGCGACCGACATGGCCGCGTTCATCGACGAGGACTGCATTCCCGTGCGTGAGGCTCTGCGCAACCGGGACCACGCGGAGTTCGAGCGGGCATACGACGCCTTCATCGACCGGGCGAACCACTACCACGACGTCTGGAAGAAGCAGTGGCTGCACTGGGTCACGCCCGCGACCCCGCCGGAGGACCTCGACCTCAAGGCGGGAATCGAGGAATGACCGAGCCGTCGTACACCGAGCTCGTGGCAGCGGTACGCCGGGAGGGCGAGGGCCTCGTCGCCGCGGCGGGGATGGGGCTCGACGCCGCGGTGCCGGCCTGCGAGGGCTGGGCCGTGCGTGACCTGGTCGGGCATGTTGCCGGCATCTACAACCGGATTGCCAACCTGGTATCGAGCCGCGCGACCGAGTCGCCGGAGCGGATCCCGTTGCCGGACGGCGAACCGGTCGCCGTACTGAACGTTCTGCTCGACGACCTCGTCGCCGAGCTCGCCGACTGCGATCCGGACACGCCGATGTGGAACTGGTCCGAGGGTTCGCCGAAGGTCGCGAGGTTCTGGGCCCGCCGCATGGCCCACGAGTCGGCCGTTCACCGCTTCGATGCGCAGTCCGCGCACGGCGTGCTGCAGCCGGTCGACGCAGACCTGGCCGGTGACGGGATCGACGAGCTCATCGACGTGATCGCCAACCGCGTCTATGCGCGGGACGACGTCGACGGACCGACCGGCACGGTGCGCCTGGTCGCGACCGACAACGATCCGTGGTCGGTCGATCTGCTGCCCGACGGGATCCGCCGCAGCGATGGATCGCGGGCGGCAGATGTCACCGCGTCCGGGACGTCGAGCGCCTTGTTGCTCGCGGCTTATGCACGAGTGCCCTGGCAGTCCCTCGAGGTCGCCGGCGACGCCACGTTGCTCGCGGCCTGGACCGCTGCGCTCAACTTCTAACCGCTCGACCCAAAGCCGCCGTCACGGGATCCGGACCGAGAGCAGCGGAACGAGCAGCTCCCGGTCGGTGAGCGCGCCGTGATGACCGATCAGGGACGACGCCAGGGACTCGCGACGCCGCTGCACGACGCCGAGCCCATCGCGGGCGATGGCGAGCACGTCGCCGATCCGCGCAAGGGCGAGCGGGGTGACGACCGGTCCGAACAGCCCGGCGGCTACCGCCTCGTCGCGGCTGAGCACCCAGGCCCGCTCGCCGAGCACCGAACGCCAGGTCTCGCGCACGTCCCGCGCGGCGCCCGGCAGGGCATGAACGTGGCGCATGCGCGGCTCGCCGGCGAGCGCGAGGACACCGTCGCGCAGCGGCGACCCCTCCGCGTCGGCGTCGACGACTTCCTCCGGCGACAACGCGGTCATGCCATGGTCGGCCGTGACCAGCAGCATCGTGCCGCTCGGCAGCCGCGCGGACAGCAGCTCGACCTGCCGGTCCACGATCGACAGCTGCGCCGTCCACGCGTCGCTGTCCGGCCCGCGGACGTGCCCGATGAAGTCGAGCTCCGGGGTGTAGGCGTAGACCAACGAGCGGTGGCCGTGGTCGGCGGCGTCTGCGGCAGACGCGACCGCGTCGCCGACGGTCGTCACGCCGCGGTACGCACCGCCGCGGAAGACGGCGCGGGTGAGCCCGGAGCCCTCGAAGTCGCGCGAGCTGACGATCGTGACCGACACGCCGGCCGCGTCGGCACGTTGCCACATCGTCGGCTCGGGTTGCACGACCTCCGGCACCAACCGGTCACGAAGGTCGTCGCGCGAGCCGATCGGCCGCCAGGTGAGCCAGTTGACCGGCTCTGCGACTTCTTCGACGTACGTCGAGTACCCGGTCAGTGCGTGCTGGCCGGCCGGCACGCCCGTCGACAACGACGCGAGCGACGTGACCGTGGTGGACGGGAAGCCGGCAGTGAGCTCACGGCAGCTCATCGACGACAGGTACGGCGCAGCGTCGGCGTGGGTGCGCAGGCCCAGCAGACCCATGCCGTCCACGAGCATCACGACGACCCGCTGCGCGGGCGCGAAGCCGAGCCGGTTGTCGGTGCCGACCTCGAGCGCAGCGAGCACCGATGGCATCACGTCGGCGAGGGACGCCTCGCCGTACCGCGGGACCGCGAACGTCATTGCGGCAGTCGCACGCGCAGCCGACGGAAGCCCTTGCCCTTGTTCTCGATCTTGACGATCTCCATCCCGCCGATCTGCTTGGTCGAAGCGACATGGGTGCCGCCGTCGGCCTGAGTGTCGAGACCAACGATGTCGACGATCCGGACCTCGGTGAGGTCGGGCGGCAACAGGTTGGTTGCGGTCCGGATGATGTCGGGGATCGCGAACGCCTCGTCCCGCGGCAGGACCTTGACGTCGATCCGCCGGTCCGCGGCGATCTCCGCGGCGCACGCCGCCGCGACCGCGTCCCTGAAGCCTTCCGGGACCTCGGGCAGGTTGAAATCCATCCGCGCCTCGAGCGGCTCCATGTTGCCGCCGGTCACCAGCGCACCGAAGTCGCGGTAGACGACGCCGGACAACAGGTGCAGCCCGGAGTGCGTACGCATCAGCGCCGAGCGCCGTTCATCGTCGAGCGCGCCTCGGACCGCGGTGCCTGCCGTCGGCACCGGGTCGCCCTCCGCCGGGATCAGGTAGACGTCGTCGTGTCCCTTGCGGGCGCCCACGATCCGGGTCTGCACGCCACCCCACAGCAGAACTCCGGTGTCGGGAGGCTGCCCGCCGCCGCCGGGGTAGAAGGCCGACCGGTCGAGCACGATCCCGTCGTCCCCGACCGAGAGCACGGTCGCCTCCCAGTCGCGCAGGGTCGAGTCGGCGAGCTCGAGGCGATGGGTTGTCATCGCTGCAGATTAGTGGCCGGACCCGCCGCAGCAGGCCCGGCGTCGATCAGCGCCGGTAGGGGCCGTACGGGCCGTCCGAGGACGACCCCGAGGGCGGTCGACTGCCGCCCATGCCGCGGATCGCCGGCCGAACGTCGATGAAGTAGATCAGCGCGGCGATGATGCCGACGATCGAGATGAAGAAGCCGACCAGCAGGATCAGCACCCAGAAGATCTTGGTCTGCTTCCCCGCGGCGACATAGGCGGCGTCGCGGCGGATCACGGCGTCGATCAGCGCGACCAGCACGACGACGTGCACGACCAGATAGATGAGAAAGAACGCGCCGTGCAGCGGAAAGAGCAGCACCGAGGACATGATCACCAGGGTACGCGGGAACCGGCCTCGCAACCGGCCCGTCCAAGCAGTGTGACCGGTACGCCGAAACGCCTGGTGGTGTTGGCCGTTGCGCTGGCGGCGGCCGGCTGCGCGGCATCACCAGGGACGTCAGTAAGCGGCAACCGCTCCGGCGGGTCCGGGTCCGCGTCGGCGTCCCCCCGTGGGCTCGCCGACTCCCTACTCGCCCTGGCCGTGGTTCCCGACGGAGCGGTCCCGTCCGCACACGCGCCCAGCCATCTGCTGTCGAGCCCACCGGACGGCGTCTCATCAACCGACCGGATCATCAGGATGCGCTGGTGGCGCATCGACCGTTCCTGGCGTTCGACCTACGCCTGGCTCGACCACCATCAGTCGCGCACGCTCACGGCGACCGGCAGCGGCTCGTCCGGCGGCCCGGGCCCCAATGACTTCGAGCAGGCCGCCGACTTCAGGCCACGCACGATGCCGAAGACGGTCAACTCGGCCGAGCTTTCGGTTGCGGTGGCGCCGCTCGGGCCGGACGCGACCGCGATCGGCGCGTTCGTGACCGTCGTACCGCAGCCGTCGCGGCAGGCGGTCGAGGACGTTCCGCTCTCGGTCGACACCGTGACGGTCATCACCCGCCGCAACACCGGAGGCGACGGGGATGGTTCGGTGCTGGGCCGCAAAACACTCACCGGGGCTGCCGCTGCGCGTCTGGTCCGCGACTTCGACTCGCTGACCGTCCAGCCACCCGGCCAAGTCACTCCTTGCCCGCTCGCGCTCGTCACCCAGACCGCGATCTTCCGCTCAGGGAACCGGATCTGGGTCGCGACGGCCGGTGTCTGCATCGGCGTGCAGGTGACGCTGAACGGTCATCACCTGCCCACTCTCGACCAGAGCGCTGCGTTCGGCCGCGACCTGCGCGCCGCCTATGGCCACCGGTTCCCGGAACCGAACCTGCCTCAACCCATGACGAATCGCACGGCTTCGCCTACGGCGGTGCGCTCATCGACCACCACGTCCCGCTAGCGAAGGAGCCACTCGATGATCCGCCCGCTCGCCCTCGGTGCCGCCGCCCTCATGGCGGTCGGCTCCGGCGTCACCGCATCCGCAGCATCCGCGCACGCAGCGAACCCGACCGCGCTCGCGGAGGTGCGCGCGCTGCTCGCCGAAGCACCGGTGCTCACCGGCTCGGCACAGTCCTCGACTGCGCCCGTACGGATTCTCCGGCACGCGCCCGAGCAACCGCTCTACACCCAGATCGTTCAACGCGAGCGGTACTGGACGATCGACGAGTCATGGAAGACGGCGTACAAGCAGCTCGCCGCCACCGTGCCCGCCGGCCTGACCAACGCCGGCAGCGGTGCGGTCCACGGACCCAAGCTGCGCGATGACCTGAAGTTCACGGACGACGAGCCGAACACCTTGCCGAGCGGTCTGGCCGATGCCGAGCTCGTGATCGCTGTCGCACCCGACGGACACGGCAAGGCTGCGATCGGCGTGTTCGCACAGGCCGCACCACAGCCGAAGCGACCCGCATCCGAAATCGTGCCGACTTCGCAAGGCCACGCGCGCGTCTGGGTGCGGACTCCATCCGGACGCAGAATCCGCGTCAACACCGTGCACGGTGCAGCCGCCCGCCTGCTCGCCCAGGACTTTGATGCGTTGCAGGTGGCCCCGTCCGAGATCATGGCTTGCCCGTTGGACAGCGGCCGGCGCGAAGTGGTCCGCTTCACCGTCGGCAAGGCTCGGATCACCGCGACGCTCGGCTTCTGCGGACTGGTCGAGGTCACGCGCAACGGCCACCAGCTGCCCGCACTGTGGTCGAGTGGCGCCTTTGCCAACGATGTCGCTGCCGACCTCGGACCCCGACCGGGAAGTGACAATCACAAGCGACCGGCGACCGAGTTCGTCCCGGCAGCCGCGCAGCACGCCACGATCGTCCGCAGTGACCCCACTGATGGCGCCAAGCCGGTCACCGTTCGGCTCGGTGCGAAGCAGGCAAGCCGGCTCGCGAAGATCTTCGACCGCTTGCGGACCCAACCGCTCGACACCGTCCACTGCAATGTCGCCGGCGGCCCGCAGACCGCGGTGACCTTCCGTACGACGCAACACAAGTGGGTGGCGCGCGAAGGCGCATGCACGAACGTCGTCGTACACCGAGACGGCAAGCGGCTTCCCACCCTGCTGCCGAGCGCGACCTGGGAACGGGTCGTGAAGCACCTCCTCGGCCGCGCGCCCATGCGCGCTGAAGCAGCTGTCCGCAGCACGGGCTGACGGCTGCGAATCGCCGGTCGCAGCTTGCGCTCGTCGACCGAGTTCCGGCTGCGCTGCCACACCTGACCGGCTGCCACACCCGACTGGCCCGTGCCTGGCCGACCCGGTCATCGACATCGGCCGCGTCCCTCGTATCAGCGCGCCGTCACTCGCGCCAGATGTGGACCTTGTTGTGGTGGTCTTTGCGGATTCGCCATCGCGTGTGGTGGACGACCCAGTGGTGCAGCTCGCAAAGGTGGATGCCGTCGCGCTTGTCTGTGGATCCGCCGCGGGACCAGAAGATCTGGTGGTGGATCCGGCAGCGGAACAGCGCGGCTTGGCAGCGCGGCCATCGACAGCCTTGGTCCTCCAATCGGAGCGCGCGGCGTTGGGCGGGGCTCCAGGTCGGAGTTTTGCGGCCGAGGTCGAGCACTTCTCTGTTCCCGCCGAGCACGGCCGGAATGATCTGCGCGTCACAGGCGATCATCCGGGCGGTCGCCGGGGTGATCGGGGTGCCGTTGATCGTGACCGGGCCGGTCAGGTCGGCGGTGAGCCGATCGGCGTACGCATCCAGCTCGGCCTTGAGCTGGTCGTAGCTGATCGTGACGATGACCTGGGGTTTCTCCCCGCCGGTCTCGGGCAGCCCGCCGGCGGCGAGCGCGTGCTGCGCGATCGTGACCAGCGCGTCGGCGGTGCGTTGGGCGCCGGTCCGTTCGTCGTCCGGGCCGCTGCGGGACAGCAACGGCGTGAGGGCGGCCTGCAGCGTGGCGGCGCTGGCCGGGTCGAGCATCCCGTCGATCGCGTGCATCCCGTCGAAGGTCTGGCTGATCCGGACCCACCGGGACTCGTACTTGCGCTGGGCGGCGGCTTCCGCATCCTCGTCGGTCAGCCGGGCGATGAGCTCGCGGGTGAACGAGCCGAGCCGGGCCGGGTCGCAGACCTCGGATGCGGTGACGAGCTCCTTTTCGATCACGTCGCGAAGCTCGGCGGGTGCTTTCTGCACCGCTGTGGTGATCACCCGGGCGTGCTCGAGGGTCAACCGGCCCTGCGCGAGCCCGTCCGCAACCGCCGTATGGGTCGGCAGGCCTCGGGCGACACTGACGTACCGGTTCGCCTCGGCTGGGGCGAGCAGGAGCTCCTCGACCAGCCAGCCGCGGGTGGCTCGCCCGCAGTCCTCGATGGTCGCGTCTCGAACGTCGATCACCTGCAGCTGCCGGGTGAGGACCGCGTCGAGCTGGTGACGTAACTGCATGAGCAGCTCGGTGGAGTTGACCAGCTCAACGTCCGGCAGGACATGCGGGTCGCGGTCGAGCAACGCGGTCACCGCGACGCGCAGCTGCTCGACTTCCGGGCCCGGCGTGTACATGCCAGTAACGGTAGAGGTCAGGTGTGACACTCTCCGGCCCAAGAACCGTTGGTACACAATGGAAACTCAAGTTTTTCTTATCCACAGCTGTGGACCAGTTCACCGCTGTCCACAGCATGCCGGCGGCCCGTTGACAGCCCCCGCGAGACGCGCGCGACCGGCGGAGCCTGCTGTCATTGCAAGCCCTGACGCCAGCCTGCGTCGTAGCAGCGTCGCCTGGACCGGTGAGCAAAGGAAGGCCCTAACAGCTCGGTCAGTACCACGCCCTCAACGGCACCACGCCGCCGCGGTGGTCTTCGAGGCGCGCACCGACCTCAACCGCAGAGCGAGACCGATCGGAGTCGACGCCGCTCAGGACGATTCGCGGATGGCCGAGATGCCCAACGCGCACCACCGCGCGACCGGAAAGAACGGCCTGGACGATCTCCTGCAGGGCACTCATCTGTCGCTCGACACTCTGACGAGTGACAGCGTGACTACCTGGCTTGCCCTAGGCGTTGCCTCGGCGCTGCTCTGTGTCGGCGGGGTCGTGTTGGCGGTGCGCGCCCAGTATTTAGGCCTTCGCTGGTTCTACATCGCAATGAGTGCCGTGCGACATCGCCGGAGAGGATCGCCCTGGAAGACTGACGCATGCTCACGTTCACTCTCGAGGACTTCCGCCTGTTCCTGCACGTCCTCGCGGCGACCGTTTGGGTCGGGGGGCAGATCACCGTCGCCGGCCTTGTGCCAGTCGCCCGCAAGGCCGGAGCCGACGTACCGAAGGCGGTTGCGCGACAGTTCAACCGGATCGCCTGGCCGGCCTTCGCCGTGCTCATCCTCACCGGCATCTGGAACGTGGCTGCCGACCACGCGCAGGTCGATCACGACGCCCACTTTCGCAACACATTGATCGTCAAGCTCATCGTCGTCACGCTGTCCGGGCTCGCGGCGTACCTGCATATCCACGCCAAGACACGCGCCGGGCTCGCCATCTGGGGAGCAGCGACGGCGATCTTCGCACTCGCTGCGATGTTTCTCGGGCTCGTCCTTTCCAATGGCTGACTCAGCCGGCGACGGCGAACCACCGTCCGTCGATCGCCACCGTGCGCACCCGCCGGCCGAAGCACCGGCTGAGCGCTTCTTCGTCACCCAGCAGTCCGGTGTCGCCGACCGCCACCAGCCGTCCCCCGCGCAGCAAGGCGACGTGTGTCGTGGTGCTCGGTAGCTCCTCGAGGTGATGCGCGACGGTGATCGACGCGTGGTCGTTGCGGACCGTCGCGCGCGCCATCGCGTCGAGCAGATCCGCCCGGCCCGGGAGATCGAGCCCGGCGGCCGGCTCGTCCAGCAGCAGCAGTCGCGGCTCGGCGACAAGTGCCCGAGCGAGTCGCGCACGGGCCTGCTCACCCTGTGAGCACAGCGCGATCGAACGCCGAGCAACCCCACCCAGGTCCATCTGGTCGACCAGCTCCCCGACCCGAGCCTCCTGATCAGGAGTCGCCGTCCGTATCGACTGCACTGTCTGCGTGAAGCCGGTCGCGACGTAGTCGGCGACCGACAGCTCGCGTGGCAGCCGCAGCCGCTGGTCGACGACGCCCAGCTGCGCCCGAAGCTCGCGGACGTCAACCGACCCGAGCCTCCGGCCGAGCAGATCCACGGTTCCGCGCGAGGGGAACCGCTGAGCTCCCGCAACCGACAACAGGCTGGACTTGCCGGCGCCGTTCGGGCCCAACAGCGCCCAGTGCTCGCCGGCGCCGACCCGCAGGGAGACGTCATGGAGCACCTGCGGACCGTTCGCGAACCACAGATCGACACCGCGCAGATCGACGACGCACATGCTGAGGGAAACTAGCGGCATGACCCCTCCCGATGCGGAAGAGCTGGCCCGGCTGGAGCAGAAGCGGGCAGACCTGCGAGCCGCCCACGTGCGACCACCGGCCGATCGGCAGACCAACGGGCGCGGCATCCACCACGCCGCCCTGATCTGCAGCGACGTCGAGCAGACCATCGAGTTCTACCAAGGGCTGCTCGGGTTCCCGCTTGTCGAGCTGGTCGAGAACCGTGACTATCCGGGCTCGACCCATTTCTTCTTCGATCTCGGAAACGACACGCTGCTCGGCTTCTTCGACTTCCCCGGTCTCGGGCTCGAACCGTCGCCGGAAGGCTTCGGCGGAGTGCAGCACATCGCGATCTCCGTCCCACCCGACGCGCACGCGAAGCTGCGGGCGAAGCTCGATGAGCAGGGCATCCCGTACGACGGGCCGCAGCGCGGCATCCCGGAGTCGCTCTACCTGCGTGACCCGGACGGGATCGGGATCGAGCTGCTCTCCGACGAGCTGATGTGGTTCGGCGGCCAGTGGCTCGACGGCAGGGAGTGACGCGGGCGAGCTAGAAGTGCCGCGCCGAGTAGGTCAGGTGCATGCCGATCAGGATCACCACGACCAGCGATAGGTACGCCGTACCGATCTTTGCGCGCTGACCGGGTCGGAGCGACAGGTAGTCCTTCGACGCCATCGATCCTCGGCCGCGCCAGCGGTTGTAGAGCTCGAAGCCACCGAGGACGAGCAGGATGGGGATCACCGGGCTGGGCCGGTAGATCTCCACTCCGAGCAGCCCGAGCAGGCCGACCAGCCAGATCGCGGGGTGCAGCGCGCCCGCCACCCGGCCACCGTCGAGCGGCAGCGCGGGAAGCAGGTTGAACAGGTTCAGGAACAGCCCCACGAAGGCCAGGCTGCGCAACAGGCTCGAGCCGTCGACGTGCGCCAGGTATCCGACCGCGAGTGAGGCCGCGGTGCCGGCGAGCGGGCCGGCAAGCGCCGACTCCGCCTCCTGGTAGACCGACTGTGGCGCCGACTGCATCGAGACAAAGGCACCGAGGAACGGCAGGAAGACCGGCCACCCGGACCTGATCCCCCGAGCCCGCAGGACCACCATGTGCCCGAGCTCGTGCACGAGGATCAGTGCGACGAAGCCGACCGCGAACTTCCAGCCCCACAACCAGGCGTACGCCGCGATCGACACGGCCATCGAGCCGATGACCACCAGCACCTTGAGCTTGATGAGCACGGCGCCGAACTTCGCCAGCGCCGCTCCCACTGCCGCCAAGGGCGCGAGCGCGCGCTTGACGCGGCCGCGCCAGCTGTTCGGATCGGGCGGTGTGGTGCGTCGAGGCGGCGCGGTCGCCGCCCACGCCTCCGACGGCTCCGTGAAGTGTGCGGTCCACGGGTCGATCGGTGGCTGCGGCTGAAGCGGCTCGTCACTCATCGGCGTACCGCTTCCGGGCCGCGCGCGGCGCTGTCACCGAACGTGCTCACCCGTCCATGGTGCACGGGATTGCTGAAATAACGGGCCGGACAAGACGACGCCCCGACCGCGCGGGGCTGGTCGAGGCGTCGTCGGCAGTCGGCCGGACGAGTCAGCTCGTCGGGTGCTGGCCGTTCGTGCTCGAGGGGTGAGCGGTGTGCGGCTCGGTCACCGGCGCCGCCGCGGTCACGGTCGGGAGGTCGGCGACGACCGTCGGCGTCGCAGGCTCAGGAGTGACGGCCGAGGTGGTCGTCGGCACCGGACCGGTGTGCTCCGCCGCCGTAGCTGTCGCCTTCGCCGCACTCGCCTTCGTCGTGTGCTTCGCGGACGAGGTCTTCGCGGACGAGGTCTTCGCGGCGGACTTCTTCGCAGTCGACTTCTTCACGGTCGTCTTGCTGGGTGTCGACTTCTTCGCGGCGGCGCGCTTCTCGGCCGGCTTGCGGGTCACGGGCTTCGGTGCGGACTTCGCGGAGTGCTTGCTCGCGGGCTCGGCGGCGGCAGCGTCACCACGAAGCTCGGCGACGACCTTCTCGCCACGTGCGGCGAACTCGGAGTACGCCGCGATCGCCTTGGCGGTCAGGTCTTCGGTGTGCTTGCGCACCGCTGCGCCGAACTCCTCGGCCTGCTTGCGCAGGTCGCTCGGAAGGGCGTCAACCTGGCGGCGCCACTCGGTCGGCAGCTCGTCGAGCTGCTTGCGCCAGTCGGTCGGCAGCGAGCCGGCCTGCTTGCGAAGGTCGGCCGGCAGGGTGGCGACGTGCTTGCGCAGGGTGTGGGTCAGCTCCTCGGCCTGCTTGCGCACGTCGGCCGGAAGGGTCTCGGCCTGCTTGCGCAGCATCGCGGCCTGGCTCTTTGCCTGCTTGCGCAGCTCGGCCCGGCGGGCGGTGCTGAGTGCCGAGATGTCCTTGATTTGCAGCGGGTTCGTCGTGAGTCGGCTGCGCAGCCGCTCGACCGCGAGGTCACCGACCCCGGCAATCGCGTAGAGAGGCTTCGGATCGACTGTGGTCTTGGTAGGCATCTGATCCTCCTGGATCGGTAGCGTGCCGGTCGGCACGCAGTCGCGGATGAAGTTGTTGTCACGCGGGCGGGAGCAGCGGCGGCCGCACGCGTCGGGACTCTAGGGACGGGCGTCGGGTTTTGGGGTACGCGCCTTCTTCGTCGACGTCGCAGCATCCGACGTCTTGGTTGAGTGGCCGACTCGCCGCGCAGTCCGGGTCCGGGTGCCGGCGCCGGACGACGGCAGTTCGCCGTCGCCGGCGCGAGGCGGCGGGGTCCGGGCCGACTGGGTGTTGGCTGCGTCGCTTTCCCGGCGGTACGCCTCGTACAGCTCGAGCAGGACCTGCTTCTGCCGCTCGGCGAGATGACGGTCGGACAGGATCGCCGCCGGTACATCGCTGTCGTCGTACCGCTCCTCGAGAATCCCGGCCTGCACGTACAGCGCTTCCGCGGAGATCCGCAGCGCCTTGGCGATCTGCTGGAGGATCTCGGCACTCGGCTTGCGAAGGCCACGCTCGATCTGGCTGAGATACGGGTTCGACACACCGGCGAGGGTGGCCAGCTGGCGCAACGAGATCTGCGCCGACGAACGCTGCTCCCGGATGTAGTCACCCAGGTTGCGGACGTCGATTCTTGCCACGAACCCGATCGTACGCGGTTGCGCTAACTATTGCAAGCACCCAGCAAGCACCCGCGCGTCGCCACCTAGAAGGTCGCGCGCACCTCGCCGACCGGTTGGCCGTGACCGAGAACCGGATGGGTCGCGAGCTCGGCGAGCACGGGCGCGTCGACATCGACCTGGCGGAGCGCGGCGACGAGCACCGGCACCCGGGCGCGCTCGCCGCCGTCATCGATCTTCACCGCGACCGCGCAGCCGTCCGAGCGCCCTACGGCGTAGACCGCCTCCGCGCCGTCCTTGGCGAACAGCCCGGGAACGCCGGCAATCAGCCGCGAAACGTCGCGTCCGGTGCCACCGACCAACTCCGGGTGAGCACGCATCGCCGCGAAGCAGCGCTGCTCCGGCGTTGCCTCGGGGGCGGTGGCGATCCGAGCGAACGCACGGGCGAGCCCGGTCAGGGTGATGGCGAACAGCGCGGCACCGCAACCGTCGACGACGGTCGCGGTCACCGCGTCGCCGGCTAGCTCCTCGATCGCCGCCCGCAACGCGATCTGCAACGGATGGTCGGGATCGCGGTAACCCGACGTCGGCCAGCCCGCGGCGACGCAGGTCGCCAGCATGCCTGCGTGCTTGCCCGAGCAGTTCTGGGTGATCCGAGCCGGGCCTTCGCCCGCGCGGATCCGGTCCCGGCGAGCCGAGGCGTCGAGCGGCATGCCGGGAGTGTTGTCCAGGTCGGACTCGTCGAGCCCGACCGACGCGAGCAGGCCACGAACCACCTCTAGGTGTCGTGGTTCGCCGGAGTGGCTGGCGCACACGACCGCCAGCTGCTCCTCACTGGCCACGAGGCCGGCCCGAAGCATGCCGACCGCCTGCAGCGGCTTGAGGCTGCTGCGCGGGAGCATCGGGGCGTCCGGCCGCCCGAGAGAGACCGCAACCGTGCCGTCCGCCGCGAGCGCAACGACGCTTCCGGTGTGCCTGGACTCGGCGAACCCACCCCGGACGACCTCAGCGACGACCGGCAGCTCAGTCGGGTGGCTCAGCGCAGCTCAGCTCGACTCGCTGGGCAGCAGGTCCGCGACATCGGCGTCGCCTTCGCGGTAGCGGCGAGCGATCTCCGCGGTGCACTGGTCCATGACGTGCTGGACGGCCCGGCGGTTGGCCGAGACCGTGGCCTCCTCGTGCTCGAACAGCTCGATCGCGCGCGACAGAGACTCGTCGGTGAGCCCGCCGGGGTCGGACATCGAGACGTCGGCGGCGAGCGCCTCGACGTAGCGCCGGTGCTGGTCGGCACGCGAGGGCTCGGCCGCGGTGTAGTGCCCGAGGCCGTGCGCCTCGTGCGGCCCGTCGTCGGCGAGGATGCCCGGCAGCAGGTCCACCCACGACGCCGATTCCTCACCGCCCGCGCGCCGCGCGGCCTCCGCCCGCAGGATGTCGAGCCGGCCCTGCAGCAGCCGGCGCAGGTAGGACAGGTCGGTCTCCTCCTGCTCGGCGTCCGCCCGCATGGTGCGCAGGTCTTCGAGCGAGGCGCTGGACAGCCCGTCCAGAAATCCCGGGGCCAGGAGCCGGTCGATGCGGCGGTTTCCACCCGGATGTGTCATGCCTGCGCCTTCGTCTGAATGTGGAGGGACCTTAGTCACCAATTCTGGCCCGTGGCGTCGCCACCGCGCCATGGTGCCACGACCGAGCGCAGTCGTGCGGGGTCGATTGCGCCAATTGGCTCAACACACCCGCCTGAACTGCCGAAGGAGTGAAGGTAGCCCGAAGCGTCACTGCCCGGCCGTAGAGGAGGTCGTCCATGCTCAAAGGCGACCTGACGTCTACGCCGCTGGCCCCCCTGCTGCGCGATCTGGCCGCCGACTCGGTCACCGGTTGCCTGCACGTGACGAATCCGGACAACGATGAAGCGCAGATCTACTTCAAGAGCGGGCTGATCTACTCCGTCTTCGTCCCGGGCACCCGGCCGCAGCTCGGCGCCAAGCTGGTCTCCTCCGGCGCGCTCGCGCCCGAGGCGCTGGCCGAGGCACTGGAGGCCCAGCGCAGCGAGCTGCAGGGCTGGCGGCTCGGCGAGCTGCTGGTCCACCTCGGGTACGTCGACCAGCCGGTGGTCGAGGCTTTCGTCGCCGAGCAGGTCACCGAGGCGCTCTGGGACCTCCTGCGCTGGACCGAAGGAACCTGGAAGTTCCGCAAGAACATCCGTGCCCGCGAAGACGTCGGCCCGCCGATGGTCGTGGTCGAGCTGCTCGAGACGCTGCGGAACCGTGGCTACGAGTGGGAGAACATCTCCGCCGTCGTCCACGGGCCGGCAGCGGTCCCGAAGCTGTCGACCCGGGGCGCCGGCAGCTCCGAGACGACACTGGACAACGACGCGTGGTCGATGCTGTGCAAGATCGACGGTGAGCGGTCGGTGGCCGATCTCGCCCGCGACTGCGGCTACACGCTGTTCGAAGCCGGTCTGGTCATCGTCCAGCTCGTGCAGGCCGGCCTGGTCGACATCGACGAGGACCTGGACCTGTCCGGCGACGCGTTGTACGGCGCAACCACGCTGAGCTCGGCCCTGTCCGGCGAGCTCGACGAGGAGTCCGACAACGACGCGTCCGGCGGGTCGGATGAAGACGTGCTCAGCCGGCTGGCGCGGCTGGTGAACGAAGTCGCCGGCGACCACAGCGGCAATGGCGACGGGAACGGCGACCTGCCCAGGATCGGGCTGGCGCCGCCGGAGACCGCGGGACCCTCGACGTTCGACAACCCGATGATCGTGCCGCTGCACCGCAGCACGAGCGAGTCGTTCGCGGCGTCGATCGCGCGGGTGTCGAATGCGCTTTCCGACGTTCTCGGCGAGACCCCCGACGCCTCGGAGCTCGACAGCGCCGCCAACCGTGCGGTTGCGCTGAAGCGCTCCAAGAGCTCGACCAGCGACCCCGAGTGGCAGCGTCGCAAGCGGCTGCGTTCGGCGGCCGCCGCAGAGCTCGCCAGTGCGCAGGCAATGGTGGAGACCCTGCGTGCCGAGCAGGCCGCCGCGGCCGAGGTCATCGAGTCCGACGCGGACCTGGACGTCGACGACCGGGTGGCGGACGGGCTGCCGCCGGCCGAGTTGATCGCCGAGCACTTCGCTGCCGACCAGGCCGAAGCCGAGGCAGCCCAGGCGGCCGCCGACGAGGCGGCAGAGATCGAGCGCCAGGCCGCCGAGCAGGCGGAAGCCGAGCGGATCGCCGCCGAGGAAGCGGCCGAAGCCGAGCGGCTCGCCGCCGAACAAGCCGAAGCCGAGCGGCTCGCCGCCGAGGAAGCCGCCGAAGCCGAGCGACTCGCCGCCGAACAAGCCGAAGCCGAGCGACTCGCCGCCGAACAAGCCGAAGCCGAGCGGATCGCGGCCGAACAAGCCGAGGCCGAGCGGATCGCGGCCGAACAAGCCGAGGCCGAGCGGATCGCCGCCGAGCTCGCCGAACGCGCCGCCCTCGAAGAGCAAGCCTGGGCCGACTACT
>Ga0335074_10001909_pt1 | contig 28263 bp, 23 predicted proteins | sample Lox_Sample_23_FD_206715 | JGI IMG/M metagenome (GOLD analysis project Ga0335074, IMG submission 206715) | Soil microbial communities from Loxahatchee National Wildlife Refuge, Florida, United States - Lox_Sample_2.3 | ecosystem: Environmental > Terrestrial > Soil > Wetlands | place: USA...
GAATCCTGCCCGGCCTCGGGGATTTCGGCCGCCGCCTGCCGCAACACGACCAGCAATTGAGAGAAACCGTTCGATTGAGCACTTTGTTTCAGCCGGTACAGAATGCTCTTGCCGTTGCGGCGATCTTCCACCAATCCGGCATTCTTGAGTTGCGCCAAATGAGTCGATATGCGGCTTTGGCCCATCCCGAGGATTTCCTGCAATTCGGCCACCGATAGCTCCTCGCGCTCTACCAGCAACAAGATACGCAGCCGGCTGGGGTCGGCCAGGAGCCTGAGGTTTTTAAGGATTGACGCCATCGGTGGTCTGGAGCTATTATATCAACGTATCTAGATTTGTAGATATAAATTTCTGTACGGAGATCGCATGAGCACAGCAACCGTCAACACCGTCGCCACCGAGTACAAAGTGGCGGATATGAGCCTGGCCGAATGGGGCCGCAAGGAAATTTCCATTGCCGAGCATGAAATGCCCGGCCTGATGTCCATCCGCAAGAAATACGCGCCGGGCAAGCCGCTGAAGGGCGTGCGCGTTACCGGGTCGCTGCACATGACCATCCAGACCGCGGTGCTCATTGAGACCCTGGTCGACCTGGGCGCGAGCGTTCGCTGGGCGAGCTGCAACATTTTCTCGACGCAGGATCATGCCGCGGCCGCCATCGCCGCCGCTGGAATTCCGGTGTTCGCGTGGAAAGGCGAGTCACTCGAAGAATATTGGGAATGCACCGCCAAGGCCGTCACGCATCCAGGCGGCAAGGGTCCAGAGCTGGTTGTGGACGATGGCGGCGACGTCACGCTGCTCATCCACAAGGGTTATGAGCTCGAGCACGGCAGCGACTGGGTGAACACGCCGTCGGAAAGCCACGAAGAGAAGGTCATCAAGGATCTGCTGAAGAAGATTCACAAGGAAGACCCCAAGCGCTGGACCAACGTCGTGAAAGAATGGCGCGGCGTGTCGGAAGAGACCACCACAGGCGTGCACCGGCTGTACAAGATGCAGGAGGCCGGCAAGCTGCTGGTGCCTGCGATCAACGTGAACGATTCGGTGACGAAATCAAAGTTCGACAACCTGTATGGCTGCCGCGAGTCGCTGGCCGATGGCATCAAGCGCGCGACCGACGTGATGGTGGCGGGCAAAGTGGCTGTGATCTGCGGCTACGGCGATGTCGGCAAGGGCTCGGCGCACTCGCTGCGCGGCATGGGCGCGCGGGTGATCGTGACGGAAATCGATCCGATCAATGCTCTGCAAGCGGCGATGGAAGGCTTCGAAGTCACCACAGTCGAAGACACGCTTGGCCGCGGCGACATCTACGTCACCACCACCGGCAACGTGGACATCATCACGCTGGACCACATGGCGCACATGAAGGATCAGGCCATCGTCTGCAACATCGGGCATTTCGACAACGAGATTCAGGTGGACCCGCTGAACACCGCCAAGGGCGTGACGAAACTCAACATCAAGCCGCAGGTGGACATGTACACCTTCCCCGACGGCCACAGCATCTTCATGCTGGCCGAAGGGCGGCTGGTGAATCTGGGTTGCGCGACGGGGCATCCGAGCTACGTGATGTCGAACAGCTTCTCGAACCAGACGCTGGCGCAGCTGGACCTGTGGAAGAACAAGGACACCTACAAGGTTGGCGTGTACACTCTATCCAAGAAGTTGGACGAAGAAGTGGCGCGGCTGCACCTGGAGAAGATCGGCGTGAAGCTGACGGTGCTCTCGAAGAAGCAGGCCGATTATCTGGGTGTGCCGATCGAGGGTCCGTACAAGCCGGATCATTATCGGTACTAAGTTTTAGCTAGTTGTGAAAATCGAGGCCGGTCTCTTCGCGGGACCGGCTTTTTTCTTATGGCTGAACGAGTTCTTCCCGAACCTGACCATTTCGCAACCTCTCCCTATGAAGGCAGAATCCTGGAATACTACGCGGGGACTTTTGAAGCAGTTTATATTCTTCTGCACCCGTTCATCAGAGCCGTGTCCATTGAAACCACGCGGTTCGCCCCAGGGACGTACCCTAGCCTTACGTCCATAGTCAAGAACTGCACGCCAGTTCCGTGGGCCGAAGTCGCGAGGAAGGCTGATCTTCCCTCAATTGCCGCGGTCGACATTGGACTTCGAACAATGATCCGTGGGCTAAAGGAGGAGTTCTCAAACCGACGCTTTGCCGACGGAATCGAGTCCCTTAGGGCCTCCGATCAGATTCATCCTCCGTCGGAAGGCTACTTCTCAGAGTTGCTCCACGATGAAGTATTCTCGTCGATTCAAGAGCTCGGCTATGAGTGGGTCTGGGTCGGCGACGAATTCTGTACCGAGCGAAAGCTGCATTGGATAGAGGACCTGAAAAACCAGGATGATGGACCCACATCAGGTCGTCGCAGGGCCAATGTCTTCACGCCGGACAAAGCGCTTTTGTGGACCGCGCACTGGGATAGCCACTTCTCGTTTCTTTGTTCCTCCGAGCACAACCTAAACGCAATTCTGGAGCAGCACCCGTTAGAGGGCTTCTTCTCTGGACCGAGAACAGAGGTGTATTGGAGCCTCCAGGGCTAGGACTTGAAGGCTCCGGGCAAGCATCGCTCGACAATTCGAACCAGGCGCCGCAGACTGATCCTTCCGCTCCTTCTATCTTTACGGCGGTACAGGAGCAGCTCGGGCTCAGACTGGAATCGCGGAGGGCTCCCGTCGAAATCCTTGTCATCGATCACATCGAAAGGCCGGGTGGGAATTAGGGCCGGGCCGTGGTACAAACGAGACGTATGGACAAGACGATCCGTAAATACGCCAGTGTGGCTGACCTCGACGAGATCAAGATGGAGGAATACCGCCACTGGCAAAGCCGGCCTATCCACGAACGCGTGGCTGCGGTTTCTGAACTCACCCAAGAACAATACGCAATGAAGGGCGAGGTACAAGGTGTACCCAGACTTCAGAGAACTCTTGTCCGCTTTGAACGCCTCGAACGCTAAGTATCTCGTTGTTGGAGCTTACGCGGTTTCCATCCACGCACAACCGCGCGCTACCAAGGATCTCGACATTTGGATCAAGCCCGACGCTGAGAATGCCAAGGCGGTCTACGCGGCGTTAATGCAGTTCGGCGCACCACTCCAAGGATTGGCGTCTGCCGACTTCGCGGAACTCGGACCGTTTTTCCGCATGGGACGGGAGCCGATCGCGGTCGACATTCTTACGGAGATCCCTGGCGTCGAGTTTGATGCAGCATGGGACCGTCGTGTTGAAGATGTTGTCGATAGCTCAACTGGATCGAGGGCGAATTTTATTTCCCGCGCTGATCTGATCACAGCGAAACCTGCTGCTGGGCTCCCAAGACCTCGCGGATGTGGACGCCATTCGAAAGGCCGAAAAAAGCCAGCACTCAGGGAAAGGACCTGAGTAGGTCTGGGGCTGGGCACGTGTTAGCTCGTGTGACATCCTTTCGTCTTTCTTCGCCAGGTTCCCCCAGTACCGCCCCCGCCAGTTTTCCCCGCTGAGCCCAATTTGCGGGGATGCATTTCCAGACCTTCTGTTATAATGGTGTTTCAGAGAGACCAGTAGCTGGTCGTGTATAGTCTTAGTCGACGGGAGATTCCCTTGTGAAACGTGCTGGTGCTGATGACGCACTGCGTTGTTCGTTTTGTCATAAGAGTCAGGATGTAGTCGGAAAGCTAATCTCCTCCCCCAACGATTACCCCCGCGCTTATATTTGTGACGAGTGCATCGCCGTATGCAACTCGATTCTTGAGGACGATCGCCACGATCAGCCCTACGGAGCTCCCCACAAGCTTCCGAAACCATTGGAATTAAAGGAATATCTTGACCAGTACGTGATCGGTCAGGATGCCACCAAAAAGAAGCTCGCCGTCGCCGTTTACAACCACTACAAGCGCATTCAGATGAACAAGCAGCGCGGCGCCGAGGTGGAGCTTTCGAAATCCAACATCCTGCTGATCGGGCCCACCGGTACCGGCAAGACGCTCCTGGCCCAAACGCTCGCCCGTATCCTGGACGTGCCGTTCGCCATCGTCGACGCCACCACCCTCACCGAAGCGGGCTACGTCGGCGAGGATGTCGAGAACATCATCCTGCGGCTGCTGCAAAATTCCGATTGGGACGTACAGCGCTGCCAGCAGGGCATCATCTATATCGATGAAATCGATAAAATCGGCCGCAAGGACGAAAACCCCTCCATCACGCGCGATGTCTCGGGCGAAGGCGTCCAGCAGGCGTTGCTCAAGATCCTGGAAGGTACGGTAGCCAATGTTCCCCCGCAAGGCGGCCGCAAGCATCCGCACCAGGAATTCACCCCGGTCGATACCACCAATATCCTTTTCATCTGCGGCGGCGCGTTTGTCGGCCTGGAGAAAGTGATCTCCAAGCGCGTGGGCACCAAGTCCATGGGTTTCGTGCAGCAGGAAGAGCACCGGCCGGAGGGTGCGCCTCCCCGCACCGCATCGAATCGTCGCGATGTGGATCTGCTTGAGAACGTTCAGCCCGTCGACCTCATCAAGTTTGGATTCATCCCCGAATTCATCGGCCGTATGCCGGTGGTTGCGGTTTTGGAGGATCTGAGCAAGGAAGCTTTGGTCCAGATCCTGACCAAGCCCAAGAACGCCATCGTCCGCCAGTACCAAAAGCTTTTTGAATTTGAAAATGTTAGACTGAAGTTTAGCGACGACGCGCTCGAAGCCATCGCCGCTCTGGCAATGGAGCGGAAGGTTGGCGCGCGCGGCCTGCGGATGATTCTCGAGGATCTGATGCTGGACCTCATGTATTATCTCCCGTCTTATAAGAAAGTCCGCGAGTTCCTGGTGACCAAGGAGATGGTCATGACCCAGAAGATCAACATGGCCTTGCTCGAGAAGGCCGGCTAGCCCCGTTCGCCGCAGAAGTTTTCGATTTGGTTCCAAGCGGCAGGGAGCGCGGGAATCCGTTAACCTATCATTAAATCCCCATGCTGACCTCCAAAGACAAGTCCGACACACGACGCCTACCGATGATGCCGATACGGGACGTGGTCATTTTCCCGTACATGATGACCCCCTTCGTGGTGGGCCGCGATTCGAGCGTGCGTGCGCTCGAAGAAGCGCTGGCGTCGGACAAGAAGATTTTCCTCGCCACCCAGCACGATGCGTCGGTCGATGAGCCGCGTCCCGACGAGATCTACAACGTCGGCACGGTGGCCAATATCGTGCAAAGTCTGAAGCTCCCCGACGGCAACATCAAGGTGCTGGTCGAAGGTGTCGAGCGCGGCAAGATTATTTCGGTCAGCGAGGACGAGGGTTATTTCCGGGCATCGGTCAAAACGTTCAATTTCAAAGTGGACGCCGGGCCGCAGCTGGAAGCGTTGGTGAGCCGTGTTACCGGGCTCTTCGAGCAGTATGTCAAGCTCAGCCAAAATCTGAATTACGAAACCATGATCGCCGCCATCCGCGTGGACGAGCCAGGCAAGCTGGCCGACACGGTGGGCGCGAATCTGCAGTTGACCATCGAAGAAAAGCAGGAGCTGCTCGAGATTTTCGATCCCGTGGACCGGCTGACGCGCGTCGCGGAAATGCTCGATATCGAGATCGAGAAACTCAATGTTGACCGCACCATCCAGGGCCGCGTGAAGCGCCAGATGGAGAAGGCGCAAAAAGAGTATTACCTCAACGAGAAGATCAAGGCGATCCAGAAGGAACTGGGCCGCGGCGAAAAGAGCGAGTTCGATGAGCTGAAGCGCAAGATCGACACCGCCGGGATGACCAAGGACGCGCATGAAAAGGCGATCGCCGAGTTGCGCCGTCTGGAGAACATGCCGCCCATGTCGGCCGAATCCACCGTGTCGCGGAATTATCTCGACTGGCTGCTGGCTGTGCCATGGAAGAAAAAATCCAAGGAAATTCGCGATCTAAATCACGCGCAGGAAGTGCTCGAATCGGATCATTACGGCCTGGAGAAAATCAAGGAGCGCATTCTCGAGTTTCTCGCGGTGCGCCGTTTGGTCCAGAGTCCCAAGGGTTCCATCCTCTGCTTTGTCGGTCCTCCCGGAGTCGGCAAAACGTCGCTCGGAATGTCGATCGCCAAGGCTACGGGCCGTAAGTTCATTCGCCTGTCGCTCGGCGGCGTGCGGGACGAAGCTGAGATTCGCGGCCACCGGCGCACCTACATCGGCGCGCTACCTGGCCAGGTGTTGCAGATGATGAAGAAAGCCGGGACAAAAAACCCGGTGTTTATGCTGGATGAAATCGACAAAATGTCGATGGATTTCCGCGGCGATCCGTCGGCGGCGTTGCTTGAGGTGCTCGATCCTGAACAGAATTACATGTTCATGGATCATTATCTGGACGTCGAATACGATCTGAGCCAGGTGTTTTTCATCGCCACCGCCAACGTGCTGCACACCGTTCCACCGGCCCTGCAGGATCGCATGGAAGTGATCCGGCTTTCCGGCTACACCGAAGTCGAAAAACTGGAAATCGCCAAGCGCTTCCTGGTCCCGAAACAAATGAAGCAGACCGGGCTCAAGGGCGGCGATCTCAACTTCACCGATGACGGCATTCAGAGCTTGATCCAGTCCTACACGCGTGAGGCCGGCGTTCGAAATCTCGAGCGCGAGATCGGCAACGTTTGCCGCAAGGTGGCGCGCAGCGTGGTGAATGCGCAGAGCGGAGCCAAGGCCGACGCGAAGAAGCGCGAGAAGGCGGTGCTCGACGAAACCAGTGTTTCCGAATTCCTCGGGCCGCAGAAATTCCGCGATCTGCAAGCCGACAAGAAAAACGAGGTTGGCGCCACCGTCGGATTAGCCTGGACGGAAGTGGGCGGCTCAATCCTCACCACGGAAGCAGCCGTGATGGAAGGCAAAGGCAAGCTGCAAACCACCGGCAAGCTGGGCGATGTCATGCAGGAATCGGCGCACGCGGCTATGAGCTACGTTCGCTCGCGGGCGCAATTGCTCGGCTTGCCGCGCGATTTCTACCGCAATGTCGACATTCACGTGCATGTGCCGGAGGGAGCGATCCCGAAAGACGGGCCATCGGCCGGCATCACCATCGCCACTAGCATCTGTAGCGCGCTGACGAATATTCCGGTGCGCTGCGATCTCGCCATGACGGGCGAAATCACGGTTCGCGGGCGCGTGCTACCCATCGGCGGCCTCAAGGAAAAAGTACTGGCCGCGCATCGCCAGGGGATTCGCGAATTAGTCCTTCCGAAGGATAATGAAAAAGATCTTCCCGATATTCCGGAACCCATCCGGAAAGAGATGAAACTCCAGTTTGTTACATCGATGGACCAGGTATTAAAGATAGCGCTGGAGCGGGAATTGGTTGCGTTGCCGCTGGCCGCCAGTACACCTCCCGTGGAACTGGTGCGCGGACCATCGGAAGAGCGGATTTCTGTTTAAGTTTGCTATACGGATTTCGCCGGAGCCATTAGGGTCCGGTGGCGAGCCGGGTTCGTAGGCCACCAAGGGTCGGATGGATGCCGAATTTGTGACGAGTGCCGCCCGGCCGGAGCAGTTTCCAGCCGAGACGCTGCCTGAGATCGCGTTTCTCGGGCGGAGCAACGTCGGCAAATCGAGTTTGTTGAATTGCCTCACGGGTCACAAGGGACTGGCGTTTACCAGCGCAAGGCCCGGATGTACGCAATTAATCAATTTCTACCGGGTGGGCGGTCAATTCCAGTTTGTGGATCTACCCGGGTATGGGTACGCTCGTGTCCCAAAGGAAATCACGTCCCAGTGGAAAGAGCTCATCGAACAATATCTGTTGCGGCGAAGCTCGTTGCAGTTGTGTTTCATGATCCTCGACGCGCGTCGAGGTTGGATGGAAAAGGACCTGGAGCTCAAGCAGTGGTTGGAGTTCCATAACCGGCGATACCTGGTAATCGCCACCAAGACGGACAAACTGAAAAGTCAAAATGATCAACGGCAAGGCGTCGCGGCCATCCGGAGCCAGTCTCCAGCCGCCGACCCTCTGCCGTTCTCGGCTGTAAGCTGCCGAGGAGTGAGGGAAATTTGGCAAGCGATCTCGACAATCAAGACCCAGCGGCAGTAGCCGCTCCCACCCCCGAGGAATCCGAAACAAAAACGGACGGCAAACAGGCGGAACCCAAATCCGCCGACGCCAAATCCGCGGATGCGAAACCCTCGGCTGACAAAACGGAAGCCAAGACGGCGGAGCCCAATGGCAAAATAGAGGCGCCCACCGGCCAGCCTGGCGGGCGCAAGCGCCATGGCGCGGGCGGTCCTCAGGCCAATCAGAAAAACGCCAACACGCTGGATTTGGTGGAGCTCAAAGACATGAGCATCCAGAAGCTCAACCAGATCGCGAAAGATCTGAGCGTGGCTGGAATCGCGGGCCTGCGCAAACAGGAGCTGATCTTCAAAATCCTGCAGACGCAGGCCGAGAAGAGCGGCTTGATTTTCTCGGAAGGCGTTCTCGAATGTCTGCCCGACGGATTCGGTTTCCTGCGTGCGCCCGAGTACAATTATTTGCCCGGCCCGGACGATGTGTATGTCTCGCCGTCGCAAATTCGGCGCTTCGATCTGCGCACCGGCGACACCATCTCCGGCCAGATCCGCCCGCCCAAAGAGGGTGAGCGTTACTTCGCGCTCATCAAGGTGGACGCGATCAATTTCGAACCGCCTGAGGAAGCGCGCAACAAGATCTTCTTCGACAACCTGACCCCGCTCTACCCCGATGAGCGGTTGAAGCTTGAAACCACGCGCGACAACTTCTCGGGCCGCGTGATGGATCTGCTTACGCCCATCGGCAAAGGACAACGTGGCTTGATCGTCGCGGCGCCCCGCACCGGCAAAACCATGCTGCTGCAGTCCATCGCCAATTCGATCACGGCCAATCATCCCGAAGTTTCGCTGATCGTGCTGCTGATTGATGAGCGCCCCGAAGAAGTCACCGACATGCAACGCTCGGTAAAGGGCGAAGTAATCAGCTCCACCTTCGATGAGCCCGCCGCGCGCCACGTGCAGGTGGCCGAAATGGTGATCGAAAAGGCTAAGCGCCTGGTGGAGCACAAACGCGACGTCGTGATTCTGCTCGATTCCATCACGCGTCTGGCGCGCGCCTACAACACCGTGGTTCCGCCGTCCGGCAAAGTGCTTTCAGGCGGCGTGGATTCGAACGCCCTGCAACGGCCGAAGCGATTTTTCGGCGCTGCGCGCAATATCGAAGAGGGCGGATCGCTGACCATCGTTGCGTCGGCCCTGATCGATACCGGCAGCCGCATGGACGACGTGATTTTTGAAGAATTCAAAGGCACGGGCAACATGGAAATCCATCTGGACCGCAAGCTGATGGACAAGCGCGTGTTCCCGGCCATCGATATCACCAAGAGCGGCACGCGCAAAGAAGAGCTGCTGGTACCGCGCGAGGAGCTGAATCGCATCTTCGTGCTGCGCCGCGTGCTCAATCCGCTGTCGCCGGTGGAAAGCATGGAGCTGTTGCTCGATCGGCTCGGCAAGAGCAAGAGCAACGGCGAATTCCTTGCGTCGATGAGCACCTAGCCCGCTTCCATGGGCAAAATTCGCGTCCTCTCCGACACGGTCGCAAACAAAATCGCCGCCGGAGAGGTGGTCGAGCGGCCGGCCTCGGTTGTCAAAGAGCTGCTCGAAAATTCGCTGGACGCCGGCGCCACCGAGCTTCGCATCGAAGTCGAAAGCGGCGGCCGCCGCCTGATTCGCATCGCCGACAACGGCTCGGGCATGTTGCGCGATGACGCTCTGCTGGCGTTCGAACGTCACGCCACCAGTAAACTGAGCGACGTGAAGGATCTGCTCTCGATCGCGACACTCGGATTCCGCGGCGAAGCCCTACCCTCGATCGCATCCGTTTCCCGGCTGCTTTTGGAGACTCGTGCTGCCGAGGAAACTACCGGCGCTGCGGTCGAAATCGCCGGCGGAAAAATCCTACGTTGCGACGAATTCCCGCGGACTACCGGAACCACCATCACCGTTCGCGATCTGTTCTACAACGTTCCGGCGCGCAAAAAGTTTCTACGATCGGATCAAACCGAGCTCGCGCACATCGCTTCTCTGGCCACGCACTATAGCCTGGCCCATCCGAAGAAGGCGTTTCAGCTGCGGCACGGAACCTCGGACTTGCTGGACGTAACCCCGGTCGAAACGCTGCAGGAACGCGTCTATCAGGTGTTCGGCAGCCAAACACTCGAAGAGATAATTGATCTTGACTACGCCGAGCGTGAACTCGATGTGGTCGACGCCGAGGAGCGCGCCACACGGGTTTTCGCGCTGCGCGGTTTCGTTTCCGAACCTCAGGTGCAAAAGCTAAACCGGAATTCCATTTACTTGTTCGTCAACGGGCGCCTGATTCGGGATCGTCTGCTACTGCACGCGTTATCTTCGGCCTATCACAACTTGATGCCGCCGGCCTGCTATCCTTTTGCGTTACTGTTTCTCGATTGCGATTGCGAGGAAGTGGACGTCAACGTTCACCCCTCGAAAACTGAGGTTCGCTTCCGGCACGGCAGCTTCGTCCATGATTTCGTCCGCGACACGATTCGCGAACGCCTGATCGCCAGCCGCCCGGCCTCCAGCATTCCGGTTCCGGTGCAGCCGCAGCTTGCCGCCGATCTGCCATTTTCCGATTTTACGCAGCGCATCGAAAACTCGCGCTTCGAGCCGATGCCGAGCGCGGAATTCGGAACCGAGCGAATCGAAGACTTGCCAGTGTTCACTCTGAACACGACCGCTCCTCCTGAACCGCGCTTCGATTTTGAGCCGATACGATCCGCCTTGGTGCCGGATACCCATGGACCGCTGGCGAGCGAAATCACGGAAGCGCCGCAAAATCTCGGCGCGCTATCCGATCTGCGGCCGCTCGGCCAGATTCACGACAGCTTCATCATCGCCGCAGGCCGCGACGGACTTTGGATCATCGATCAGCACGTCGCGCACGAGCGCATCCTGTTCGAAAAAGTCCTGCGCCAACAGGCCCAAGGCCGCGTGGAACGCCAGCAGCTCTTGATGCCGATCCTTTTGGAACTGACAGCAGCACAACAGATCGAATATGCCCGAATCGCCGATGAATTGGAACGCTCGGGTTTTGATTCGGAGCCGTTCGGCGCCAGAACCATCGCGGTAAAGGGCGCTCCTGCCGGCGTCGGACCGGCCGACATCGAAAAACTCGTGTTCGAGATTTTGGAAATCGCTGAAACCGAGCTGCGTAAGGTTTCGCTCGACGATCTGCGCCGCTCGATGGCCGCGAGCATTGCCTGCCGGGCCGCGATCAAGATCAACATGCGGCTGGATCACAGCAAAATGGAGTGGCTGCTCAAAGAACTGGCCGCGACGGACTGTCCGATGAGCTGCCCGCACGGCCGCCCGATCGCGCTGCGCTATTCAACAAAGGATATTTTGAAGAGCTTCCATCGAATCTGAGCGGCGTGCCGCGGCGATCATTCCCATTCGATGGTGCCCGGCGGCTTGTGAGTTAGATCGTAGAACACGCCGCAAATTCCATCCACCCAAAGCAGTGCATGCGTCAAGCGGTCGAGCAACTCATGGGACATGCGAACCACTTGAGCGGTCATGCCATCGACCGAATGAATAGGGCGAAGCACCACGGAATCGGGCATGTCGCCGGCGCCAATCGGAATCAGAACGACCGGGAACTGCCAGACCTCGCGATCGAATCCGCTCTCTTCCGATAATTGGCGAACGATGGCATCGGCGCTGCGCAGGCGCTGCAACCGTTCCCGACTGATTGTTGCTCGGTACGACTGCAACTCGCCGATCGGGACCCGTGTGTGCACCTTACCGACCACGCGGTTGATGTTCATCATCCGGTTCACGAGGTCAGTCGCGATGTCATCTTCCGGTAGGTGATCGAGAGCAAGAACCGAATGATAACTGCGCGAATCGCCTTTGACTCCGACCGATCGGATTGGCAGCAGCCAACCAGGATCGCAGCGAGTGACCGGCGCGGAAGTTTCCGAACACAGGCAGCGAATTGCGAGTCCAGGCCCGGGGAACGGATGCCGGTTCAAGAACTCAGCCGGAATGCCCAATTCCTGGCCGATTTCGCGAACTTCATCTTTGTAGAACGCAGCCAGCGGTTCGATGATGCGGCCCGATTCGATCAGCCGCTGGATACCGGCTACGCGATTGTGATGGGTCTTGATGACGTCGGCCTTCGCGGTGCCGCCCGATTCGATGGTGTCGGGGTAGATGGTGCCCTGCCCTAAGATCCATTTATCATTGAGGAAATCGCTGGTGCTCAGGATGCGCTCCTGCACTACGACAAATTGTTCGCCGATGATGTTGCGCTTGGTTTCCGGATCGAAAACGCCTTCGAGCGCGCTCAAAAATTTCGCGTCCGCTTCTTCCACTCGAAATGCAGTGGCGCCGAGCTGTTCAAATAAGCGCCGGACATAGGCGGTTTCACCTTGACGCATCAGCCCGGTGTCGACATAGATCCCGTACACCCGTTCGGGGCCCAGCGCTTGCAGACAGAGTTTGTACGCGACCGTGGAATCGACGCCGCCGCTCACGAAGAAAAACACGTTCCGCCCGGCCGCGATGGTTTGAATTTCCTTTTCGAGCGGACCGATCCGGTCCTTGGGATCCCAGTCCTTGGTGCAGCCGCACACGTCGAAGACGAAATTCGCGAGGATCTGACTCCCTTGTTCGGTGTGGGCGACTTCGGGGTGGAACTGCACCGCCATCAGCGGCCTGGTACGGTGCGCGATCGCAGCCACGGAGCACGTGGACGTTCCTCCGAGCACATCGAACCCTTCGGGCGGCGAAGCCACCCGGTCGCGATGGTTCATCCAGACCTGGAGGTCGCCATTCAGATTCTTGAGCAAAGGGTGTGACTGGGCCCGGTGGAAGCGCGCGAATCCATATTCGCCCTTCTCACCTTTCTGGACTTGGCCTCCGAGCACATAGGTCATGAGCTGCTGGCCGTAACAGATGCCAAGCACTGCGGTAGAAGTGGAAAGAATCCCCGGATCGATTTGCGGGCTGCCTGGCTCGTAGACGCTATCGGGGCCGCCGGAAATGATGATGCCCTTCCGGCCGATCAATTCCGAAGCGGGTGTTTCGCTGGGCTGGACATCGGCATAAACGCCCAAATCGCGAACTTTTCGGGCGATCAGATGGCAATATTGGCCGCCCGCATCGAGGACGGTGATCTGTGGTGTACTCAAACTCTCGCGAACGTTAGTGCGCCCAACCGTCGCGCTGAATGCGCTCCACGATCAGCTTCTTCGACCGGTCCAGCAGCGCACGGGCCTGAGGCATGGCGTCGATAGCCTTGAGCACCTCGGGATCGGTTTCAATGGCGACCTTTTGAGAATCCTCGTAGCTAAACGCCGTGGCATACATCTCACGCTTGAGCTGCTGCCCAATCCAGATGTGGTTGGCATCCCAATCCGCCTCGGTGAACGGCACGTTTTGCTGCATGGCGTACTGCTTGAATTCAGCGAGAACGGCAGCGTCCGGATCCCAGCCCTTGGGTAGCTTGACGTTGGGATGTGAGCCAAACCATTTCGCCGTGAAGTTGAAGAAGGCGTATTTGGTCAGCAGGTCCGTCTGCAGCTTATTCAACTTTGGCGGCTCGTATTTTTCGTCGGGCGTGATCCCGCCGCCACCGTATACCGTCCGGCCGCTGTCGGTGCTCTTCACGTCCTGCAGGTTTTTCGTATCGGTGCGCTTGCCGTAGTAATAATCCAGAAACGAGATGTTCGAATAATCGCGCTGGATCAAGCGGCCACTCGGCGTATAGTAGTGGGCCGTGGTGAGCGCGAGGCCGGTATTGTCTTCCAGCGGATAAACCGTCTGAACCAACCCCTTGCCGAACGTCGTCTCACCGAGAATCCAGCCGCGGTCGTGATCCTGCAAAGCGCCGGAAACGATCTCGGCAGCCGACGCGGAATAGCGATTGACCAAAACCACGATCGGATAATTCTCGCCCAAAGCGCTGCCACGCGCCAGGTAGGGCTTCTCGGCGGAATTGCGTCCGCGATGGGAAACCACCACTTCGCCTTTGCGCAAGTAATGGCCGGCAACCGCCACGCCTTCGTTGAGCAAACCACCGGGGTTCTCCCGCAGGTCGAGAATCAAGCCCTTTACGTTGCCCTCACCCAAGCGCTTGAAGTTATCTTCCATCTCTTCGCTGGTGTTCTCGTCGAACTGGGTGATCTTCATGTACATGATTCCGGGGTGGACCCAGAAAGCGTCTTCCACGCTATTTCGGGAGATTTCATCACGCACGATATCGAAGGTCAGCGGTTTGTCGGCGCCTTCGCGCCCGATGGTGATCTGGACGTGCGTTCCGCGGGGGCCCTTCAACAGATCGGCGACTTCATTGGTGTTCAGCGAATCCGTTTTTTTGTCGTTCACTGCGAGGATCACATCGCCGGGGCGAAGGCCGGCCTTATAGGCAGGCGATCCACCGAACGGCGCCACCACGATGGTCTTGCCGTTGCGCGGGGCCACTTGCATGCCTACGCCGTAGTAGTGGCCGCTTTGATCGTCGCGGAGCGCCTGAAATTCCTTGGGATCGAAGAAATTGGAGTGGGGATCGAGCGTCCGCAGCATACCGGGGATGGCACCTTTATAAATGCCCTTGTCGGACGCGACCTTGTCGGCGAAGTTATCCTCCACCAACTCGTAAACTTTTGTGAACTCTTTGATATTGGTCTTGAGATCTTCCTCGGGACCATTGGAGGCCGCGGAAACACCCCTCAGACCCGGTCCGAATACACCACCCAGGACCGAACAGAGAACGATGACAAAAGCGGCAAAAAGAACCGACCGAGTCCAACGCGGCATCAACACCTCGCTCCTTCAGTATAGCTGAGAATCGGACCGCTCCCTCTGGTCGCGGCTCGGATCGGTCGCGGCTCGGTTTCAGCCACGGCACATGGGAGTCGCGGCTCGTTTGGCGCTGGATCTTATGCGCTGCGAACCGAGCGGCGCGAACCTGCGGACGCGGCTTCCGCCTTAACCGGCTTACGCTGAGCAGTCTCTTCGAGCCGGCGAACCTGATCGCTGACGCAGACCAGGAACATAGGCTGCTTGGCGTTCTTCAGGATGTCGATGATGCGGTCCTGCTGGTCCTCCAGGTAAATCGACTTGCCGTCGGTTACCAGGTGCAGGTCCGACTGTGCTTCCAGAACATCGCTCAGCCGCTTGCCCATCTCGCGTTGCAGGAACCGCAGGACCCGGCGGATCTTCTGCAAGGAAAATCCCTTACGCCGGAGTTCGGCGATCACCGTAATTTCAATCACTTCCTCGGGTTGATAGACACGTTTGTGTCCCTCATGCCGCGGGGAAACCACTTTGCGTTCATCCCACCACTGCAACTGCCGCAAGCTAACCTGGGCGATGCGCGAAACGTCGCTTGAGGCAAACGTGCGTATGCTTTCTTCCGATTCAGAACGACTTTTCTTTGTTTTGAACATGTTCCCCCGCTAACGTTTGCAACAGAGCGCCCTTAAATTTTACCTGAGCCAGTGCGCGTGTCAATAGGCAAGTGCGAGGTTCTGGATTTGGGCCTCTCGGAGCGCGTCTTGGCGCAGCGCGCGCTCTAGCCGCCGCCGACAAACTGTACGATTTCTAACGCTGCTCCCGCCCCGACAACAACCTGGTCCCACGCCTGACGCTGGACAATGGACCGGTTCAACTCCACGGCCACGCGCTCAGGATTCACCTCCAGCCACACCAGCAATTGCCGCAGGGTGCTGCCCTCGGGTGCGGACCGAACCTGTCCGTTTACAACAATTTCTACCTGTTTTGTTGTTGGTGCCGCCATTCCGCGCTTCCTGTTTCCTGAAACCAAACTTGCGGGCCGAGGCCGGATCTCATTATAGTCGAGTGTTAGGGCCTCAATCCGAACAACCGAATGCCGACCTCCTATCCTGACACGTACTTTCCGGTGCTGGTGCAGATCGCGATCGCAGTGATCGTATCCGCGGCGCTGGTGGCGATTTCATTCCTGTTGGGCAAGCACGTGAAGAATCGGGTGAAGGATTCGCCTTACGAATCCGGCATTGCGCCCACCGGCTCGGCGCGCGAGCGCTTCAGCGTCAAGTTTTACCTGGTGGCGATCGTTTTCATCCTCTTCGACATCGAAGCCGTGTTTTTGTATCCCTGGGCGGTGGTGTATCGCGATCTGAAGCTGTTCGGGTTCGGCGAGATGCTGGTGTTCGTGGTGCTGGTTCTAATTGGGTTCTTTTACGTGTGGCGCAAGGGTGCGCTGGATTGGTCCAAGGAGACCACCGAAGGCAGTCCGTACGATATGCAGCGCTCGATCAAGACGGTGGACAAAAATGCTGCCTGACGTATTGAAGTCCTATGCGGCGGCCGCGGCACTCGATGCGGCGATTCCCGATGCGATTACCGGGGGCCATGCCGAACACAACGAGCCGACGTTGTGGATCGTTCCCGACCAAATCGTAGACGTTTGCCGATTCCTCAAGCAGCAACAAAAGTTCATCCGATTGAGCGCGATCACCGCGGTGGATTGGCTTCCGGCCGACCCGCGTTTTGAAGTGGTCTATTTGCTGCATTCGCTCGATCGGAACCAGCGGTTGCGATTAAAGTGCTGGCTTACGGAATCGGCCTGCGAGATCGATTCCGTCACAGGCGTGTGGCGCGCCGCCGATTGGTATGAGCGCGAGGTGTTCGATTTGTTCGGCGTGCGCTTCCGCAATCACCCCGATTTGACTCGGATCCTGATGCCGAGCGATTGGGAAGGGCATCCGCTGCGCAAGGATTATCCGGTGCACGGATATAAGTACAGCTATCAGGATGAGAAATAAATCCCGCCATGCGTGAAACCACACTTCATACCGATTCGATCACGGCGTCCGACGCGACCGTGGAGACCGTAGACCAGATCGTCACGCCCACCGGCACCAAGCGGATGATCCTGAACATGGGTCCGCAACATCCTTCGACCCATGGCGTGTTGCGCATCGTGCTGGAACTGGATGGCGAGACGATTCTCAAAGCGGTGCCCGACATCGGGTTTCTGCACACCGGCATTGAAAAAGAGTGCGAGGTCAAGACCTGGCAGCAAGTAGTGACTCTGACCGACCGCGTGGATTATCTATCGAATCTTTCGAACAATCTGGTGTATGCCCTGTCGGTAGAAAAGCTGATCGGCGACATCGAAATTCCGGCCAAGGCGCAATGGATGCGCGTGATGCTGGCCGAATTTCAGCGCCTGAACAGCCATCTGGTGTGGCTGGGGACGCACGCGCTGGATATCGGCGCGATGACGATGTTCTTTTATTGTTTCCGCGAGCGTGAGGACATCCTGCGGATTTTCGAGATGTTCTCCGGACAGCGGATGATGACCAGCTATATCCGCATCGGCGGGCTGGCGCTGGAGCCTCCGCGCGGCTGGCAGCAGGTGGTGGGCAAATTCATCAACGCATTTCCGAGCAAGGTGGACGAATACGAAAATCTGCTGAATGCGAATCCGATCTGGACGCGGCGCACGCAGGGCGTGGGGTTTGTTCCGCTCGAAGATCTGCTGGATCTGGGCGTCACCGGGCCGATGATTCGCGCGGCCGGCGTGAAGTGGGACGTGCGCAAGGACGAGCCCTATTCGAGCTACGATCAATTCGATTTCGAAATCCCCGTGCACACCGAAAACGACGTGTTCGCGCGCTATCGCGTGCGTGTGGAAGAGATGCGGCAGAGCGCGCGCATCATTAAACAAGCGCTCGAAGGGATGCCGGAAGGGGCGTGGCAGGCGAGCGCGCCGAAGATCGTGCTGCCGGAGCGCGAGAAGATGAAGACGCAGATGGAAGCTCTGATTTATCACTTCAAGATTGTGACGGAGGGCTTCCGGGTTCCGGCCGGCGAGGTGTATCAAGCTGTGGAATCGCCGCGCGGCGAGATCGGATATTACGTGGTGAGCAACGGGACCTCGAAGCCGTATCGCGTGTTTATGCGGACGCCGAGCTTCGGGAATCTGCAAGCGCTGGCGCCGCTGCTCGAAGGCCGGCTGCTGGCCGATTCGATTGCGTCGCTCGGGAGTATGGACTTCGTTTTAGGAGACGTGGACCGTTAAAGGTGCATAGTTAATGACGTTTTCACCCGAACTGGAAGCCAAATTCGCAAAGCTGCTGGAAATTTATCCGGTGGGCCGGACGCGCTCGGCGGTGGTGCCGATGCTGCTGTACGCGCAGGATGAAGTCGGCCACATTTCGACGGAGCTGGTTGAAGAGGTAGCGCGCCGTTGCCGGGTGCAGCCGCTGCAGGTGGATGAAGTCATCGGCTATTATTCGATGCTGCACCGCAAGCCGCTGGGCAAGTGCCACGTGCAGGTGTGCACGAATATCAGTTGTTTGATCCTGGGCGCTGAGGAATTGTTGGAACACGCGTCGAAAACGCTCGGCATCGGGCATAAGGAAGTGACGCCGGACGGGCAGTTTTCACTCGAAGAAGTGGAATGCATGGGCGCGTGCAGTTGGGCGCCGGCAATACAGCTCAACTACGATTTCCATCACAACGTGACGCCGGAGAAGCTGGATCAACTGCTCGCGGATGTGAGAAAGGCGCAATAAGATGGCGGATTCAGATCCCGTTACGAAGAAGGATCTCGAAGAATTGAAGGTGGCATTGACCGAATCGTTGACTGAGTTGATACGCGACGTCGAGACCAGTCTACTGACTTCCTTTCACGGATACGGGAAAGGCCAAGCAGGACGAATGACTGCGCTCGAGGTTGGAGACGCTGCCGTCAAACAGCGCTCACACGCCCTTGAGCAGCGCGTGCTGAACTTGGAAGCAAGGCGCCCACACTAGACCACCATGCTCTATAACGAACCTAGCCCGCTCGAAGTTAGAGTCCTGACCAAGCGCTTTGGTCTGGCGAATTCCGAATCGCTCGACACCTATCTGGCCACCGATGGCTTCAAGGCTTTCAAGAAAGCCATCGACATGACGCCGGAGCAGATCATCGAAGAGGTAAAAATCTCGGCGTTGCGCGGCCGCGGCGGAGCTGGATTTCCCACCGGCTTGAAGTGGAGCTTCGTGCCAAAAACCTCGCCCAAGCCGAAATACATCATCATCAATGCCGATGAAAGCGAGCCGGGCACCTGCAAGGACCGGCTGCTGATGGAGAACGATCCGCATCAGTTGATCGAGGGCATTTTGATCGCGGGACGCGCGGTCGATTCGCACAAAGGCTACATCTATATTCGCGGCGAGTATCGTTATCTGATCGACGCCATGGATCGCGCGATCGCCGAAGCGTATTCGCGCGGCTACCTGGGCAAGAACATCCTCGGCACCGGCTTCGATTTCGATCTCTACACGCACACCGGCGCGGGCGCGTATGAATGCGGCGAAGAGACGGCGCTGCTCGATTCGATTGAAGGCAAACGCGGCGTTCCTCGCATGAAGCCGCCATTTCCTGCGGTGGTGGGCGCGTGGCAGGCGCCGACGCTGTTGAACAATGTCGAGACGTTATCGGCGGTTCCCGCGATCATCCGCGATGGCGGGGCGGCGTTTGCGGCACTGGGTCCTCCCAAGAACGGCGGCACGCATCTGGTCTGCCTGTCCGGCCACATCAATAAACCCGGCGTCTACGAACTGCCCATGGGTTTCAATCTGCTGCGCATGGTTTATGAAGTGGGCGGCGGAATGCGCAACGGAAAGAAACTGAAAGCCGTGGTTCCGGGTGGTTCATCGTGTCCCCTTTTAAAGGCTGACGAGTGCGACATCCCCATGGATTATGACTCGTTGATGAAAGTGAAGAGCATGCTCGGATCGGGCGGCACGGTTATTCTGGATGAGCACACCTGCATGGTGAAATTCGCACAGCGCATCATGAAGTTCTACCAGCACGAAAGCTGCGGTTGGTGCATTCCCTGCCGCGAAGGCACCACGTGGTTGAAGCGCATGCTGGACCGGTTTCATAGCGGAGGCGGATTGAAGAGCGATATCCCGCTGATCGGCGAATTGTCGAAAAACATGCTGGGCCGCACGTTCTGCGCGCTCGGCGACGCGGCCGCGATGCCGACCATTTCGATTGTCGAGAAATTCCCCGAGGATTTCGAAGCGCACTTGAACGGCAAGCCGTGCCCCTACCAGCACGCGCCGGAACTGGCGATGGCCTAGAAGACAATGAGCGATCTGATTCATCTCACAATCGACGGCAAGGCGGTGACCGCGGCGCCGGGTACTTTGGTGATCAATGCGGCCAAGGCCGTGGGCATCGAAGTTCCGTCCTTCTGTTATTACGACGGACTGACGTTGCAAGCCGCGTGCCGCATGTGCCTGGTGGAAGTTGAGAAGACGCCGAAGCTGCAAGTGGGTTGTACGCTGCCGGTGTCCGAGGGCATGGTAGTGCACACCGATTCTCCGCAGGTGCATGAAGCGCGCAAGGGCACGCTCGAATTTCTGCTAACGAATCATCCGCTGGATTGCCCGGTATGCGACAAGGGCGGCGAGTGTGAATTGCAGGACATGACGTTCCGCTACGGGATGGGCGAGAGCCGGTTCCTGGAACAAAAGATGCACGTCGACGAACAACAATGGTCGCCGGTGGTGTTTTACGACAAGCCGCGCTGCATCTTGTGTTATCGCTGCGTGCGCATCTGCGATGAGGGCATGGGCGTGAAGGCGCTGGGCGTCGGAAATCGCGGCGCGGTGTCGATCATCGAGCCGAATCATTTCGATCATCTGGAATGCGACGAATGCGGCATGTGCATCGACATTTGCCCGGTCGGCGCGCTGACCAGCGGAACGTATCGTTACAAGACTCGTCCGTGGGAGATGCATCACGTCGGGACCATTTGCACGCATTGCGCCGATGGCTGCAAGACCACGCTGGGCGTGCGCAACAACGAGATCATTCGCGGAAATAATCGCGACCGGTCGGGAATCAACGGCGAGTTTCTATGCATCAAGGGGCGTTACGCGGCGGATTTCGTGAATAGCCCGGAGCGGCTGCAATCGCCGATGGTGCGGAAGAATGGAAATTTGGAGGCGGTCTCGTGGTCCGAGGCGCTGGCGGCAGCAGCTCGCAAGCTTACGGAACTCCGGGATCAGGGCGCCAAGTTCGGAGTGATCGGCTCCAACCACACGACGAACGAAGAAAATTACTATCTTCAGAAGTTCGCGCGCGAGGCGCTGGGGACCAACAACATCGACCACCATCGGACTGGCGACGTGCCCGCGCTGTTGGACGCGCTCAGCGGCAAGCAAGACGCGCTGGCAACGGCCGGCGATCTCTACGACCGCAAGGCGATTCTGATTGTTTCGAGCGATCTATCACAGCAGCATCCGTTCCTGGCATTCCAGATTCGCGCGAATTACCGGCATCACGACGCGCATGTGTATACCGTCACGCCCGGCGCGGTGCGCGAACAGGACATCGCGGTGAAAAGCGTGATCACGATTCCGGGCCATGAGCTCGCGGATGTCGAATCGCTGCGGCCGCAGCTCAAAGGCGAACCGGAGCTGGTGATTCTGTTCGGCGACGCCATCAAGGGCGATGCGATCCGCAAGCTGGTGGCGTTCGGCGATTCGCTCGGCATCCCGGTGAAATATGTTTGCCTGCTGGATTATTCGAATTCGCGCGGAGCATCCGACATGGGGCTGAGTCCCGATCTCGCCCCCGGTTACCAGCCCACCAGCGCAACCGGGCTGGCATATGACGAAATTCTCGCCGCCGCGGATCTCGATGCGCTCTGGGTGGTGGGCGCGAATCCTTTGAAGCATGCGCCGCTCGTGTCGTCGAAGGCGTTCGTGATCGTGCAGGATCTGTTCATGACTGAAACGGCCCAGCGCGCCGACATTTTATTTCCCGCTGCTTCCGCCTATGAAAAGCGCGGAACGGTGACGAACGTCTGCGGCGAAGTGCAGCGTTTGAAAGAGGGCGTCCAGGTGATGGGGACCAAGCCCGACCTCGAAATCATGGGGCTGCTCTCGAAAGAAATGGGCGTGAATCTCGGCATGTGGTCCGCCGACAAGGTCCTCGAAGAGATTCGCCGCAACGTGCATGGTTATAATATTCCTTTGCCCGTCATCGCAACAGGGGGAGCAGTACAAACGGCGCCGGTGAATGGCCGTGTGCCAACCAGCGCGCGGCCGGACCTGATTCAATCGGCGCGCGATACCCTGTTCACGTCCGGTACCTTGGGGCGTTATTGCAAGAAGCTGAATTCAACGCTCGAGGCGCCGGGTGCGTTATATTCCGAGCCGCGACCGTAAGGTCTCATGAATTTTCTGATACTCAGCCTTATCAAGGCCGCTCTTGTGGCCTTTGTTCTACTGACTACGCTCGCGTATTTGCAGTGGATCGAGCGCAAGGTGATCGCACACGTCCAGCTTCGCGTAGGGCCGTACCGCGTGGGCCCGCACGGGCTGATGCAACCGCTGGCCGACGTAGTAAAGCTGATTACCAAGGAAGGCCTGATCCCTTCGCACGTCAACAGGCTGTTTTATCTGCTGGCGCCGTTTGTGGCCGTCGCGCTGGCGTTGACTTCGATCGCGGTGATTCCGTTCGGCCCTGAAATCAGCATCGGCCCGGTCACAACGTGGATGCAGCTTACCGATCTGCGCATCGGGATTCTGTTCGTGCTGGCGGTTTCCTCAATCGGCGTCTACGGCGTTGCGCTGGGAGGGTGGGCTTCCAACAATAAATACTCTCTGCTCGGCGGTCTGCGCAGCTCCGCGCAAATGATCAGCTATGAACTGCCGCTGGCGCTCGCGGTGTCCGCGCCACTGCTGCTTGCGAACACGCTCAGCTTCCGCGAGATGGTGAATTATCAAAGCGGTTACTGGCTGGGCTTCATCCCACGCTGGAACTTGTTCCCCGAAATTATCGGCTTCATCGTTTTCATGATCGCCTCGTTCGCCGAGACTAATCGCGTTCCCTTCGATCTGCCGGAAGCGGAGAACGAACTCGTGGCCGGCTTCCACACCGAATACAGCAGCATGAATTTCGCCGCGTTTTTCATGGCCGAGTACTCCAACATGGTGACGGTCACCGCCGTAGCCACGCTGTTGTTTCTTGGCGGATGGCAGCCACCGTTTCCGGCGCCCTATTCGGACTTCGTGCCGATCCTGGTCTTTGCCATCGCCGGCCTGATCGCGCTCTACCATGGCCTGAATCCGGCGCGGCGGATGGACAAGTTTACCCTGCCGGCAACTGCGGTCGTCTTTCTCGGGATAGCCGCGATCTTCGGTCTCTCGTTGTTCGTTCCGGTTCTGAAGACGATCCTGATGGCGTTGTTCTGGTTTTGCGGGAAAGTGTTGGTGCTGCTGTTCATCTTTATCTGGGTGCGCGCCACGCTGCCGCGTTTCCGATACGACCAGCTGATGCGCTTCGCCTGGACGTTCCTCTTTCCGATAGCGATGATCAATCTTCTGGTCACCAGCCTTATCGTGGCCCTGACAACCAAATAGCTTATGACTGCGCTGATCTTCCTCATTTTCGCTGGTATCGCGGTTTTCTGCGGCATCAGTCTGGTGGTGCAAACTCATCCCATCGCCTGCGCGCTCTCTCTCATCGGCGTGATGGGATCGCTTGCGGTTTTGTATCTCCAACTCGGCGGAGAATTCATCGCCGCGGCCCAGGTCATTGTGTATGCGGGCGCCGTCATGGTTTTGTTCGTGTTCACCATCATGCTGTTGAACGCGGGTGCGGAGACCACTACATTTCACGCGTCGCGGTTCGTGAAATATCTCGGCGTCGTTCTGCTGGCCGCGTTTCTTGGGCTGATCAGCTTTATCATTCAAGCCACGTTGCCTAAGACCGAAGGCGTGGTTTTCGGTAATTTCCAGGGAACCCCCGTCGACGTCGGCCACAGCCTTTTCACCTCCTACCTGCTGCCGTTTGAAGTGACCTCGGTTCTGATCCTGATCGCGCTGGTGGGCGCGATCGTGCTTGCAAGAAAGGAAATCTGAGCATGTCCAACTTATTGACGGGTCCCGTCCCGCTCAGCTGGTATCTCATCCTGAGCGCGATTTTGTTTGGGCTCGGAGTGGCGGGCTTCATTTTCCGGCGCAACGTCATCACGGTCTTCATGTCGATTGAGCTGATGCTCAATGCAGTGAATCTCACGTTCATCACATTTTCCTATCAGTTCAAGCATGTGGACGGGCAGATCTACAGCTTCTTCGTCATGGTGGTGGCGGCGGCCGAAGCCGCGGTGGGCTTGGCGATTATTCTCACCGTCTTCAAGAATCGAGCCACGCTGATGATCGACGAAGTGAGCTCCATGAAGTATTAAGGGTACGTGCCGAAAATGAGCCTTGCTAAATGAACCTCTGGCTGATTCCAATCTTTCCGCTGCTCGGGTTTCTGGCGAATGGCCTGTTGGGCAAGCGCATTCCGAAAGCGTTGATCAACCTCATTGCGGTCGGATCGGTGGCGCTGTCCTTTGCCTGGGTGGTGAAGACGCTGCTCGGCCTGAGCCCGATCGAAACCAAATACATCGAGCATTATTTCACCTGGATTCAAAGCGGGATGCTGAACATCGGCGTCGATTTCGCGGTGGATCGCCTCACGGCCGTCATGCTGATGATTGTCACCGGCGTCGGCCTGCTGATTCACATTTACGCCGTCGGCTATATGGAGCACGAAGGCGGTTACTACCGCTTCTTTGCCTTCCTGAACCTGTTCATGTTCTTCATGCTGGTGCTGGTGCTGGCGCAGAATTATCTGCTGCTATTCGTCGGCTGGGAAGGCGTGGGCTTGTGCAGCTACCTGCTGGTCGGGTTTTACTTCACCGAGCAGTTCGCCACCACCGCGGGCAACAAGGCGTTCATCGTGAACCGCATCGGCGATTACGGGTTTTCGCTGGCGGTGTTTCTGATACTGCGTCAATTCGGCACGCTTGATTTCACGAAAGTATTTGATGCCTCGCGCGCCCTGCCGGTGGAAGCGAGCGCGGGCATCCTGACGGCGATCACGTTGCTGCTGCTCGTCGGGGCGACTGGAAAATCCGCACAGATTCCGCTGTACGTCTGGCTGCCGGATGCCATGGCCGGTCCCACTCCGGTTTCCGCACTCATCCACGCCGCCACCATGGTCACCGCGGGCGTGTATATGATCGCGCGCTCAGCCGCCCTCTTCACTAAGGCCCCGATCACCATGGATACCGTCGCGGTCATCGGCTTGGCGACGGCATTCTTTGCGGCCACCATCGGCATGACGCAGATGGACATCAAGAAAGTCTACGCGTATTCCACGGTCTCGCAGCTCGGCTACATGTTCCTCGGCGTGGGCGTTGGCGCGTTTTCCGCCGGCATCTTCCACGTGATGACCCACGCGTTCTTTAAGGGACTGCTGTTCCTGGGCGCGGGCGCGGTGATTCACGGTCTGCATGGCGAGCAGGATCTGCGGCAGATGGGCGGCTTGTTCAAGCACATGAAGATCACTGCGATCACGCTGTTTTGCGCTTCGCTTGCGATCTCGGGCTTTCCGTTCACTTCCGGATTTTTCAGCAAGGATGCGATTCTGGTCGCCGCGTACCAGCGTGCGCCGTGGATGTACTGGGTCGGCGTGCTCACCGCGGGCTTGACCGCGTTCTACGTTTTCCGTGCCTGGTTCGTGGCGTTCACCGGCGAATATCGCGGCCACGCTCATCCGCACGAATCGCCTCTCGTGATGACGGGACCTCTGATGATCCTCGCGGCGTTGTCGCTGGGCGGCGGGTTTATCAATATTCCGCACTTCCTGGAACCGCTATTCGCTGAGAAGCCTGAAAGTCAAAGCTTGGCTTGGCTCTCGGCTGGCGTTGGTCTGTTAGGAATTTTCCTTGCGTGGCTGTTCTACGTCGCCAAGCCTGGCCTGGCCGATTCGTTCACCAAATCCCTCGGGGGCCTCTACACGCTGGTCTACAACAAATACTTTGTGGATGAAGTTTATGACGTCGCAGTGGTTGAGCCCACCATCGAAGGTTCGCGCACCATCCTCTGGCGCGGCGTGGATGCCGGACTGATCGACGGCACAGTCAACGGCGTTGGCCACCGCGCGCGCGGCGTCGGCTCGATTTTGCGCCTGATTCAATCCGGCAACATTCGCAGTTACGCGGCCTGGGTGGTGCTGGGTTCCATTGCCTTGCTGCTCGCTATCGGATTTGCGGGAGGCTCGCGATGACGCTCCTCGATCTCGCGATTTACCTGCCGCTCTTGGCGTTCATCATCGCGCTCCTGCTGCCCAAGAACAACCCGAACCTGATCCGGATGTTCAGCCTGATCGCGTCCATCATCATCTTTATTCTTTCGCTCGGGCTGATCGGACCCGTGTTATCCAATGCTCCCGGAAAGTTCGTGTTCGAACGGAATGTCCCGTGGATCCAGGCAGCCGGCATCAACTATCACGTCGGGCTCGACGGCATCAGCCTGTGGCTGGTGATCCTCACCACGCTGCTGACGCCTCTGTGCGTGCTGGTCTCCTGGCGCTCTATCGACAAGCACGTCAAACAGTTTTACGCCTTCCTGTTGTTGCTCGAATTTGGTCTGGTAGGAGTCTTCTGCGCTCTCGATTTCTTCCTCTTCATTGTGTTCTGGGAAGTTTCGCTGGTCCCCATGTACTTTTTGATCGGCGTCTGGGGGCATGAGCGCAGGATCTATTCGGCCCTCAAGTTCTTCGTGTACACGATGGCCGGATCGATGTTGATGCTGGTGGCCATCATCTACCTCTACCTCCAAACCGGCACCTTCGATTACACCAAGATTCTCGCCGGTCTCCAGAATGGATCGATCGCGCTCTCGCCCACCGAGCAACTCTGGCTGTTCCTCGGATTCTTCATCGCCTTCGCCATCAAAGTTCCCATCTTTCCCCTGCACACCTGGCTGCCCGACGCGCACGTGGAAGCGCCCACTGCGGGTTCGGTCATGCTGGCCTCAGTGATGCTGAAAATGGGCACCTATGGACTGCTGCGCTTCTGCGTGCCGATGTTCCCACGCGCGGCGCGCGAGTGTGCCGGATGGATCGTGATTCTCGCCATCATCGGGATCGTCTACGGCGCGCTGGTCGCCATGGTGCAGCCCAACATGAAGAAGCTGGTGGCGTATTCTTCGGTGAGCCACTTGGGATTTGTGGTGCTCGGAATCTTCAGCTTCACGCAGCAGGGATTTGACGGCGCGGTGTACCAGATGCTGGCCCATGGCGTCTCCACCGGTGCGCTGTTCCTGCTGGTCGGCTTCATGTATGAACGGCGGCATTCGCTCGAAATATCCGCGTACGGCGGCGTGGCCACACCCGCGCCATGGCTGGCTACCGCGTTCATGATCACCATGCTCGCAAGCGTCGGGCTGCCGACGCTCAGCAATTTCATTGGCGAGTATCTGGTGCTGCAAGGCACATCGCTGGTGGACATGCGCTGGACCGTATTTGCAGCCCTCGGCGTGATCCTTTCGGCGTGCTACATGCTGTGGCTTTACCAGCGCGCGTTTTTCGGCAAGGCGTCCGAGGATCTCACGCAGCATATGCCTGATCTCCATTTCCGCGAGTTCGCGATCATCGTTCCCCTGATCGTCCTGATGGTCTGGATGGGCACCTACACGCAAAGCTTTCTGCCTCCGATTTCGGCCACCAATGCCGTGCTGCTGGGGCCGCTCGATGCGACCCGCGAATTTCGCGCCAAAACCAAGCCGCCGCGCAGGCCGATCCTGGCGGCCCAACCGGAGCTAGCCAATGCCCGTTAACTTCATGCCCACGGGCGCGGACTACTTCCGCATCCTCCCCGAAATCATCATGACCGTGGGCGGCGCTCTGATCATGCTGCTCGAAGGCGTGCTCGGCGAGAACAAGAAGCGCAATCTTTCGCTCCTCACTTTCCTGCTTTTCGCCGGGGCGTTGGTCGCCGCGATCGCCGCCAATGGCGATCCGGGCCTCTCGTTTTCAAACATGATGATCGTGGACGGATTCGCGACGTTCTTCCGCGTGCTCGTCATCGGCGTCGGCATCCTGAGCCTGCTCTCCGCAGTCCAATATCTCAAGCGCGAGCACGCCGAGTCATCCGAATACTATGCGCTACTGCTTTTCTCCGTGACCGGCCAGTGCGTGATGGCGACCGCCAACGAGCTGATCATGATCTTCATCGGCCTTGAGATCTCCTCCATCGCCACCTACGTCCTCGCCGGTTACCTTCGCGATGATAAGCGCAACAACGAAGCGGCGCTCAAGTATTTCCTGCTTGGTTCGTTCGCCACCGCTTTCCTGCTTTACGGCGTGGCTTGGATTTACGGTGTCACCGGCAGCACCAACCTCACCAGCATCCGTGTTGCGCTGCTCACGCCCGGCTCGGAACGGAATGTGATTT
>Ga0335074_10001911_pt1 | contig 28248 bp, 28 predicted proteins | sample Lox_Sample_23_FD_206715 | JGI IMG/M metagenome (GOLD analysis project Ga0335074, IMG submission 206715) | Soil microbial communities from Loxahatchee National Wildlife Refuge, Florida, United States - Lox_Sample_2.3 | ecosystem: Environmental > Terrestrial > Soil > Wetlands | place: USA...
CGGCGACGCCGGTGCGGATGCGCACGTGATCGACCTCGGCGACGCGACGCTCATGCCGGGCTTGATCGACTGCCATACGCACGTCGCGCCGTTCATCGTCTCTTCGTACTATCTCGTGCAGCCCGGACACACCGCCGACAACGTCGGCGATGCCGCGATCTACGGCCTCAAGAACGCGCAGACGATGCTGTACAACGGCTTCACCACCGTGCGCGACGTCGGCGGCGGTTGGGGCGTCGATCTCGCCGTGCGCGACGCGATCGCCCAAGGCGTCTACGTGGGTCCGCAGATCTTTGCGGCGGGTCCCGCGCTTTCGATTACCGGCGGTCACGGCGATTCGAACGACCTGCCCGACTTCGTGCACGAAGATATGACGATTGAAAGCGGCGTGTCGTACGGTCCGTACGGATTTCGTGAGGTCGTGCGCGAGCACGTCAAGCGCCACACCGATCTGATCAAGATTCTCGCCACCGGCGGCGTGCTGAGCTACGGCGACGTGTGGGATATTCCGCAAATGAATCTCGACGAGATCCAAGCGGTGGTCGACGAATCGACGAAGTTCGAACGCAAGGTCGCGGCGCACTGTCACGGTGACAAGGGTATCTCGATGGCGGTAGAAGGCGGCGTGCATTCGATCGAGCACTGCACCGGCGTCAGCGAAGCGACGCTCAAGAACATGCAGCAGCGCGGCACGACCTTGGTGCCGACGATCTGGGCGCTCGACTCGATTCTGCAGCCCGGTAACCCCAATCACATTCCGCCGGGGTCGATCCAAAAGGCCGAATACGCGGCGACGATTCGCAACGAAGGGATGGAACGCGCGCTTGGGACGAGCGTGATCATCGCCTACGGTACGGATGCCGGCGTCTTCCCGCACGCCCAAAATAACAAAGATTTTGCATTGCTCGTCCATATGGGCATGCGCCCAACCGACGTCATGCGTTCGGCGACCGTCACCGCGGCTGAGCTGATCGGCGTGAACGATCGCGGCGCGCTCAAGCCGGGAAAGCGGGCGGACGTGGTCGCCTTCAACGGCGATCTGAGCCACGACATTTCTCTGATTGAGAAGCCGCCGGCCCTGGTTTTATTGGGAGGCAAGCGGGTCAACGCCGCGTAAATCCCCTAAGCCCTCGCCGACTCGCGACGGGCATTACTGGAGGGTTTACGTGTCTACTGGTACGGTTGTCGACCGCGGGCTTGAGGGTGTCGTCGTTGGTTCGACGGTTTTAAGTAATGTCGAAGGCCAGGTTGGACGGCTGACTTACCGGGGTTACGATATCGATGACCTCGCGCCCAACGCGAGCTTCGAAGAAGTCGCGCACCTGCTGCTCTACGGCCATCTGCCGAACGCGACCGAGCTCAAAGCGTTCAAGGCCGAACTCGCTTCGCGCAGTGCCCTGCCCGCCCCGCTGATCGCGGTCATGCAATCGGTGCCGAAGACGGCGTGGCCGATGGACGTGATGCGCACGATCACGAGCGGTCTTGCGCTCTTCGTACCGGTGAACAATCACGGCGAACACGTCTCCGACGTGCACAGCGCGATCGAATTGATCGCGAAGATGACCACGATTCTCGCCGCGTGGGATCGCATTCGTCGCGGGCTGGAGCCGATCGAGCCGCGCACCGACCTTTCGCACGCGGCGAACTTCCTCTACATGCGCAGCGGCAAGGTCCCCTCGGAGATTGAGGAAGACGCCCTCGACACGTATTTCGTCTTGCTCGCCGATCATTCGTACAACGCCTCGACGTTCTCGGCGCGCGTAACCGCGTCGACTCGCGCCGACATCTACGCAAGCGTTACCGCAGCGCTGGCCACACTGACCGGCGATCTGCACGGCGGCGCTGCAAGCGCCACCTACACGAATCTCGTCGCGATCGGTACGCCCGAGAAAGCCGAGAAGTTCGTACACGACGAGGTCGCCAAAGGCAAGCGCATCATGGGGATGGGGCACCGCGAATACCGCGTACGCGATCCGCGCGCCAAACATCTTGAAGCGATCGCGAAGAAGCTCTCTGAAGACAAGGGCAACAGCAAGTGGTACCCGATTGCGCGCGAGTTGGAAAATCACAGCCAGCGCATTCTTGCCGAAGAACATCCCGACCGCAAGATTTACGCCAACGTCGATTTTTACACCGCGCCGGTGCTGGCCGATCTCGGTCTGCCGGGCGATGAGTTTACTTGCCTCTTTGCGTGCGGCCGAATTGCCGGCTGGACCGCGCACATTCTCGAGCAACTCGCCGACAATCGCTTGATCCGTCCACAGGCGACGTACACCGGGCCGCCGCCCGGACCGTTCGTGCCGATCGGCTCGCGCGCATGATCGTAATCCCGGCGCTCGATTTGCGCGGGGGAAAAGTCGTTCGCATGGAGCGAGGTGATATTGCGACCTCGACGGTCTATGCGGACGACGCCGTCGCGCAAGCGAAAGAGTTCGTCGCGCAAGGCGCGCGGCAATTGCACGTGATCGATCTCGACGCCGCGCTTGGACATGGCGACAACATGCATTTGGTCGGCGAGATCTGCCGCGCGGTCGACGTGCCGGTTACCGTCGGCGGCGGCATTCGCACGCTCGACAAGGCGCAGCAGCGCATCGACGCCGGTGCGGCGCAGATCGTGCTTGGCACGATGCTGGTGTCCGAAGAGCGCACGACGCGCGCGATTATCGGCCGCTTTCCCGACCGCGTCGTTGCCGGCATCGACGTGCGCGGCAAACACGTCGCGACGCATGGCTGGCAAGAGAGCACGCCGATCGATCGCGATGCGCTGGTCAAGCGCGTGGCGATGTGGGGCATCAAGCGCATCATCTTCACCGAGATTCGTCGCGACGGCATGGGTGAAGGCTACGACATCGCGGCGCTCACCGAAGTGGCGAGCGTAGCCGACGTGCTGGTAACCGCCAACGGCGGCGCGCGTACGATCGACGATTTGCGTGCGCTCAAAGCGCAAGCGCCGCCGGCAGTCGATTCGTGCATCGTCGCCAGCGCGATCTACAAAGGGACGATCAAACTCGTCGACGCCATCGCCGCCGTCGGCTAGTTATTGCGTCGTAAACGAACCTTCGACGACGGGTAGTGTGCCGCACGAGCTTTCGCTCAGTGGGACGGTGAAAAGCGCCGTAACGGTATAGGTCGTGTGGGACACGAGCGCCGGCAAGGGAACGCTGTAGCCGCTCGCCGTCGCCGTAACAGTGGACGTTAGATAGAAATCCCCGGTGCCGAACGCGACCTCGATTCCCGGAGCGCCGAACGGCGTCTCGAGCGCGCTCGAAAAGATCAGCGTCGACGTCGAGTCGGGGACGCCGGGTGCACCAGGCGCGGGCGAGACGAGCGTGGAGGCCGGTGCGGACCCGCTAAACCAGCACGCTACGAGCGCGGACGAGGGCGTGGGCGTCGGCGCCGCCGAGAAGCTACCGCCGCCGCATGCCGCAAGCGCGATGAGCGCCGTGGCCACTGCAGTCTGTCGCATCATCGTGTCACCTCGATTACGGAGCTGCTTATTCGTCATATGTACGTAAAAGCGTGACGGGTAGCCGTGTGACTATTTCGTAGTTGATCGTGTCGGCCCACGTCGCCCAATCGTCGGCCGTGATTTCCTGCGAGCCGTCGCGTCCGATCAACGTGACCTTGGAGCCGACATGGGCATTCGGCACGTGACTGAGATCGACGAAGCTCATGTTCATCGCGATGCGGCCGACGATCGGCGCGCGCACGCCATCGATGAGTACCTGGCCTTTATTCGAAAGCGCGCGCGGAATGCCGTCGGCGTAGCCAAGCGGAATCACGCCGATCGGCATTTGCCGTGGAGCGTGAAAGGTCGTTCCGTAGCCGACCGGTTCGCCGGCCTCGATCGTACGCACCACCACCAGTTCGGTCTCATATGAAAGCGCGGGCTGCAACGGCAGCTTGCCGCCGTTCATGGCTTCGCGCGTTGGCGCGGACGGCCACAAACCGTACAGCGCGATGCCGAAGCGCGAGAGATCCAGTCGCGTTTGCGGCCAGAGCATCGCCGCCGCCGATGCGGCGATATGGCGGATCGGGGTGAAGCCGCGCGCTGCGAGGAGCGGCTCGGCCTGTTGATACGCGTCGTTGAAACACTCGAGCTGCAGCATGGTGTAGGGCGAGTCGAGTTCTTCGGCCGACGCGAGGTGCGAAAAGACGCCCACGATCTCGATGCCGTTCATGCGGCCGTACGACTCGACGGCGTCGGGCAAATCGCCCGGTTGAAGTCCAAGACGATTCAGACCGGTGTTGATCTTGACATGGACGGGCGCGCGCTTCTGCGCGTGCAGCGCCGCTTGCGAGAGATCGCGCAGAAAGCCTTTCGTGTCCCACAGCGCGACTTCAAAATCGCCGGCCATCGCTTCGTCGAGCGAGCCCGGCGGCACGGGACCGAGAATCAGAATCGGCGCGGTGATCCCGCCGTCGCGCAATTCGAGCGCCTCGTCGATCGAATAGACGCATAATTTCGTCGCGAGTCCTTCGATCGCCAGTGCGGTGTCGATCATGCCGTGGCCGTAGGCGTTGCCCTTCACCACGAACGCCGCGTGCTGCGGCCCGACCAACTCGCGCAGCGCGTGCGCGTTATGACGCAACGCGCCGGTCGAGATGCGAAGCGTGCCGATCACGCGCGATTCATGCGCGCGACGGTATACGCGACGGGGACACCAAAAAAGAGCATGCGAGCGAGGATCTGGTTGGCAAATTGCGCCGGCGATGATGGAAACACGAAGGCGTGCGCACCGAGCAGCAGCGCTTGCATGAAGACGTACACGACGACGCCGTACATCAAGCCCGAGATCACCCAGCGCGTGTTCACGAAGCTCTGTATCTGCGCGAAGTACGCGTAACCGCCGGCCCAGGCCATGCCGATGATCAAATCGACGAGCGCGCCGAGCCAGGCATACGCAGTACTCGTCAGCGCCACCGGTCCGATCGCGGCCGACGCGACCAATTGCAACATTTGCGCGACGGTGCCGTGCTCCGGCACGACCGACGTTGCGTACAGATAGACGTCAAGCACGACGACGCCGACGATTCCGGCGACAACGGCTTGCATGACAATGCGGCCCCAATTGGGACGAACGGTAGCGGCCATGCGCGCACCATTCGTCCACTGGGATTAAATTCCGCGAAATCCCAGACAGGCCCGAGAGACTTTTCAGCTTAGCAGGGTAGCATGCTACGTATGATGCTCGGACAGGAATCTCAACCGCGTGTAATCGCGGACCTGGTTATTCGCGCCTCGACGGCCGCGCTTGCTATACTCACCGGCATAGGCGTCGCCTTTCTCTTTTGGTCGCAGCTGCCGCACACGGCCGAGCCGCGCCTCCTGGCCATGGGCGTCATCGCGGTCTGCCTCGGCCTCGCCCTAATCGGCCTGGCGATGCGCTCGCTTGGGACCCGCGCCTTCCTCTGGTTGGCCGCCGCCACGCTCGCCGTGGCCTTTTTCGCCGGTTCCGGCGCCTTCGCAGCCCTCAGCTCCTAAGCCAGAACAGGCTTGCACTCTGCCACCCCGTCTGCTAGAATTTCGGGGCTGGCACTCCTTTGCTGCGAGTGCCAAGGTTAAATTCCCACAAAATTTTGGAGGTTTACGTGAATTTTCCCACGCCGAAGGGCGATCGCGTGGTCGTTGAGCACGTCGAGCAGAACGAGAAGAGCACCGGCGGCGTCTTCCTTCCCGACACCGCTAAGGAAAAGCCGCAAGAAGGCATCGTCCGTGCTGTTGGCCCCGGCCGAATGAACGACGAAGGCAAGACGCTTCCGATGTCTGTCTCGGTCGGCGAACGCGTGATCTACTCGAAGTACTCGGGATCGGAGATCAAGATTGACGGTCAGGAGTATCTGATCATTTCTGAAAAAGATGTCCTTGCCTCCCTCGACAAAGTTCCGGCAAGCGTTTAAGGAGCACTTGAACTAAATCATGGCTGCAAAGCAAATTATATTCGACGAAAATGCGCGTCGCGCGCTCGAGCGCGGCGCAAACACGCTTGCCGATGCGGTGAAAGTGACCCTTGGACCCAAGGGCCGCAACGTCGTACTCGACAAGAAGTTTGGTTCACCCACCATTACCAATGACGGCGTGACGATCGCCAAGGAGATCGAACTCTCCGACACGTTCGAAAACATGGGCGCTCAGCTCGTGAAAGAAGTCGCGTCGAAGACCAACGACATTGCCGGCGACGGAACCACCACCGCGACGGTGCTCGCGCAAGCGATCATCCGCGAAGGTCTGCGCAACGTCACCGCCGGGTCGAATCCGCTGCTGATCAAGCGCGGCATCGAGAAGGCCGTGGGAATCACGGTCGACGAGATGGACTCGTTCAAGCAGAACGTCGACACCAAAGAGAAGATCGCGCAAGTCGCATCGATCTCGGCCAACGACAAAGAGATCGGCTCATTCATTGCCGAGGCAATGGAGAAGGTCGGCAAAGACGGCGTGATCACCGTTGAGGAATCGCGAACGCTTAAGACCGAAGTCGAGACCAAAGACGGCATGCAGTTCGACAAGGGCTACATCTCGCCGTACATGGTCACCGACAGCGAGCGCATGGAAGCCGTACTCGACAATCCGTACATTCTCGTGACGGAGCGCAAGATCTCGGCGATCGCCGACATTCTGCCGCTGCTCGAGAAGGTCGTTCAGGTGCAGCGTCCGCTGCTGATCATCGCCGAAGACGTCGAAGGCGAAGCCCTCGCGACGCTGGTGGTGAACAAGCTGCGCGGCACGTTCACGTCGGTTGCGGTCAAGGCGCCGGGCTTCGGCGACCGTCGCAAAGAGATGCTCAAGGACATCGCGACGCTTACGGGCGCGCAGGTGATCTCCGAAGAGCTCGGGCTCAAGCTCGATAAGGTGACGCCGGAGCAGCTCGGTCAGGCCAAGCGCGTGACCGTGACCAAGGATGAGACGACCATTGTTGACGGCGCCGGCAAGGAGGCCGACATCAAGGGCCGCATCGCGATGATCAAGCGACAGATCGAGGATACCGATTCGGACTTCGATCGCGAGAAGCTGCAAGAGCGTCTTGCCAAGCTCTCGGGCGGCGTTGCGGTGATCCAAGTCGGTGCCGCGACCGAGACCGAACTCAAAGAGAAGAAGCATCGTATCGAAGATGCGCTTTCGGCCACGCGTGCCGCCGTTCAGGAAGGCATGATCCCCGGAGGCGGTGCCTCGCTCGTGCATGCGGTCAAAGCGATCGACAAGTACATCGAGAAGGCGCCCAAGAGCAACGGTCACGCGAGCACGTGGGCCGATGAGAAGATCGGTATCGAGATCGTCAAGAAGGCGCTCGAAGAGCCGCTTCGTCAGATCGCGTACAACGCGGGCTACGAAGGTTCCGTCGAAGTCAACAACGTCAAGCAGAAGAGCTCGCCGTTCGGGTTCGACGCGATGACGGGCGACGTCGTCGACATGTTCAAGGCCGGCATCGTGGAGCCGTTCAAAGTCACGCGCTCGGCGCTGCAAAACGCGGCCTCGATCGGCGCGCTGATTCTCACGACCGAAACGCTGATTGCCGACAAGCCCGAACCCAAGCAGCCTGCTCCGGCAATGCCGGGCGGCGGCGGCATGGGCGGCTACGACATGATGTAGATGGTTCCATCCGGCTTCGCCGGATCGCGCATCCTGCGCTTGGAACCTTCATCCGCATCCTGCGGATAGACATTAAAGGCCCCGCTAACGCGGGGCCTTTTTCTTTACTAAAGTGGACCGACGCGGGTAATATCGATCCAGCAGCCCCGACCTCCCTTTGCGGGGATAAACTGGCCGGTCGCAATGGCTCCTATCTTGGAGTGGCTCGAAGACTTAGCGATACTGAACTGTGCCCGGGTGTCGCACACTCTGTTGCCTTTCGCATCCACGAACTCGTAGCGAACGTAGAAAAAGCCGCCCAACGTATAGTTGCCCGATCCCCACACTCGCGCTTTCCCGGCGTCGACCCAGCCCCAATCCAAGTTTCTCGTTTTTCCGAGGTCTTGAATCGTGATCCAGGCGCGGTTGGGCGAATTGTTGGCCGTGTAGACGGTGTAGGTAGCGAAGTTTTGCGCGGCACTGGGAAACGGCAGCATGCCAAACGCCGTTGCCAGCACCATCGTAAGTAAACGAAGAAAAGAGCGCACTAAAGTCCCCTTTTCTGACCGGCGGGCCACGACGTTTTTTACCGGGTGGCGTCGACCCGAGTACCGGTCGGCGTATGCGCGTTTTGGAATAGGCTGCTGCTCGCGGCCTGCGCGGCCGCGTGTACATCGTTGGCGTGTAGCGCCGCTGCGTCGGCAACGCGCGTGGGCGTCGTCGGCGGAGACGACCCTGCAGCTGCTTCGACCGAGTGGGTTGGAGGAGTCGAATGGACCGATTGAACGTTCATATTGAACCTCCGAGCTCCATCCGTGGAGCGAATGTGAGGTCATTCTAGCACACCTTCTGTCATCCCGAGCGTAGGCGCGAAGCGCCGTAGTCGAGGGACAACCGCGACCTCGGCGAAGCGGCTACGATGCACGAACGCGGCCTCGCTCTCGTCGCCTTTGCTTGTTCCGCCCGATAAGTAGCGCCGGTCCCTCGACTACGGCGCTTCGCGCCTACGCTCGGCATGACAAGTAGCGCCTACGCTCGGGATGACAAAGCTTCGCGCCTACGCTCGGCATGACAAGCTTACTTTGTCAGGATCAGTGCGTTGTTGATTTGGCGACCGGGGGAGACGAGATACTTCCCGTTAGCCCACAAGCCGGTCGAAGCGCCGCCGTCGAGATTCATCGCGTCGTAGGCCCCGAGTTTCTTCATGATGTGCGCGCATTGGTCCAGCGAGCCGTCGGCTACGGCGAAGATCAATTCGGATTGATCCTGGCTGATGCCGACCATCGCGCGTTTGCCCGACCGGAAGATCTTTGGATCGTGGAATCCCTCGGCCGCCGGATTGGCAAACTCCATGCCTTCGACGAGCAATTGCGGTCCGCCGCCGATCGCTTCCCATGCCGTTGCGATGCCGGGCGCCGAACCGTCTTCGGCGCGCACGGTGTACGTTGCGCGCCGTCCCACCCAAAAGCGCGACGCGACCGGCCACTCACCGCGGAAGTAGATCACGTAGCCGTCGCTTGGAATGCGCGTCGGTCCGTAGTTGATTTGCGAAACGACGCCGTCGGTTACTTGAATCTGCGGCCCACCACGCAGTCCGGTCGAGTGGCCCCAGGCGGGCGTGAAGATGGTGATCGTCTCGCCGGTGGGTCCGGGCAACCGGTTGAACCAGTACGCATACCAGTTGTTTGGATAGATCGTGCTGCCGTCCAGCGATCCGTCGATGCGCAGCGGAATGCGTTCGATCGTCGCATGATTGTCGCGATCGAAGTAGAGCACGCTGCCGACGTCGCCTTTGAAGACCATCGACCCGTCGATGACCGTCGTCTGATCGAGGTTCTTGCGCGGGACGTGCTTGGCGTAAGCTTCAAAATAGCCGCCATTGATGGCGGCTATTGCATTATCGTGTTTCGCGATGTCGGAGAGCCAGGCGGTGTCTCCGACGTTGCGACCCCCCAGCGCCGCACGCACCTGAACGCGATCGAGCCGTGCGATGACGTACCGAACCAGCCGGCCATCGATCATCGTCGTGCCGACATTGAGTGCGGGTGCCCGGCGCGCGTCGATTGGCGTTGGCGATGATATAAGTAAAACCGCCGCCGCAAGAACGACAAGCCCGCGCAAAAGCCCAAATGCTTTCACACCTTAGTCATCGACGTTTGTCTGTGCCAGTATTAGGGCGTTTATCGAACTCTAACGTCGTTTACGACGCAACGCCTGGTTGCGTGTGCATCAAGGCTTGCCGCTAGTTGTCCGGGTCTTGGAACTTGATCCACCAATGGGTGCCGTCGCAGAACGGCTTGTTCTTCGAAAAGCCGCAGCGGCAGAGCGCATAGTGCTCGCGGCTCGCGCCTTGGTTCATCGGCTCGCCCTCGAGCTCGATGTTGCCGCGCGCGTAGTAGCTGGCATTCCCCGCGACGTAGATCTCCGGCTCACGCTCCTCCCCCGCATAGGTGCCGCCGTCACGAATGAAGCCAAGTGCCCCCGACGGACAGGCGCGGACGATTGCAGCGATGTCGTCGGCACCGGCGCCTTGCGGTGTGACAAACGGCTCGCCGCCGGCGTGAAAGACGGCCGGAAGCTGATCGGTGCAGTTGCCGAAATGGCAGCACGTGCCGCGATTGTCGAGCACCGTGATTTCCGCGGTTTCATAGCGATCCAAGCGATCCGGCGTGCGCGCCGGGTCTTTTGCGCTATTGAAGCCGGTCCGCGCGTGCGTGCCGTCGCAATACGGCTTGATGCTCGAGCCGCCACAGCGGCATAGTGCCACGATCGGCCGGACCACAAGCGACTCGCCTTTCGAATTGGTAAGCTTGCGCAGGTTGCGCACGATATACGGGCCGTCGATCTCCGGACGAATCGTCGTCCGAGCGTTGCGCTCTTCGGCCTCCGAGCGAATCGACAGCGCGAACTGCGGCGGGATGTACGGTCCGAGATGGTCGGCCACCGACTCGATTGCTGCCGCCGCCTCTTGCACTTCCTGCGGAAGGCCGGTCTCATCGGCCAGTCGCGTCAGGCGCGTCGAGAGATCGTAGAGGCGTTCGGAAAAGTAGATCCAGGCCGCCTGTTTGTGCGCGAGCAGGTGAATGCTACGCGTGAACCCAAAGCCGGGCCCGGCATTCTTTCCGGGATATTCCGGCCCGGCCGGTGTTTGCGCCAAGGCTTCTCCAAGTGGGCGCAATCCCGAGGCCATGATCCGCAGCGTCCCGCGCGCCAGCATCCGCATTTCTTCCTCGGTTTCGTCGCCATGCGCGAAGAATCGCGCGAGCATTGCGAGCATCAGCGCGTAGGCGCTATTGAAAAGACCGCCCAGTTCCTGCGCGACCGGATCCGTGATTCGGTTGGCGCCCGGGGTATTAGCGATCCCGCGCGTGCGCGGATTGCTCAGCAACGGACGAACCGGGTCGAACGCCCGCCCTTCGCGTTGCGCTGCTTCGAGTAGCGCTGTGTACTCGCTACGTATCCCATCAAAAACGCAGAAGTGCGCGTCGGGATGCTCTTTGGTGGGCGATTCGCCCTGTTCGATGATCATCTCGATCGCGCGCGTTGCAGATTCGGTGTCCGTGACGCGGATGAGTTCCTTCGGGAAGTCGAGATACTGGGGATTCGACTGCGCCGCGGGATCCCCGATAAATAGCCGGTCGGGATGGATGCACGAATACGCCGACTCGATTTTGCGGTAGAACTCGCCAATCGTGCGAAAATCGACGTCGAACGGTTCGACCGTATTTTGCGTGCGCAGCGCGTCGTCGGTGTGGTGCGCCACCCGCGCGAAGAGCGCGTCGTATTCCGCGGCGCGATCCTTTGGCAGCACTCCATCGTCGGGCATCTCGTAGCACACCAGTCGCTCGATCAATTCCATCGAAAACGGTTCGAGTGACATCTCGATGCCAAAGGGGAATGCCGTCGCCGCGATGGGGAAGTTCGACCGCGCAAAGTGCGCCGCGCCACCAACGGCGGTGGCGAGATTGCACACTTGCGCGAGGTGCAGCATCTCTTCGATCGCAACCTTGGCGATTTTGCGCTTCCAACCGCGAACCGCGCTGAGCTCGTCCGGCGTCATGCCGCCTTCGTGCAATTCGGTCTTGAGCGAATAGCCGGCGTATAAATAGACGCAAGCCAAGTTGTGCTCGAGTTCGGACGCCCGCGTCAGGAGATAGAGCAGCTCTTCACGGGTCGTTACCGGCGCCACGGTGCTAGTCATGCACCACCCTTTCCTTCACCCTAATTTTTACGGAGATTGTCGAAGCACAAGGCGTTAACCCTGCCCGATGATAACTTGGGTCGGCATCATGCTACTTGCTCTTGCATTGGTCACTCAGCTTGCCGGAAAGTGGTGGTGCACCACCGCCGCCGGCTCGGCGGTGGCGGCCACATTCACCGTCACCCCAAGCGGCAACGTCACCGAACGAATTGAATTCGGTTCGTCCACCAAGGGTGGATGGTATAACCAAACCTTCATTTACGACGCGAAAGCCGGCCGCTGGAACGTCAAGAACGTCGGATCGAACGGCACCGTCTTTACCGGTACCTCGAACGGCGGCGATCACAAACTCATCGAAGCCAACGGGACGCAGAATTACGGCACGTCCGTGGCCCCGACGCGCGAACGCTTCATCCTCGAGTCGCTAGAGAACTTCAGCCTCTTGTGGGAAAAGCAAGTTAAGGGGTCCTGGCAGCTTGAGAGCTACTCCGACTGCGCGCTTCTTTCTAATCCGAAGTAACAAAAGTCGTAGCGGCTTGGCGTAGTTACCTGGCGAAATAATGAGGATGCTCCGCCGGGTTCCACTGCTTCTCGCCGCGCTGCTTTTGACTGCGCAGACGCCGCCGCCGACTGCGCCGCAAGCGATCATGTCGTACGCCGGCCGCAATGCCGTGGTGCAGCACTACACGTTCGACGTCGATGCGCGCATCGCGCTGCTTACCTTTCCGTGGATTCGTTTTACGCTGCACGGTCACGGCAGCTACACGCGCGGCGGTGAGTACAGCGTGCATTTCGACGACGTGCCGTGGTTCGGTAAGGGCTACGAAACGATGCCGATGAGCGCACTGGACGTGTCGAACTGGACGTCGATGTACACGATGTCGGTGGCCGGATCGCAAGGCAACGCCACCGTGCTTTCGATGCACGACGTCAAGAAGAGCAACTTGCTCGAAGCGCGCGCGCAGATCGATCCCGCAGAGGGACTCCTACAGATCTTGTGGACCTATGACTACGGTGGGCATGTCAAGCTGACGATCGTCCCGCAAGCCGTCGACGGGCTCTACTTCCCGGGATCGGAAGAAGCGGAAATCGTGATGCCGCACTATCGCGCGATGGCGTGGGCAACGTTTTCGAACTATCAGCTGGCGATGCGGTCGTCCCCGCCGATCAACGCTACGGGGAAGCGCTAGCGCTCGCTTGCGCCACCGCGTCGTTTAGGAACTTTACGACCACGATCGTGCCCGGCTTTGCATCGACGTTGGTTTTCATCTCCTGCGAGAGCACGTAACCGCCGGCGGCGCCCGCAAGCCCGCCGTGATGTTTGCCCGCGGCCATGTGCCCGGCGATTGCTCCACCAAGCACCATACCGAACGTCCGCCAGTGATGCGTCTTTGCATCGAGGGCGCCGATATTGACGATGCGCACGTCGATCGGCGCGGTCGCTCCGTCGGGCAGCCGAATATCGTCGAAGACCACGGTCATTGCGGGCTTTTTGCCCATCCCCGCGGCCTGCACGTTCTCGAGGTGACCGTCGATCACCGCGCCGTGCAATGCCGGCTCTTTGTGCAGCAATGTGTCGTGCTGCACCAGCGTAAACGTGTCGCCGTCGTGGCTCTTATTGGTCGCGATCTCTTGCTGGAGCGCGCCCTGAAACGTCGTGCCGGATTTGACCAGCACCGTGCCGCCCGCCGCCGGCGCACCGGTCACCGCACTCTGGGTGGTGACGTTCGAACTTCTGCCGCAGGCGCCAAGCATAACAAGCGCGGCAAGGCCGGCGGCGACAATGATCTGCTTCATGGCTGGCGAGTTGGGTTACGGTGGAAGGAGTCCTCTTGACGCGGGCAGGGCTGACGCGCAAAGCCACAAAGGTAGCAGTAGCATGCACCAACGGGTCACGAACGATTTCACCATCCGGGTCGCCACGGTCAACGGTTCAGGAAGTCAGTCTTCGAATCTCGTTTTGACGAACGCGATCTTTCGTCTTGGCATTCCGGTCGCGCCGAAGAACGTCTTCCCCTCGAACATCGAAGGCTTGCCGACGTGGTTCGACGTGCGCATTTCGTCGAAGGGCTACCAGTGCCGCACGCGCGACGTCGATTTGCTCGTCGCGCTCAATACCGCAACCTGGCGCAACGACATCGCGAGCGTCAAGGCCGGCGGCGCGGTGGTTCACGAGGCAACCTATCCGGTGACGGGCGAAAGCCGCCGCGACGACCTCGTCTATTATGCCGTGCCGTTCAACGAACTTGCCAAGACCAACTTCAGCGACGGCGCGCTGCGCAAATACTTGCTCAACATGATCTATGTCGGCGTCGTCGCCGAGCTGCTCGGTATCGACGAGGCCGACGTGGAAGCGGCGATCGCCGGGCAGTTCAAACGCAAAGCCAAGGCGGCGGCCACCAACGTCGAGGCGGTGCGTATCGGCCTCACCTACGCGCGCGAACATTTAACGAAGGCCGATCGCTTCGCGCTCGAACGCATGAGCGGCAAGACCGAGGGCCTATCGTTCCTCGACGGCAATCGCGCCGCGGCGCTGGGCTGCATCATGGGCGGCTGCACGGTCGCCGCCTGGTATCCGATCACGCCGTCATCGTCGCTATGCGAAAATTTCATCGCGCTCGCGGATAAATATCGCGTCGATCCGCAGACCGGTGAGCGGCGCGTCGCGATCGTGCAAGCCGAAGACGAACTCGCCGCGATCGGAATGGTCCTGGGCGCCGGGTGGGCCGGCGCGCGCGCGATGACCTCGACCTCGGGGCCCGGTATCTCGCTGATGGCCGAGTGGGCCGGCTACGGTTACTACGCTGAAGTGCCGGCGGTGATTTTCGACGTGCAGCGCGCGGGACCGTCGACGGGGCTTCCGACGCGCACGATGCAAGGCGACGTCGCTTTTGCCTACACGCTCTCGCACGGCGACACCAAACACATCGTGCTGCTCCCGGCGTCGGTTAACGAGGCGTACGAGATGTCGATGGAAGCGTTCGATCTGGCCGATCGCTTTCAAACGCCGATCTTCGTGCTCTCCGATCTCGATCTGGGCATGAACTCGTGGCTGACGAAGTCGCTGCCCTATCCGGAAAAACCGTTCGATCGCGGCAAAGTGCTCGGGGAGAAAGACCTCAACAAACTCGAAGCCTGGGGACGCTATCGCGACGTCGATCACGACGGAATACCGTATCGCACGCTGCCGGGCACCAACCACGGCAAGGCCGGCTACTTTACCCGCGGCACCGGTCACGACGAAGAGGCGCGCTACTCCGAGATGCCCGACGTGTGGCAGCGCAATCTCGATCGGTTAGTTCGCAAGCACGAGACGGCGCGGACGGTGGTGCCGCAGCCCATCGTCGACGAGCACGGCGCGCAGATCGGCATCCTCGCCTACGGGACGACCCACCACGCGATCGTCGAGGCGCGCGATATTCTCCATGAAGATGGGATCGAAACGGACTATCTGCGCGTACGGGCGCTGCCGTTTGCACCGGAAGTCGCGGCCTTCATTGCCCGGCACGAACGCGTCTATGTGATCGAGCAGAATCGCGACGGACAACTCTACGGCTTGTTGCGCATCGAGCTGCCCGATCATCTCATCTCACGGATTCAATCGATCCGTCACTACAACGGCGTGCCGATCGATGCGCACGCCATCGTCGACCCGCTTTTGGAAGCCGAGCGCGAGCCGGCTGTGGTTGCAGAATGAGCGTCAACATCATCGGTCTCTCCCGCGACGTCTACAAGGGTCTTCCGACGACCCTGTGCGCCGGTTGCGGGCATAACTCGATCACCAATCATTTGATCAAAGCGCTCTACGAGTACGGCGTCGCACCGCATTTGCTCGCTAAGATGAGCGGCATCGGCTGCTCCTCCAAGACGCCCGCGTACTTTGTCGAGCAAGCGCACGGATTCAACGGCGTTCACGGGCGCATGCCGTCGGCTGCGACCGGCGCGAAGCTTGCCAATCGTGAGATGCTCGTGCTCGGCGTCAGCGGCGACGGCGACACCGCCAGCATCGGTCTCGGGCAGTACGCGCACATGGTTCGGCGCAACGTCGATTGCGTTTACATCATCGAGAATAACGGCGTGTACGGCTTGACCAAGGGGCAGTTTTCAGCCACCGCCGACGTCGGCTCGACGCTCAAGAACGGCACGCCCAACGAGTACGCGACGATCGACGTGTGCGGCCTTGCGATCGAACTCGGCGCGACCTTCGTTGCGCGGTCGTTCTCGGGTGACGGCAAGCAGCTCGTCCCGCTGCTGCAGGCTGCGTTCGCGCACCGCGGCACATCGATTCTCGACATCATCAGCCCTTGCGTGACCTTCAACGATCACGAGGGTTCGACCAAGAGCTACGCCTACGTCAAGGATCACGAGTTCACGCTCAACGCGCCCGATTACATCCGGCCGCGCGAAGAGATTACGGTTGATTACGAACCCGGGACGGCGCAAGACATCGAACTCGAGGACGGATCGCATGTGCTGCTGCGCAAAGTCGGTCACGACTACGACGCGACCAGCCGCATCGGGGCGCTCCAGACGATTCACGACACGCGCGGACGCGGTGAGTTCGTCACCGGGTTGCTCTTCGTCGATACCGGCGTGCCCGATTTGAACGAACGCGAAAAGCTACCGCAGACGCCGCTCAAGGACCTCAAAGAGGACGAGCTGCGCATCAGCCGCGAGCAGTGGGACGCGCTTTTTACGTCTTGACGAGCTCGATGGCGGCCGGGTAACGGAACGGCTCGCCTTGGTTGGCTTTGATTGCGGCAACGATGCAGAGTATCACATTTGCCAATTCAAGCGGCCACACGAGCAAGAAGCCGATCAGGACCCAGTGCAGCAGCCCGACGACAACCCATGCGATGAGCATCGTTAGCTGAAAGTTCAGCGCATTGCGCGCTTGGTCTTTGAGCCACGCGTTGTTGCTGACCGCCAAGTACACGATCAGCGACGGGACGACTGAGAAGAAAATTCCACCGAGATGCGTGAGCATCGCGGCCGTTTTGTCGCTCGAACTGGGAGAGGTCTCGATCACGGGAAGCTCCTCATCGGATGGCGATCCCGGTCAGCTTCGCTGCGCCCCAGGCCGACCCGCTTGACAAATACATAAGCATATACTTATGATTATGCTGTGGCCGCCGCTGCTCCCCTGGATTCCGTCATGCGGACGCTCGCCGACCCAACCCGGCGAGCGATCTACGAGCGCATCATCGCCGGCCGCGAGGCGAGCGTTCGCAGCTTAACCGAGTATGCCGGCGTCTCGCAGCCTGCCGTCTCGCAGCATCTTCGAGCGCTGCTCGATGCGCAGCTGGTCGTTAGCCGGAAAGAGGGGCGCAACACGTTTTACCGAGCCGATCCGCGAGGGCTGCGGCCGCTCGCGGCATGGATGGAAGAACACCGCCGCTTTTGGGAAGAGAGCTTCGATCGCTTGGGCGATTACCTACGCGAGCTTCAACGCAACGAGGGAGAATTATGAAGATCGTTTCAACTATCGCGCGCATTCTGCTCGGCATCATGTTCACGGTGTTTGGACTCAACGGGTTCTTGCACTTCATTCCGTCACCGGCGTTTCCGCCGGGCTATCTGCTCGATTTCTTCACCGCAATCGTCGGCTCGGGCTTTTACGTCATGATCTTTGGCGTGCAGCTTATCTGCGGGCTTCTGCTGCTCGCGAATCAGTACGTGCCGCTCGCGATCGTCGCGCTCGGCGCCGTGCTTGCCAACATTCTCACCTTCCATGCGACGATGAACCCGCAGGGATTTCCGCCGGCGATTCTGGCGCTGATCCTATGGTTTCTCACCGCGTGGCCGATCCGCGCGCAATTCGCGCCGATCTTTGCACGAAAGGCCAACGTATGACGACGATGACGCTTCCGTCCGATCGCGAGCTGGTGTTCGCGCACGTCTTTGACGCGCCGCGCGCGCTGGTGTTCGAGGTCATGTACGATCCCAAGCACATCCCGAACTGGTGGGGCCCGCGCCGCTTACGCACCGTAATCGACACGTTGGAATTCCGGCCGGGCGGGAAGTGGCGCTTCCTGCAATACGATACGGATGGGACGCTGCACGCCTTTCGAGGCGAGTATCTCGAGATCGAGGTACCCGAGTACGTTACCGCGACGTTCGAGTACGAACCGTGGCCCGGCAAGATCAGCCGCTTGACGCATCGTTTCACGGAAAAAGACGGGCGCACGACCGTGACCAGCCATCAAGTCTTCGAAACGCGCGAAGATCGCGACATGATGGTCACCACCGGCGCGCAAGCCGGCTACAACGAAAGCATGGAACGCTTGGCGGAGCTGCTGGCCGAAGAGCTAGACTAAATCCTAAGCGGTGCGGCGGAATTCGCCGAGGCGATCTTCCAGCCGCAACAGCGCGTCGACGACGTTGGGATCGAACGCTTTGCCGCGTTCACCGCGAATCTGCGCCAGTGCGTGCGTCTGCGTGAACTCGATGCGGTGCGGGCGCTCTGAGGTCAGCGCGACGAACGTATCGGCCACCGCGACGATGCGCGCCGTGAGCGGAATGTCTTCGCCGCCCAGTCCTTCAGGATAACCGCTGGCGTCGTAACGCTCGTGATGATACCGTGCGATCGCTTCGGCCATGCGCAAGAGCGGACGCGTCGCGCAGCCCAAAATCGCGGCACCCGCCTCGACGTGACTGTTCACCAGGCTGCGCCACCGCATCGGCAGCGCGGCCGGCATCGCGCGCACGCGCTCGGGTACGGAGAGCATGCCGATATCGTAGACCAGCGCCGCCGAGCGCAGCGCGTCGATGTCGCTCGCGGGTAGGTGCATCTGCTCGGCAATGGCCACCGCAACGTCGCGCACGGCTTCGGCGTTGTCGGCGAGTTCGCGATTGGCCGCGCGCATCGCGCGGAAAAGCCGCTCGATTGTATCGCGTTCGTCGGTCGGCATCACGATTTCGCCGTAGGTCGTGCGGCTTGGCGGCTGCGCTGCGGCAAAGCGGCGCAGCTGCGCGGTAAAGTCTTTGATCGAGATCGGCTTTTCGACGAAGGTCGTCGCGCCGGCATCGAGCGCGCGCGGCCCCAGGCTGCGGTCGCTGTGCGCGGTCAGCATCATGATCGGCGTGGACTCGTGGGCCGGCTGAGAACGCAGCGCGCGGGTAAAGGCGACGCCGTCGAGCTCCGGCATGAAGTAGTCTACGATCACCAGCGACGGGCGCAGATGTTGCAATTCGTCCAGTGCGGCGCGTGGGTCGCTAAAGGCAATCGGGATCTCACCCAAGACCCGTTTGATAACGGCGCTAAAAAGCTTGAGAGTCGCTTCGTCGTCATCGACGATCACCACACGGAACATATGACTAGTGTGCCCAATTTCCGCGCCGGCCGGATTATGTAGGCGATAACCTTTGGCTGCGGCAATGTAAAGCGGCCGTCAAGGGGCCGAGCGTGCGTTCTCCCGCTTTGCTCGGATTGCGCGAAACAGAAAATACACGGGGATCCCCGTGAGTAGCACGCCGATCCCGAAGGTCGCGTCCAACGGCGACTTGAGCACCACGTCGAGCACGATCGACCAGGCCACTACCAGAAAGAGCAGCGTGCTCCACGGATGCAGCGGTATCCGGAACCACGGCTCGGGTACGCCCGCCGCGCGGTCGCGACGACGGAAAATGAAGATCGCCAAGGCTGAGAAGCCAAAAAAGATGTAGTCGATGCTGGTGACCCAGTTGAGAATCAGGTTGTAGCGCTCGGGGCCCGCCAGCGCGATGGCGACGGCCGCCGCGCCCTGCACGGCGATGGCAACGACCGGCACATGTGTGCGCGGGCTGATCCAGGCGAGCTGTTTGAAAAACGTGCCGTCGGCGGCCATTTGGAAATACACGCGCGGCGAGGTGAGGATCTGATTGGCAATAAAGCCGAGGGTCGAAAGCGCAACGATCCCGGCCATGATCTTTGCGCCCACCGGCCCGACCGCGGCTTGCACGATATCCGACGCCGGCGTCATCGTCCCGGCTAAGCGCGCCGGTCCAAGTACGTAGAGACAGACCACATTCATGCCGAGGTAGAGCACGATCACGCCGAGCACGCCGAAGAGGATGCCGAGCGGCAGCGACCGATTCGAGTCGCGCGTTTCGCCGGCCATGAACGTCGACGTTTGCCAGCCGCTGTAGGCAAACATCACCGGCACGAGCGAGAGACCGATCGCCACGAACGGATTGAAATCGGCCGGCACGATCGGCGCGCCATGCCCGGCTGCGGCGTGCAGCGCAAGGAAGCCGGAAAGAATCACCGCGCAGATGGCCGCGATCTTGGCGACCATGAAACCGTTCTGCGTCGTCGTGCTTTCGCGCACGCCAAAGCAATTGACGACGGTGAATAGTGCGAGCACCGCCACGGCAACGATCGTTGCTTGCAGGGATGTCAGCGCGATGCCGGTGATCGCCGGAAGATAGAAGGCAAACGTTACGGCCGACGCCGCCGCGCCGCCGCTTTGCGAGACCAGCAACAGCGTCCAGCCGTAGCAAAAGGCGACGATCGGATGATACGCGTCGCGCAGATAGGCGTACACGCCACCGTCGAATGGACGGCGCGCGGCGAGTTCGGCGAAGACGCCGGCGCCCACGATAGCGATCACGCCGCCGATCGTCCAGGCGAGCATGATCAACAGCGGCGTATGCACCAGCCGCGCGACAACCGACGGGTTGACGAAGATGCCCGAGCCGACGATACCGCCCATCACGATCAACGCAGCATCGCGCACGCCCAGGCGCCGCAGGAGATGCGGTTTAGGCTGTTCGCGCAAAACGCTTCCAGGCATAGAAGAACACGATGCCCGCGGCGATCACGAGCGCGCCGTAGAGCGTATCGAGCGGGACAAGAATCACTTCCGTAACAAAGATTGCGAGCAGCACGACCATGAGCAAGATCGTTGAGTACGGGTGCAGCGGCACGCGAAAGCGCGGCTGCACCGTGTCGCCGTCGCGCTTGCGGAAGATAAAGATCGCGCCGGCGGCGAGCACGACGAAGATCCACTCGGGCGCGGTGATCCAGTTGACGATCCGGTCGTAGTCGCCGCTGATCGCGATCAGCGCTGCGATAACGCCTTCGAGGATGATTGCGACCGTCGGTACGTGCGTCTTCGGATTGATCCAAGCGATCTGCTTGAAGAACGTGCCGTCAGCCGCCATTTGGTAATAGATACGCGGCGTAACCAACATGCGCGTGCTCACGAAGCCGAGCGTCGAAACGGCGATCGCGATCGCGATCAGTCGCGCGCCGATCGGTCCGATGAGTGCTTGCATCACGTCTGACGCGGGTGTTTTGGTTGCGGCGAGTCCCGCCGGACCGAGCACGTGCAGGCATCCGATATTCACCAGCACGTAGACTGCAACGACGGCGAGCACACCGAAGATCAGCCCGCGCGGGATGGTGCGCTGCGGATCGACGGTCTCGCCGGTGATGTACGTTGCGCCTTGAAAGCCGTTGTAGGAAAAGAGCACGGGCAGCATCGCAAGCCCGAATGCGCCAAGCAGCCCGGCATTGCTGCCGAAGCCGGGGAGCGTCGCCGCCGCGCCGGCGCCCGGATGCGCGAAGAGACCAGCGACGATCAGCCCCGCGATCGCCGCGACTTTGAGCACCACGATCCCGTTCTGCCACGTCCCACCCTGCCGTACGCCCAAGCAGTTGATGCCGACGAGCACGGCCAGCATGACAACGACGACGATGCGCGGATCGAACGCCACGCCGGTGATGATCGTCAGATAGTTCGAAAACAACACGGCCGCCGCCGCGCTACCGCCGGTGTCGGCGATCAATAGCAGCGTCCAGCCGAAGACGAATGCAACCACCGGATGATAGGCGTCGCGAAGGTATGCGTAGATGCCGCCGCTGACCGGGCGGCGCTCGGCAAGCTCGGCAAACACGAAGGCGCCGATCAGCGCGAGGAGGCCGCCGACGACCCAGCAGCCGATTGCGAGCCAGGGAAGGTGCGCGCGGTTCGCCACTACGGCCGGATTCTTGAAAATGCCCGAGCCGATGATGCTGCCGATGGTAATCAGCGTCAGGTCGAAGACGTTCAACCGGCGTCGCAGCGTGGACATGCCTGGCTGAATACTACGGAAGACCTAGCTGGCCTGCGCGCTCCGTGCGGTCATTTCGTGCACCACGCGCGAGATCTCATTGAGGTTGCCGCGCACTGCGGCGACGACACCTGGATCGAAGAGCGTGCCGGCACCTTTCTCGATGACTTCAATGGCCTGCGCAAGGGTAAGCGCGGGCCGGTCGCTGCGCGTGCGCAAGAGCGCGCTCATCGTGTCGGAAACCGCGACGATGCGCCCCATGATCGGAATCGACGACCCGCGCAACTTCTTTGGATAGCCCGAGCCGTCGTACCGTTCGTGATGCGTTTGCGCGATGACGGCGGCCGCGCGCAGTACCGGATCCTTACTGGTGCCCAGCAGCCGCGCACCGCTATCGGCGTGCCGTTCGATCGAGACACGATCGGCTTGCGTCGCGGGATTGCGGCTTTCCAAAATGCGTTGCGGGATCTCCGCCTTGCCGACGTCGTAGATGCGCGACGCAAGCAAAAGCAACCGTTGTTCGTCGTCGGTAAGTTTGAGTTCGCGCGCGAGCGCCGTCGCGATCTGCGAGGAAAGATCCTGATGCGCGACGATCGAGGGATCGTGCAGCACCGCGACGTCGAGCATGGCATCGATCAACGCGCCGGCATCCGGTGCGCCGCCGCTTGCTAGCGCGGGAGCAGCCGAACGCGAGCCGGCTTCCTTGAGACGCGCTTGCATGTCGGCGCGTTCGCGGCGCACGTCGACGATGTGCATGGCATGCACCAGAAACTCCGACGGGTTGATCGGCTTCTCGAGGAACGCATGCACGTCGAGGTCGAAGGCGGCGCGCCGCAAATCCCGATCTGGTTTTGCGGTTAGAAAGATCACCGGGGTGGCGACCCGGCCCTCGATCAAGCGCATCCGGCGGACGAAATCGATGCCGGGGATATCCGCCAAGGTGCTGTTGACGACGACAAATGCGGGATCGACGCCCCCGACCCAATGAAGGGCGTCGGAAGCCTTCTTGAAGCAGATCGGTTCGACGTCCGCGATGCGCCGGAGGATCTGCGAGAAGCCAGCGAGCGACGACTCCTGGTCGTCGACGACGGCGACGTGCATGCCGGTTCCTGACCGGGGGCTGAACCCCACGGAGTAAGCCAGGGTGTCTCGAAGAGCACCCTCTAAGTAGAAGTAATCGGCAAATTGGCCGCGCCCCGCCAGAGGGGGCTGGCAGTTGATGCAACCGAGTGCTAAGATTGCGAATCTAGGATGTAGAAGGAGCCATGGAGTTTATCGTGCGGTCCCGGCTGGGCTTCGAGCCCAATGCCGATGTCGTCATCGACGAAGAGCGGGGTAAGGTGGTGGTGGCGGTCGAGGTGGCCGGCGCCGACCCGGACTCGCTGCGCGTCGCGCTCGACGGCCGTTCGCTTACTATCTCCGGAGTGCGGGCCGAGCTGGCACGCTTCCGGCGCGGCTCATTCATCCAAAAAGAGATCTCTTACGGATCGTTTGCCAAGCGCATCCCACTGCCGGCGGCCGTGGATCTGCTGGGCGATGCGGAGGCCAACTACGCCGACGGCGTGCTGGTCATCACGCTGCCGATCTCGTCGACGGCCTACGTGCCTTCGACGCGTACCGAGATCCGTATGATCGTGAAGAGGACACTATCCTAAATTATGGCTGAACGCAAAGCCAAAGACATTGTGCCCGCCAACTTGATCGGCATTCTGCCGCTGCAAGAGGCGGTGCTATTCCCGAACACCGTGATTCCGCTCGCGGTCGTCAAGAAGCCGGGCATCTTATTGGTCGAGGAGGCGTTGCGCGAAGGCAAGCCGATCGGCTTGACCGTGCTCAAGGATCGCGAGATCGAGAATCCGGGTCCGGGCGACGTGCAGCGCATCGGGACGATCGGCGTCATTCAGAAGATGCTCAAAGTGCCCGACGGCACCATCCGTTGTATCGTCGCCGGCCAGAGCGTCTTCAAGATCGAAGAATTCACCCAAGAGCAGCCCTACATGGTTGCGGCGTACACCGAGCTTCCCGACGTCACCGTCGATAACGAAGAGCTCGTTGCCATGCAGCGCAATCTCGGTGGACTGTTCCAAAAACTGCTCTCCTACTTGCCGCAAGCACCGCGCGAGATGGAGATGGAAGTCCAGAACATCACCGATCCTAACGTGCTGACGTACTTCGTCGCATCGACGATGCGCTTGGAAACGGCAGATCGGCAGGCGCTCCTCGAAGAGCGCAACACCGCGCGCCGGATGCGCAAGCTCACGCTGCTGCTCACCAAGGAACTCGAAGTGGTCGAACTTGGCCACAAGATTCAGAGCGACATTCAGCGCGAGATGGAAAAGAACCAGCGCGAGTTCTACCTGCGCCAGCAATTGCGCGCGATTCAGGAAGAACTGGGCGAAGTCGATCCGCAGGTCGCCGAGAACAACGAGCTGCGCACCAAGATCGACGAAGCCAACATGCCCGAGGATGCGAAAAAGGCCGCTGACCGCGAGCTCGACCGGCTTTCGAAAGTGCCGCAGGCGAGCCCGGAATATAGCGTCATTCGCACCTACCTCGATTGGTTGGTGCAGTTGCCGTGGAGTAGCGAGACGCCGGATCACATCGAGATTCGCAAAGCCCGTGAGATTCTCGACGAGGATCACTACGATCTCGAGAAGATCAAGGACCGCATCATCGAGTACTTGGCCGTCGGCAAGCTCAAGAAGAAGCTGACCGGCCCGATTCTGTGCTTCGTGGGACCGCCGGGCGTCGGTAAGACGTCGCTTGGACAATCGATCGCTCGCGCGATGGGGCGCAAATTCGTGCGCCTTTCGGTCGGCGGCGTTCGTGACGAGGCCGAGATCCGCGGCCACCGCCGCACGTATATCGGCGCCATGCCGGGTACGATCATTCGCGCGATTCGCGATGCCGGCACCAAGAATCCGGTGATGATGATCGACGAAATCGACAAGGTCGGCGCGGACTTCCGCGGCGATCCGCAGTCGGCGCTGCTCGAGGTGCTCGATCCGGAGCAGAACAACTCGTTCCGCGATCACTACCTCGATCTGCCGTTCGATCTGAGCCAAGTGCTCTTCATCTGTACGGCCAACTCGCTCGATACGATCTCGCCGCCGCTACGCGACCGCATGGAGATCATTCAGCTCTCAGGTTATACCGAGCTCGAGAAGCTGCAGATCGCCAAACGGTATCTGGTGAAAAAGCAACGCCTTGCCAACGGCCTCAAAGAAACGCAAGTGCAAATCAACGATGGCGCGCTGCGCGCGATCATCAACGATTACACGCGCGAGGCGGGCGTTCGCAATCTGGAACGCGAGATCGGGACGGTCTTCCGCAAGGTCGCGCGCAAGATTGCCGAGCTGCCGCGCTTCAAGGCGCGCGTGAAGTCCGAGAACCTTGCCGACTACTTGAGCAAGCCGCGTTTCTTCAACGAAGTGAAGAAGCGGGTGGCTTCGGTCGGCGTGGCAACGGGCATGGTGTGGACGCCGGTGGGCGGCGACATCGTCTTCATCGAGTCCTCAGCGATGCCGGGCACGGGCAAACTCGTGCTTACCGGTCAGTTGGGCGACGTGATGAAGGAGAGCGCGCAAGCCGCGGTATCGTTCCTACGTTCGCGTTCGGCCGAAATCGGGATGGCTGAGGACTACTTCAGCAAGCACGACATTCACGTGCACGTGCCGGCGGGCGCGACGCCCAAAGACGGACCGTCGGCGGGCATCACGATGGCGACCGCAATCGCGTCGATGCTCACCGGGTTGAAAGTCGATCCCAATCTTGCGATGACGGGGGAAATCACGCTCACCGGGCAAGTGCTGCCGATCGGCGGCCTCAAAGAGAAGGTGCTCGGCGCAAAACGTGCTGGGATCTCCAAGATTCTCTTCCCGAAGCGCAACGAGATGGACCTCGACGACATCCCGAAGGAGATTCGCGACACGATGACCTTCGTACCGGTCGAAGAGATCAGCGAAGTACTGCATCATGCGCTGGGCAAGCGCGTGATCTCGCCGGTGCCGCTGGGCGACGACGTGCGCGCGAGCAACGTCGTGCCGATGCGCCGGCGCAACGGCGTAGCGAAACGCCCAACGCGGGTCGCGACGACGGCCGAACGCCGGCGGCGCACCGCGCGCAAGCGCTAACGCCTTGTCACCCTGAGCGTAGGCGTCCCTCGACTAACGCTCGGGATAAACTCCGCCGCCGAAGTCGAAGGGTCGCGAAAACGAAGTGCCTTTTGACCGCTGATGGGTCAAGGGCACTTTTTGTTCACTCCCGCTGTGGAAATTCACCCGAATAGGCGATGACGTACGTCGCTTCCGGGTGCGGTGTGCGGTCGCGAAGATCGGGCAGCGCAAAGTTCTTCGTGCCGTCGCCGCCGTATCGTGTACCCATAATCGAGTAGAGCGATGGATATTGTGCGATCGGTACGAGCCGGCCGTCGCAGATAAAACATCCTTTGGGGGCGAAATTGCCGCCGAAAAGCAGAATCTCCCCGATATACGCTTGCATGAAAGGCACCCATCCTTTCCGGCCTTAGTGGATTTTTTTATCGATCGTGAATGACGACGTTGTGTACGACGCGCTGAACGCCGGCGGCGTGTAGGCGCCCGTGCCGTCCCAGACGGGGATCGAGCACTTGCCGGCGGTATACGGCGAGGCCGAGACAACGGTGAACACGGTGGTCGTTCCCGAAGCCGCCGGCGAAACGCTGGCAAACGTCGAGAGCGGGCCGCCGGTCGAGCAGGTTTCCGCGGAACTATCGACGCTGAGCACCTGATCGTACGGCGCGTTCGTGAAACCCGCCTCGGTGTAGGCGATCGTGCCGCTGCTCCCGGTGCCGGTCGTCGTATCCAGTTGCGCGTCGGTGCCGACAAAGGCGCCGGTCGTCGTACCAGATGTCGGCGCAGCGATGATCGGACTGAACGTCTTCGTCCCGCTCGTCGCTCCGGAAGCCGACGCCGTTAGCGTGACCGAGGCTTGCGCCAAGCCGCCATAGCAGAACGTTGCGGCCGATGCGCTTGACGTGAATTGCGCCGACGTTGCCGCAATCGCCGTGTTGCCGGTCGGATACGTGCCTGGGCACGATCCGGAAACAACGCGCGTTCCGTCGCCATTGGTATCGGGATCGTTGACGGTGACAGCGTTTGCGTAGGTGCCGGTAATCGTTTCGCCATCGGCGTCGGCGACGGTCAGGCCGATTGCCGTACTGTTCGTCGAACCAGCCGACCACGTCGTGGGCAATGCGGCCAACGTGAGCGTCGCGGGGATACCCTCGAGCGTGACCGTCTCAGCGTTGTTGACGCCTTGCGTCATCGTGTACGTGCCGCTGCTCGTGCTGAGCTCGTTGCCGGCCGCTCCGGTTGCGTCGTACGTCACGAGTGTGAACGTGTCGCTGCCGACCGGCGATGGCGGCCCATCGACCGTGCAGCCGCCCGAACAATTTGTGCTGTTGATGTTGGTGATCGCCGGATTTCCGGTAAGGGCTCCGGGCGGGGTCCCGTTGACTTCGGTGAGCGTAATCGAGATCGACTGCGTAGCAGAGGAGACATAGCCCGGGCGATTTTTGGAAGCGCCTCCGCTTACCGGAATAACGATCGTGAAGGTCGGGCGCACGTCGCCGGTCGGCACCGGCGCAAGCGTCGGTGTCGGCGTGGCTTGCGGAAGATTCGGTGTGCTGCCACCGCCTCCACCGCCGCATGCGGTCATCGTGGCTATCGCGAGAAGTCCGAAGAACTTACGCATGTGACGGAGCTCCAAAACTAGTAGGAAATTGCGCAGTCATTGACTAGGTCGTTGCTGCTCGAGTAATCACTCAGGATATTCGCCGGGTTCGTAAAGCCGCTTTGAAGAGCGCCAGCATCGGTGTACTCGTAAAGTTGGGCTACTCCGGCAGTGCTCACCGTGATCACGAGATCGTCCGACGGCAGGAAGTGCATCGACGTGAAATTGGCAAACGCCGAATTGCTGATCGTCGCATTCGACGCCCAGGAAGTTCCGTTGTAGTAGAACACTTGGACGTCAATGTTGCTGCTCGTGTCGACGTACGCAACGGCAACGTAATCACCGTCGCGCGAAGCGGACACGAAGAGCGGTTCGCCCGCGAATGTCCCCACCGTCGTCGGAGAAGTATCCAGCGTGGCGCCCGTCGTACCGTTTCGTGCGAACTCGAGGACCGTATTGGAAGCGGTCCCGTGCGCGTTGGTATAGATCAGCGCCTGCAGTCCCTTATTCCATGTCATCAGGCCCGGGTAGTAGTCAGGCACGTACTGGCTTGTGATGCCGCCCGTGACGTCTTGCTCGCCGGATCCACTCTGGTTGGTGACGACGATTTCGTCGGCGCTGCCGCTGCCCGCCGTTAAGCCCATGGAGTACGCGACGCCGAAAACGGTACCTGAGCTATTGTCGAGCACAGCCGCTGTCTGCGCGGCTTGGTTGATATATGGGTTCACGATCT
>Ga0335074_10001912_pt1 | contig 28244 bp, 20 predicted proteins | sample Lox_Sample_23_FD_206715 | JGI IMG/M metagenome (GOLD analysis project Ga0335074, IMG submission 206715) | Soil microbial communities from Loxahatchee National Wildlife Refuge, Florida, United States - Lox_Sample_2.3 | ecosystem: Environmental > Terrestrial > Soil > Wetlands | place: USA...
CCCCAACCTCAGCGGCAAGCGCCACGCGAGCGCCGGGCCGCTGGCGGCGGTTTCGCGTCCCGGCGGGGACGACGAAGACAAGCGGCACAACACAGGCCAGCAACGCCGCGAGGACGAAAAAGGCCTTCGTGAGGACGGCGACCTCGTCCCCGGTGTGGGCGGCCACCGACGCCACCAAGCAGACGCTGAGGATGGCGCCACCCTGGCGCGCAGCCGCTCTCACGCCTGTGATGGCCCCGACGTCGTCGGGCGCCAGCTCGATGGAAGCGTTGTTGGCTGCGGGGGCCGAAAGGCCGGTACCGAGCCCCGTGAGCGTCGAACCAAGAGCCAACCAGACATAGGGCGAAAACAGCACCGGGGTGGTGGCGATCATCGCCAGCCCGGCGGTGATCAAACCGATGCCGACGATAATGGGCAGCCGGTAGCCGGTGCGGTAGATCAACATTGATGCGAATATCGCGAGCACGATCTCCCCCACAGCCCGCGATGTGAGCAGGGTCCCCGAGGCGAGCGGCGAGAGGTGGTAACGGTCCTGAGCAAACAGTGGCACGAGCGAGCCGAAGCCGATCACGCATGCACCCCAGACAAAATTGACCATGTTTGTGGCGGCGAAGACCCGGCCCTTGAGCAAGTGAGGCGGTACCAAGGCAAAAGGTGAGCGGTTGCAATGATGGACGAAGAGCCAACCGCAGAGCACTGCAATGGCGAAGGGGACAACGACGGTCGGTGAGAACACCCCTACCGAGCGGTCCCCGAGGTTGGTTATGGCAAGCATCGTGCCAAGGACGGCGCCGCCAAGAAGGAAAGACCCGGCGAGGTCGGGCCGGCCGCCTCTGTGCGAAGACGACGGCAGGAACTTCCAGGCGAGCACGGTGAAGCAAGCGCCAATTGGGACATTGACAAGGAACATCCCTCTCCAGCTCCAGGTGGCGAGGATGATGCCGCCGGCGACGGGGCCGACGAGGGCGCCTAACGGGAAGATGCTCGAGAACAAGCCGAGGGCCTTATGGCTGCGGGCCCCGAAGGTCTCGGTGACTATGCCGCTGGCGGAGGGTAGGAACGCCGCTCCGCCTGCGGCTTGCAACACGCGGAGCGCGATGAGGACCCCAATGCTGCTCGAAAGGCCGCAGAGCAATGAGCTCGTGGTGAAAAGGACGGCCGCCCCGAGGAAGACGCGCTTGCGCCCGAGGCTGTCGGCCACCCGCCCCGCGATCGGCATGGCGATCACGAGGCCGAGCTGGTACGCGGTCATCGTCCAGCTCGTCCAGTTGATCCCCGAATGGAGCTCGTGGCGCAGGGTGGACAGGCCGGTCGACACGATCGTGCCGTCGAGCGAGGACATGAAGAGAGCGATCGATACGACCGCAAAAATAAGCCAGGGGGCGTCAGAGGTCGCTGAAGCCGCGCCAGGCACGCCATCAACACCACCGGTACCCCTTGCGCTATTTGGGCACCGAGCGACGACCTCCTGCACCTGCACTAGGTTACAGCGCTGATGCGCTTTGAGCAATCGTTTTTTCAGTTATGCGCTATGCGTACGGGCGCGTCGACGAGCGAAGGACCAGGAGCGGGGGCGGATCTTTGATCACGATGTCCTCGCTCGGGCGCCCCGCGAGCTGGGCCACGAGGGAGCGCACGGCCTGGGCGCCGACTTCGTAGTAAGGCATCTTTACAGCAGTGAGGGGAGGCCAGGTATGCTCGGCGACCCACTCGTCGTGGAAGGCGACGACCGAGATGTCCCCCGGCACTTCTATGCCCAGGCGCCGGAGCACTGTCAGGGCGCTGATGGCCCCATTGACATTTGCCACCACCACTGCTGTCGGGCGCGGGTTGGAGCTGACGAGGCTCTCTATGGACACCGCTGCCTGCTCGGGGGACCAGCCGATGCGGCGCACCAAGTTCTCATGGCGCCGGAGGCCTGCTTCGTGGAGGGCTGCCGTGTACCCCTGCTCGCGCCTGCGGGCAAGGTCGCTCGATGGGATGCCCCCCAAAAGGCCGATCCTCGCGTGCCCGAGGGAGATGAGGTGCTCAGTCGCCAGCCTCGCGCCGGCTACATCATCGAGGACTACGGAGCCTCGCCGGTGGGGCGTCCGGCTGTTCGCGAGGACGATCCGGGCATCGTTGGCGACCAGGTTCTCGAGCGCGTGGTCGCTCAAGTCATCCGAACGCTGCAGGACGAAGCCGTCGACGCGCCCCTCGCCTACGAGGCGGCGAAGCGTGTCGCTCCCGGCGGTGATGCGGTTGGCATGACCGATCAGCAACGTGTAGCCCTCCGCCTCAGCGGCGTCCTCGGCGCCGGCGAGGAAGTCGGCAAAAAGCGGGCTGCTCACGAAGGGCACAATGAGCGCCAAGGCTCTGGAACGAGCGAGCCGCAACGCACGCCCGGCGTAGTTGGGTGTGTAGTTGAGGTCCTTGGCAGCCTGGAGCACACGCTGGCGGGTCTCCTCTCGCGCCCGGACCGAGGGGTCGCCGTTCAGGACACGGGAAGCGACCGAGACCGATACACCTGCTTGACGGGCGATCTCACTGAGAGTGGTCATGGGGCAGGGGCGCGGGCGTGGCCTCGCCAATTGTACGGGGCGCACCGGCTGGCCGAAGGCTTCTCCTTTTCTTGTTTTTCGCTTCCTGGCGCCGGCAGCGCCAGCGTCGCCGGCTTGGGTAGGCATACCTAAAGAGAAAGATCCGCCCTGCCGAAGCTGCTCAACATGGGCTCAGTGGCGCCCGCTGCAGGCGGCCGCGAGTTTTTCCGGGAGCGCCGGGCGCGGCACAGCCGAGCCGGCACCTGTGCTCGAACAACGTACGGGTTCCTCGCCCTGTTGCTGGTGGGTTACTGGCTCTCCGTTGTCGTGCGGCATGGCCATTACTCGACAGCTATTGACGGCTGGGCGGTCTCTGCCTTCGAACTTGTCGCCTCAGCGCTGTGCGTATGTTGCGGTCTTGTACGGCGGCCCGTAAGGACGATCGCCTGCGCGCTGGGAGCGGCGCTGGCGAGCTGGGCGATCGGCGACCTTTTCTTGACTTACGAGTCGATTGGCAGCAGGCAACCGCCGGTCCCTTCTCTGGCGGACGCGTTTTACCTCGGCTTCTACCCGCTCGCATACCTCGCGATCTTCCTTTTCATGAAAGCGCAATTGCGGCGTGTCGCTGGGCCAAGCCGCTTGGACGGCGCCATCGGGGCGCTCGGGGCGGCATCGCTTTGCGCTGCCTTTGCTTTCGGTGGCATCGCAAAGGCAGCGGGGACGGGGCCCCTCGGGACGGCTACCAACCTCGCGTACCCAGTCGGAGACCTCGTGCTGCTTGGGCTGGTGGTTGGTGGGAGCGTCTTATTGTCGGGCTCCCGCCGGTCCTTTTGGATGCTGATGTCGGCTGGGCTCGTGGTGGTGGTGGTGGGCGACACGGTCAACCTTTTCCAAAACTCCCTTGGGGCCTCGCGGCCTGGGAGCATCATCAACGCCGTCGCTTGGCCAACGGCGACGCTGCTCATGTCAGCAGCGCCCTGGCAACGGGTGCGCCCGGCTGACCTCGCCCTCCCAAGACGGGAGCCGGGCCTGGCGCTCCCCTCAGCAGCTGCTCTCAGCGCGCTCGGCATTGTCTTTTGGGGAAGCCTGCATCATGTGAACCGGGTCGGTTTGGCGCTCGCGCTCGCCACCCTGCTCATGACAGGCGCCCGCGTTGCCTCCTCGGTCCGTGCCCTGCGCGCTCTCAGCGCCGAACGGCACCACCTCTCTCTTACCGATGACCTGACGGGGCTCCGCAACCGGCGTTACCTCTCGGGCCTTCTCGAGGACTATTACAGCCAATGCGATGCGTTCGCACCGGGAGAGCGAGATCTTGCCTTCTTGTTCATAGATCTCAACCGCTTCAAGGAAGTGAACGACTCCTTCGGCCATCCCGCCGGCGACGAACTGTTGCGCCAGCTCGGCCCTCGCTTCGGTGCCTGCTTGCGGGGCACCGACGTCCTTGTGCGCTTGGGCGGCGATGAGTTTGCCGTCCTCCTCGTCGGTGCCGACGCGACCTTCGCCAGCGACGTCGCGCGGCGGCTGAACGCGGGCCTGGAGGAACCTTTTGTCTTCCAGTCCGTCAAGGTGCAGATCGGTGCGAGCATTGGCATCGCGTTGGCGAGCCGCTCTCCCGACCCAGCGGCGTTGCTTTGGTCGGCCGACGTCGCGATGTTCCGCGCCAAGCAGAGCGGCTCGGGTCACACCGTCTACGGGGAGGACCTGGCGGGGCCGGACCGGCTCCAGCTCGCAGAAGAGCTTCGCCGGGCGATGCAAAACGGCCAGCTCACGCTCCACTACCAACCGCAGATGGACTTTCGCACCGGTGCGATCGCGAGTGCCGAAGCGCTCTTGCGTTGGGCGCACCCCGAGCGCGGCCTCATCCCGCCGATGCAGTTCATCCCACTTGCCGAGGAAGCAGGGCTTATGCAGGAGCTCACCGAGTTTGTCCTCGACCGGGCGGTGGCACAGGCGGCATCTTGGGAGAGCTCCGGGCGCGATATCGCCGTCTCGGTAAATGTTTCTGCGACGGACCTGCTGCGTGACGGCTTTGTCGAGATGGTTCGCCGGACGCTTTCAAGGTACGGGCTGGCGCCTGAAAGGCTGGTAGTAGAGATCACCGAGACTTGCGTGATCGGCGACCTCGTGAAGTCCCGCTTAGTTGTCGAAGATCTAAGGCGCTCGGGGATCGTTACGTCGCTTGACGATTTTGGCGCCGGGGCAACTTCGCTCGCTCACCTTGGCAACCTCGGGGTCGGCGAGCTGAAGCTCGACAGGAGCTTCATTACAGCTGTCGCCGGCCCTGAGTGGAGGAGAGTGCGTGACCTGGTCCATGCGACCGTAGTGCTCGGCCACGCTCTGGGCCTGCGGGTAGTCGCTGAGGGTATCGAGGACAAGGCTACCCTCGACCTGGTCGCAGAGCTCGGTTGCGACCTCGCGCAAGGCTACTACATATGCATGCCAAAACCGCCCAGCGAGCTGGCTTTCAGGCCGACGGACCGCGAAGCTGTCGCCGAGCTCGCGCTCTAACGCCGCCAGCTGGCGCCATCCCGGTAGAGCAGGCGAGAACCTAAGACAGCTGCTGCACCACGTAATCGATACAGGCAGTGAGAGCCGCAACATCTGCTGGATCGACGGCCGGGAACATCGCGATGCGCAGTTGGTTGCGGCCAAGCCTGCGGTACGGCTCGGTATCGACGACGCCGTTCAAGCGGAGCACCTTCGCCACAATGGCGGCGTCGACGGTCGGGTCAAAGTCAATCGTCCCCACCACATGGGACCGCTCGTCGGGCTTGGCGACGTAGGGCGCCGCGAAGAAACTCGACTCGGCCCACCCGTAGAGGATTTCGGCAGAGCGGTCGCAGCGGCCTGCGGAAAACTCGAGCCCTCCGTGCCCGAGCACCCATTCGAGCTGATGGACCGCGAGAAGGAGGGTCGAAATGGAAGGCGTGTTGTAGGTCTGGTCCAGCCGGCTGTTTTCGAGCGCGATAGCCAGGTCCAGGAACGCCGGGACAAAGCGCCCGGAGCTCTTGGTCTTTTCGACCCTCGCCACGGCTGCCGGCGAAAACAGAGCGACCCATAACCCGCCCTCGGAGGCGAAGCCCTTTTGCGGGGCGAAATAGTAAACGTCAAATTGGGAGGCTTCGACGCGCAGGCCGGCTGCCGCGGAGGTGGCGTCCACGCCGACAAGGGCATCTTCGCCAGCACCCTCCGGCCGCCGGATCTCCATCGACACGCCTGTCGATGTTTCGTTGTGTGTCAGGGCATAAAAATCAACTCCCGCTTCGGCTTCGGCCGCCGGGTGCGTACCAGCCGGGCTCTCGATGACCGTCGGGGGGGCGAGCCACGGGGCGGCCAGTGCGGCCGCAGCGAACCTCGAAGAAAATTCGCCGAACGATAGGTGTTGGCTGCGCTCTTCGATGAGGCAGAAGGTGGCGGCATCCCAGAAAGCCGTCGTCCCACCATTGCCGAGGACGACCTCGTAGCCATCTGGCAAGCTGAACAGCTCTCGCAGGCCTGAGCGCAGCCGGCCAACCAGAGACTTGACGGGCAATTGGCGGTGGCTCGTCCCGAGCGGCCCCTTTGCTGCCTCCATGAGCGCCCGCACTGCGTCCACGCGCACCTTGGAGGGGCCGCTGCCGAACCGGCCGTCGGCGGGCAGCATGCCAGTCGGGATCATGATCTCGGGGATCGTATTGTCGGGCATGGGGCCAGTTTGCCAGCGACCCGCCGCTCTTGCGGCTAAATAGCCCGGGACAGCCTCAACGGTTGGTCGGGAACTGGTATGAGGCTTCGGTCGCGGACTTCGGAGCAGGCCACCTGGCGGTCACTACCTTGGAGCGCGTGTAAAACTCGACCCCTTCGGAGCCGTGCACCCTTCGCTCGCCGAAGAGCGAGTCTTTCCAGCCGCCAAAGGAATAGTAGGCCATCGGCACCGGGATCGGGACGTTGACGCCGATCATGCCGACTTTGACACCTCGGTGGAACCTCCTCGCGGCCTCACCCGAGGAGGTGAAGATCGCCGTCCCGTTGCCGTAAGGGCCCGAATTGATGAGGTCGATCGCCTGGTCGGGGTTGTCAACTCGGACCACCGACAACACGGGGCCGAAAATCTCGTCTTTGTAGACCTCCATCCTCGACGTGACTTGGTCGACGATAGTCGGGCCCACAAAGAAGCCGTTCTCGTAGCCCTTTACGACAAGCCCTCGCCCATCGAGCGCCACGTGCGCGCCGTCACGCTCGCTGCGGTCGATGTAGCCGAGTATCCTTTGCTTAGCCTCCGGAGTTATCACCGGCCCCATGTCGCTGTCAGGATCCCGGCCCGCCCCCACCTTGATGAGCGTGGCTTTTTCACGCACGGCGTCGACGAGCACGTCCGCCCCGCTCCCCACGGTGACCGCGGCGGAGATCGCCATGCACCGCTCCCCAGCAGACCCAAAGGCGGCGGCCGCCAAGTGGTCCGAGGCGAAATCGATGTCCGCGTCGGGCAGCACTACCGCATGGTTTTTGGCGCCGCCGAGCGCCTGGGCCCGCTTGCCTGCGGCCATGGCGCGGGAGTGGACGTAGCGAGCGATCGGGGTGGAGCCTACGAAGGAGACGGCGGCGACCCCCGGGTGGTCGAGGAGCGCGTCTACGGCTTCCTTGTCCCCGTTCACGACGTTGAACACACCCTCGGGCAGACCAGCCTCGGCCCAAAGCTGGGCGACGAAAAGCGAAGCCGACGGGTCGCGTTCGCTCGGCTTCAACACGAAGGTGTTGCCGCAGGCGATCGCGATCGGGTACATCCACATCGGCACCATGGCGGGAAAATTGAAAGGGGTGATCCCGCAGACGACACCGAGGGGCTGGTGGTAGGAGAAAACGTCGATGCCGCTCGAGACTTGGTCCGAGTACTCGCCTTTGAGGAGGTGGGCGATCCCGCACGCGAACTCGACGACTTCGAGGCCCCGGTGGACTTCTCCTCGCGCATCAGAGAGGACCTTGCCGTGCTCGTCCGAGACAATACCGGCGAGCTCCTCGGAACGAGCGTTCAATAACTCCCGGAAGGCGAACAGCACCTTGGACCTCACGCTGAGCGATGACTGTGACCATCGCTCGAAAGCGCCGGCTGCTGCCTTGACGGCTTCGTCCACCTCGCCGGCGGTAGCAAAGGCCACCTGTGCCTGTCGCTCCCCGGTGGCAGGGTTGAACACCGGGCCATGGCGCCCCGAGCTCCCGGCCCGTTCCTTGCCGTCCACCCAATGGCCAATATCTCTCATCCCTATCTCCTCGATCAGCCTGCGGTGCGCTCCGGCTGCACCGCCCCGGTATTACAGGTAGTTCCGTTGCGCGGTCTTGGAAACTTCGTACTCGTGCCGGGCCCGGGCCGTCTCGTCGAGATCCGAGACTTCAGCGACGGCGACATCCCACCACGACTCGCTCGACGGCGCAGGGGCGAGGGGGTCGACCTCGATTTCGATGAGCACAGGACCGTCGACCGACTTCGCTTTGAGAAGAGCTGCCTTGAGCTCGTCCACCCCCCGGGCGCGCCAGGCTGTGGCGCCGAGGCTTTCGGCATTGGCGACAAAATCAATTGGGAGGGGCTTTCCGTCGAGCCTCCCAGATCTCTCCTCCCTGAAGCGGTACCACGTCCCATAGCGCGGCGCGCCCACGGTCTCAGAAAGTGACCCGATCGATGCGAACCCATGGTTGTTGACAAGGACGATTGTGAGCTTGAGGTTCTCCTGCACGGCGGTGACGAGCTCTTGGGACATCATGAGGTAGGAGCCGTCCCCCACCATCACATATACGTCCCTGTCCGGCGCTGCCATCTTTACTCCGAGGCCGCCGGCAATCTCGTAGCCCATGCAGGAGTACCCGTACTCGACGTGGTAACACTTGGGGCCCTCAGCTCTCCACAGCTTGTGGAGGTCGCCTGGCAGAGACCCGGCCGCACAGACCATCACGTCGTCGGGCCCGCTTACTTCATTGACAGCTCCAATTACTTCTGATTGCCCGGGGAGCGGTTCGTGGCGAAGGTTGTACGCGCGCTCCACGGTTTGCTCCCAGGCCCTTGCCAGGCGAGCGACCTCGTCGCGGTAAGCGGGCCCCACGTCCCATCCCGTGAGAGCACCGCCGAGCAGCTCCAGGGCGGCTTTGGCGTCGCCAGTGAGGTCAGTGCCTGCCTGCTTCAGGGCGTCAAAGCGGGCAATGTTGCAGTTGATGAACCGCACCTCGGGGCCAGCGAAGGCTGTCCTGGACGCAGTCGTAAAATCTGACCACCTCGTGCCGATCCCGATCACGACGTCAGCCTTACGTGCGAGGCTGTTGGCGGCGGCAGTGCCCGTCACGCCGATGGAGCCAACCGATTGTGGGTGGTCAAACCTGAGCGAGCCTTTGCCGGCTTGGGTTTCTGCGACGGGGATGCCGGTCCCCTCGACGAAAGCGCGCAAAGCCTCAGTTGCCTCGGAGTAAATTACGCCGCCCCCGGCCACGATGAGAGGTCTCTTCGCGCTCTGAAGGACGGCAACGGCTCGTCCAAGTGCGGCGCCATCGGGCCGGGGTCGCCCGATGTGCCAGACGCGGCGGGCAAAGAGGGCCTCCGGCCAGTCGTACGCCTCAGCTTGAGTATCTTGGCACAAGCAAATCGTCGCGGCACCAGCCTCAGCTTGGTCCGTCAAGGTTCGCATGGCTCCGAGCAACGCGTCCGGCAACTGCTCGGGGCGCTCGACCCTGTCAAAAAAGCGCGATACGGGGCGAAAGGCGTCGTTCACGGACAGGTCGCGAGAAACCGGTTGCTCGAGCTGCTGAAGGACCGGGTCTGCGACGCGAGTGGCAAATACATCGCCAGGTAATAGCAGCACTGGTAGGCGATTTATCGTCGCGGCAGCAGCTCCTGTAACCATATTTGTCGCACCCGGCCCAATCGAGGACAGGCATGCCAAAGTCGCTAAGCGGTTGCGCATACGTGCGAACGCCGCTGCCGCGTGGACCATCCCTTGCTCGTTGCGAGCCTGGTGGTAAGTGAACGACCCCGGCGCACGTAGCTCGGCCTCCAGCAGTGCCTGCCCCATGCCCGCCACGTTGCCGTGCCCGAAAATCCCAAAACAACCTTGTACCAAGCGCTGTTCTTCGCCATCGCGCTCGCTCCACTGCTGGGAGAGGAAGCGCACGACAGCTTGCGCGACGGTTAGGCGCACCGTCGGGCGCGCACTGCTCACATCTCACCTCCGAGGTCTCGTGCGCCCGGCTCTGTCAGGCGCGGGTCGATGTGCTGGCGCTCCCAACTCTCGCGTACCCACGCGTGCGCCGGGTCGTCGCTCACCAGCCATGCCCTCGCCCCCGGCCCGGCCATCGCGTTGAGGTAATAAAGGTCATAACCGGGCGCGGCCATGGACGGGCCGTGGTAGCCGTGCGGCACGAGGACCAGGTCCCGGTCATGCACCTCGACGAGAAGGTCGATTGGCCGCCCAGGGGTGCCGTAGATCCGCTGGTACGCGAAGCCTGGCTCCCCAGAAGGGCCCTTCCCTACCTCGAAATAGTAGATCTCCTCCAGCCGGGCCTCCCCGGGCCGTTCTTCGTCATGCTTGTGCGGCGGGTACGACGACCAATTGCCTCCGGGCGTAATTACCTCACAAACTATCAAGTGGTCCGCCTCGAATGTCGTTGCCATGCAGTAGTTGACGACGCGGCGCGAGCAATTGCCTGCGCCTCTCAGCTCGACTGGGGTTTGGGGGGCCGCCCGGTAACGGAAAGGCAAGCGCTGTTGCGCCATCGCGCCTGGCACCGCGAAACGGCCACCGAGGGCGCTGGCGACCGTTACGGTGGCGGCGCAAGGCACATAGGCAAAATCGGTAACACCCGCAAAGACGTTTGGTCTTCCGTGGAGGTCATGCTCTTCGCCGTCGCAAGTCACCTTGCAGGAACCTGCTAGGGGGAGCACGAGGACTTCTTGGTTACCGGTACCGAACGAGGCGGACTGTCCAGGTTCGAGCACTAGGGCCCGAAGAGAAACCCACGACCAGCCCGCCTCGGGCTGCATCAGCGAGACAGCCCAAGGGCCTTTTGCGAGCGACCCTGCCAGATGATGGAGGGCCTTAGGCACGGGCGGGCGCCGGGCGTTCCCAGCCGGGGACGCCGCCTCCTCGATGGTCACCGTCCCGACCTCGACGAAGCGGCTTCATGAGCCTCGATTTCCGAGGTGCGCACCGGTCGGTGCTCTGCGAGCGATTTCTTTGCTGCTAAGCCGAGCACAAGCGCCGCGCGGCCGTCGTGGCCCGAGGTCGGCACCGGCGTGCCCGAGGAGACGGCGCCCACGAAAGCTTCCCATTGGAGCAGATAGGACTGGGTGTAGCGCTCAACGAAAAAGTAGGGGAAGGTCGCCATCCGTGAGCCCCCGCCGTCCCTGAAAACAGCGGTGTTGGCTAGCGGGTTGTCCGAGGCCACCAAGCCCTTGCTCCCCAGGACCTCGACCCGCTGGTCGTAGCCGTAGCTGGCTTGCCTGCTGTTGTCTATCACCGAAAGGCAGCCGTCCTCGTGCCACAGCGTTATAACTGCCGTGTCCACGTCGCCGATCTCGGCCAAAGCGGGCACCGCTCTGATGGACCCTGCGGCGTGGACCTCGACGGCTTCGGTCCCGGCAACGAAGCGAGCCATGTCGAAGTCATGGACGGTCATGTCGAGGAAGATCCCGCCAGAGACCCGCGCGTACTCCATCGGCGGGGGCGCCGGGTCGCGGCTCGTAACGCGCACAAGGTTTGGCGTGCCGATCGCGCCCGAGTCAACAGCTTCGCGCACGGCGGCATGAGAGGGGTCGAAACGGCGGTTGAACCCTATCATCAGTGGTACACCTGACGTTTGGGCTGCCCTGAGCGCACGGTCGACTTCGGCCAGCTCCAAGGAGATCGGCTTCTCGCAGAAGATCGCCTTCCCGGCTTCTGCGGCGCGGACGATGTAGTCGACATGGGTACCAGTAGACGAGCAGATCGCAACGGCGTCGGTTCCCCGGCTCTCGATAAGCTCTTCTGGCGCCACCGCACCTACCCCCAGGGTTTCGCCGACTTCTTGGGCGAGCCTGCTGATGGCGTCCGATACTGCCACCAACGAGGCGTTTTTCACCTGCGAGGCGAGGAGGCCGGCATGAAGCCTGCCGATGCGGCCCGTCCCGATAACGCCCACGCGGAGCGGCCTCTGCGCTGCTGAAGTAGCGTTCATTTGACGGGCGTCCCCCTCCCTAGGGCCGCGAGCAGGTAATCGATACTTGCCCTCACATCGGACCTCGGGTCGACCGACGCCACCAGGGACGGCTCGATCGTCGTATCCTGCTCGAGGACGTACCAGCCGCCGTAGCCGTTCTCCTCGAGCGCCCGCACGGCTCCCACAACATTTACGTCACCGCGCCCGAGGGGTTGGAACAGGCCCGCTTTGGTAGCTTCCAAAAGAGAAATCTCGTGCGCGCGGGCAGCGGGCGCCTGAGACATTTTTACGTCCTTGAGATGGACGAGGCCGACCCGGTCGGCGTGCTTGCCTGCGAAGGAGACTGGGTCAGCGCCGCCGATCGAGAAATGGCCTGTGTCAAGGCAGAAGCTGGCTCCCGAGCGCGCGGCGAGCGCCTCGATCTGGGCGCCGGTCTCTATAAGTGTCCCGACATGTGGGTGCACGACTTGTTGGAGCCCGTGCTCAGCGCAGATCTTGTCCACCAGCTCCAGCTCGCCGACAAGCTCGTCCCACTGAGAAGGCTCGAGCTCGAACGGCGTCGACCAGGTTTCGTCTACCACCACGGCGGTCACGAAGTAAGTCCCCCCCGAGCCGGAGAGAAGCGACGCAGCCTTCTCGGCATCTTGCTCCGCCCGCCGCCTCCGGTCGGGCTCGTGGAGCGTTAGAGGGACGAAACCCCCAACAGTGCCAAGGGAATACTGAGCAAGCAAAGCCCTGATCTCCTCGGGGCCCTCGCCGAGGTACCCAATAGCGCCCAGTTCGGTGGCCTTGATCCCGAGCTCTCGCATCTCGGAGAGGACACGGTCTCGCGGGAGCATTACCCCCCAGCCAGGGACCTCGCAGACCCCCCAAGAGATCGGTGCCCCGGCGATCCTTGCGGCAACTCCGCCCTCAGGTGCTTTCATCGGTTGAGCCCCTCTCCTTGTCTGTTGTTGCCGGCACCCTTACCACTTGGCCTGCTCGGCGCGATTCCTCGGCGGCTTGGGCAATGTCAAATGCGGCCAGCGCGTCGAGACCCCCGACGCACGGAGCGGTCCCAGCCAAGATGCTCCCTGCGAAGTGCTCGAGCTCTAGCTCGAAGGCTCTCGCAAAGCGCCTGTCAAAGCTTGCCACCAGCGGACGGGTCGATTGCCCGGGGACGCGCCACTCGTAGCGCTCCGAGTACGGGTCCTCGACTCTCAGGGTGGCGCAGCCACCCATGACCTCGATCGCGCTCTCGTACCCATAGCCCGCAACCCGTGAGATGTCCAGCACGCCGAGGGCACCGCTGGCAAAGTTGAGCACTACGACGGCGTTGTCGGCGTCGCCTATGTCGGCAAATGCGGGGTCGGAAAGAGCGGCCCCATAGGCGCTCACGCTCGACACCTCGCCGACAAGCAAGCGTGCGATGTCGAAATCGTGTATCCCCATGTCTACAAACACGCCGCCTGAGCCCGCAATGAACTGAGGGTTGGGAGGTACACGGTCGCGTTGGGAAGCCCGGAAAAGGTAGACGTCACCCAGTTCGCCTTCTTTTACGCGTCGGGCGGCGGCTGCAAAGGGTGGGTCGAAGCGACGGTGGAACCCGACCTGCAAGTGCACGCCGGCGCCCGCGAACGTCGATATGAGCTCGACGGTAGTAGGCCTAGAAAAAGAGAGCGGTTTTTCGCAGAAAACGTGCTTGCCCGCCTTGGCCGCCATGGTCGCGAGCTGAGCATGCGACGCAGTGGGGGTGGCGATGATGACCCCGTCGGTGCCCGAGCCCTCAAGCAAAGCCTCGAAGCTCGGCGCCGCCCAGACGCCCAGCTCCTCGCTCAACGAGAGGGCGATCTCGTGGTTGCTGTCATAGAGGCTCGCGAGCTCAGCGGATGGGCAGCGGGAGGCGATGTTGGCCGCGTGCACCCGCCCCACGCGCCCCAAGCCGGCGACACTCAAGCGGGCTTTGCGTCCCCTGCCTTCCCGGTCTGCAGGCCGAGCTGACGTACCCAAGTGGGCTCCTTGCTGGGCTCGCGCGCTCATTCTTGCATGAGCGTGCGCAGTGCCCCCGTGTCGAGGTCGTCGCGCTCGAGGCCAAGCTCGCTCAGCTTGCCTTCGAGGATGTACCGGGCGAGATCCTTCTCGCTCTGCCCGGCGTTGGCCAAGTCGGCGACCTTCTTGCCGTGCCAGAAGACCACGAACCTGTCGGCCACATCGCGCACCTGGCCGAGGTTGTGCATTATGCACAGGACCGCGAGGCCGCGCGCCTTGGCCCGGCGGATGAACTCGAAGACCTTCTCGGTTTCGGCTATCGAAAGCGCCGACGTGGGCTCGTCGAGTATGAGCATTTTCTTCTCGAACGCGACTGCCCGGCCGATGCTGATCGCTTGGCGCTCGCCACCGGAGAGGCGGCTCACGTCCTGGCCGAGGTTGCGCAAGTTGCCGAGCCCGATCTCTTCGAGCATCTTCTCGGTTTCACGCCGCATGTGGGCGAGGTTGAGGAAGGGCCCCTTGCGCACCTCGGCCCCGAGGAAGAAGTTCCTCACGATGCTCATCGAGTCGACGAGGCCGAGATCTTGGTGCACGGTCTCGATCCCGGCTTTTCGGGCGTCGGCCGCCGAATGGAACCGGATGTCCCTGCCTTCGATGCTGATCGACCCTCTGCTCGGCTGGTACACGCCCGACGCGATCTTGACGAAAGTCGACTTGCCCGAACCGTTGTCGCCGATGAGGCCGACGATCTCGCCGCTGTTGAAAGCGAGGTCGATGCCGTCAAGGGCGACCACGCCACCGAAGCTCTTGCCTATCCCGCATGCTTGGAACCAGCTGTCGCTATTGCTGTCGGGTAGGACGCTTGACGCTGGCGAGCCGGGACCAGTGCTCATCAAGCTCCTCCCATCCCGAGCTGCCCCAGCCTCGTGTGCATCGCTACGGCGGCTATGAGGATTATCCCGACAACAGCTTCGTACCAATACGAGGACACGTTGGAAAGGATGAGCCCGCTGTCCAACATCTCCAAGATGAGCGTCCCGACGACGGCTCCCAGCATGGATCCTCTCCCGCCAGTCAGGGCGCAACCTCCAACGACTGAGGCTGCGATGGCTTCCAACTGATAGGTGGTCCCGAACGAGGCTGACATCGAGTCCAGGTGGCCCAGCTGCACCGCACCTGCGAAAGCGGCAAAAATGCCGCAGAGCACGAACGCGAGGATCCGGGTGCGTACCACCGGGACGCCGGCTTCAACGGCCGCGAACCTCTTGCCGCCGACTGCGAACATCCAGTTCCCCGTCACCGTGCGGTGCAGCAGGATGCCTACCGCGAGGGCGAGGCCGAGCCACCAAACGACCTCGGCGCGGATCTGGCCGGCCATCGTGCCGCCGAGCACGTTGAGCAGTTGCGGGACGGGGGGCAAGATGGTAACTGTTTCCCCACCGGTGACTATCAGCGTCACGCCCGTCCAGAGGAAAAAAGTCCCGAGCGTCGTGATGAACGAGGGGATGTCCAAGAAGACCGTCACGAGGCCGTTGACGAGCCCGATGCCGGCGCCGATCCCTAAACAGGCCGCGATGGCAGCGATGGTCGAGTAGTGGTCTTGGATCATCATCGCCATGACCAAGGCTGCGAAGGAGAAGTTGGCACCGACGCTGAGGTCGAACTCGCCGCAGATCATGAGCAGTGCTACGCCGACGGTGACTATGCCGAGCTCGGCGGCGGCACTGCTGACCCCGCCCCAGTTCTGCACGCTGTCGAAGGTCCCATGCGAAAGGACCGAAAAGATCGCGAAGAGGAGGACGCCGACAAAAACGATGCTGGCCTCGCGCTGGCGGAGAAGGCGGTAACCGAACCCCTTGCCTCCCAGCCGGGAAGTAGGCGCCGAACGCCGGCCGGGGACGGGGGTGCCGCTCTGCCCGGGGGGGCTAACGCCTGAGGCGGGAGCTGCCAATGCCCCCCCACCCGCTTCGGTTCTTGCTGCCGTCAATTAATGGGACCTCCTCGCCCGTAAGCAGGGTGCCGGGCCAAGCCCGCGCGAGTTCTGCTCGTGCGAGCCTGGCCCGAAGGGGAGGGGTCAGAACCCCGTATGGTCCACGTACTTTGCAAGCATCTTAACGTTCGCCGAAGTAATGAAAGCCGGCCCGGTCGGGATATTGACCGGCGCGGCTCCCTCGGTGGCGTCCAAGAACAGTTCGACGATGCTCAGGTAACCCTGCAAATAGGGCTGCTGGTCGACCGTGTAGCTGACGGTCCCGTGCTCAATGTAGCTAAGAGTGGTCGAGTCGAGGTCCATCGCCCCGACCTTGATGTGCGTCCCAGAGGTCGCCTGCGCCTCCGCCACCTCGTCGGTGCCTGTCGTGCCAAGGGTGAGGATGGCAGCCACGTTCTTGTGGTTGGTCAGGTACCCGCTCACCACGGTGGCGCCCTGCGAGATGTCGTCTGAGGTGTTCACCACGGCGGGCGTGATCCCGTGGGCGCCGAAAGCGCTCTTCACGCCTTGGAGGCGCTGGGTGAGGGAGATGTTCGTGGGCTCGTGGTCAACCACGACCACGGTCGCCCCCTTGGTGAGGCTGAAGTCCGTGACCGCTTCGTTCGCCAGGCCCTGGCCGGCGGAGTAGTTCTGCTGCCCGATGTAGGACAGGAAGGGGTTGGTTGCGCTGGGCGCCCCGCTTGCAGTAGGTGCGCTGTTGAACACGACCACCGGGATGTTGTCCTTGGCGGCGGTCTGCAACGCCGAGCCAAAGGCGGTTGGGTCGGTGATAGTGGTCGCGATCCCAGCGGGGTGAGCAGCAATGGCGGTCTCGAGCAGGTTTACCTCCGCAGCAGTGCTGCCGCATTCGGACGAAGTGATGTGGAGTATGTCGACCCTGATGCCGAGCTGCCGGCCTGCGTCGGCGGCGCCGTTCCAGACGGGTGGCCAGAACGGGTCGGTCGGGCAGCCATGGGAGATGAAGTAGAAGGTGCCGGGATCCGCCTGCGGGCTGGCGGCCGAGACGGCGGTGTCGATGGCGTAGCCACCGCATGCCATTGCTGTGGCAGCAATCAGGCCAAGCGGCAGGAGAACCCTGCGCCGCATCGCACCGGTCCGCTGGCGCACTTTCCCCCGCAAGGAGCTATCGGCCGAGATATCTGTACCCACGAAGTCCTCCCTTTTGTGTACTCACAATGTGGACAGAATGTCCATGACGGACACTAGGGCAACCGAATGCTCGTGTCAAGGCACGGCGTGAGGTGGCTTGGTAGAACTCTGCAGGAGCAATCTCCCTGGTCAAATTAGTTACAACCGTCCGCCGAAGCAATTTGGACTACGATCTGCAATGTGGACACAGATCGCCCGGCCTAGGATGCCCACCCGATGAGCTCTACCCGCGTAAAGGTGCTGGCCAAGGCTGCAAAGTTGTTGGACGCGCTCGCCGCCAACGCCGACTGTACGGTGCCGGCTCTTGCTCAGCGGGTCAACGAGCCGAGGCCGACTGTCTACCGGCTGGTCCAGGATCTCGTCGCCATGGGTTATGTCGAGGAAGGCCCAAGGCCGGGGACGTACCGCCTCGGGCTCGAGCTGTTCCGCCTCGGCTCGTTGGTGGCCCTCAGCTTTAACGTCCGCGACAAGGCGTCATCAGTGATGACCGACATCCATTCCGAGCTGGAAGAGACGGTCTACCTCGTCATCCGCCGCAACGACGAAGCCGTTTGCATAGAACGTGTAGAGGGGCTGCATATCCGCTCCATGGCGCTGCACCTCGGCGGTACCTTGCCATTGCACTTGGGAGCCGGCCCGCGAGCGCTGCTCGCTTACCAGCCCCGTGAGTACTGGGACGAGTACTTCGAGCGGACCGAGCTCAAGCCGATGACCCCGCGCACTCCGCTCACCAAAGCAGGCATCATCGCCCTTTTGGAGGAGGTCCGCCAACTCGGGTACGCGCTGAGCGACGAGGATGTGACGATGGGGATCACGTCCGTCGGGGCACCGATCCTCGACCACACGGGGAAGATCCACGCCGCTTTGTCTGTCGGAGGGCTTCGCGCCGCCGTGCTCGGCCCGGGTGGGGGAGGAGAGCGTGCCGTCAAGCTGGTTAGGGAGGGCGCAGCCGAAATTTCAAGAAGGATGGGCTATTTGCAATGAGTTCCACCAGTGCCGCCGCCGTAGCTGCCCCGAGGACGACCGGGCGCAGGAGCCCTTTGCAGGAGATGACCCAGGCAACGCCAACATCGCTTTGGAACGATTCCGCGTCGACGGCCGAGCTCACTTATTCGATCCAAAACGGTGCCGTCGGAGCGACCTGCAACCCAGTCATCGCGCTGAGCGTTGTGCGCCAGGAAATCTCTAAGTGGGGGCCACGGCTGTCTCAACTTGTCGAAGAAAACCCCACTGCGACGGAAGACCAATTGGGTTGGATGCTGGTTGAGGAAGTCTCCAGGAGCGCGGCGTCACTGCTCCAGCCGGTGTTCCAAGCGGAGAAGGGCCGCAACGGGAGGCTTTCGATCCAGACAGACCCCCGTTACTACCGCGACACCAAGGCGATCCTTCGCCAAGCGGAGCGCTTCAGCGCTCTGGCAGACAACATGATCGTCAAGGTACCTGCCACATCCGCAGGGATCCCGGCGATCGAAGAGGCAACTTATGCCGGCATCAGCATCAATGCGACAGTAAGCTTCACGCTCGCGCAAGCGGTCCAGGTGGCAGAGGCGGTCGAGCGCGGCCTGAGACGGCGCGAGGCCGAGGGCAAGGATACCCTGCATATGGGGCCCGTCTGCACGATCATGGTCGGGCGCCTCGATGATTGGCTCAAGATAGTCGCAGAAAAACAGGGGATCCTCACCGACCCGGGGCATTTTGAGTGGGCCGGCGTTGCCGTGTTCAAAAAGGCGTACCAGATCTACAACGAGCGCGGGTACCGCACGCGCCTGTTGTCGGCTGCCTTCCGCAACCATTTCCATTGGAGCGAGCTCGTGGGGGGTGACGTCGTGATCTCGCCGCCCTACGCTTGGCAGGTGCGGATAAATGCGAGCGACATCGCGGTGCAGGAACGGATCGACCGCCCCGTAAGCGAGGAGGTGGTAGCGGACCTGCTGCGGCGCTTCCCCGATTTTCGCAGAGCCTATGAGCCTGACGGGCTCGCAGTGGAGGAGTTCGACGCGTACCCGGCGACTCGGCGGACGCTGCGGCAGTTTATGGGCGCGTGCAGCGAACTGGCAGCGCTTGTACGGGACACGATGGTTCCTAACCCCGACGTCGGGTGAGCGCAGCCCAAACAGTAGACCTTCTCGTCAGCGGCGCGGAAGTGGTTGTCACTATGGACAACGGCAACGAGATCTCCGGCGGGTGGGTATCAATTACGGACGGTTTTGTCAACGCCATCGGCCGGAGCGGCGAAGAACCGCGTTCCCGCAGAACGATCAGAGCTGACGGCTGCCTTGTCACGCCGGGATTTGTAAATACGCACCATCACATTTACCAAAACCTGACGCGCTCGTTCGCGCCCGCGACCCGCTCGGCACTGTTCGGCTGGTTAGAGGCCCTCTACCCCCATTGGGCGTTCTTGGACGAGGAGGCCGTCTACCTATCGGCATTCGTCGGCCTTGCCGAGCTTGCATTGGGCGGCTGTACCACGACGACGGACCACCTCTACGTGCACCCGAGAGGCGCCGGCGACTTGCTGCGCTCAGAGATCGAAGCCGCCCGCGAGGTTGGGCTGCGCTTTCACCCCACCCGGGGGTCAATGAGCGTCTCAGAAGACGACGGTGGTCTTCCCCCGCGCTCGGTCTGTGAAGACGAAGACGCCATTTTGGCCGCATCAGAAGCAGCAGTCGCGGCCCATCACGACCCTCGGCGAGGAGCGATGGTACGGGTCGCGCTCGCTCCTTGCTCGCCTTTCACGGTAAGCCGAGCGCTCATGTCTCGGACCGCCGAGCTTGCCGAGCGCCTCGATGTGAGGCTCCACACGCACCTGGCTGAGGACCCTGACGAAGACGAGTACTGCCAGCGGGTCTACGGGTGCCGGCCTGTGGAGCTTTTCGAAGACGTGGGCTGGCTTTCGGAGCGGTCCTGGGTAGCCCATTGCGTCCACCCGAACGCCGCCGAGACGGGGCGCCTTGGCCGCGCGCGAGTGGGCGTCGCGCACTGCCCGAGCTCCAACCTGTTGCTCGGCGCCGGGCTCGCACCTGTTGCGGAACTGCGAGCCGCCGGGGCGCCGGTCGGGCTCGGCTGCGACGGTTCCTCCTCGACCGACGCTGCCTCGCTTTGGCTCGAGGCTCGCACCGCGTTACTGCTCGCGCGCCACCGCGGAGGGCCGGCATCGACCGGTGCCCGTGACGTACTGGAGATGGCGACCATGGGCGGGGCTGCGTGCCTTGGCCGAGCGGGCGAGCTCGGCGTGTTGCGCCCGGGTGCTGCTGGGGATCTCGTGTGCTGGAAGCTCGACGGGCCGACTTTTGCGGGCGCTCTCAGCGACCCCGTGGAGGCGCTTCTGCGCTGCGGCCCAGTCGGTGCCTATCACACGGTGGTAGCGGGTCGCTCGATCGTCGAGGAAGGTCGCGTTGTCAACACCGCGCTGGAGGACCGTTTACGGCGCCACCGTGCCGCATCGGAGCGGATCCAACGCGCCGTCGACCATTAGGCTGCCCGGCCGATGGGCGACCTCACCCCGGGGATGGTCTGCGGCCACCACCACCTCTACTCCACGCTCGCTCGCGGTATGCCTGCCCCGCCCAAGGCCCCGACGGGTTTTCTCGAGATCCTCGAACAGATCTGGTGGCGCCTCGACGTGGCCCTCGACCTCGAGATGGTCCGGGCTTCCGCGCGCCTCGGCGCCCTCGAGGCGTTGGAATGTGGCACGACCGCGATCGTCGACCACCATGAGAGCCCTTGCGCGATCGAGGGGAGCCTCGACGCGATAGCCGATGCCTGCCGCGAGGTGGGCGTGCGGGTCGTGTGCGCTTACGGCGTCACCGACCGCCATGGGACCGATGGCGCACGCCGCGGCCTCGAGGAAAACGAGCGTTTCATCCGGGCGGGCGGGCGCGGGATGGTGGGAGTGCACGCCGCTTTTACCTGTAGCGAAAGGACCCTCGCCGAGGCGGCTGGGTTGGCAGAGGACTTGGGGACGGGTGTCCACATCCATGTGGCCGAAGGCACCGTCGACGCGGACGCCGGCAAGCGCCTCGCCAAGCTTGCGAAGGTGGACTGGCTCCTTGCCCACGGTGTGCACCTGGACCGCCCGCTCCCCGGGACGCTCGCCCATAACCCCCGCTCCAACATGAACAACCAGGTCGGCTATGCCAAGCCGGCGGGCTGGGGCGGGAGGGTCGTGCTCGGGAGCGACGGCATCGGCGCAGACATGCTCGAAGAGTTCCGCTTGGCTTACGCCCGCGCTCGAGAAGCCGACGTGACGGTAACCCCTGCTCAGTGCTGGGCTTGGGCAGAGGCCGGCTGGGAGCTGGTCCCCGAGGCTCGGCAGGACCGGGTCCGGTGGTCCTACGACGGGGCGGACGACCCCTGGAGGCTCGCCTTCACCACCGGCGTGCGGGCCGAAGACGTTTGGGTCAGCGGCGAGCAAATCTTGCAGGATGGCCGGGCGACCAGGGTTGACCCCGACGAGGTGCGGAGCAAGGCCAAGGAGCAAGCAAACCGGCTTTTTGCCCGGCTCTAGGGCCGCTCACGTTACCAGTGCTTGAACAACCGGCTCGCCATGTTGACAGCTCATGCCCGGGCGGGCATGTTGGAGTCGTGCGCCCGCAGCTTGAGCTGAGCAGTGCCCGTCCCAGCTGAGCTTGCTGAGCTCAGGGTCGACCGCGCCCGGCTCGTCCGAAGGCTCAAGGAGCTCGGAGAGGTAGGTGCCCTGGAAGGCGGTGGCTGTTCGCGCCTCGCCCTCACCGACGCCGACAAGCAGGGCCGTGACCTCGTCGTTATGTGGATGCGCGACGCCGGTCTCGACGTGGCCATCGACGCCGTCGGCAACGTCATTGCGACCCGCCCGGGCCGAGGGCCAGGCCCGCCCGTGATGTGCGGCTCACATATCGACACCGTCGCAACAGGTGGCATTTACGACGGGAACCTAGGCGTCCTCTCCGGCCTCGAGGTCATCGAAACCCTGAACGACGCGGGTGCCGAGACCAGCCGGCCCATCGCCCTGGCGTTCTTCACCGACGAGGAGGGGTCGCGCTTTGCCCCGGACATGCTCGGGAGCTTGGTCTACGCGGGCGGCCTCGGCGTCGAGAGCGCCCACGACATCATCTCTATCGACGGGGCGCGCCTTGGTGACGAGCTCGGGCGCATCGGCTACCTCGGGCCGACGCCGTGCCCTGGCCTCGTGCCCCACGCTTACGTCGAGCTTCATATCGAACAAGGCCCGGTGCTCGACAAGGCAGGCGAGGTCGTCGGCGCGGTAACCGGTATCCAGGGCATCTCCTGGCAAGAGCTCGTGGTTTCGGGCCAGGCGAACCACGCTGGGACGACGCCGATGCTTTACCGGCACGATGCGGGCTACGTGGCAGCCAGCATCGCGACATTCGTGCGCCACATGGTCTCCCAGATCGGCCCCCCGCAGGTTGGTACCGTCGGGCGCCTCGACCTTTACCCCGACCTGGTAAACGTCGTCGCCGCCAAGGCGACCATGACCGTGGACCTCCGCAACACCGACGAGCTCGCTCTCGAGGACGCCGAAGAACGCCTCGCAGGTTACGTCACCGAAATCGCTGCCCGCGAGGGCGTCAAGGTTTCGCGCCGCCAACTGGCCCGCTTCGAGCCGGTCGAGTTTGACCCGAGGGTGATATCGCTCGTCGAGGGTACTGCGGCTTCCCTCGGCTACAAGGCGAGGAGGCTCCCGGCGGGCGCCGGGCATGACGCGCAGATGCTCGCCAGGGTCTGCCCTGCTGGCATGATCTTTGTCCCCAGCGTCGACGGCGTGAGCCACAACCCGGGCGAGTTCACGCGGCCGGAGCACCTCGAGGTCGGGGCCAACATCCTTCTTCAAGTGCTCGTGCGGCTCTCAGAGGAACGCGAGGTGCCCCCGGCCCATACGGCGGGCAGTCCGTGAAGGGCCTGCGCACGCCGTGACCAGGCAACTCACAGTCGCTGCCGCTCAGCTCGGCCCGGTTGCCAAGGACGAGACGCGCGCCGAGGTTGTGGGACGTCTCATCGGCCTCCTTCGGTCAGCGCACCTCAGGCGGGCAGAGCTCGTCGTTTTCCCCGAGCTCGCGCTGACTACCTTCTTTCCCCGGTGGTGGGAAGAGGACCAGGGCACCATCGACGCCTGGTTCGAGACCGAGATGCCAGGCCCGGTGACCAAGCCCCTCTTCGACGAGGCCGCTCAATTGGGTGTCGGCTTCTGCCTCGGTTATGCGGAGCTGACACCGGACGGCCACCATTACAACAGCCAGGTCCTCGTCGAGCGCGAGGGGAGGACCGTGGCAGTATTTCGCAAGGTGCATATCCCTGGGCACGAAGAAAACGAAGCGTGGCGGCCGTTCCAGCACCTCGAGCGGCGCTATTTCGAGCCTGGGCCGGATAGCTTCGGCGTCTGGCCGGCCTTTGGGGCACGGGTGGGGATGATGATCTGCAACGACCGCCGTTGGCCGGAGACTTACCGGGTCATGGGCCTCCAGGGCGTCGAGCTGATTTGCTGCGGTTATAACACTCCCATCCATTACGCACCGGACCCTTCCCAGGACACCCTCGCCGGTTTCCACAGCCAGCTCGTCATGCAGGCCGGTGCCTACCAGAACGGCACCTGGGTGGTCGCGGCAGCCAAAGGAGGCAACGAGGAAGGCTTCGAAAACCTCGCCCAAAGCTGCATTATCGCGCCTTCGGGGCAAGTGGTCGCGCGGGCCCTCACCGCCTCCGACGAGGTGGTGGTGGCCACCTGCGACCTCGACTGGTGCCTTCGGTACACGGGGACCTTGTTCGACTTCGACCGTTACAGGCGACCCGAGGTCTACACGCGCATAACGGCGCAGCGCGGCGCGGTCGTGGGCGAGGTCGCTGCGAAAAAGGCCGGGGACTAGTCGAGATGACCTTGCTCCAGACGGGGGCCGTCACTTTCAAGCTGAACGGGGCGGAGGTCAAGGTGAGGGCTGACCACCCGCACCTGCTGGCGGCGCTGCGTGAGGAGCTCGACGTCACTTCTCCCAAGGACGGTTGCTCGCCAAGCGGTCATTGTGGCTGTTGCACCGTCATGCTCGACGGCAAAGCGCAGGTGTCCTGCCAGGTCCCCTTGGCCAAGGTTGAGGGCAGGGACGTGACCACCATCGAAGGGCTCGAGGAAGCCGAGCGCGAGCGCTACGCGAGAGCGTTTGCGGCGTGCGGCGGCCTCCAGTGCGGGTTCTGCATACCAGGGATCGTGATGAGGGCCAAAGCTCAAGTAGACCGCAAGGGGGCGGCGCTCGCCCGCGAGGACATGGCGCGCCACCTGGGAGCACACCTTTGCCGCTGCACCGGCTACGTCAAGATCCTCGACGCGATCGAGACCGTGGCGAGCGGCGGGGAAATAGCCCTGCCCCCTTCTGGAGGAGTTGGCAGCAGGGGGAGGAAATACGAGGCCGAGGCACTGGCTCTCGGGGAGCGCGGTTACATCGACGACCTTCGTTTCCCGGGGATGCTCCACGCCGCCCTGCGCCTGACAGATTTTGCGAGGGCGGATGTCAAGAGCATCGTCACGACAAGGGCTGGAGCGGAGCCTGGCGTGGTAGCCGTTTTTACTGCCGCCGATGTCCCAGGCGAGCTGCGGGTCGGGATCATCAACAAGGACTGGCCGGTGTTCATCCCCGAAGGCGGCCGCACGTCCTACGCCGGCGACGTCCTCGCGATCGTGGTGGCGGAGACGAGGCAGGCGGCGCGGGCAGCCGCCGAGCTGGTCGAAGTCGGCTACGAGCCGCTCGAGCCGCTCACGGACCCCCAGGCCGCCATGATCTCGGGCGAAGTGGCTGTCTGGGGTACGGACGGCAACGTTCTCTCTCGCTCGGCTTATGCGCGGGGCGACGTCGACGCCTCGTTGGCCGCCAGCACCCACCTTGTGCACGAGGTCTTTGAGACCCAGCGCGTCGAGCACGCTTTTCTCGAGCCCGAATCGGCTCTTGCCGTCCCCCGCCCCGACGGAGGCCTTCACGTGTACTCGGGCGGCCAGGGCATCTGGGACGACCGCGACCAAGTGGCTTCGGTGCTCGGGATCAGCAAGGAGGAAGTGAGCGTCGAGCTTGTCTCAAACGGAGGCGCCTTCGGAGGAAAAGAGGACATGTCGAACCAGGCCCAGACCGCCCTCGCCGCCTGGCTCCTCCGCCGGCCGGTCAAGTGCACCCTCTCACGTGAGGAGAGCTTCCGCATGCACCCCAAGCGCCACCCCATCCGGATGGAGTACTGGGCGGGCTGCGACGCCGAAGGCCGGCTCAGCGCCGTGCGTGCCCGGATGGTCGGCGACTCCGGTGCTTATGCGAGCGTGGGCATGAAGGTCCTCGAACGCGCAGCCGGCCACGCCACTGGCCCCTACCGGGCCCCTTGCGTCGACGTTGAGTCCATCGCAGTTCGTACAAACAACCCGATATGTGGTGCCTTCCGAGGGTTCGGGGCCAACCAGGCCCAGTTCGCGATGGAAGGCGTCATGGACCGGCTGGCGGAAAAAGTCGGTATATCCGGCTGGGAGGTCCGCAAGCGCAACGTAGCTCGGCCTGGTGACATCTGGGGCCCAGGTCAGGTAATGGACGAAGGCTGTGCGGGCGCCGAGCGGTGCCTGGACGTATTGGGGCCACGTTATGAAGAGGCGCGCCGCGCGGGTAAAGCGGTCGGCATCGGCCTGGCGCTGAAAAACTCGGGGCTCGGGAACGGTTTTAAAGAGGTAACGAAGGCGGTTGTCCGCTTCCGCTCCGACGGCAAGATCGAGGTCCGCCACGGCTGGACCGAGATGGGCCAAGGCATACACACCGTCGCGCTCCAGGTCGCAGTTGAGGAACTGGGGATCGACCCCGACCGTGTCGTCGTCCTCGTAGACACGAGCCGCGATCTCGGCCAGGGCCAGACGACCGGGAGCCGGGGCACCCTGATGGGCGCCGGCGCGGTAAAGGAAGCGTGCAGGCTGGCAAAACAAGATGGTTGCCGAACAGAGACCGACTACGTCGGCGAACACCGCGTCGACTGGACCCACCACCTTGGTGAGGTCGAAAACCCCGTCATACATTCCGCTTTTGGTTACGCGGCCCAGCTCGTGGTGATCGACCCTGAGACCGGGGGCATCGAGCGCGTCGTTGCCGCCCATGACGTCGGCCGAGCGGTCAACCCGACGCTGTGCGAAGGGCAGGTGGAAGGTTCCGTGCACATGGGGCTCGGCTACGCGCTCACGGAGGAATTCCCTTCCGACGAGCGCGGTTTCCCAACCAAGAACACGCTCCGTTCCTTGGGTATCCTCCGGCCAAAGGACGTCCCTCCCATCGAAGTTCTGCTCGTGGAAGTCCCCCAGCCGCGTTCGCCCTACGGGATAAAGGGAGTCGGCGAGATCGGCCTCGTACCGACGGCGGGGGCCGTAGCGGCGGCACTGCATGCATTTGATGGCCGGTGGCGGACCGTGCTACCAATGCGCAGGTCAGGGCCACAGGAGTAATTTGGCCTTAGCGCTCTACCTCCAGGACGCGCACACCATCAGAGCGGGGATGGGGCACGTCGCGTACGCCGAAGAGGCAGGCTTCGATGCAGTTTGGCAGGCCGAAAGCAGGCTGGTCCGGGAATCGACTGTCCCGCTTGCGGCTTATGCCGCTGTCACTGAGAGGATCCGGGTCGGGTCGGGAGTGGCCGACTGCTGGTCGCGCAATCCCGCCCGCTTGGCGGCAACTTTTTCCACCCTCGACGACCTTGCCCCGGGCAGGGTCATCCTCGGTCTCGGCGCCTGGTGGGACCCGCTCGCGCACAAGGTGGGGGTCGACCGTGCCCACCCTCTCACCGTCATGCGCGAGGTAGTGACTGTGGCACGGGCCCTGCTCAACAATGAAACGGTGACTTTTCATGGTAAATACGTCCACTTTGACGGTGTCGAGCTCGACTACGTCTACCAAGAGCGGAGGGCGAAGAACGTCCCGATATATATTGGGGCCACCGGTATGCAAATGTTGCAGCTCGCGGGAGAAATTGCGGACGGCGTGGTGCTCAATTACCTTGTGCCCCCGGAGTACAACGACCGCGCGATGGAGCAGATCCAAGCGGGCCTCGACCGCACGGGACGGAAATTGGAGGATTTTGACCGCCCTCAGCTCGTTGTGTGCTCGGTGCACGACGACGAGGCGACGGCGCTCGACGCCGCCCGCCTTATGGTGACCCAATACCTCGGGCAGCAACCGCACATTATGGCGGCATCAGGTGTACCTAAAACCCTCTTGGAGAAAGTGGGGCGCGTGCTCACCTGGCCGGCTACCCACGAGCAGGTTGTGGCGGCGTCCAAGCTCGTACCGGACGAGGTGGTGAGGATGCTGACTGCTTCGGGCACGCCTGAGCAAGCAAGGGACCGAGTGCGGGAGTTTATGGCTCACGGCGCCACAGGACCTATCCTTTACCCCTTGGGCGATGTGCACGCAATGATTGACGCTTTCGCCGGGTGGTCATAGTGATGTCGTTTGCAGGGGTACCGGGTTCCGGCGGGCGGGCAAGGTGAGCCAAACTGCTGCGCCTACGACCGCGGGCACGGCCACCGTCCTCGCCAACCCTCTCGCTGGGAGGGCAGCGGTCTGGTCGCCGTACAGCCGGGAGCCTTTGGAGTTCCACCGCCGCCTACGCGGCTACCGGGCGACGCCTCTTGTGCATGCAACTGCTCTCGCGAGGCATTTCGCTATCAAGCAGTTGCTCATAAAGTCAGAGGTTTCGCGCCTCGGGCTCATGTCGTTCAAAATGCTTGGCGCATCGTGGGCCTGTTACCGGGCGCTCGTACAACACGCCGGCGAGGAGCCTAAAGGTTGGGCGAGCCTCGAGGAGCTCGCCGCCGCGTTCCGCCCGTTGCGACCCTTTGCGTTTGCCACAGCCACCGATGGCAACCATGGCCACTCCGTCGCGCGCGTGGCAAGATGGCTGGGCTTCGAAGCACGCATCTTTGTGCCGGAGGGCACCGCGATTGCCCGCATTGAAGCCATCTCGGCGGAGGGTGCAACGGTAACGGTCGTACCGGGGAGCTATGAGGACGCGGTAGTGCGTGCGGCCGAGGAGGCGGCTCAGCGCTGCCTGGTGATATCCGATACGAGTTGGGCGGGGTACGAGGAAGTGCCCCGGTGGGTGATCGAGGGGTATTCGACGATGTTCTGGGAGATCGACGACCGTCTGCAAGCGACCGGGCGCCCTTGTCCGGACCTGGTTGTCGTGCCAGTGGGAGTCGGTTCCCTTGCTGCTTCTGCGGTCAACCATTACTGCCGCCAGGCGGACCGCGTGAAGATCGTCAGCGTCGAACCGCTCGGCGCCAACTGCGTGATGGCGTCGGCGCTCGCCGGCCGCCCCGTGACCGTACCGGGGCCGCACCGCTCGGTCATGGCAGGGCTCAATTGCGGGACGCCCTCGCCAGTGGCTTGGCCGCTTGTTTCTGCCGGGGTGAGCACCTTGGTAGCGGTCGGCGACGACCTGGCCCGCAGGGCGGTCCGAGACTTTGC
>Ga0335074_10001913_pt1 | contig 28243 bp, 23 predicted proteins | sample Lox_Sample_23_FD_206715 | JGI IMG/M metagenome (GOLD analysis project Ga0335074, IMG submission 206715) | Soil microbial communities from Loxahatchee National Wildlife Refuge, Florida, United States - Lox_Sample_2.3 | ecosystem: Environmental > Terrestrial > Soil > Wetlands | place: USA...
ACGTGTTCCTCACCGAGAACTCGCCGCCGCTGGAAAGCCTGCAGGCCAAGGGGCTGCTGGCCAAGGTGAACTCGAGCACGCTGGGCCACGTCCCGGCCCGGTTCAGCTCGCCGCAGGGCGACTGGGTCGGCGTCTCGGCCCGGGTCAGCGTGCTGATCTACAACCCGAGCCTGATCTCCGCCAGCAAGCTGCCCGCCAAGGTCAGCCAGCTCGCCGACCCGCAGTACAAAGGCAAGCTGGCCCTGGCCCCGCAGGAGACCGACTTCCAGCCGATCGTGACCTCGTACCTGCGCGCCTACGGCCAGGCCGCCACCCAGCGCTGGCTCAAGGCGATCCAGGCCAACGCCGGCGGGCATATCTACCCGGACAACGAGACCATCGCCGACGAGGTGAACCGGGGTGCCGTGGCGTTCGGAATCGTCAATCAGTATTACTGGTACCGGATGCGGGCCGAGATCGGCGCGTCCAGCACCCATGCGCAGATCACTCATTTCGCCCCGGGTGACCCCGGCTACGTCATCGACGTCTCGGGCGCCGGGGTGCTGAAGTCGTCCACGCACCAGGCCGCGGCGCAGAAGTTCCTGGCCTTCATCGTCAGCAAGCAGGGCCAGGAGATCATCGCCGATCCGAGCAAGTCGATCAGTTACGAGTACCCGATCGGGTCCGGCGTGACCACCCAGGCGGGCGAGACCCCGTTCAGCCAGCTCCAGCCCTACCCGATCACGGTCGCCGAGCTCGGCGACGGGTCCACCGCGATCGCCCTGATGCGGCAGGCCGGGCTGCTGTAATGACCACCACGCCGACGCTCACCCGGCCGGGGTCACCGTCCCCGGCCGGACCGGGGACCGCGCGGCGGCCGGCCGTCCGCGCCCGGCGGGCCCGGCTGCCGGTGCTGCTGACCGCGGCCGGGCTGGCCGTGGCCGCCGTGCTGGCGCTGCCCGTGGTGTTCCTGCTGATCGAGGCGCACGGGGCCGGCTCGGCGACCGTCGGCCACCTGATCTTCCGCAGGCTGACCGCCGACCTGCTGTGGAACACCGTCCGGCTCACGGTCGTGGTGACCGCGGCCTGCGCGGTCATCGGCACCGCCGCGGCCTGGTGCGTCGAGCGGACCAACCTGCCCGGGCGGCGGGTCTGGGCGGTGCTCGTCGTGGTGCCGCTGGCCATCCCCGACTTCGTGGTGAGCTTCGGCTGGGCGTCGCTGTGGACCTGGGTGCACGGCTTCGCGGGCGCGGTCGTGGTGATGACGCTGGCCGTTTACCCGCTGGTCTACCTGCCGGTCGCGGCCAGCCTGCGCGCGGCCGACCCGGGCCAGGAGGAGGTGGCGCGCAGCCTCGGCGTCGGCCGGGTGCGCACGTTCCTGCGGATCACGCTGGGCCAGGCGCGCGGCGCGATCCTGGGCGGCTGCCTGCTGGTCGCCCTGGTGCTGCTGGCCGAGTACGGCGCGTTCGAGATCCTCGGCTACCAGACCTTCACCACCGAGATCTTCACCGAGTTCTCGGTGTCGTTCAGCGTGCCGGCCGCCTGCGCCCTGTCGCTGGTGCTGGTCCTGCTGAGCCTGCTGGTGCTGGCCGGCGAGGGGATGCTGCGCGGCAACGGCCGGGTCAGCCGGTCCGGCCCGCTGGCCGCGCGGCGGATGCCGCCGCACCGCCTCGGCCGGGCCACGCTGCCGGTGCTGGCCGGCTTCGCCGGGCTGACCGTGCTGGCGCTCGGCGTGCCGGTCGGCTCGAGCATCTACTGGATGGCCGCGCGCACCTCCCATGCCATCCTCGGCGTATCGCTCACCGGCGCCGCCCTGCACACCGCCATGTACGCGGCGGCGGCCGGCGTGCTGGACACCGTGGCCGCCCTGCCGATCGCGCTGCTGGCGATCAGGCACGCCGGCCGGCTGCGGTACCTGCTGGAGCGCAGCACCTACCTCGTGCTCGCCGTGCCCGGCGTGGTCACGGCCTTCGCTCTTTCTTATTTTTCTGAACGCTATGGCAGCGGCTTTCTCTATCAGACCGCGCCGCTTCTGGTCGTCTGCTACGCGATCATGTTCTTCCCGCTGGCACTCGTCGGCGTCAAGGCCTCCCTCGCCCGGGCCCCGGTCAGCCTGGACGAGATCGCCCGCTCCCTGGGCAACCGCCGGCTGGCGGTGCTGTGGCGGGTGACGCTGCGGCTGGCCGGGCCCGGCCTGGTCGCCGCGTTCTGCCTGGTCTTCCTGTCGGTGGTCACCGAGCTCACCGCCACGTTGCTGCTGATCCCGACCGGGGTGCAGACCCTGGCCACCCAGTTCTGGGCCTACGAGCAGAACCTGGCCTACGGCCAGGCCGCACCGTTCGCCCTGGTGATGATCGCGGTCGCCGCCGTGCCGAGCTATGTGCTCGGCCGCTTCTTCGACCGCACCGCGCATTCATAAGATGGCCGGATGAGCCAGCTCGTGGTGACCGGCCTGCATAAGGCGTTCGGCGACCACCCGGTCCTCACCGGCGTCGACCTGGAGGTGCCCGGCGGCCAGCTGACCGCGATCCTCGGCCCGTCCGGCAGCGGCAAGACCACCCTGCTGCGGGTGCTCGCCGGGTTCGAGCGCGCGGACGCCGGCACGGTCTCGATCGGCGGCGTGCTGGTCGACGGCCCCGACACCTACGTGGCGCCCGAGCGGCGGCAGATCGGGTACGTGCCGCAGGAGGGCAGCCTGTTCCCGCACCTCACCGTCGCCGCCAACATCGGGTTCGGGCTGCCCGCGCGGGAGCGGCGCGGCCCGGTCATCGCCGAGCTGCTCGAGTCGGTGGGCCTGGCCGGGCTCGGCCGGCGCTACCCGCACCAGCTCTCCGGGGGCCAGCAGCAGCGGGTGGCGCTCGCCCGGGCGCTGGCCATCCGGCCGAAGATCGTGCTGCTCGACGAGCCGTTCGCCTCGCTGGACGCGCACCTGCGTGCCAGCGTCCGCGCCGACGTGCAGCGGCTGCTGGCCGAGGCCGGCATCACCGGGATCCTGGTCACCCACGACCAGGACGAGGCGCTGTCCACCGCCGACCGCGTGGCGGTGCTACGAGACGGCCGGATCGCGCAGTGCGCCGCCCCGCAAGACCTCTACGACCGCCCGGCCGACGCCGACATCGCCCGGTTCATCGGGGACGCCAACCTGATCGAGGGCGTCATCGACACCGACGCGGTGGACACCATCCTCGGCCGGCTTGCGGTGGAGCCCGCCTGCCTGGAGCGGCTCTCCGGCGCGAGCGCCACCGTGCTGGTCCGCCCGGAGCAGGTCGAGCTGGGCCGCCCGGGCCCCGACGAGCCCGCCGACCACGAGCTGGCCGGGCACGTCGTGGCCTACGGCTACCACGGCCATGACGCCGTGATCCACGTGCGGCCGGACGACGCCGCCGCGCCCACGATCATCGTCCGCACCGTCGGCGGTCAGCAGCTGCCGCCGGGCTCGCCGGTGACGCTGCGCGCCCGGGGCCCGGTTCTGGCCTGGCCGCACTCCTGATCAACCCCGGGACGGGGCGTTCAGGCCATTATTCGTTGAATTGCATGTTGGTCATGACGGTAGTGAGCAGGCCGAGCTGGCCGGCCGGGTACTTCAGCTCCACGGCGTGCACGAACCCGCCCCGGCTCACGTACGCCCAGACGAGGCCCTGCTCGCCGCCGGGGAGCGAGACGTAGGTGCCGAAACCAGCCTGGCCGCCGACGGTCCAGCTGTGCTCGGTCACGGGGGCGGCGCGGCCCGACACCACGGTGACCATCCGCTCGAGAACCTCCCGCACGACCGCGCCGACCGTGGTCTTGGGCGGCTCCGGCGGCATCGGCACCACCTGGACGCTCATGCTGGTGCGATGACCGGGAGCCGTCAGATCGATGGGGCCGGGCGCGGTGACGGTCCAGCTCGCCGGGCGGCAGAGCGTCACCGCGTCGAAGGGGTCCTCGTAGAGCACCGTGGATACCGGCGGCCGCGGCGCGGCCGCGGTGACCGCGGCGAGCAGGTGCCCGTCGTTGTAGATCTCGACCCGGTAGTCGCCCGCCGCCGGGCACGACTGGTCGACGAGGCGCCACGCGGCCGAGCCGGACGAGGCCAGGTCCATTTTCGAGAAATAGTCGAGGCCGTTCGGCTGCAGCCAGCTGGACTGGCCCGGCGGGCGGAAGTACACGATCGCGGCGAGCCGCGCGCCGTTGGGCACGTTCGCGTAGCTGAACGAGAGGTTAAGGCTCGGCCAGCTGGCCTGCACCTTGAGCCCTGAGATCGTGGCGTGGCCGGCGGGCACGGCCCGCGGGATGAGCGTCTTGCTCTCGGCGGCGACGATCGCCGCCTTGGTCCGCTGGATCAGGGCGGCCCGGCCGGGTTCCTGCGCGACCAGGGCCTGCAGCGTGGTCAGCGCGGCGGAGAACAGCTCCTTGCGGTAGCCCGGGTTGGGGTAGCGGACGATGAGCGTGATCGCGTGCCGGTAGGTCTGCGCGGCGGCCGGGGCGTTGCCCTCGCCGAGCAGGGCCAGGCCGAGGTTCATCCAGGGCAGCGGCGGGCCGGGGTTGAGCTGGATGGCGCGCTGCGACATCGCCGCCGACTCGGCGTAGTCGCGGACGTGGAAGTAGAACGCGCCCAGGTTGACCAGGGGCACGTAGTCGTTGCCGGTTCCGCCGAGAGTGCGGGTGAGATCGGAGATCGCGGCCCGGTAAGCGGTCGGCGTGCTCATGCTCATCAGGTACTGGCCGGTGGTCTGCGGCGGCGCGCCGGCCTGCACGACGGCCACCGCGAGCTGCTCGAGCGCGGCCGGGTAGCCGGGCTGGGCCGCGAGCGCGCGATCATAGGCCCTGATCGCGCCCGGAAACTCCTTCAGCTGCGCGAGCCGGTCGCCCTGGACGACCGCGTTCATGGCCGCGGCCGACGTGTGCGGCACCGGGCGGGTCGCGACCCAGGCGAAGCCGGCCACGCTCACGATCACGATGAGGACCGCCGGCGCGACCAGGTAGCGGCGGATCCCCGGGCTGACCGTGAGGGACAGCCCGAGCAGGGACAGCGCCACCGCGACGAGCGTGACGACGCCCAGCTCCAGCCGGCGCATCTGGCCCCACGCGGCCGCGGTCTCGTCGGCTCCTTGCTGGCGCAGGGTGGCCAGGTCCGGGCCGGTTTCCATGTCGGCGGCCAGCAGCGCCGGGTTGTTCGCGTACTTACCGCCGCCCGCGAGATCGGAGCTGTTGGCCAGGTCGCTCGCGGCCGAGTCCCAGCCCTTGGCCAGGTCGCCCTGAGCGGTCAGCCCGAGCAGGTCGTCCCAGGTCTGGGTGATGTTGGCCCGGTGCCGCAACGAGGAGACGCCCAGGTAACTCTGCAGCTGCTCGTTGTACTCGACGGAGACCGCGCTGGATCGCGTCATCGCGATGACCGACTGGCGCTGCGCGCTGGCGCTGGTCGCTTCCTCGTTGCCGCCGGCCACCCCGGAAGCGAAGAGGACGATGCCGCCGAACAGTGCGAGGAGCGCCACCGCGAGCGCGGTGCGCCGGCGGAACGGCGTGTCGAGTTCTTCTACCTCGGGGGCTTCGATCTCTGGTTCTAGCGCGGTCTTCATGACGTCACCGGGGCCCGTGGTCTAGGAGAACTGGGCGATCAGGCCGAAGCTGAGAGCCGCCGCGTAACCGAGGACGGCCACCGCGAAGACGCCCCGCTTGAGCCGGATCTTCCCGGTCAGGCGGGCGACGGTGAGAAGCACCACGACCAGCAGCAGGCCGACGACGCTCAGCGCGATGCGGACCGCCTTCACCCGCTCGCGCTCGGCCAGCTGGGCCGTGACGTCGGGTTCATTCGGCGGGATGCTCACCGACGTGTCGACGGCGAGATAGCCCTGCAGGGCCGCCTCGTAGTTGAACCGGGCCGTCACGCCCGAGCCGGTCACGTAGCCGACGGCGGCCCCCAGGGCCGGGTCCAGGCTGGCCGCGTCCTGGAAGAGCAGGCTGGCCTGGGCCGGGTCCGACGTGGCCAGCACCTTGCCCTCGGCGAGCAGCTGCCGGGCCCGCGTCACCGTCGCGGCGGCGGCATACGTGTTGGTGGTCGCGGTGGACCGCTGGCTCTGGACCAGAATGGTCTGTGCCACCGACTGGCTGTCGTTGTCGGCGGCGGCGGATTCCTTCTGGATGGACAGGTAGGTCAGCAGCGCGCCGGTCATCGCGGCCACGGCGACCGCAATGGCGATGACCAGTTCCCACCGTTTCGACTCCCGCTTCGATGCCGCCGGGTGCGCGGCGTCGTCGGGGCCAGCGGTTTCGCCACCGGGCGCTTCGGCGGCCGTGATCGCCTCGGCTTCGGCCACCGCCTCGGCCACGGCCTCGACGGCGATCTCGACCTCGGCCGCCTCAATCGCCTCGACGACCGCCGCCGCCTCGGCGGCCACCTCCGCGGCCGGATCGGGCGCCCGGGCGGGCTCGGAGTCCGGCGCAGGAACCCGACCGGGTTCGCCGCCCACCGCCGGTCACCCGCACCGGCGCCGGCGCGGACGCCGACAGCGCAACCACGGATCGCTGAAACCTGAATTCGCGGCAAATGACGCGGCAGCAAGCACTACGGCAGGCATGATCCCCCCCACGGGTTCCCCTATTCGTCCCGTGCCCAGATGCATCTCGCCCTGGCCCACCCGGCTCAATGCACCTAAGACGCCGCAACCTGTCTCGTCAGGTAGACGCCTATAGCCGGAATTAATATCACCGCTCACCGCAACAAAGAAGTCCCCGCACCTTGATCATTTCGACTCATCATTCGAAACCGTCGTGATCGCGCCCGGTATGCCAGATTTGCGGAACGGTTTCGAATAAGCCGGCGCCGCGGGTATGCGCCCGCACGGGCTTGACGATCATGGACGGGGGCGGGGATCGTGTGGCCATGAACGAGGCGTCCGAGTCCGGGGTGGCCGGGCCGGGCGGGCTGGCCGCGCCGGGCGGGCTGGCCGCGCTGCTGGCGTCGCGGCTGCGGGCGTTGTGGGGCGGCGACGTCGAGATCACCGGCATCCAGCGAATGCCCGGCGGGGCCAGCCGGGAGAGCTGGGGCGTCCAGGTGCGGGCGGACGCGCCGGGCCCGGAGCGGCACCTGATCCTGTTGCGGGACCCGGCCGGGGCGCTGCCCCGCCGCGACGTGGCGGTCGAGGCCGGCGCCCTGGCCGCCGCGCGCGCGGCCGGCGTCCCGGCGCCGGAGCTCTACGATCACGGCTCGAACCTCGAAGGCCGTGCCTACCTGCTGATGGAGCGGCTGAACGGGGAGACCATCCCCCGGCGGCTGCTGCGCGACGACGCCTACGCCGCGGTACGGCCGGGGCTCGCGCGCCGGCTCGGCGAGGTTCTGGCCGGGATCCACCGCGTCGATCCGGACGCGGTCCCCGGCCTGCCCCGGGTCGACGCGCTTGGCGAGGCGGTCCGGATGTACCGGGAGTTCGGCGAGCCGAGGCCCGCGCTCGAGATCGGCCTGCGCTGGCTGGCCGAGCACCGGCCCGCGCCGGCCCGCCACGGCCTGGTGCACGGCGACTTCCGGACCGGCAACCTCATCGTGGCCGAGGACGGGCTGCGGGGCGTCCTCGACTGGGAACTCGCGCACCGCGGCGATCCGCGGGAGGACCTGGGCTGGCTGTGCACCAAGGCGTGGCGGTTCGGGTCGCCCCGCCCGGTTGGCGGCTTCGGCACCAGGGACGAGCTGATGGCGGGGTACGCCGCGGCCGGCGGCACGCCCCCGGACCAGGCCACCCAGCGGTGGTGGGAGCTGTACGGCACGGTGCGCTGGGCCCTGCTCTGCCGTCGCCAGGCCGCGCGCTACCTGACCGAGGGCGAGCGCTCCATCGAGCTCGCCGTGCTCGGCCGCCGGGTCTGCGAGCAGGAATACGACGTCCTGCTGGCGCTGGGACACGCCGCGCCGCGGCCCGGGGCCGGCGACCCGCTGGGCCGCGACGCGGCGAACGCAGCCGCGGCCGCGCCGCACGACCGTCCGCACGCCCCGGAGCTGCTGCGCGCCGTCCGCGAGTTCCTCAGCACCGAGGTGGCGGCATCCGAGCCGGTGCTGGCGTTCCACGCCCGGGTCGCGGCGAACGCGCTGCGCATCGCCGAGCGCGAGACCATGCTCGCGGCCGGGCACGCGCGCGAGCACCGTGCCCGGCTGGCGGCCCTCGGCTGCGCCGACGACGCGGCCCTGTGCGCGGCGATTCGCGACGGCTCCCTGGATCATCGCTTCGACGAGGTCGTGGCCGCGGTCCGGGCCATGACCGTCGACAAGCTCACCGTGGCCAACCCCGCCCACCTGACCCTGCCGGGATAGAGGTGTACCCGTGGACTTCAACCTGCCCGAGGACCTGCAGCGGTACCTGACCGAACTCGACGAGTTCATCGAGCGGGAGATCCGGCCGCTCGAACAGGCCGACGACAACGTCCGGTTCTTCGACCACCGCCGCGAGGACGCCCGGACGGACTGGGACCGCGGCGGGCTGCCCAGCCGCGACTGGGAGGCGCTGCTGGCCGAGGCCCGGCGGCGGGCCGACGCCGCCGGGCACTACCGGTACGCGTTCCCGCGCGGGTACGGCGGCCGGGACGGCACCAACCTGGGCATGGCCGTGATCCGCGAGCACCTGGCCCGCCGCGGCCTCGGCCTGCACTGCGACCTGCAGAACGAGCACGCGATCGTGGGCAACAACGTGGGCCTGCTGCTGATGCTGCACTACGGCACGCCGGCGCAGCGCGAGGATTGGGTTGACGATCTCGCGGCGGGAAGGCGTCACTTCGCGTTCGGCATCACCGAACCTGAGCATGGCAGCGACGCCACGTTCATGAACACTCATTCTGAACGCTCCGGCGCGGGGTGGATGATCAACGGCGAGAAGACCTGGAATACGGGCGTCCACACCGCCTCCCATGACCTGGTCTTCGCCCGGACCGCCGGGACCGCCGGAAGTGCCGAGGGGATCACCGCGTTCCTGGTCCCGGTCGACGCCGCCGGGTTCCGGGTCGAGGAGTACCTGTGGACGTTCAACATGCCGACCGATCATGCGCGGGTCTCGCTGACCGACGTCTGGGTCCCGCAGGCCGCCGTGTTCGGCGGGGAGGGGCGCGGTCTCGGGGTGGTGCAGCACTTCTTCAACGAGAACCGGATCCGCCAGGCCGCCTCCAGCCTGGGCGCCGCCCAGTTCTGCATCGACCGCTCGGTCGAGTACGCCAAGACCAGGTCTCCGTTCGGCAAGCCGCTCGCGGCCAACCAGGCGATCCAGTTCCCGCTGGTCGAGCTGCAGACGCAGGCCGAGATGCTGCGCGCGCTCATACACAAGACGGCCTGGGGCATGGACACCTACGGGCCGTTCTCGCAGTCCGAGCAGGTCTCCATGTGCAACTACGTGGCCAACCGGCTGTGCTGCGACGCCGCCGACCGGGCGATGCAGATCCACGGCGGCCTGGGCTACTCGCGCCACCAGCCGTTCGAGCACATCTACCGGCACCACCGCCGGTACCGCATCACCGAGGGCACCGAGGAGATCCAGATGCGCCGCGTGGCCGGGTACATGTTCGGCTACATGCGCCAGCGCGAGCCCAAGGGAGTCACCGCGGGCCTGCTGGCCGGGACCGGACCGACAGCGCGGCCATGGCCGCCGCGGCCAGAGCGGTGACCGCGAGTGCCGCGTTGATCAGGGCGGACGCGAGCGTGAACCCGGTCAGCCCGGCCAGGAACATCCGCCAGTAGCCGCGCGCCTCGCCCAGGCGGGCGCTGGTCACCAGCAGCATCGCGTAGGCCAGCGTGTACCCCGGACACGATCAGATCCAGCTCGCCGCCGCTCGCGTGCAGGCCAGCACGGATCGAAGGGCCGGCGATGTTGGCCACCGCGACGTCCACGTTCCCGAGGAACATCGCGCCGAGCAGCGCGGCGAGCGCCGCGCCCGGATGACCGGTCCGGGAGCCCGGCCCGGGGGGAGACGGAGCGTAAGAAAAATCTGTCTTTGATGGGCGCGACCGGTCGCGTGCTCACACCGGGCAGACGCCGGCGGTGTCCGGAACGTGAGGCGCGCCGCCGCGCGGATCAGCGCAGTTCGCGCAGGAGCAGCGCGGTCTCCAGGGCGGCCAGCACCGCGTCCCAGCCCTTGTCCTCGGCCGCGCCCTCGCGGCCGCAGCGGTCCAGGGCCTGGTCCATGGTGTCGCAGGTCAGCACGCCGTTGCCGACCGGCGTTCCGGTGTCGAGCGGCACCCGGGTCAGCCCGTAAGTCACCGAGTCACAGACGTAGTCGAAGTGCGGGGTGCCACCGCGGATCACCGCGCCGAGGCACGCGACCGCGTCGTGGCGGCGCGCCAGCTCGGCCGCGACCACGGGCAGCTCGACCGCGCCCGGAACCCGGACCACGAGCGGCTCGCCGATGCCGCAGGCGGTCGCGGCCGCGACCGCCCGGTCCACCAGGCAGCCGGTCACCTCGGGGTGCCAGCGGGTGGCGGCGATGGCCAGGCTGAGCCCGGCCGCGTCCACCACCCTTGCCTCAGGGCGCCCTTCGCCGCTCACCGGACCTCCGTGACGGGGGCCTCGGCGACCGGAGCCGCCGGGCCGGGCACGACCGGGAGGGTCGTCGCACCGGGCACGAACAGATCGTCGAGCTGGTGGCCGAGCCGGTCCCGCTTGGCCATCAGATAGCGCAGGTTGTCCTCGGTGGCGGCCACGGGCAGCGACACCCGGCCGGTGATCTCGATGCCGAACCCGAACAGCCCGGCCAGCTTGGCCGGGTTGTTGGTGAGCAGCCGGAGCCGGCGGACGCCGAGATCGGCGAGCATCTGCGCGCCGGTCGAGTACTCCCGGGCGTCGGCGGGCAGGCCGAGCTCGAGGTTCGCGTCCACGGTGTCGGCCCCGGCGTCCTGCAGCTGATAGGCGCGCAGCTTGGACAGCAGGCCGATCCCGCGGCCCTCGTGGCCGCGCAGGTAGAGCACGACGCCGCGGCCCTCGGCCGCGATGGCCGCCATCGCCGCGGCCAGCTGGGCGCCGCAGTCGCAGCGCCGGGAGCCGAACACGTCCCCGGTCAGGCACTCGGAGTGCATGCGTACCAGCACGTCATCGGCGTCGTCGAGGTCGCCGAGCACCAGGGCCACGTGCTCGGTCCCGTCGACCGAGTTCAGGTAGCCGTACGCGCGCCACTCGCCGTACTGGTTTGGCACCCGGGTCTGCACCACCCGGCGGACCGTCCGCTCGGAGTGCCTGCGGTACTCGATCAGCTGGGCGATCGAGATCAGCGGGAGGCCGTGCTCGTCGGCGAACGCGCGCAGCTGCGGGAGCCTGGCCATGGTGCCGTCGTCGTTGAAGATCTCGGCCACCACGCCGGCCGGGGTGAGGCCGGCCAGCCGGGCCAGGTCGACCGCGGCCTCGGTGTGGCCGGCCCGGCGCAGCACGCCGCCCTCGGCGTAGCGCAGCGGGAACACGTGCCCGGGCCGGACGATCTCGTACGGCTCGGTGGCCGAGTCCACCAGGGTGCGGATGGTCCGGGCCCGGTCGGCGGCGGAGATCCCGGTGCTGATCCCGTCTCGGGCGTCCACGCTGATCGTGAACGCGGTCCCCATGTGCTCCTGGTTGTCGCTGGTCATCGGGGGCACCTGCAGCCGGTCCAGGTCCTCGCCCAGCATGGGCACGCAGATCAGGCCGCGGGCGTAGCGGATGGTGAAGGCCAGCAGCTCGGGCGTGGCCTTGCTGGCGGCGAACACGATGTCGCCCTCGTTCTCGCGGCTGGCCTCGTCGACCACGACGATCGCCCGGCCCGCGGCGATCTCGGCGATCGCCCGCTCCACGCCGTCCAGCCGGACCTCGTCCGTCCCGGCCTCGCGCGGCGTGATGTCGTCGGCGATCATGGCCGCACCGCCTCGCCCATGAGCCGTTCCACGTACTTGGCGATCATGTCGACCTCCAGGTTGACCGTCTCGCCCGGCTGTTTGCGGCCCAGGGTGGTCCGGGCCAGGGTCTCCGGGATCAGGCTGAGCTCGAACCAGTCGGGGCCGAGCGCCGAGATCGTGAGGCTGACCCCGTCGACCGCGATCGAGCCCTTCTCGATCACGTACCGGGCCAGGCCGGGCGGGACAGAGATCCGCACCACGTCCCAGGGATCGCGCCGAAGGATCGTGCCGGTGCCGTCCACGTGCCCCTGCACGATGTGGCCGCCGAGGCGGCCGGCCGGCCGGAGCGGGCGTTCCAGGTTCACCGCCGAACCCGGGGCCAGGGATCCGAGAGTGGACCGGCCCAGGGTCTCGCGCATGACGTCGGCGCTGAACGCGCCGTCGCCGGCCTGCGTGACCGTGAGGCAGACGCCGTTGATGGCGATCGAGTCGCCCGTCGCCGCGTCCTGCGTCACCAGCGGGCCGCGCACGGTCAGCCGGGCCGCCGGGCCAAGGTTCTCAAGCGCGACGACCTCGCCGAGCTCTTCCACTATTCCGGTGAACACCGCATCCACCTCGTTCTCCTCCGCCAGGAACCTGCCTGCCGCAGACTCCGGGGAGACGCGCGGATGCGCGGACGCAACAGCCGGGGCCGCTGACGGCCCGGCCGTGCGCGTGCTTCCTCCCATCCGGACTGTTACCGTCGGTCCCGGAATTCCACCGGGTCAGCCGGCCGATGGCCTCGGCCGGGTCGCGGACTGTCACCGCCGGTTCGGAGTTTCACCGACCCCGGAGCACGCGTTACCTGCGTAACCAGTGTGCCATAGCGGGTGTTCCGCACGCGAACTACTAAGCGCCGGCTCGCCTCAGGGCGGGCCGGCGCTCAGGTGCTGGCCGGGCGTAGGCCCGCTAAGTGACGGCGCTGCCGCGGCGGGCCAGCGCGTCCAGCGTGACCGCGGCGAGCAGCACGGCCGCGGTCCAGATGTACTGGCCGGCCGCGCCGAGCCCGAGCAGGATCACGCCGTTGTAGATGACCGCCACGACGAATCCGCCCAGCACCGCGCCCGCGATCCGGCCCCGGCCGCCGAACAGGCTCACGCCGCCGATCACGGCCCCGGCCACGGAGTACAGCACGTACTGGCCGCCCTGGATGTTGTTCGAGATCGAGCCCAGGAACGACGCGTACAGGATGCCGGTGACGCCGGCGAGCAGGCCGCAGAACGCGAACGCGAGGACGCGGATGCGGCGCAGGTTGACGCCCGCGCGCCGGGCCGCCTCGGCGTTGCCGCCGATCGCGTACATGTAACGGCCGAACTTCGTCCGGCTGAGCAGCACGGAGAACAGTGCGAGCAGCACCAGGACCACCGGCACCACCCACGGCACGCCCGCCAGCGGGATCGCCCCGCTGCTGCGGTTGTGGTTGAGCACGAGCACGAGCAGGAAGCCCACCACGGCCAGCAGGCCGACCTTGAGCAGGGTCACGCTCAGCGGCGGCGCGACCAGGCCGTTCGCCCGCCGACGCCGGTCTCGCGCGACCAGGAAGACCGCGGCCACCACGACGACCACGACCAGGACGATCCAGCCCGCGGTCGGGCTCAGGTTGTTGGACACCAGGCCGTTGATGAACCCGTTGTGGTCCTGGATGACGCCGCCCAGCCCGACGCTCCCGGTCTGCTCGAACAGCCAGAGCAGCACGCCGTTCAGGCCGAGGTAGAAGGCCAGCGTGACCACGAACGAGGGGATCCGCAGCCACACCACGATCAGGCCCTCGATCGCGTCGATGGCCGTGGTGGCCGCGATCCCGGCCACGATCGCGAGCCAGGTCGGGAACGGATGGGCCACCGCCACCATCCACAGCGTGATGGTCCCGCCGATCCCGGCGTTGAAGCCGAGCGACAGGTCGATCTCGCCGAGCAGCAGCGGGAACGTCTGGGCCATGCAGAACGTGATGATGAAGCCGGCCTGGGTCATCAGGTTGGCGATATTGCCCGCGGACAGGAAGGCGGGCTCGCGCACCTGGAAGTAGGCCCCGATCGCGATCAGGCCGATGATGACCGGCAGGATCCCGCTTTCCCCGCTGCGGACCCGCCGCAGCCAGATCCGGGTGTACTCGCTGAGCGACCCGGCCAGCACATCTGGGGCCTGGGTCAGCGCGATCTCAGCGGCGGCCTGGTGGCCAGCCTCCGTGGTGGCCTCGGTCTCGCTCGCGACCGCGACCGATGCGGGCTGCTCTTCCTCGGGCCGCTCGCCGCTGTCTCCTGCCGACATTTCTCAGTCCTCCGAGCCGCTGCTGACGTTGCGCGAGGCGGGCTCGCCACCGTTGCCGTTGTGCAGCCGGGTCGACGCGCCCGTGGTCATCAGGTCGACCACCGACGCCGTGTCGAATTCCGCCTTGGGCCCGACCGCGGCCAGCTTGCCCAGGTACAGCACCGCGATGCGGTCCGCGACCCGGAACACATCGGTCAGGTTGTGCGAGACCATCAGGACACCGTGGCCGCGGCTGGCCAGCCGCTCGATCAGGGACAGCACCAGCTCGGTCTGGGTCACGCCCAGGGCGGCCGTCGGCTCGTCCATGATGACCAGCTTGGCCTCCTGCATGACCGCCTTGGCCACGGCGACGGCCTGCCGCTGGCCGCCGGACAGCGACCCGACCGGCTGCCGGATCGACCGGACGGTGGTCACGCGCAGGTCCTGGAGCGTCTGCTTGGCGGTCAGCTCCATGTTGACCTCGTCGAGCAGGCCGAACCGCGTGGCCTCGTGGCCGAGCAGCATGTTCTGCACGATGTCCAGGTTGTCGGCCAGCGCCAGGTCCTGGTACACGGTCGCGATCCCGAGATCGGTCGCGTCCTTGGGCGAGTGCAGGTGAATCGGCTTGCCCTGCCACAGCAGCTGGCCGGTGGTCGGCTGCCAGATGCCGGCCACGCACTTGATCAGCGTGCTCTTGCCCGCGCCGTTGTCCCCGGCCAGGCAGGTCACCTGCCCGGCCGGGATGTCCAGGTCGATGTCGGTCAGTGCCTGGACCGGCCCGAAGCTCTTGCCGATACCGCGCAGCTGCATCAGCGGCGTGTCGCCGTTCTCCGCCCCTCCGGGGGCAGGCGCTCCCCCGGAGCCGGATGGCACCCGGCCCGCGTCATCCGCGGGCCGGGTGCCGTCCTCGGAGCCGTTCGTTACCACGTAGAGGCTCCCACTTGCTCGAGTACGGTCATTATCACCCTGAGATACCGTACTTGGTGCAATCCACGGCGAAGGATCCCGCGCACAGCTGGGACGCCGGCACGAAGCCGTCCTTGATGACCGTGGACTGGACCGTCGAAGGCGTGACCCACTCCGGCTTGAGCAGGATCGACGGGACCTCGACCTTGGAGGTGACGTCCTCGGCCTGGCCGTTGACCAGGGCCGACGGCGGCGTGTCCCCGGCCCGCAGGTACATGGCCAGCGCGACCGCGGCCTGCGCCTCCAGGTAAATCGGCTTGTAGACGGTGCCGCACTGGTACCCGGAGATCACGTTCTGCAGGCCGGTGAGGGTCGCGTCCTGGCCGGTGACCGGGAAGGTCATCGCCTTGATGCCCTTGGTCTGCAGGTAGTGGATGATCGGCGCGCCGTTCTCATCGTTCGGCATGAGCACCGCGTTGATGTTCGGGTGCGCGGTGTAGGCGGCCTGGAACTCGGTCAGCGCCGTGGGCGGGTCCCAGGTGCCGGCCGGGTTGGCCACGTCGGTGTAGGTCTTGTTCGCGAACAGCGGCTGGAGCACCGCGTTGTAGCCCTGGAAGAACAACGTGGCGTTGTTGTCGGTCGGGGCGCCGCGCATCACCATGACCTGCGGCTTGCTGACCTTCCAGTCGGAGATGCACTTGACCAGGCCCTGGCCGAGCAGCGTGCCGACCTGCACGTTGTTAAAGCTGACGTAGTACTTCCGGCTGCCGCCAAGGGTGAGCCGGTCGTAGTCGATCACCGGCACGCCGTGCGACTTGGCGTAGGACTCGATCCGCGCTCCGACACCGGAGTCGAGCGGGTCCATGATCAGGACGCTGGCGCCCTTGGTGATGTCCGCCTGGGCGTCGGAGTACTCGGTGGCGTCGCTGCCCAGCGCGTTCTGGACGACGATCTGCGACGAGCTGAGCCCGGCCAGCTGCATGGATTTCTTCAGGTACGGCGCGTCGAACTCCACGTAGCGGGTCGACGAGACCGTGTCCGGCAGGATCACGGCCACGTTCCCCTTGCCCTTCGAGGCGAGCGGCTTGAGCTCCTTCATCGCCGAGAACGTGAGGTTGAACGACGTGAAGCTGAGCTTGGGCACGCTTGAGCCCGACGAGCCTGACGAGCTCGGCGAGCTGCTTCCGCTGCTGCCGCAGGCCGCAGCGAGCAGGGCCGCGCACGCGGCCACCGCTGAAAGCGCGATTGTCTTCTTGGCTCTAAAAACCAACGAAACCACCTCGATTGTGAGGGCTCGACGTGCACAAATAGGACGTTACGGATCTCGTCCGCTCTCGTGCTTTGGGATCGCCGCAGGGACCCGATGACAGGTTAACCGTAGACTTCAGGAAATTAACGTAGCCATAAACATCTCGCCCCCGACGTTAAAATAACGTTAACACGGCCCCGGTAGTGCACGGTGTCCAGGCGAAAGTTCCGAAACGGTCACGGCGAAGTCGCGAATTGATGAACATCTGAGTTTGGCCACTCGACAGGCGCCGGCTATTCGGCGGCAATCCGATATCCGGCGCGGGGCTGGGTGAGGATCAGCGGCGTCGCGCCGGCCACCTCCAGCTTGGCCCGCAGGCGCCGCACGTACACCCGCACGTACTCGGTCTCGGTCTCGTAACCGTGCCCCCACACCCGGCGGAGCAGGTGGGCGTGGGTGAGCAGTTTGCCGCGGTTCGTGGCGAGCTCGCGCAGCAGCGCGAACTCGGTCGGGGTCAGGTGCACCGGCTGCCCGCTGCTGGTCACCTGCTGGCTGGCCAGGTCGATCACCAGGCCGCCGATGCTGATGGCGGCCGGCTCGGCCTCCGGGGTTCGGGCCGGCCGGGTCCGGCGCAGCGTCGCGGTGATCCTGGCCAGCAGTTCCTCGATGCTGAACGGCTTGGTCATGTAGTCGTCGGCGCCGACGTTGAGCGCGGTGACCTTGTCGCGCTCGCCGCCGCGGGCGGAGACCACGATGATCGCCACCGAGGAGCGCTCGCGTATCTGGCGGCACAGCTCGAAGCCGTCGACCTCGGGCAGCATCAGGTCCAGCAGCACGATGTCCGGCTGTTCGGTCTCCAGGAGCTGCAGCGTGCGGATCCCGTCGGCCGAGACCACGGTGTCGTAGCCCCGGACGGCCAGGTTCGACCGGATCAGGTCGACGATGTTGGGGTCGTCCTCCACCACCAGCGCGCGGGTGGTCGCGGCCTGCTTGGCCGGCGGCGCCAGGTGGTGCTCAGCCACGGCTCGCTCCGCCCGCCTGCCGGACGGCCGCTGCCTCCGCCGCGGGCGCGTGATCCGGCGAAAGCTCGGAGACGCCCGGGCCGGGCTCGGCGGGCCTGGCCGCCGCTGCGTCCGGCATCTCGACCGGGAGAAGGACCAGGAAGCGGGTTCCCTTGGCTGGCTGTTCTAGCACGATATGTCCCCCGTGTGCATCCACGATTCCCTTGGCGATCGACAACCCGAGCCCGGCGCCCGCGGTCGGGGTCCTTCGGCGGCGGACCGGCTCGAACGGCGCGCTGGCCACCTCGCTCGGCATGCCGGCCCCGTCGTCGAGCACGCTGACCGCGATCCCCGTCGGCCCGGCGGCTCCGGTGGTGCCGGTGGTGGCGGCGGTGCCGGCCGCCCCGTTGGCGGCCCCGGCGCCGTTGGCGGCCCCGGCCCCGTTGGCGGCCCCGGCCCCGTTGGCGGCCCCGGCGCCGGTCCCGGCCGCCCCGGCCGCCCCGGCCAGCTCGGCGGTGACGGTGACATGGGTGCCGGGCGGATTGTGGCCGAGCGCGTTGTTCAGCAGGTTCACGAAGACCTGCTCCAGGCGGTCGTGATCGGCCCAGACGACCGGAAGGGACGGGTCGCAGGTTACCTCGACCATGGCGGCTCCGGCCGGCGGCAGGCAGGCGATCGCGGCGTCGAGGACCAGCGAGATGTCACACCAGTCCCGCTGCAGGCGCAGGATTCCCGACTCGATCGCGGAAAAGTCGAGGAGGTCTCCGACCAGGCGCCCGAGGCGCGCCGACTCGGCCGCGATCCGGTGCAGGAAACGCTGCTGGGAGTCGCGGTCCCAGGTCACGTCCGGCTGCATCAGGCTGGAGGCGTACCCGCGGATCGCGGTGAGCGGAGTGCGCAGCTCGTGGCTCAGCCGGGAGAGGAAGCCGCGCTGCAGCTCCTGGGACCGGCGCAGCGCCGTGGCTTCCTGGTGCGCGAGCCCGGCCTCCTCGCGCTCCAGCGCGAGCCGCAGCGAGTGCGCGGCGTCCTCCATCAGCGCGGTGGCGTCGGCGTTGGGCGGCCCGGCTTGCCATCCGGCCAGCAGCACCGTGGGCCCGGCGGGCGCCGCGAACGTGACGACCAGGAACTGCTGGCCCGCCACCTCCAACGGGGTCGCGACATCGTCGCGGCGGGGGGTGGCCAGCAGCCGCTCGGCGGCCTCGAGCAGTTCGGCCGGCGGGGAGCTGGCGCCGGTGCGGCGGCCGGCGGCCGCGTACGCCCGGCAATGCGGCGCCGAGCTGGGCGCCGAGTTCGGCGACCGGGTGAGCAGCGTCACCTGATCGGCCTGAAGGCCCCGGTTCAGCGCCTGCAGCGCGACCGCGAGTCCCTTGGCCACTGGCACCGGACCGGCCAGGGTCTCCAGCATCTCCCTGATCGTCTCGAGCACCCGGTTGCGCGCGGTCACCTCGGCCAGCAGCTGGTCACGCTCGATGGCGCTCGCGGCGTACCCCGCGTACAGCGTGACCAGGTCAAGTTCGTCGCGGTGCGGCTGCCCGGTGACGCCGCGGAAGACGGTGATCACCCCGACCAGTCCGCCCGGGCCGAGGACCGGCACCGACCAGGAGCTGGCCACCTTGGCCGCCCGGGCCAGGTCGCTGAACGGAGCCCAGGCCGCGCCGGCCCGGACGTTATCCACGACCGGCCGCTCGGTGGCCGCCGCCAGCCCGGCCGGGCCGCCGGCCGGGCCGATGGGCAGCCGCGACCAGGCCGACAGCAGAGCGTCGGGCATGCCCAGCGACGCCGCGCAGATCAGCGAGTCGTCGGCCAGCAGATGAATGCACAGGCGCTCGCTGCCGAGTGCCGCGCCGAGTGCCGAGAGGATCAGCGGAAGGCTGGACGACGGGTCGGCCGAGACCAGCCGGTCGGCCAGCCCGTGCAGGCGGGTGAGCTGGCGGCGGGCCGAGGAGTCGACCTGCTGCCCGGCCACGAGCGTGACGACGTCGTCGGGGTGAACCTGGTCCGGGACGACGTCGGCCACCACCCGGCCCTGGCGCAGCACCACGATCCGGTCCGCCAGCCGGAACATCTGGTCGATGTCGTGGCAGGCGAGCACGATCGTCGTGCCCCGCTCGCGCAGCCGGGCGATCAGCTCCTCCACCTGGGCCGTCGGCGTGACGCCCAGCGCCGCGGTGGGCTCGTCGAGCAGCAGCAGCCGGGGCTTGCGGGCCATCGCCCGGGCGATCGCGACCATCTGGCGCTGGCCACCGGACAGCGACCGCATCGCTCGGGCGGTGTCCGGCAGCGGGATGCCGTGCTCCCGGAGCGCCGCCGCGGCCGAGGCGTGGAACCGGATGTCGGACATCAGGTGCCAGCGGCGCTCCCGGCCGAGCAGCAGGTTCGACGCTATGTCCAGATTGTCGCAGAGCGCCAGGTCTTGCCAGACCACCGCGACGCCCTGGCGCGCCACGCCGCGCGGGTCATGTGGCGCCGGCCGGCCGCTGAACATGATCTCACCGCTCGTCGGCCTGATGTCACCGGCGATGCAGCGGACCAGCGTGGTCTTGCCCGCCCCGTTCTCGCCCGCCAGCGCGACCAGCTCTCCCGGCCGGACGACAAGATCCACGCCGTCCAGGGCGCGCACCGGCCCGAAGCGGACCGCCAGTCCCGAGACCGAGAGCAGCGGGCCTGGCGGCTCCGGCAGTTTCCCGGCCACGGCTGCGTTCACCTGCATATTGTGGCCGGAATGTCGCGCGCATACCAACGTGACGGCGACGACGTCAGCCGCGGCCGTCTCGCTGGGCCGCTGCCTCGCTGAGCCTGCGGGCCAGGAACGAGCGCTCCGCCTCGTTGTCGGTCAGGGCCAGCGCGGCCTGGTACGCCCGGGCCGATTCGTCCGCCCGGCCGAGGCGGCGCAGCAGATCGGCCTTGGCCGCGGGCAGGTACCGGTAGCCGGCCAGGCGGCCGCCCAGTTCGATCGCTTCGATGTCGGCCAGGCCCGCCGCCGGACCGGCGACCATCGCGAGCGCCACCGCGCGGTTCAGCGCGACCACCGGCGTCGGCCAGGCCCGCATCAGCTCGTCGTAGAGCCCCAGCACCTGCGGCCAGTCGGTCTCGCCGTAGCTCGGCGCCTCGGCGTGCAGCGCCGCGATGGCCCCCTGCAGCGCGAACCGGCCCGGCCGTCCGGCCGACCCCCGCAGCGCCTCGATGACCAGACCGGACCCCTCGGCGATCGCGGAACCGTCCCAGAGCCGGCGGTCCTGCTCCTCGAGCAGGAGCAGCCGGCCGTCGGCGGCCGCTCGCGCCCCCCGGCGCGCGTCGGTCAGCAGCAGCAACGCGAGCAGCCCGTGCACCTCGCGCTCGTCCGGCATGAGCTCGCGCAGCATCCGGGCCAGGCCGATCGCCCGCCCGACCAGGTCGGCCCGGACCAGGTCCGGTCCGGCCGGGGCGGTATGGCCGGTCGTGTAGAGCAGATGAACCACGGTGAGTACCGCGTCCAAGCGGTCCGGCAGTTCGGCCGGGCCCGGCACGCGGTACGGGATCCGGGCGCCCGCGATCTTCTTCTTGGCCCGGGTGACCCGGGCCGCCATGGTCGGCTCCGGCACCAGGAACGCCTGCGCGATCTCGGACGTGCTCAGGCCGCATACCAGCCTTAGCGTCAGCGCCACCTGGGCCTCCCGGGCCAGCGCCGGGTGGCAGCAGGTGAACACCAGCCGGAGGCGGTCGTCGGCGATCGCATCGGCCTCACCGCCGGGTGCCGGCCAGGGTGCGCCGCGGTCGCCGCCGCCCGGATAGACGCCGGCCGGGTCGCTGGATCCGGCCGGCGGGCCCGGCTCGATCAGCAGCGGCAGCTTGGCCCGCAGCGTCCGGTCGCGGCGCAGCGCGTCGAGCGCGCGGCGCCGCGCCGTGGTGGTGAGCCAGGCGCCCGGGTTGCGCGGGACTCCCTGCCGGGACCAGGTGTCGAGCGCGGCGACGTAGGCGTCCTGGACGCATTCCTCGGCCACGTCGATGTCGCGCGCGACGCGCGCCGTCGCGGCGAGCACGAAGGCCCACTCGCGACGGTGCGCGTCCGCGACGGCCGCCCGGACGTCCGGATCGGGAGCCCCGGTATCCGGATCGGGGGCCGGGTTACCGGTCACGTCCCGCCCCGGCTACATGCCAGAGGTGTCCATGATCGGCCGCACCTCGACGCCCCCGAACCGCGCCGGGCAGAGCTTGGCGATCTCCAGCGCGTGGTCGAGGTCGCGCGCCTCGATGAGGTAGTAGCCACCGAGCGCCTCCTTGGTCTCGACGAACGGCCCGTCGGTGACCACGTCGTCGCGGATCGAGGTCGCCGTCGCCGTCGGCTGCAGCGCATTGCCGGCCAGCATCTTCCCGCCCTTCTCGCCGACCTGGCCCGCGAACCTGGTGTGCGCCGCGCCGACCTCCTGGAACAGCTCGGGCCCGCCCTCGGCATAGGCGCTCTCGCGCTCGTAGATGAGGATCAGGTACTCGGTCATGGCGTGTCCCCTTCGCGTTCTCGGTTTGGGTCCGATACCTCTACGACGAACGGCCCCCGCTGAATCGACAGGCACCATCGCAATTCTCGCCGGAATCCCGGGCGTCCGGTGAGGGCACCCTTGACCCGCGGGTCATGGCGGGCGCCGCCTCGCCCGCGCATCTTTGAGAGCACCCTGACCTGCGGTTCATGGCAGAAAAGGTGGGATTCTCGTCATTGCCGACATCCCGCCGGCCCGGGATCATGGAGCCATGGCCCCCCGTACCGTGCTGATAGCCGTGTTCAACGGCGTGCAGAGCCTCGACGTCACCGGGCCGCTCGAGGTCTTTGCCGGAGCGAACGCCTACCTGGCCGACGGGGACGGCCGCGGCGGGCCCGCCTACGAGATCACCATCGCGGGACCGGGCGGCACGCCGGTCCGCGCCTCCAGCGGGCTCACCTTTGTCCCGGATGCCGACCTGCGGGCCGCCGCGAGTGTGCACACGGTCCTGGTGCCGGGCGGCGAGGGAACCAGATCCGGCGCGGCGGCCGCGGAGGTGATCGCCTGGCTGCGGCGGCACGGGCCGGCCGCGCAGCGGATCACCTCGGTCTGCACCGGCGCGTTCCTGCTGGCCCGGGCCGGGCTGCTGGAGGGCCGCCGGGCGACCACCCACTGGGCCTACGCGGACGCGCTGAAGCGGCAGTTTCCCAGCGTGCACGTCGACCCGGAGCCGATCTACGTCAGGGACGGCCGGGTCGTCACCTCCGCCGGGGTGACCGCCGGCATCGATCTGGCCCTGGCCCTGGTCGAGGAGGACATCGGCCGCGAGGCGGCGCTGGCCGTGGCCCGGCACCTGGTCGTCTTCCTGCGCCGCCCGGGTGGCCAGGCGCAGTTCAGCGCCCAGCTGCGGGCCCAGCTGGCCCGCCGCCAGCCGCTGCGCGAGGTGCAGCACTGGATCACCGAACGTCCGGGCGCCGATCTGTCGGTGGAGCGCCTGGCCGAACGGGCCGGCCTGTCGCCCCGGCAGTTCGCCCGGAGCTTCGCCGCGGAGACCGGGGTGACGCCGGGCCGGTACGTGGGCCGGGTCCGGCTCGAGGCGGCCCGCCGCGAGCTGGAAGACACCCGCGCGGCGGTCGAGCAGGTCGCCCGCAGCTGCGGCTACGGGACCCCGGAGGCGATGCGGCGGGCGTTCGTCCGGGCGCTAGGCGTCTCCCCCGCCGGATACCGGCAGCGGTTCCAGGCCCGGATCGGGGCCGCCGCCGAGCCGCACACCTAGGAGGAGGCAGCATGCAGATCGCGATCTTGCTTTATGACCGGTTCACCGCCCTCGACGCCATCGGGCCCTACGAGGTCCTGAGCCGGCTGCCCGGCGCCGAGCTCGTGTTCGTCGCCGAGCGGCCGGGCCCGGTGGCGGCCGACACCGGCATGCTCGCGCTCACCCCCGGCGCCGAGATCGGGGACGTGCCGCATCCCGATATCGTCCTGGTGCCCGGCGGCCCGGGCCAGGAGGGCCAGATGGATGACGGGCCCGTCCACGAGTGGCTGCGCAAGGCCGACGCGGCCAGCAGCTGGACCACGTCGGTGTGCACCGGGTCGCTGATCCTGGCCGCCGCGGGAGTGCTGGCTGGACGCCGGGCCACGTCGCACTGGCTCGCCCTGGAGCGGCTGCGGGAGTTCGGCGCGCGGCCGACCGTGGCGCGCGTGGTCCTCGACGGGAAGTACGTGACGGCGGCCGGGGTGTCGGCGGGCATCGACATGGCCCTCGGCCTGTCCGCCCGGATCGCCGGCACGCCGGCCGCCCAGGCGATCCAGCTCATGATGGAGTACGCGCCGCAGCCGCCACTGAACGCCGGATCGCCGTTCACGGCCCCGCCCGACCTGGTCACCCGCATGCGGATGCGCAGCCGGCACCCGCAGAAGGTCGAGTAGCGGTCAGCCGTCAGGGACCAGCTTGCCCGCGAACGGCCGTCAGCCGCCAGCGGCCATCGATCACACGGCCGGCGTCAGTCCGGGCGGGTCGCCCAGGCCCGCTCGGCCAGGCCGCGCAGCTGCGTCACGACGCCCGCCGGGTCGGCCGCGCCGAACACGGCCGACCCCGCCACGAACATGTCGGCCCCGGCCTCGGCACAGCGGCCGATGGTTTCCTCGTGTACGCCGCCGTCTACCTGCAGCCACACCGAGGCGTCCCGGCCGCCGATCAGGGCCCGGGCCCGGCGGATCTTCGGCAGCACCAGGTCCAGGAAATGCTGGTGGCCGAACCCGGGATCAACGGTCATCAGCAGCAGCATGTCCATCTCGGGCAGCAGGTCGGCACAGGGCTCGACCGGTGTGGCCGGGTTGAGGGCCAGTCCCGCCCGGGCCCCCGCCGCCCTGATGGCCCGCAGCGTCCGAACCGGCGCCGAGGCCGCCTCGACGTGAATCGTCACGTTCCTGGCACCGGCCTCGGCATAGCCCGGGGCCCAGCGATCCGGGTCCTCGATCATCAGGTGGCAGTCCAGGGGCAGGCTGGCGTGCTTGAGCAGCGCCTCGACCACGGGCAAGCCGAGGGTGAGGTTCGGCACGAAGTGCCCGTCCATGACATCGACATGCAGCCAGTCGGCAACATCCGCTACGACGGCTGCCTCGTCCGCTAGCCTGGCGAAGTCCGCGGACAGCAGGCTGGGGGCAAGCTGGACGTTCACCCGCCTGAGTCTAGGGTGCCTGAGCCCGGCATCCGACCCGAGGGAGCCGAAACTGTCGGAGCCGTTCGCTAGCGTTCGATTCTGTATTCGAATCCGCATCTCCCGGGAGGCTAGGTGAACACCGAGGCAACGAGCAGGCTCCTTGACCGCGTGCACAAGCTGCTGGCCAAAGCCGAGGACGAGAGCGTCACTCCGCCCGAGGCGCAGGCCCTGACGGCCAAGGCCGCGGAACTGATGGCGAAGTACGGGATCGACCGCGCGCTGCTCGCAGCGGACCGGCCGGAAACCGACCGGCCGACCAGCCGGATGCTCGACATCGATAACCCGTGGGCCCGGGTGAAGGCGCACCTGCTGTGCGGGCTCGCCTCCGCGCTGCGCTGCCAGTGCATCCTGCTGGCCGCCACCCGCCCGGGCGCACGCATCCACATCTTCGGCTACGCCTCCGATATCGAGCGAACGGATCTCCTGTACGCGTCGGTGCTGATCCAGATGTGGCACGGCCTGGCGGGCGCCGAGGTACCGGCCTGGTGCCGCAGCGCGCGAGCCTGGCGGCGAAGCTGGCTCCTCGGCTTCGCCACCGCCGTGATCGCCAGGGTCAGGGCGGCTGAGCACGCGGCGGCCAGCCGGGCGACGGGCCCGTCCGCGGCCGACGCGTCGCGCACCGCGCTCGTGCTGGCCGACCGGGCCCAGGTGATCCGGGCCGAGGCGGAGCGGGCCTACCCGCTCACCCGCACCGCGCGCGTCACGTACAGCGGGACCGGCTACCGCGATGGCTATGCGCAGGGCCAGCGCGCCGACATCGGCACCGGCCGGGTGACCCGCGGGCGCACGCGTGAGCTCACCGCCGCCAGTTAGCCGGCGTCGGCCCCCGCTCGGAGATGCCGTCGATTGGCGTCCCGGGCACCCGGACCCGCGGCCAGAACGGCGCGCAGATATGGGACACCCGCGGCCAGAACGGCGCGCAGATATGGGACACGAAGCGGCGGTGTCTCGCCAGCTTTTTAGGGAATCCGGCCGGTCAGGGCCGACACGCGGACGCGTTCGGTGAATGGGCGGCCCCGGAGCGCCTGGCTGATGCCTGCTTCGAAGGCTGGCCGCTGATCGGGCGCGGGGAGCCGGCTGGCCGGGATCGCCGAGTACACGTTGCCGATGACCTGCTCCTGGTCGGACGTGTCCTCGTAGTCGACCAGCACCGCTTCCCGGACATCGGCATAACCCGCGGCCTTCAGGGCGGCCGCGTATTGCTCACGGGATGCCGGGTCGGTGCCGCACCCAGAGGTCAGCGTGACCTGGAACCATTGCTCCAGGCAGGCGCGCAGCCGCTGGGAGGCCGCGGTGTGCTGCTGCCACAGCGGAGTGCCGTTGGCCAGCACGGCGATCCCGCCCCCGGGCCGGAGCAGCGACCGGGCCTCGCGGAACAGCCTCTCGTGATCCATCAAGTGGATCGAGTTGGCCAGCGTCATAAGGGCCAGAGCACGCTCGCCGAGCAGCCCGGTGAGCGCGGGCACGTCACCATCGGAGCCAAGCAGCCAGGTGACATTCGCGCAGCCGCGCCGCGCCGCGGTGTCCTTGGCCCGGGCCAGCATGTCCGGCTCAGGGTCCATGCCGATGACGGCGTGCGAACGCGCCGCCAGCGGGATGGTCAGCTGGCCGGTGCCGCAACCCAGATCGAGCACGATGCCGTGACTGCCCAGGAGGAACGCCTCAGCCAGCCAGCCGGTCACCTCAGGGTCATAGCCTCGCCGGTACCTGGCGTAGAACCCGGCGACCTCGCCGCTAAAACCGGCGTTCATGCCCTCAGCCTGCCACCCGCCGCCACCGGCCTGCACCGGCTGAACATCTCGTGCTCGAAATGGGACCGGGCCGTGAGCGGGTTTGGCGATGCCGCCGAAGGTGCTGGCGCGTTCCGCGTGTCAGCGATAAAGGACACCAGATGGCGTCTGCGCGCCGGCCAGCGAGCCAGGCCGGGGGCGGGCGGGCCCGGGGCGGGCGAGCGGAAGTAAGCAGCGGTAAAAGGTCAGGCCCGGCGTCGCAGCAGGGCCAGGAAGATCGCGTCGGTGCCGTGCCGGTGCGGCCAGAACTGCGCGAACGAGCCGTGCGGTGGCGGGCAGCGCAGGCCGGGGACCTCGGCCAGGACCGCCGGGGCGTCGAGCATCTCGATATCGCCCCGGCCGGCCACGACATCGGCCACGACCTCGCGGGTCTCGGCCACGTGCGGGGAACAGGTGACGTAGGCGACGACCCCTCCCGGCGCGGCGGAATCCAGCGCGGCGGACAAGAGCGCCCGCTGCCGCGGGCCGAGCGCGGCGACGTCCTGGGCCGAGCGGCGCCAGCGGGCCTCGGCGCGGCGCCGCAGCGCGCCCAGCCCCGAGCACGGGACGTCGGCGAGCACGCGGTCGAAGGTCCCCGCCCGCCACGCGGGATCGGTCCCGTCCGCGGTCACCACGGCCGCCTCCGGCACGCCGGCCCCGGCCATGGCGGTGCGCAGCAGCCGGGCCCGGTGCGGCCGGATCTCGGCGGCGAGCAGCCGCGCACCCCGGCCCCGGGCCAGCCCGGCCAGCAGCCGTGCCTTTCCGCCCGGCCCGGCGCACACGTCAAGCCACCGGCCACCCTCCCGGTGCGGGCCCACCCGGTCCAGCGCGATCGCCGCGAGCTGGCTCGCCTCGTCCTGGACCGTGGCCCGGCCCTCGGCCACCGCAACAACCTGTGCCGGATCCCCCTCGGCCAGGTACGCGCCGAACGCAGACCACCGGGCCGGCGTCGCCCCTCCGGCCGTGAGCTCGGCGAGTTCGGCCAGCCCCGGCTGCGCGCACAGGGTGACCAGCGGCCGCTCGCCGTCCGCGGCCAGGACCGCCTCGGTCTCGGCCAGCCCGCCGTCCGGGGTCTCGCCGAGCGCCTCGGCCAGGGCCTCGACGATCCAGCGCGGGTGACTGTGACGCACCGCCAGGTGACCGACGAGGTCATCGGCGCGGCTCGGCGCGGCGATCTCCAGCCAGCCCTGCAAGTCGCGGGTGGCGACGCGCCGCAGCACCGCGTTGACGAAGCCCGCCGGACGCGGGCCGGCCACGTCCTTGGCCAGGTCCACCGAGGTGGCGACCGCGGCGTGCGCGGCGATTCTGGTGGCCAGCAGCTGGTGCGCGCCGAGTCGCAGCACCTCGCGCAGCGGCGGGTCGAGCCGGTCGAGCGCGCGGTCCGAGCAGACCGCGATGATCGCGTCGTAGCTGCCCTGGCCGCGCAGGGTCCCGTAGGCCAGCTCGGTGGCGAGGGCCGCGTCCCGGCCGCTCAGCCCGCGCTCCCGGAGCAGGGCGGGCAAAAGCAGGTTCGCGTAGGCGTCCCGTTCCGCCACCGCCCGCAAGACGTCGAGCGCTACGCCCCGGGCCGGATCGGTCCGCCGCCGGGAATCCGGGCGGCGCGCGGTGGTCCGTGGCGGTCGTGGGCCGCGTGCCGCCATCTCAGCCAAGCACCGCCGCGGACTCGTTGAGGCGCAGTCCGCGGGCCCAGTCGGCGGCCGGCATCTGGCGCTTGCCCGGCGGCTGCACGTCGCCGAGCCGCACCGGCTGGGTCGCGGTCCCGACCAGTACCTCCCCGCCGAGCACGCGCATCTGGCCCGGGCCGGGCGCGGCGCCCGCGCCGTCGGCGATGCCGGCGAACGGCCACAGCTTGATCCGGGCCCCGTGCAGCTCGGTCCAGGCGCCCGGCGCGGGCGTGCACGCGCGCACCCGCCGGCTCACCGCGACGGCTGGCTCGTCCCAGCGGACCCTGGCGTCGTCCGGGGTGATCTTCGGGGCCAGGCTGACCCCGTCCTCCGGCTGGGGGCGCGCCGTGAGTTCCCCGGACTCGATGCCGTCGATGGTCGCGACCAGCAGCCGGGCGCCAGATTCGGC
>Ga0335074_10001914_pt1 | contig 28234 bp, 24 predicted proteins | sample Lox_Sample_23_FD_206715 | JGI IMG/M metagenome (GOLD analysis project Ga0335074, IMG submission 206715) | Soil microbial communities from Loxahatchee National Wildlife Refuge, Florida, United States - Lox_Sample_2.3 | ecosystem: Environmental > Terrestrial > Soil > Wetlands | place: USA...
GTTCGAGCAGGAGCGCCCGGTCGTAGGCCTCGGCCAGGCTGGCGCCGTAGCTGATCGCACCGTGATTGCCCAGGATCGCGGCGGTCCGGTCGGCCAGCGCGGCGGCCGCGGCCGCGGCCAGGCCGTCGGATCCGAAGCGGGTGTACCGGGCCACCCGCACCGGCCCGCCCAGGCTGGTGATGGCGTAGTGGATGGCCGGGAGCTCGTCGCAGACCGCCGACAGCGCCACCACCTCGGGCGAGTGCGTGTGCACCACCGCCCGGGCCGGCGTGGCGGCGTACACGGCGAGGTGCATCGGGGTCTCCGACGACGGCTCGCCGCTTGCGGGCCGCGGCGCCCCGGTCAGGTCCACGACGCAGATGTCGGCCGGGTCCAGCTCGGGGTACGGGATCCCGGACGGCGTGATCAGTACCTCGTCCGCGATGCGCACGCTCATGTTGCCGGCACTGCCGACGGCCAGACCGTCCGCGAGCAGGCGGTTGCTGTAGCTGACGAGCTGTTCTCGGTGCCGGGCATGGTCGTCGTCGCGGTTCACACCAGGGATCGTAGACGGGCGCGAAGTACGGCATTGCCGGCCGGTCCGGGCCAGGTTCGGACACCGCCCCGTGGGTACCACCCCGAGAGATGTCCGCAGTCGGGGGAGGCCATCGACAGCTCGCGAGTTCGCCCGGGCTGGTGTCCCTCGGCTGGCTCGCGGCGGCCGGCATCGGCAGCTCGATCCTGATCATGATCGTCGCCTCGGCGGCGCGGTACAGCCCGCCGGTGCCGGTGATGCCCCGGCCGTCCGGCCCGCTTCCGGTCGAGCTCTGGCCGCACCTGCCGAAAGAGCTGGTGACGCTCGGCCTGTGGGTAGCCGCCATCCTCGGCGGCGGCGGTGTCGCCATCGGGCTGCTGGCGATCTCCCGCGGCGCGCGGTATCCCGCCTGGTTGCTGCTCACGCTGGCCACGGTCGCCGTAGTGGTTCTGGCCATCTTGCCGCCCGCGGGCTCCACGGACACGGTCAGCTACGCCACCTACGGCCGGATCACGCTGCTCGGCCACAACCCCTACGTGATGACCCCGGCGCAACTGAACCGCATCGGTGATCCGATCGGCAGCCTGTCCCATCTCACCTGGCACAAGTACCCGTCGCTGTACGGCCCGCTCGCCACCGCCGAGCAGTGGGCGGCGGCCAGGCTCGGCGGCACCTCGCCGACCACGATCATCCTGTGGCTGAAGGTGTGGAACGGGATCGCGTTCCTCGGCGTGGCCATCGGCCTCGACCGGCTGCTGCGCTCCGACCCCGCTCGCCGGGCCCGGGCGCATCTGCTCTGGTCGGTGAATCCCCTGCTGCTCTGGGCGCTGCTGGCGGGCGGGCACCTCGACGTGCTGGCGGCGGCGGCGTCCCTGCTCGGCCTGGTCCTGCTGCGGACCGACGATCCCGGGGGCCGGGTGGGACGCGCCCTGGCCGCCGGGCTGCTCGTCGGCATCGCGGCCGACTTCATGCTCACCTACCTGCTGTTCGGGCTCGCGATGGCCTGGGCGCTGCGCCGGCGGCTGGCGGCCCTGGCCGCCGCCGTGGCCGGGGTGTGCATCACGCTGGTGCCCGGGTATCTCTGGGTCGGCCTGCCCATCTTCCGGACGCTGGCCCGCCGCCAGGGCAAGGTCGGCGCCGACACCTTCTACCAGCTGATCTCGACCACGTTCCGGCACCAGCTGCCGCCCGTGACGTCGGCCCTGGTCGGCGTCGCGTTCCTGGGTCTGGCCGCGCTGATGCTGTGGCGCCTGCCCAACGCGGTGCCGCGGATGCCCGCGATCCAGCCGGCGCTGGCCATCAGCATCGCCTGGCTGTTCATCTGGTACTACCAGCTGCCCTGGTACGACACGATGGCCATCGGCGTGCTCGCGGTGTATCCCGCCTCCCGGCTCGACTGGGCGGTCGTCGGACAGCTCACCGCGGGAACGGTGGCGCTCATGCCGGGCACGGTCCAGGCCATCCGCCCGCACTGGCTGGACCGGCTCGCGTTCCTCCTGTCGTTCCGGCTGATGCCGCTGGTCCTGTTCTGTTTCCTCGCCTACCTGGTCTGGCTCTGCGCCACGCGGACGTGGAACATAGGTTTCCGGCCGGCCGCTCGCGAGCCTGAGGCGCCCGTGATGACGGCCGGGGCCGCGCCAGAGCGCTTAGCGCACCGGCCCCGCCAGCTGGTTCGCGCCGTTCGTCCGGCCCAGGCGGAACGCACGATTCGGGTACTGTGTTGCCAGTCATCCGCGATGGGACGCTGGTGGCGAAAGATGGCCATCAGTCATAGACCAGTAACCGGGACGGGCACGCACAGTGAGCTCAGCAACGAGCACTGCCACGGGCACCGGCTCGTCGCCCCGCCCCGAGCCCCCGGCCGCGTCCGCGGGGAACGGCCTGACCCGGGCCCTCTCCTTTGCGGCGGTCGCCGGGATCGGCGGCTCGATCCTGATCATGATCGTGGCGTCGGCGGTCAAGTACAGCCCGGCGATTCCCCCGCCTCCCTGGCAGTCGGGGCCGCCGCTGCTGGAACTCGTCGGCCGGCTCCCGGTGACCGCCACGTACACCGCGCTGTGGATCGCGGTCGTCCTGGGCGCCGCCGGTGTCATGGCCGGTCTGGCCGCCGTCGCCCGCGGCGCGCGGTTCCCGGCCCGGGCCCTGATCACCGCCGCCCTGATCCTGACCGCCCTGTTCGCCGTGCTCCCGCCGTCCGGGTCAACGGACACGCTCAGCTACGCCACCTTCGGCCGGATCGAGGTGGTGGGCCACAACCCGTACGTGATGACCCCCAACATGCTGCAGCGGACCGGCGACCCTCTCGGCGAACTGGCCCCGCTGATCTGGAAGCGGCACGGATCGGTCTACGGCCCGCTGGCCACCATCGAGGAGACGGCCGCCGCCGACCTGGGCGGCACCTCCGGGCCGCAGATCGTGTTCTGGCTGAAGCTGTGGAACGCGATCGTGTTCGCCGGCGTGGTGATCGGTCTCGACCGGATGCTGCGCTCGGATCCGGCGCGGCGGGCGCGCGCGCATCTGCTGTGGTCGCTGAACCCGCTCATCATCTGGGGCATCGTCGCCAGCGGGCACCTGCAGGGAATGGCCACCGCGGCCGCCTTCTTCGGCCTGGCCATGCTGCGCATCCGCCGCACGCAGGACGGCGGCCGGGCCGGGCCGGGCGTGCTCGCCGCCGTGGCCGCGGGCGCCCTGCTCGGGGTGGCCACCGACCTGCTGCTGTACTACATCATTCTCGGCGCCGCGCTGGCCTGGGCGCTGCGGCGGTCGGCCGCCGCGCTGCTCGCCGGGTGCGCGAGCCTGGGCGTGGTGGTCCTGCTGCCCTACCTGGCGCTGGGCAGCCCGAGCATCCACGCGCTGCTCTCGCGCGGCAACAAGGCCACGGCGTACAACTTCTACCAGCTGTTCTCCCGGCCGCTGCGGCACGAGCTGCCGCCCAGCCTCGAACTGCTCGTCGTCCTGGCGTGCGCGGCGCTCGCGCTGCTGCTGCTGGTCCGGCTGCCCGACGCGGTGCCGGACCTGCCCGCCGTGCAGCCCGCGCTGGCGGTCGGCGTGGCCTTCCTGCTGCTGTGGTTCTACGCGCTGCCCTGGTACGACGCCATGATCATCCCGATGATGGCGCTCTACGTCGCGTCGCGGCTGGACTACCTGGTGCTCGTGCAGCTGGCCGCGAGCGCGTTCGCGATGATGCCCGGCGGCTGGCCCTTCGAGCCGCCCCTCGGCTGGCTGCGGACGTTCTCGCAGGCAGACTGGTTTGTGTGGACCCCGCTGATCCTGCTCGGGTGCGTGGCGGCGGCGGTCGTGCTGGCCCTGTCCGGGGCCTGGAAGGCCGCGCTGCCGGCCAGGAGGGTTGAGGTGAAACCGGCGTGACGTCGTTCGATATCGCCGCGGTGCGGGCCAGGTTCAGTTCGTTGCGCGGCGATTTTGTCTTCCTCGACGCGCCGGGCGGCACTCAGACGCCGGACGAGGTCGGCGAGGCCGTTGCCCGCATGTACCGGGAGGCCAGCGGGAACAGCGGGTTCCCTTACGCGACCAGCCGGCGCATCGACGCCACGATCGACGAAGCACGGGCGGCCACGGCGCGTTTCCTGGGCTGCGACGCGGATGAGGTCATGTTCGGCGGCAGCATGACCGCGCTCAACTTCACCCTGTCCCGTACGCTCGGCCGCACCCTGCAGGCGGGCGACGAGATCCTGGTCACCAGGCTGGACCACGATGCCAACGTGGCGCCGTGGCTGGAGCTGGCTCGCGACGCCGGGCTCGAGGTCCGCCTGGTCGACATCTTGCCCGATACCACGCTCGACCTGTCTGACCTGGAACGCCAGCTGGGCCCGCGCACCAAGGTCGTCGCCTTTCCCTGGGCGTCGAACGTGGTGGGCACCACGGTGGACGCCCGCGCGGTGTGCGACCTCGCCCACCAGGCGGGCGCGCTGGCCTGGATCGACGCGGTGCAGTACGCCCCGCACGAGCCGATGGACGTCCGGGCCGTGGACGCGGACGTGCTGCTGTGCTCGGCCTACAAGTTCTGCGGTCCGCACCTCGGGATCGCCTACGGGCGGCGTGAGCTGCTCGAGTCATGGCGCCCGTACAAGCCGCGGCCCGCGCCCATGCAGCCGGTGAGCCACCGGTTCGAGACCGGCACCATGCAGCACGAGCTGCTGGCCGGGCTGATCGCGGCGCTGGCTTACGCCGACAGCCTGGGGGGCGTGGCCGCGCTCGCCGGCTGGGAGCGTCGGCTCGGCGAGCGGCTCCTGGCCGGGCTGCCGGAGGGGGCGCAGCTCTACGGGCTGCCCGCCGCGTCGGGCCGGGTGCCGACGTTCCTGGTCAGCTTCCCGGGCGTGCCGTCGGCGGAACTGTCCGTCGCGCTGGCCGAGCGGGGCTTCGGCGTGTGGAGTGCCGACAACTACTACGCGCTCGGGTTGTACGAGCGAATCGCCTGGGGCGAGGCGCTGCGCATCGGCCTGGCCCATTACAACACCCTGGACGAGGTCGACCGCCTGAACGAAACGCTCGCCGAGCTGGTGGCCGAGCGTTCCGGCTCGGTGCCGCTCCACCCGGCCGGCCGGTAGCGATGGCACCGGCCGACGGGCGCACCGGCCTGGTCCGGCGGCTGGTCACCGTGGCCCCGGGATCGGCGGTCGAGGGCATCGCCGGATCCGGCGGCGAGCTGTGGTACGTGATCTGCGGCCGTGGCCGCCTGGACGCCGGCGACTACCGGGGAGTACCGGTGGGCGGGGAGAGCGGCGCCTGGATTCCGCCCGGGACCAGATTCCGGCTGCGGGCCGGCCCGGATGCGGAGATCAGGCTGGACGTGGTCGCGCTGCCCGCGAACGGACCCGGCGCGGCCGGGCCGGCGCACCTGGCCGAGCTGCGGGACTGCGAGGTGGAGCGGACCGGCGACCGCCGGTTCCGGGTCTTGCTCGGCCCGGGACGCGGGTGCGAGGCGGCGACGCAGTTCGTGGGCCAGATCCCGCCCGGACGGGCGCCCGAGCACAGCCACCCCTACGACGAACTCGTGCTCGTGCTCGAGGGCCAGGGCGTCGCTCACGTCGGCGGGGGCGACCGGCCGCTGGCGCCCGGGACCCAGATGCACCTGCCGCCGGGACTCCCGCACTGCCTGGAGAACACCGGCCCGGGCGAGCTCGTGGTCCTGGGCGTGTTCCACCCCGGCGGCAGCCCGGCCGCCAAGGAGGCACGGCGATGAGGGTCGTCGACCTGACCCAGCCCATGACGAACGGCATGCCGGTCATGGAGGGCATCACGCCGCCGCGGTTCCGCGATCTTGCCGAGGTGGCCACCGACGGCTACGCGATGTCCGAGTACGCGTTCGTCAATCACACCGGCACCCACGTCGACGCCCCGGCGCACCAGGTCGCAGGCGGGGCCACCCTTGACGACATCCCACTCGACCGCTTGGTCACCGAGGCATTCGCCATCGACCTGGGCGTTCATAATCCTGGTCCTATCGCCCTAGCCGAACTGGAACCCTTCCTCCCGCAGGTGCGACCGCGGGACATCGTGCTGTTTTGCTCGGGCAACGCGGCCAACTGGGGAACGGACGCGTACTGGCACGGCTGGTGCTACCCGGACGCCGAGGCGGCGGCCGCGCTGGTGCGGGCCGGGGTGTCGGGCGTCGGCTTCGACGGTCCGTCGGCCGACCCGGTCGACAGCACCGACTACGCGCTGCACCAGGTGTGGCTGTCGGCCGGCGCGATCATTCTCGAAAACCTCACGGGCCTGGACCAGCTCCCGGCCCGCTGCCGGATCGTCGTCGCGCCGCTCAAGGTGAGCGGGGCCAACGGCGGGCCGGCCCGGGTGTTCGCCTTGCTCGACGACTAGCCGGGAGACCGGGTGCGCACCTTCGGCCGCGCGTTCGAGACCACCGGCAGCCACGAGCCGCGGCCCCCGTAGACTGCGCACCGGTTAATCGTTCACATCGAGTCAGGGGGGACGCGCGTTGAGCGAGCAACTGAGTCCGGAGGACGGGGTGCGCGGGTTCTTCGACTGCTATACCAACGGCCGGCCGGAGGATTTCGACCGGTTCGTGGCGCCCGACTACATGGACTACGGCCACACGCCGCCGGGACGCGGGCCCGATGGGGCCCGCGACGACTACGAGAACGCGGTCAAGATGGTCGGCGGGGTGCCGGCCTACGTGATCGACGCGCTGGTCGTGGACGGCGACATGGTGGCGACCGTCTGGACCGGCACCGTGCCCAGCGGTGATGAGTTCAAGGGCCTGAGCCTGTACCGGACCTCGGGCGGCCTGCTCCGCTCGACCCGGCACGCTCTGATCGGCGGCCTGCCCGGATGACCCCCGGCTAGCCGGACGGGCAGCCCGCCGAGGGCGGGCAGCGCACGTAGGTGACGGTCATCGGGTTGTTCAGGGCCATGATGACGTGCTGTGCGATCGGCGGGCTCGGCGCGCTGTAATGCACCCCGGGCGCCGGGTTGTTCCCCGGGCCGCCCGGGTTGTACAGCGGCTGGTAGCGGCCGGTCGACGGGATCTCGACGGTGGTGATGCGCCGGGCCGCGGCCTCGCTGCCGTCCAGGACGATGTCGATGTAGTTGTTCCTGAGTTCGGTGTAGCAGGCGTCGTACCTGGCCTGCTTCACGCCAAGATCGGCGAGCCCGACGACGCGCAGCGGGTGCCCGTCGATGTCGTAGGTCTTCCCGGCCCTGGTGAGCGCGATCTTCCGGCCGGACCGGGTCACCGCGATGACCCGGAAGTACCGGTCGTACTCGGTGGGCAGCAGGGGCGTCACGCCGTTGGGCGTCATCCCGCCCGAGGTGTATACCCGCAGCCGGAACCTTGCCCGCTTGCCGTAGAGGCTGATCCCGTCGTTGGGCAGGTTCTGCGGGAAGATCTTCGGGGCGGTGTTGCCGACGGCCGACATCTTGCTGAGCTTCGCGGCCACCAGCGTCGGGCCGCCGCGGCCGGCCGGGGGCCCGCCCGGCTCGGTGTACGGCGAGCCCGGGGACGTGACCGACATCCCGACCGCGCTGACGATCCGGCGGCCAGGACCGACCAGTTCGAGCGTGGAGGAGCCGCGGACGACCTGCACGGACGTCGGGTAGATGGCGCCGGGCTGGTCGGGCGGGATGCGGTTGCCGAAGTGCCCGAAGAGGACGGCCACCGAGCGCTCGTTGTAGAGGTAGTTCGGCCAGATCGAGGTGACCTGGGGCGTGACCGACGTCCCGTTGTTGAGGTTGACCCGGAAATCGTCGGCGTCCAGCGTGCTGGGCAGGATCGGCCAGCTGAACTCGACCGGCAGGCCGTCGGAGTAGTACGCGGCCTCGCCGTAGAGGGCGCGCACCCCCTGCGGCGTTGACGCCGAGGTGAAGCTGGACAGCGGGGGCGTCTGGCCGTTGCTGCAGCGGACGTTGTTCCAGGTGCCGCCGGCCAGCACGGCGAGCGTCTTGCTCAGCGTGACGTCGCTGGTGCTGAGGTTCGGCACCCCGACGATGTTCGTGAATCCCAGGCCGGCCGCCATCATCTCCGGCTTCCTGGCCCAGATGTCGGCGTTGATGATGACGTCCTGCCGGAGGACCTGGTAGGTCGGCGGCGTCGGGCCGGCGCTCGGGTCGCTCTGGTCGCTCTTGTCGGCCATGGCCAGTCCGGTGTTCGCTGACCCGGCGAAGAGGGCGACGGCGGCCAGCACGGCGGCCGCGCGGACCGGAATGGAGGTCATCATGTGAGCGAGATCTACCAGAAAGGCGTCATCGGGACGCGGCGACATGCCGACACTAGGTGAAACGATGACTACTAAAAGTAATCAGCGTTGGCCGGGTCGCGTCCGGCCGTTTATCGGGTGGCTGCCGGCCGGGCCGGTCGATACGCTCGGGACGTGCTTCCGACCGGACATCTGCTCGCATTCGCTCTGCTGTCCTTCGCCCTGATCGTGGTGCCGGGCCCGAACGTGCTGTTCGTCGTCAGCCGTTCGCTGCAGCTCGGCCGGACCGCCGGGGTCTGCACCGCGCTGGGCGGCCAGGCCGGCCTGTACCTGCAGGTCGCCGCCGTCGCGTTCGGCGTCGGGGCGCTGGTGGAGCGGTCCGTGGCCGTCTTCACCGTGATCAAGCTGGCGGGTGCCGCCTACCTGGTCTACCTGGGCGTTCAGGCGGTGCGGCACCGCCGGTCGCTCACCGAGGCGCTCGGTGCCACGGTGGTCAGGAAGACGCCGCTGCGGATTCTGCGAGACGGCTTCCTGGTCGGCATGACCAATCCCAAGACGATCGTGTTCTTCGTCGCGGTGCTGCCGCAGTTCGTCGACCGCTCCGCCGGTCACGTGCCGCTGCAGATGCTGCTGCTCGGCGCGGTGTCCGTTGCGATCGCCGTGGTATCGGACGGCGCCTGGGCCATGGTCGCCGGCACGGCCCGCGCCTGGCTCGGCCGCTCCCCCCGCCGGCTCGAGCTCATCGGCGGCGTGGGCGGGATCGCCATGATCGGCATCGGCGTGAGCCTGGCCGTGACCGGCCGCAAGGACTGACGGGCTCGGTCAGGTCTGCAGCGGCACCATCTCGTCTACGAACTCCTCCAGGAACCGCCCGAACGACGAGACCGGCCCGGCCGGCCTGATGACGAACTTGGACAGGCCGACGGCCACGTACTCCTCGACGAGCCGCCGCGCGTCCGCCCAGTTCGCCGCGACCAGCGTGGCCGGGTCCGCGTCCGGCCGCCGTTTCCGCACCGAGGCGATGAGGTCGGCCGGGATGCCGTCGGTGGCGACCGGCAGGCTGAGCCCGTAGTGATCGTCCTCCACCTCGCGGCCGGCCTGCGCCGCGGCTTCCTCGATGGCCGCCCGCCCGGCACCGGCCTCGGCCGGCGTGACCAGGCTGCCCAGCCAGCCGTCGCCCAGCCGCCCGATCCGGCGCAGCGCCCCGGGCGCCGTGCCGCCCAGCCAGATGTCCAGCGGCTTGGCCGGCCGCGGCCCGACGCTGGCGCCCTCGACCGTGAAGAACTTCCCCGCGAACGACACGACCTCCTGCCGGAGCATCAGCCGCAGCAGCTGCAGTGACTCGTCGAACACCTCGTCGCGGCGTCCGGCCACCGGGAACAGCTGCCGCTCGCCGCTCCGGGCCGGACGCAGGCCGAAGACCGGCAGCACCCGGGCCGGCGCGAGCCCGGCCAGCGAGGCGAGCTGCTTGGCCACCAGCACCGGGTGACGTCCCGGGAGCACTGAAATCCCGGTGCCGACCTTGAGCCTGGTCGTGCGGGACAGCGCGTAGGCCATCCCGACCGTGGGCTCGACCAGCGGGCCGTAGACCATCTCCGGCAGCCACAGCGAGTCAACACCGGACCGCTCGAGCGCGTCGACCGCGTCGCCGAACCCGGCGGGGACGCCCTCGGGCCCCAGCGATATGCCGATCCGAACCTTCACAAGCTCATCACATCACGACGCCCGCCCCGCGATCAGCGGCCCCGGCCACCTCCCGAACCGGCCAGCGCGAACGCGAACAGCGAGGCCGCGGTGTAGTCGTCGGCCGGCTCGACCGATGGCCAGCTCACCACGTTGTCCTCGTAGCCGGCGTCGGCGTTGTTGAACGGCTTGTAATGGCCCGCGCCGCAGGCCTTCATCCCGGTGACCGTGCCGAGGCCGACGAAGTTGTCCGGGCTGCTCGGCCCGTCAACCGTGGCGCCCAGCTGGATGTTGCCCTGGCCGTTCAGCGCGCCCGCGAGGTTCGCGATCTCGCTCTGCATGCAGTGCGGGAACGTGCTGCCGGCCCCGACCACGAACGAGCTGCCCCAGGCGTTGCCGCCCAGCGCGAAGTCCAGCTGCTGCTGGGCGAACGACTGATACGCCGACGAGCCGCCGTAGCGCTGGTACAGCGCGTCGGTGATGTACAGGCCGAACGCGTGCGGCGTGGCGTCGCTGTCACCCAGCGCGCTGCCGAGCCCGAACGGCTCCGTCTTGGCCCAGCTCTCGCCGACCCGCAGCTGCGCCGCGAGGTCGTTCAGCAACGCGCTGGGCGCGATGACCGGCGCGAACCGTGCCTCCCGCATGGCCTGGAGCAGGTCGGCCTCGGCCACCGCGCCGTTGTCGTACAGGTTGAACGTGTCCCCGTCCGTCGGGTGGCCCTGCGCGATGTACGCGTTGGCCCAGTCGGCGGCGACCTGCAGGTCGCCGTGCACCTGCCAGGCCGGAGCCCGGAGCGCCTCGTCGGCCAGCGCGATCTCGGTCGCGCCCCAGAGCATGTCGCTCTTCCACTCGGTGCCCGGGTAGTAGTCGTTGGGGAACGTGGTGACGAGCTTGCCGACGTTGGTGGTCTTCGCCATCGCGTATACGCTGCGGGCGAGCGACAGCAGGTGCTCCGCGCTCCCCCGGTTCGTCCTGGCGTCGAGTTGGGCGCCGAGCGCGAAGTCGGCGGCGAACCGGCCGGCCAGGTCCGGGCTGATCGGCTGGCCCGGTGGCGCCGCCTCGAAAACCGGCCGGTACTTGACGAAGTACGCCGTCGGGCCCGGGTTGCCGCCGGGCTTGACGTTCATGCGATCTTCCTGCTGCGGCAGGAACCAGAAGTTGTAGTCACCCTGAATGGTGTTGCTGGCGTTGCCGTTGCCGATGCCGACCTGGATGTACAGCACCTTCTTGGCCGGGTTCCAGAGCTTCTGCAGCCAGTTCAGGCCGAAGTCGGCCTCGGGCGCGAGCGTGCGGTACTGGCCGGGGAAGTCGCGCGCCGCGGTCAGCAGGACCGCGTCGGTGTAGCTGGCCGTATAGCCGAACTTCTCGTAGCCGCCGCCCGCGTCGAACCAGCCGCCGCTCACGTTGACCGGACCGCCGATCTTGGTCAGCTTGCCGAGCAGGTTGTCGTCGCTGTCGTAACGGGGGTCGGCGTACACGTACGCCTTGCGGTCGGTGAGGTTGGCCGGCTTGCGGTCGAGGACCGAGGAAACAACGTTGCCGCCGTCGCGCTCCGAGGTGTAGTACCGCACCGCGTTCAGCACGAGGCCGTGATACAGCGCGCTGCCCGAGGCGATCCGGAACGCCGGGGACTCGGCTCCGGGGGATCCGAGCAGCTCGATCCGGTAACTCCCCTGGCGCGACAGCCTCGAGAAGTTGAGGCGATAGACGGCCCGGTAGTTGACGTTCCACCGTCCCGTGTCGTCGCTGGACCAGCCCCGGAACACGACGCCGCGGCTGCCGATCACGACGAACCTGACGCCGCCCACCGGCCTGGCCAGCATGGCGAAGGCCACCTTCGAGCTTCGCGGCGTGTACCCGACCTGATTGACCCGCACGACCGGTGCGGCGAGCTTGGCCGACGATGCGGCCGCGCTGGCCGCCGGTGCCGCCACCGCCAGCCCGGCTGTCGTCGCCAGGGCCGCTCCCAGGGCCAGCCATCTTGGTGCCAGATGCCTCATGCCAACCTCCGATGACGCCGACAAGCTCACCGGAGACGCCGCGGGCTACCACGCCGACCCGAGCGCGAGCCGCACGCGAACCGCACGCGAACCGCACGCGAGCTACACGCGAACCGCATGCGAGCCGCACGCGAGCCGCACGCGAGCCGCAACCCGGGCGCTTCCAAGTTAATTAGGAAAGTTACCAAACAATCTCTCAATCCGCACCCACCAATTTCGCCGTTGCGGGTCGGCTTGCCGGGCGCGGCCGGAGCTCAGCACGGAGCACCTCGACCAGATCCGTGACACGCTCACGGCCAACGATCTACGTCCCAGCCGCTATGTCCTGCCGCAGATGAGTCCGGCGGCAGACGATCATCACACCGGCCGGCTAGCCACCGCCCGGTCGCAACGGCGGGCCCGCCGGGTCCCCCGACACGGGCCCGGCCGATTTCGGCGCGACCATAAATCGGCGGTTGGCGGTCCGAAGCTCGGCACCGCCCGACGAGCCGGCCGGGGCGGAGCCGGTTGGATCACCCCCCGGAACCCGGGCGGCCGAAAGGCGGTCAGGTCCCGGCGGCGGGCTTCTCGTCGTGGCCGCCGAACTGCTTGCGCATGGCGGACAGGGCCTTGTCGGCGAACAGGTCGAGCTGGCGCGACGAGAACCGCGAGTACAGCGCGTTGGTCAGCACCGGAGTAGGAACGCCCTCCTCGATGGCCGCGATCGACGTCCAGCGCCCCTCGCCGGAGTCCGACACCCGCCCGGAGAAGTTCGACAGGTCCGGCGATTCGTACAGCGAGATCGCGAGCAGGTCGAGCAGCCAGGAGCCGATCACGCTCCCCCGGCGCCACACCTCGGCCACGTCGCTGGTGTTGATGTCGAACTGGTAGAACTCCGGGTGCTCGAGCGGGGCGGTCTCCGCGTCGTCGGTCTGCTTGCGGGTGCCGATGTCGGCGTTGTGCAGCACGTTCAGCCCCTCGGCCAGGGCGGCCATCATGCCGTACTCGATCCCGTTGTGGACCATCTTGACGAAGTGGCCGGCCCCGTTCGGGCCGCAGTGCAGCCAGCCCTGCTCGGCCGGGCTGGGCGTGCCGGTCCGGCCCGGCGTACGCTCCGCGGTGGCCACGCCCGGGGCGAGCGTGGCGAAGATCGAAGACAGGTTGTTCACCGCGTCGTCGTCGCCGCCGATCATCAGGCAATAGCCGCGGTCCAGCCCCCAGACCCCGCCGCTGGTGCCGCAGTCGATCAGCCGGATCCCGCGATCGGCCAGCTTGGCCGCTCGCGCGATGTCGTCCCGGTAGTAGGAGTTGCCGCCATCGATGATCATGTCGCCCGGCTCCATGCGCTTGGCGAGCTCGTCGATGGTGTTCCCGGTGATTTCGCCCGCGGGCACCATCACCCAGGCCGCCCGCGGCTTGTCCAGTGCGGCGATGAAGTCGTCCAGGGTCGACGCTCCGGTCGCGCCCTCGCCCGACAGCTGCTTGATCGGCCCCGGGCTCCGGTCGTATACCACGCACGGATGGCCGCTGCGCATGAGCCGGCGCACGATGTTCGCGCCCATGCGGCCCAGGCCGACCATGCCGAGCTGCCTCGGCTCAGAAGCTGCCATGGGATCCTCCCTTGTCGTTTGAGGCGTTGTCGGTGGCGGGCATCCACGGCTCGTGCCAGTCGCCGTGCCCGCGGAGCAGTTCGGACGCCTGCTTCGGTCCCCACGATCCCTGCTCGTAGTGGTGCACCGGCGGCGCGTGGTCCATCAGCGGCTGCACGATGCGCCAGGTCTCCTCGATGGCGTCCTCGCGGGTGAACAGGTGGTCGTCTCCGTTCATGGCGTCGCGCAGCAGCCGCTCGTACGGCTCGAGCCCCGGACCCAGCTCGGTGTCGAACGACATGTCCAGGTGCACCTGCTTGAAGTGCTGCTGCGCGCCGCTCGACCCGTTCGCCAGCGAGAGGATCTCGAACCGCAGCCCCGGGCTGGGATCGATGCGCAGCACGACCTGGTTCGGATCGCCGCGTCGCTCGGACCCGAGGAACCGGAGCTTGGGCGGCCGGCGGAACAGCATCCGCACCTCGGTCGCCCGGACGGCCATGGCCTTGCCCGCGCGGATGTAGAACGGCACCCCGGCCCAGCGCCAGTTGTCCACCTCCAGCCGCAGCGCGGCGAAGGTCTCGGTGCTCGAGTTCGACGCGACCCCGGGAACCTCCAGGTAGCCCTGGTACTGGCCGCGCACGTACTGCGACGGGTCGCCGTCCGGCATGGCCTTGAAGATCTCGACCTTCTTATCCCGCAGGTCGTTGGCGCTCGTGCCGACCGGCGGCTCCATGGCGACCAGCGACAGCACCTGCAGCAGGTGGTTCTGCACGACGTCGCGCAGGGCTCCGACCGGGTCGTAGAAGTTGCCCCGGTCCTCGACCCCGAAGTTCTCGGCCATCGTGATCTCCACGCAGGAGACGTGCTGCCGGTTCCAGATCGGCTCGACGGTCTCGTTGGCGAACCGGAGGTACTGCAGGTCCAGCACCGGCTCCTTGCCGAGGAAGTGGTCGACCCGCAGGATCTGGTCCTCGGCCAGGTACTTGTGCAGGTCGGCATTGAGCTGGCGGGCCGAGGCCAGGTCGTGGCCGAACGGCTTCTCCACCGCCACCTTGGCCCCCTGGGTCAGCCCGGCGCCCGCCAGAAGCTCGACCACCTTGGCGAACAGGCTGGGCGGGATCTCCAGGTAGAACAGCGGGTTCTTGACGCCTTCGAGGGCCTGGCCCAGTCGCTGGTAGGTGTCCGTGCTGTCGAAGTCACCGGCCAGGTAGGACAGCCGCCCGGCAAACCGGTCGAACACCGTCTTGTCGATCGGCTCGCCCGACGCCGCGATCGAATCCCTGGCGTGCTGGACCAGATCATCCTTGGACCAGTTCTGCCGGGCCACGGTGATCACCTTGCAGGACAGCCAGTGATGGCGTTCCAGCCGGTACAGGGCCCGGAAGGTCTGCTTCTTGGCCAGGTCGCCGGTGATGCCGAACACCACCAGCGCGCCCGCCTGCGGCCCTTTGGTTTGCGCGTCCACGGTGCCCTCCTACCCCGATCATGGTGAGGTCAGCCCAACCCGCGCCACGACCGTACACCGGCAGGCCGGCGAACCCGTGAACCAGGGCCGAACCACTGACTAGTGCAATTGGGCGTTCAGCTCGCCCCAGGCCCGGTCCCGCACCCGGGCCTCGACCGTGCCGGTCACGCTGTTGCGCAGGAACAGCAGACCAGACCGCCCGCTGAGCTCCCGTGCCTTCAACCGCTGCCCGTCCTGCGTCGTCACAACCGTCCCCGCGGTCAGGTACAGCCCGGCCTCGATCACGCAGTCGTCGCCCAGCGAGATGCCGAGCCCGGAGTTCGCCCCGAGCAGGCACCGCTCGCCGATCACGATCCGGTCCTTGCCCCCGCCGGACAGCGTGCCCATGATCGAGGCACCGCCGCCGACGTCGGTGCCCGCGCCGACCACCACGCCCTGGCTGATCCGGCCCTCGACCATGCAGGCCCCGAGCGTGCCCGCGTTGTAGTTGACGAACCCCTCGTGCATGACCGTGGTGCCCTCGGCCAGATGGGCGCCGAGCCGGACCCGGCTGGCGTCGGCCACCCGGACCCCGGACGGAGCCACGTAGTCCAGCATCCGCGGGAACTTGTCCACCGACTGCACCTCGAGCGGCCGGCCGGCGGCCCGGGCCCGCAGCTGCGCGGCGACCGCGTCGGAGGCGGCCACCGGTCCCGCCGTCGTCCAGCAGACCGTGGGCAGCGCACCGAAGATGCCGTCGAAGTTGATGCTGTTCGGCGGGACCAGCCGGTGCGACACCAGATGCAGCCGCAGGTAGGCATCGCCCACGTCACCAGGCGGCGCGTCGAGATCGGCGATCTCCACCCGACGGTGCGTAATTCTGACTCCCCGGATCGAGTCGGTCCGGTCCGGGCCCACGCTGTACTGGTGCGGGCCACCGGGCGGGCCGAGCTTCGGGTCCGGGAAGAAGAAGTCGAGCGGCGCCCCGTCGGGCTCGGTCACCGTGACGACCGCGTCGCCCCATGCCTGTCTGGTCACGCGACGAACCTACCGGGTCACCACGTTGACGATGCGGCCAGGCACGATCACGAGGCGGTCGACCGTCGCGTCGCCGACGTAGCCGGCCAGCTCCGGATGCCCGGTCAGCAGCCGGGCGATCTGCTCCTCGCCGGCGTCGGCGGGCACCTCGATCCGCAGCCGGGTCCGGCCGTTGACCTGGACCGGGATCACGACCGTCGGCTCGGCGGCCAGCTCCAGGTCGGCCTGCGGGAACGACGCGTAGGCCAGCGACTCTCGGTGACCGAGCCGGGCCCACAGCTCCTCGGCGATGTGCGGGGCGAGCGGCGCGACCATCAGCACCAGCGGCTCGGCGATCTCCCGCGGCAGCGCGCCCCGCGCCGAAGCGGCCCGCGCCACGTGGCTGACCAGCTCCTGCAGCCGGGCGATCGCGATGTTGAACCGCAGCCCGGCGTAGTGCCCGCCGACCGCCTCAATCGTCCGGTGCAGCAGCCGCCGGAGATCCTCGTCCGGCGCGGCGTCGTCCACCAGCAGATCGCCGCTGCGCTCGTCGACCATGCTGCGCCACAGCCGCTGCAGGAACCGGTGCACGCCCGCGATGTCATCGGTCTGCCACGGCCGGTCCGCGCCGAGCGGGCCGGTCGCCATCTCGTACAGCCGCAGCGTGTCCGCGCCGTACTCGGCGAACATCTCGTCCGGGGTCACGCTGTTTTTCAGGCTCTTGCCCATCTTGCCGAGCCGGCGGGTCACCGGCTCGCCGAGGTAGGTGTACGAACCGTTGTCCCGGACCACCTCGTCGGCCGGGACGTACATCCCGCGCGCGTCGGTGAACGCGTCCGCGGTGATGTAGCCCTGGTTGACCAGCCGCCGGAACGGCTCCCTGGTCGAGACGTGACCGAGGTCGAACAGGATCTTCTGCCAGAACCGCGCGTACAGCAGGTGCAGCACGGCGTGCTCCACGCCGCCGACGTACAGGTCGACGCCGCCCTCCCCCGGAGCGGCGCCGCCGGGCACCATCCAGTACCGCTCGTTGCGCGGGTCGACGAACACCGCGTCGTTGTCCGGGTCGAGGTAGCGCAGGTAGTACCAGCACGACCCGGCCCACTGCGGCATGGTGTTCAGCTCGCGCCGGTAGCGCCGCGGGCCATCGCCCAGATCCAGCTCGACGTCGGCCCAGCCCGGGGCGCGGGCCAGCGGCGGCACCGGATCCGCGTTCTCGTCGGCCGGGCCGGCCGCCGCGAAGTCGGTCATCTCCGGCAGCGTGACCGGCAGCAGGTCCTCCGGCAGCGCGACCGGCAGCCCGTCGGCGTCGTACACGATCGGGAACGGCTCGCCCCAGTACCGCTGCCGGGAAAACAGCCAGTCCCGCAGCCGGTAGGTCCGCTGGCCCCGCCCGTGGCCGGTGCGTTCCAGCCAGCCGACCGGGTCTTGCAGGGGCTCGTAGGCGATCACCGGCAGGCCCAGGGCCTCGGCGAACTCCCGGTCGCGCTCGTCGTCGGCGGGCACCGCCATGATCGCCCCGGTCCCGTACCCCATCAGCACGTAGTCGGCCAGGAAGACCGGGATCGGCTCGCCGGTGGCCGGGTTGACCGCGTAGCTGCCGGTGAAGACCCCGGTCTTGTCCCGGGCCGCGGTCCGCTGCCGGTCGCCCATCCGCGCGGCGCGATCCTGGTAGGCGGCCACCGCCTCGGCCGGTACGGGCGCATCGCCGAACCGCCACGCGTCCGGGGTGCCGCCCGGCCAGGCGCCGGCGGCCAGCGCGAGCGTCTCGGCCAGCGGGTGCTCGGGCGCCAGCACCAGGTAGGTGGCTCCGGGCAGGGTGTCCGGCCGGGTGGAGAACGCCTCGACGCGCACGCCGTCCTGCCCGGCCACCGGGAATTCGATGACCGCGCCGTCGCTGGGCCCGATCCAGTTCCGCTGCAGCTGCTTGATCGGCTCGGGCCAGTCCAGGTCGTCCAGGTCGTCCAGCAGCCGCTCGGCGTAGGCGGTGATCCGCAGCAGCCACTGCCGCAGCGGCCGCCGGTACACCGGGTAATTGCCGACGTCGCTGCGCCCCTCGGCGGTGACCTCCTCGTTGGCCAGCACCGTGCCCAGGCCCGGCGCCCAGTTGACCAGCTCCTCGGCCACGTAGGCCAGCCGCCAGCCGTCCACCACCCGCCGCCGGGTCAGCTCGTCCAGCTCGGCCCAGGGCCGGCCGTCCGGGTTGGCCTCGCCGGCGGGCATCCGCGTTCCGGCCTCGAACTCGGCGATCAGCTCTCCGACCGGCCGGGCCCGCTGCTGTTCCTCGTCGAACCAGGCGCCGAAGATCTGCAGGAAGATCCACTGGGTCCAGCGGTAGAACTCCGGGTCGCTGGTCGCGAACTCCCGCCGGGTGTCGTAGCCCAGCCCCAGCCGCAGCAGCTGGCCGCGGATGTTCTCGATGTTGGCCGCGGTGGTGATCGCCGGGTGCTGCCCGGTGCTGATCGCGTACTGCTCGGCGGGCAGCCCGAACGCGTCGTAGCCGAACGCGTGCAGCACCGTGTGCCCGGTCATCCGCAGGTAGCGGCAGAGCACGTCGGTGCCGATGTACCCCAGCGGGTGCCCGACGTGCAGGCCGACGCCGCTCGGGTGCGGGAAAAAGTCAAGGACATATTCCTTGGGCTTCCCCTCCGTTTGCTCGAAGCCGTCCGCGAGCGACCCCACCGGATTCGGAGTATTGAACGTGCCGTCTCTCCCCCATCTGGCCTGCCAGGCGAGCTCGATCTCGTTGGCCAGCTTCGCGTCGTAGCGCAGCGGCCTCGGGTCGTCTGGCTCGTGGGTAGTCATCTGGTCCTTCCAATGAAAAAGCCCCTCAAACCATGAGGGGCTGCCGCGCGGACCGGAACCGGTCAGCGCGGCACGAGGAGAAGCAGGCCCGGGAACGCCATGCCCATAAGCTACCGCTGACGGGCCGGTCTTGGACAGCGGGACGGGCCGGGCGCGATCGATGAGGGGTCATGAACGAGCTCACCTTTCCGCCCGGCCTGCTGGCCCGGCTGCCGACGCCATGCCTGCTGGTCGACCTGGCCGCGGCCGACCGCAACATCGCGGCCGCGTCCCGGCTGCTGCACGGCACCGGGGTCCGGCTCCGGCCGCACTTCAAGGCGCACAAGTGCACCGAGCTGATGCGGCGCCAGCTGCGGGCGGAATCGTCTCGCGGGGTCACCTGCCAGACCGCCGGGGAGGCGGTGGCCCTGACCGCGGCCGGGTTCACCGACATCCTGGTCGCCAACCAGGTGGCGGACGCCGCCGCGCTGGACGAGCTCGGACGGGCCGCGCAGGCGGCCCGGATCGCCGTGGCCGCGGACTGCCTGGAGCACGTGCGGCTGCTGGACGCCGCGGCGGCCCGCGCCGGGGTCACGTTCGACGTGCTCGTGGAGCTCGACGTGGGCGCGGGGCGGTGCGGGCTGCCGGCCCGCAGCCCCGACCTGGTGCCGCTGGCCGCCGCGATCGACCGCGCGCAGCGGCTGCGCCTGGCCGGCCTGCAGGCCTACGCGGGCCAGGTGGTGCACGGCGAGGGGCCGGCGCTGCGCCAGACGCTCTGCTATCAGGTGGAGCTCCAGGTCGCGGCCGAGCTGGATCGCCTCAGGTCGGCTGGTCTGGGGTGCCTGGTGGTCTCCGGCGTCGGCACCGGCACCCTGGAGTGCCTGGCCCCGGGCACGGTCTTCACCGAGGCCCAGGCCGGCTCGTACGTGCTCATGGACGAGGGCTACGGGCGGCTCGGGCTGGGGTTCGAGCAGGCGCTGTACTGCGTGGCGACCGTAATCAGCCGGACCGAGCCGGCCCGGGCCGTGCTGGATGCCGGGCTGAAGGCGCTGGCCGTCGACGACGGCCCGCCGGTTCCGGTCGCGCCCGGCCTGCGCGTGGTGCGGCTGTCCGACGAGCACACCCGGCTCGCCGTCGCGCCCGGCGTCCGCCTGGAGGTCGGGGACAAGGTCCTGCTCGTCCCGTCGCACGTCGACCCGACCGTGAACCTGCACGACGCGCTGTTTGTTTACCACCCCGACGGCGAGGGACCACAGCGATGGCCGGTTGACGGACGCCGGGTCTCCACCGCGCTGCCCCGAACGGAGGAACCATGATCGCCAGGATCTGGACCGGCGCCACCCGCGACGAGGACGCCGACGCCTACGAGGAGTACATGCGCGAGACGGCGGTGCCCGGCTACACCGGCGTGCCCGGCCACCGCACGCTGCTGATGCTGCGGCGGCCCCGCGGCGACGGCACCACCGAGTTCACGATGGTCACCTGCTGGGACGACATGGAGAGCATCAAGGCATTCGCGGGCCCAGATCCGGAGCGAGCGGTGTTCTACCCGCGCGACGAGCAGTTCCTGGTGGAGCGGGACCTCACCGTGCGGCACTACGACGTCTACGGCAGCACCGGCCTGGCCGGCTGAACGCAGCGGCCTGGATGAATGCGGATCTGGTGTTGTCAGGTGTGCACCAGATTCACCTTCATGCGCGCGCGGCCCGGGCTGAGCGGGCCGCCGGAACCGCGATGAGCATCAGCAGCCCGGTCAGCGCGAAGCCGACCGGGTACCCGGTCACGCCCGCGAACAGCCCGAACGCGATCGGGCCGGCGCCGTATCCCGCGTCGTAGGCCAGGCTCCAGATCGCGCTGGCCGTCCCGGCGGCCGACAGCGGGCCGCGCTCGATCAGCAGCACGAACGTTGAGTTCTGCAGGAAGCCAAAGCCGGCGCCGAACAGGCACATGCCCGCGATCACCGCCGCCGGGGAGCTGAGCCAGATCATCGCCGTCATGCCGGCGGCCGCGACCACCAGCCCCGGGATCAGCAGCCGCGGGTGACCATGCCGGTCGCCGAACCATCCGGCCCACCACTGGCCCGCGGTGGCGGTCAGCGCCTGCGCCAGCAGGGCGACGGCCGCCACGTTACGGGAGACCCCGGCGGCCAGCGGCAGAAACGAGACCACGATGCCCGCCGCGACCGTGCTCGCCGCGAAGATCAGCGCCAGCCGCCGCCGACCCGCGTCACGAAGGCCGGCCAGCAGGCCAGGCGCCTGCTCGCCGGGTGACGCGGCATCCGGGCCCGTCCCGGCATCGCGGCGGCCGTCCCGGCCCGGCAGCCAAGCCGCGGCGGCCACCGGCGCCAGGGCCGCCACGGCGGCCAGCGTCACCACCAGCGGATAGCCGCCGTGCCCGGCGATCCAGACTCCGGCCGGCAGCGCCACCACCCCGGGCACGGTGTCTGCCACACCGAACAGGCCCACCCCCTCGCCGCGCCGGTCCGCCGGGACCAGAACCGCCGTCAGCGCCCCGAGCACGACCGTGCCCAGCCCGAACCCGAACCCGCGGACCACGCTCGCCGCGATCAGGACGCCGTAGCCGACGTGCCCGAGCAGCAACAGCGACGGGACGCCGAGCATGACCGCGCCCGTGGCGAGCGCGATCCGCGGTCCGCACCGGCGCATCAGCGCCGGCGATGCCAGTTCCGCCACCACGGTCCCGGCCAGCAGCGCGCCGGTGACCAGCCCCGCGCCGGCGGTCCCCGCACCGGCCGAGCTCGCGTACATCGGCGTGACCGACACCAGCAGGTAGAAGCTGGAGAGCATGCCCAAGGTCGACGCGAAGACGAGGATCACCGGGCGGCTGATCAGACGGCTGCGCTGACTCGCATCGCTCTGGGCCGGGCCGGGACACTGAGGCGTGGTCGTGCTCATAGCCGCGACGGTAGGAGCGAATTGGATCGCTGCTAAGGTCCAATTTGATGGCGGTACAGTGGTCCGGTTTGGGCGGCCGCCCGCCCTCAGATCACCTTGCCCGGGTTGAGCAGGCCGGCCGGGTCCAGCGCGGCCTTGATCGCGCGGTGCACGGCCATCGACTCCTCGCCGAGTTCCTCGGCCAGCCAGCGCCGCTTGATCACGCCGACGCCATGCTCCCCGGTCAGCGTGCCGCCGAGCTCGAGCGCGGCCCGGAACACCTCGTCCGCGGCGGCCCACACGTTGTCCGGCACCCCGGCCCTGGCCTGCTCGCGGTCGAACACGAACACCGGGTGCAGGTTGCCGTCCCCGGCGTGGGCCACGGTGGCGATCAGCACGTCGTGCCGGGCCGCGGCCCGCTCGATGCGCTCAACCATGTCCGCCAGCTTCGAGCGCGGCACGCACACGTCCTCGACCAGCAGGGCCCCGAGCCGCTCGGTGGCCGCGTGCGCCATGCGGCGGATGTCGAGGAGCTGCTGCGACTCGGTGTCGTTGCCCGACACGTCGGCCAGCAGCGCGCCCTGCTCCAGGCACGCCGCCCGCATGATCTCCACCCGGCTCTCGGCGTCGTCGCTGTCGGTCTGGGCGATGAGCAGGGCCTTGACCTGATCGCCGAACCCCAGGTGCTTCCAGTCGTCGATCGCGCGCAACGTGACCTCGTCGAGCAGTTCGAGCAGGCTGGGCCGCAGCCGGGCCGCCACGATGTCGGTCACCGCCCGGGCCGCCGCGGCGAAGCTGGGGAAGCTCGCGGCCAGGGTGGCCGGCGGCTGCGCGGGCCGGGGCCGCAGCCGCAGCGTGGCGGATGTGATCACCCCGAGGGTGCCCTCGGAGCCGACGAACAGGCTGGTCAGGTCGTAACCGGCGACGCCCTTGATGGTCCGCCGCCCGGTGCGCAGGATCCGGCCGTCGGCCAGCACCACCTCGACCCCGAGCACGGCGTCCCGGGTGACCCCGTATTTCACGCAGCGCAGGCCGCCCGCGTTGGTGGCCAGGTTCCCGCCGATGGTGGAGATCTCGTAGCTGGACGGGTCGGGCGGGTACATCAGCCCGTGCGCCGCGGCGGCCCGGTCCAGGTCGGCGTTCAGCACGCCGGCCTCGGCCACGGCCAGCTCGTTGGCCGGGTCGATCTCGACGATCGTGGTCATCCGGGCCAGCGAGATGATCACGCAGCCGTCGGTCGCGGCCGCGCCGCCGGCCAGCCCGGTCCCGCCGCCGCGCGGCACGACCGGGACGCCGTGCCGGCTGGCCCAGCGCATGGCCGCGGCCACCTCGTCCGCCGTGCGCGCCGACACCACCGCCCGGGCCCGCCCGGGCGGCACCACCGCGGCGGCCTCGTCCCTGCTGTAGGCGTCGATGATGTCCGGATCGGTGATCACCCGGCCGTCGGGCAGCGCCGCGGTCAGCTCGTCAAGGTCATCGGCCACGTTGCCACCCTAGCCAGCAGGGCTTCCGTGCGATCATCGAGACCCGACCGGACTCCACGTCCCGGCCGCGTAACCCGCGGCCGGTTCGGCTTCGGCGGTGGCAAGGCTCGCGACGGTGCGTAAAAGACAGTTGATCTTTATCGGCGCGGCGTGACCGGGCGCACGGTGCTCGGCGCGCCGGGCGGGCCGCCGGCCGCGGATCGGTAGGCCGGCACGCCCACGCAGGTGAACAGCAGCGCGTCGAGCGGCTCGCCCAGCAGGTCCGGCACCTCGCTGTCGATGAAGGTCATCCCGGACGCGCTGGCGCCGAGCGCGTACGCGGCCAGGTGCATCCGGCCTTCGGCCAGGCCGGCGGCGAGCTGCGCCTCGCGGTACTGCCGGTCGTCCAGCCCGCCGATGTCGGCGGCGGCGATGGTGACGAACGCGGCGTCCCGCGCGAGTGCCTGGCGCAGGCACACCCGGTGCAGCTCGTCGCGCAGCGCGCCGGGGCGCACGGGAACCCGCAGGTCGGGCCAGCGGTAGACCCCGGCGGCCAGGCCCTCGACGTCGTGCACGACGACCCAGTGGGGCACGCGGACACCGCGGAGCGCGACGCTCATGCCGGTGCGCAAGACCTCCTGCGGGAGGCCGCGGGTATCGTCCATGCGGCGCTGCGACCCGCGCGCCGCCACGACGGCTTCCACCGTCGCCGCGGCGGGAACGAAAGCGTCCGCGGGGGCGCCCCGGTCCCATGGCGCGCCGAGATCACCGCCGTCCCCGGCCCGCTGCGCGGCCGTGACGAGCGGAAACTCGAGGGGGGCCGCGTCGACCGGCCCGGTGGCGGCCGGGCCGCCCGGGTCGAGCGCGGGCGCGCCCTCGCCGAGGCCCACCACCGCCACCGGCAGCTCGTGAACCCGGTCCGCTCCGGTCAGCTCGGCCACCGCCGCGTCGGGAAACCGGATGTACAGCGCGGCCGGCAGGCCGGCCGAATCGGCCAGCGCCAGCATCTGGGCCAGCATGGTGCCGGCGTCCCAGTACACGTGCCGCCATCCGCGTTCCCGGTACCGCCATCCGGTCCGCCACGGCACGCCGGTGACGACCACCGTCGGCGCGCCGCCGCGCGGCGCCGGCCCGATCCGCACCAGCGCGTGCTCCAGCGGGTCGTACCAGTGCACGCCCGGCGGCAGCGGCCCGCCCTCGGGCACGGCGACGTACAGCTCAAGCGGAAACCGGCCGCCGGCCGACCCGGCGGCGCGGAACGGGTGGATCCCGTGCGGCCGTTCCATGACGCGCACCACCCCGGCGGACAGGTACAGCAGCCGGGAGAGCTGCCGCAGGCCAAGGGCCGCGGGTGGCACGTCGGCCGTGCCCGCCAGCACGGCTATCGCGGGCGCGGCGGTCTCCGGCAGATCGCGTGGCAGCGCAAGCCGCGGCAGCCGCTGCGGGTACCGCTTGAAGAACCACGGGAGCCGGTCCAGGTCGTTGACCTCAAGATCCTGCACGACCCGGGGGTCGTCGGCCGGCGCGGTCCAGTCCCGGCCCGGCTCATACGACGTCAGCCGGTGCAGCGTCTGCGTCGGGGTCTCCAAGCCTGTCGTCTCCATGGGAGGGCACGGTAGCCGCTGGAGCGAGCTCTAGGTCAAGTCCGCCACCACCGGGTTGAGACACGCGCTCCTCGGCCCGGGGCGGTGGTCACGGCCGCCCGGTGCCGGGTATCTCGACCGGGAGGGCGAGGATCTCCCCGGTGCGCGGGCCCGTCGTCAGGCGTTCGAGGTTGGCCGGGGCCCGGTCGGCGAGGTGCCATTCGGCGGTGCAGATGAACAGGGTCCGCCGGTCCGGGCCGCCGAGCATCAGCGCGAACGGCGCCCGGTTCTCCTCGAGCTCCACCCGTTGCAGGACCGTGCCGCCCGCGGCCACGCGGGCGACCGAGAATCCGCCCGTCGATACCCACACCGCGCCTTCGGCGTCCATGCAGATGCCGTCCGGCCCGAGGCCCTCGGCGAACACCCGCCGCCCCGACAGCCCGCCGTCGGCGTCGATATCGAACGCGGTGAGCCGACCCGCGAACGACTCGGAGATGATCAGCGTCCGGCCGTCCGGGGTGATCACCATGCCATTGGGAAACTGGATGTCGCCTGCGACCTGGCGCAGTTGCCCGTCCGGGGTGACGAGCTTGATGTAGCCGGGCCTGGGCGGCGCGCCCGCGACGAACTCGAAGTCCGCGCCGTTGACGTAGGCGTTGCCGCGCGCATCCACGACGATCTCGTTCGCCCGCTGGTCGGCGTGCACGGCCATCGACCCGTCGGGCTCCTGGCGCCGGACCTTGTCGCCGGTCGTGAGCAACGTGCCGTCGGGCAGCCAGTCGATCGAGTACCCCATCGAGTGGCTGGCCGGGTCACGGGTGACCATGACCTCCGCCGCGCCGTCCATGTCAGCCGCCACGACCTGCCGGTCGATCCAGTTGCAGAACCACAGCCGACCCTCGTGCCACCGCGGCGACTCAGGAATCCCAAGGCCACTGAGCAGAACCCTCGGTTCCGGCATGACGCCCCTCTCCTCCCCCGGCCGCCTCCGTCGTACAGCTGGCCGCTTCATGCGAAGGCACATGTACCCGCTCCCGCCGCAGCAAGCAGCAAGCGTGGTTTCGAATCGCGGTCGGCGCCGTGCTCGTTCAGCCCGACGGCCCCGGCTGGGCGACCTGCTGGCCCGCACGGCGTCCGGCGAACTGCCGGCCCGGGTGCACGCGGTCCTGCCGCTGGACCAGGTCGCCGACGCCTACCGCGCGGTGGCCAAGGGCGGAGTGCGCGGCCGCTACGTGCTCAAGCCCTGACCGCCGGGCAATGGGCCGGTCATCAACCTCCTGGCGGGCTGGGCCGGGCTGATCGTGACCGGGATGCTGTTCTTCCTGGCCCGCCCGGGCCAGCATCCGGCCTGGGCCTTCGCCTTCGCCGCGCTGGGCGTCCTGCCGATGGGCTTGTTCCACGCGGGCCCGGGCGCTTTCCCGCGCCCGCACCCGCCGGCCGGGGCGAGCGAGGGTGCCGCCGAGGACGCGGGCCAGCGGCTCGGCTAGCGTGCCGTGTGTGGTGAGCCGCGCGGAGCGTTCGATGTCGTTCGGGGCCGTCGCCGACGACTACGACCGGCTCCGCCCGCCGCCTCCGCCGGCCGCCATCGACTGGCTGGTCCCCCCGGGCTGCCGGGTCGCCGTCGACCTGGCCGCGGGCACCGGGCTGCTGTCACGGGCGCTGAGCGCCGTGGTGCCGGAGGTCATCGCCGTGGAGCCGGACGAGCGGATGGCGGACGTGCTCCGGGCCCGCTCTCCGGGCGTGCGCGTGCTGCCCGGCCGCGGCGAGTCGATCCCGCTGCCGGACGCCAGCGCCGACGGCGTGTTCATCTCGTCGGCGTGGCACTGGCTGGACCCGGAGCTGGCTCCGGCGGAGATCGCGCGGGTGCTCGGCGACGGCGGCCGCCTCGGCCTGATCTGGACCTCCCGCGACCGGCAGGTCGACTGGATGCAGGACCTCGACGGGGCCCGCGGCCGGGATCGCGCCGACCGCCCGGCCGGCGAGGGCGAGGAGAAGGACAAGGGCGAGGGCGAGGCACGCACCCGCGGCTGGCGCCGAGAGGTCTCCGTGCCCGAGGAGCTGTTCACCAACGCCGAGAACCGCTCGTTCACGTTCGTCCGGCCGATGAGCAAGGCCGACCTGGTCGCGATGCTCGGCACCTACAGCGGCGTCATCACGGCCAGCCCGCAGGAGCGGGCCGAGGCACTGGCCGGGGCCGAGGCCGCCCTCGAGCGGCGGTTCCCCGGCGTCGACCGGATCGACGTGCCGATGCGGACCTGGTGCTGGCGCGCCGGCCGGGTGACCCGAGCCCGGGCGTGACCTGACCTGGCCCGCCCTCGGGCCCGGGACCCCGTGCCGGGCCTGCGGGCCTGTCCCTCCCCTGCAAGCCCGCAGGCCCGTTCCCTCACGGCGCCTGAAGGCCCGCCCCCCGCTTGCGGGCCTGCAGACGCCAGCTCATCAGCCGGCCGGGCGGCCGAATCGCGCCCTGGCCTCCTGGACGTCCATGCCGTGCAGCCGCAGCAGGTTCTCACCGAGGATCTTGCGCTTGGCCTGCTCGGTCAGCTGCGGGTACCCGTAGCCCGCGCACAGGTCCTCGGGGATCTGGAAGTCCATGAACGCCCGCAGCGCCCACTGCGGGTGGAACAGCGGCGCCTCCGACCCGTAGATGATCTTGTCTTCGCCGCACCAGAACAGCAGCTTCCCCAGGATCTCCGCGAACATCCGCGGCGCGCGGACCACGAAGTTGATGGTCGCCGCGATCGACGCGTACAGGTTCGGGTAGCGGATCAGCTGCCAGCAGGTCTCGTCCAGGAACGGCAGCCCGACGTGGAAGATCACGAAGTTGATGTCGGGGAAGTTGGCCGCGGCGCCGTCCATGTCCCAGGTCTGGGTGTGCTCGATCGGCTGCGGCCCGAGCGGCACGCCCTTGTGCACGCCGATCAGGTTGACCCCGAGCTCCTGCGCCTTCTCGAACACCGGGAACGCCACCTGCGGGTCGTCCATCCGCCACGGGTACGGCGACCCGTAGTCGTAGCGCACGTTGTAGAACTTGAACGCCCGGGCGCCGAACTCGCCGACCTGCCGTTCCATCAAATCGAGGGCCTTACGCCCTTCAAGCGGGTTGACCGAGCCCCAGAAGATGGTCCGGTCGGGGTCCCGGCTGGCGAGGTCGGCGCATTCCTCCCAGGGCGACAGGCCGTCGCGGAACAGGTCGGTCAGCGGCAGCGGCATCGCCACCAGCATGTCGGTGTCGGACTCCTCGTAGACCATCTTCCTGATGTCGGCGACGGTCCACTGGCGCAGAAACTCCTCGGGCGGCAGCTTCGGCTGATTGTCCGGGGTCAGCGCGTTATGGAACGCGTACAGGTGGTTGTCGAACATCAAGCCGGGCTGGCCGAACGCGTTCTTCGGATCGAAGTTGAAGATGTGCGCGACACAGTCGAACACGAACGCGTCATCGATCATGGCTGTCTAACCTTTCACCGGCTGGTGGGCGGCCACGTACGCATCGCGGTCCGGCACGCTCGACGGCGGCGGCAGGAAGCGCAGCAGGCCGGCGGCCCTCGGCGAAAGCCGGTCGGTGGTCCACGCCTCGTCCCAGACGATCTCCACGTCCGCCGCGGTCACGCCCGGCT
>Ga0335074_10001915_pt1 | contig 28230 bp, 26 predicted proteins | sample Lox_Sample_23_FD_206715 | JGI IMG/M metagenome (GOLD analysis project Ga0335074, IMG submission 206715) | Soil microbial communities from Loxahatchee National Wildlife Refuge, Florida, United States - Lox_Sample_2.3 | ecosystem: Environmental > Terrestrial > Soil > Wetlands | place: USA...
GGGTCAGGCCAAGCACGTGCACCTCGGCGCCGTGCGCCAGCACGAACAGCGCGACCAGCAGGCCGATCGTGCCCGGGCCGAGGACCAGGACCCGCTCCCCCGGCTCGACCGCCGCGCCCCAGAGCGCACGCAGCGCGCTGCCGCCCGGCTCGACCAGGGCCCCCGCGGCCTCGTTCACGGCATCGGGCAGCGGGTGCAGCGCGGTGACCGGCACGGCCATCTGCTCGGCGAGCGCACCGGGGAAGCCGCCCCGGATGCCGATCTCATGCCGGTCCTCGCAGACGTGCGCCCGCCCGCTCCGGCAGCGATCGCAGGTGCCGCAGCCCAGCATGGTGTCGCCGGTCACCCGCCGGCCCAGCCAGCCCGGGCCGACGCCGTCACCGGCCGCGCTGACGGTCCCGCACCACTCGTGGCCGAGCCGCATCGGGTACCCGGCGTGCCCCTCACGCAGGTAGGCCATCTCGCCGGTGAAGAGCTCGACGTCGGTGCCGCACACGCCAACCCGCTGGACGTCGACGACCACCTGCCCGGGCCCCGGCACCGGCCCGGGGACCTCGGCGACCTCAGACCGGCCCGGGCCGGTGACGACAAACGCCCTCATGTCCTCGCCGCCACATTCGCCAGAGCCAGCTCACGAGTAAGTTGTGTTGACATTTCCTGATGCTAGATCCCCGGCCCGGAGAGGCGGAAGAGCGCCGATGCCCGAGCAGCGCAGCTCGCAGTGGTACGCCGGAAACCACCGGAATGCCTACATTCACCGCGCGTGGATGCGCCGGGGCCTGCCCGCCCACGCCTTCGACGGCCGGCCGCACATCGCGATCGCGAACACGGCCTCCGACCTGACGCCGTGCAACTCGCACCTCAACGAGCTGGCCGAGAGCGTCAAGCAAGGAGTCTGGGAAGCGGGCGGCGTCCCGATGAACCTCCCGGTGGTTTCGCTGGGCGAGACGCTGGTGCGCCCCACGGCCATGCTGTGGCGGAACATGGCGGCGATGGCGGCCGAGGAGATGATCCGGGCCAACCCGATCGACGGCGTCGTGCTGCTGGGGGGCTGCGACAAGACGATCCCGTCCCTGCTGATGGCCGCGGCATCGGTCGACCTGCCCGCGGTCGTGCTGCCCGGCGGGCCGATGCTGACCGGCACGTTCCGGGGCATGGCCCTCGGCTGCGGGACCGACGTCTGGAAGCTCAGCGAGGAGGTACGCGCCGGGAACCTGTCCGAGCAGGAATTCCTGACGTCCGAGTCCTCGATGATCCGCAGCCGGGGCCACTGCAACACGATGGGCACCGCCTCGACCATGGCGTGCATGGCCGAGGCACTGGGAACGACGATCCCGGGCATCGCCGGAACTCCCGCGCCGGACAGCAGGCTGCTCGAGGCCGCTCACGACACTGGGCGGCTCGCGGTGTCCATGGTGGCGCAGGAGCTGACCCCGAGCCGCCTGCTCAGCCGGGGATCTTTCCTGAACGCTATCGTCGCGCTGGCTGCCACCGGCGGCTCGACCAACGCCGTGGTGCACCTGCTGGCTATCGCCGGGCGGCTCGGGATCGACCTGTCGCTCGGGGACTTCGACGCCACCGGGGCTGGCGTGCCGCTGCTGGTCGACCTGCAGCCGGCCGGGCGCCACCTGATGGAGGACTTCCACCGGGCTGGCGGGCTGCTCGCCGTGCTGCAGGAGGTGCGCGACCTGCTCGACCCGGCCGCGCTCACCGTGACCGGCCGCCCGCTCGTCGATCACCTGGCCGACGCGCGGATCTGGGATGAGACGGTCATCAGGCCGCGCGGCAACCCGCTGCAGGCCGAGGCAGGCATCGCCGTGCTGCGCGGCAACCTCGCGCCCGACGGCGCGGTGATCAAGCCAGCGGCCGCGTCGCCCGGGCTGCTGCGCCACCGCGGACGGGCGGTCGTGTTCGACAGCATCGAGGACTTCTACCAGCGGATCGACGACCCGGGCCTGGACGTCGACGCCGACTCGGTGCTCGTGCTGCGCGGCTGCGGGCCCAAGGGCTACCCGGGGATGCCCGAGGTGGCCAACCTGCCGCTGCCGGCCAAGCTCCTGGAGGCGGGCGTGCGGGACATGGTGCGGATCTGCGACGGCCGGATGAGCGGCACCGCGTACGGCACCGTCGTGCTGCACGTCGCGCCGGAGGCCGCCGCCGGGGGGCCGCTCGGCCTGATCCGGACCGGCGACGTCATCGAACTCGACGTGGCCGCGAGGCGGCTGGACGTGGACATCGAGCCGGAAGAACTGCGGCGGCGGGAGCCGCCGGCCACGGCGGTGGCCGGCTACGCGGCCCCGGCCCGCGGCTGGCAGCGCCTGTACGTCGACCACGTCATGCAGGCCGACCAGGGTGCGGACCTCGACTTCCTGCTGGGAGCCAGCGGCCACCAGGTGACCCGTGAGTCGCATTAACCGCGCTCCGAGCGCAGTTTCAGCCGCCCCCCGACTCTGACGTTGACGTCAAGGTCGTCTAGAATGGCCGGGCACGATCGTCGACGACAGTGGGGATGGCACATGGCAGCGGCGGGGCAGGGCCAGGCGGCGGTCGAGGAGCGTGGCAGGGGCGTCCACTACAAGTGGATAGCGCTGTCGAACACCACGCTCGGGATCTTGATGGTCACCATCAACCAGTCGATCCTGCTGATCTCGCTGCCAGACTTGTTCCGCGGTATCAACCTCAACCCGCTGGTGCCGTCGAACACGTCCTACTTCCTCTGGGTCTTCATGGGGTTCCTGCTGGTCACCGCGGTGCTGGTGGTCAGCTTCGGCCGGGTCGGCGATATCTACGGCCGGGTCCGCATGTACAACCTGGGCTTCGCCGTCTTCACGCTGTTCTCGATCATGCTCTCGGTCACCTGGCTGACCGGGCCGGCCGGGGCCATCTGGATCATCGTCATGCGGGTGTTCCAGGGCGTCGGCGGCGCGTTCCTGTTCGCCAACTCGAGCGCGATCCTGACCGACGCATTCCCGCCGGACGAGCGGGGCAAGGCAATGGGGATCAACGGCATCGCCGCCGTGGCCGGCTCGTTCCTGGGGCTGATCCTGGGCGGCGTGCTCGCCCCGATCGAGTGGCGGCTGGTCTTCCTGGTGTCGGTTCCGTTCGGCCTGTTCGGCACCATCTGGGCTTATCTGATGCTGCGTGACAACGGGGTCCGCATCCAGGCCAAGATCGACTGGCTGGGCAACACGCTGTTCGCGGTCGGGCTCATCGCGGTGCTGACCGGCATCGTGTACTCGCTGCTCCCCTACGGCGGGCACCCGACCGGGTGGACCAACCCCTGGGTGCTGACCGGCATCTTCGGCGGGATCGCCGTGCTGATCCTGTTCGCCTGGGTGGAGACCAAGGTGGCGGCGCCGATGTTCCGGCTCGGGCTGTTCAAGATCCGCGCGTTCACGGCCGGCAACATCGCCGGGCTGCTCGGCGCGCTCGGCCGCGGCGGCATCCAGTTCATGCTGATCATCTGGCTGCAGGGCATCTGGCTGCCGCAGCACGGCAAGAGCTTCGCCGAGACCCCGCTGTGGGCCGGCATCGCCATGGTCCCGCTCACGGTCGGGTTCCTGATCGTCGGCCCGGTGGCCGGGGCGCTGTCCGACCGGTTCGGGGCCAGGCTGTTCGCCACCACCGGCCTGGTCGTCTCCGGGTCAGCCTTCCTGCTCCTCGAACTGCTGCCGATCAACTTCAGCTACATCTGGTTCGCGTTGCTGATCTTCATGTTCGCGGTCGGCATGGGCCTGTTCTTCGCCCCCAACCAGGCCTCGGTCATGAACAGCCTCCCGCCCGACCAGCGGGGCGCGGGCGCCGGGATGCTCAACACGTTCCAGAACTCGGCCACCGTGCTGTCCATGGGCCTGTTCTTCACGATCGTCACCCTGGGCCTGGCCTCGCGGCTGCCGTCCCAGCTCTACCGCGGCCTGGTCGGCCAGGGCGTGAACCCGGCGGCGGCGCACCTGGTCGCCAGCGAGCCGCCGATCGGCAGCCTGTTCTCGGCGTTCCTGGGTTACAACCCCATCAAGGAACTGCTCGGGCCGACCGGTGCGCTGCAGCACATGCCGGCCAGCAAGGTCGCCTACATCACCGGCCGGTCGTTCTTCCCGCACCTGATCGAGGAGCCGTTCGCCGGCGGCCTGCACCTGGCCTTCACGTTCGCCGCCATCGCCACCGGCGTCGCCCTCATCGCCTCGGCTGCCCGCGGCAAGACCTACGTCCACCGGGCCGAGCCGGTGATCGAGGAACTGGCCGAGGGCGCGGCCGAGTCGGGCGACGCGCTCGGCCTGAACGAGGCGGCCGGGGTGGCCAACCTGGACGGCGCGGCTCCGGCCGGGTCCAACGGTGCGGCTCACGCCGGGCCCCGGGCCAACGGCGCGACCAATGGGAGGGTCACCACGTCGGGCAGTTCCGGCGACGAATTCGACACGTCCCGCGGAGGCGGCTGAGCGGTGAAGAAGGAAGCGGAGGTGGGCTGGTTATGCCGGCAGCGGCCGCAACCCAGCGGGCCGCCCAAGGCCAGAACGGGCAGGAAGAACTGCTCGGCATCGGTGCTGCCGCGGCGCAGGCCGGCGTTTCCGAGCGGGCCTTGCGCTACTACCAGCAACTGGGCCTGATCGTCCCGGCCTGCACCCCCGGCGGGCTGCGCCGTTATTCAGCGGACGACCTGGCCCGGGTGGCCCGCATCCGCGAGCTGCAGACCCTGCTCGGCCTGAACCTCGACGAGATCGCGATCGTGCTGCGCAACGAGGACCGGCTGGCCCAGATCCGCCTGGCCTACCGGGACACCCGCACCAGCGAGGAGGAGCGGTCTCAGCTGGGCCGGGAGTGCCTGACCCTGCTGGAGAGCCTGCGCGAGACCGTCGAGGCCAAGCGGTCCGCCCTGGACAACTTCCTGTCCGATCTTGACGCCCGCATCGGCCGCTGCAAGGACTTCCTCGGCCAAAAAGGTCCCCGCTAGGCGGAGCATGCCGCTGTTACGCCAGCGCGCGGGACCCACCTGACCAGCAGCCCGACGACCCGGCCCCCCACCACGGCATTCGGCCGCCGTCACCCCTCGGGATAGATGTTCCCTGAAATTAAAAGTCAGGGAACGAGTTTCCCGATGTTCATGTCGCGGCAACCAGGCGTTCGTCGCCCCTGCTTAGCGTTCCTCGCATGACGGATGTCGCAGCCCCGACGGGCACCGCGTTCGAGCGCCTACGCGCCCTGGTTCCCAGGCTCAGGCCGAGCGAGGCACGGGTCGTCAACACACTGCTGGACTTCGGGCCGGACGTTCTCGACCGTTCCGTTACCGAGATTGCGACCGCCGCTGGCGTCGGCGTAGCCACGGTGGTGCGCGCCTGCCAGAGCGCGGGCTTCGCCGGCTTCCAGGCCGCAAAGGTCGCGCTGGTCCGGGACACGGCGGTAGTCGCCGAGACGATCCAGGATGATGTCGCCGGCAGCGACAGCCCGGCCGAGATCCTGGCCAAGGTCGCCGCGAGCAGCGCCGACGCGGTAAGCCGCACCACCGCGTCGGTCAGCCCCGAGGCCCTGGCTGCGGCGGTCGCGCGGATAGCTGCTGCTGACCGTGTGCTGTGCCTGGGCGTTGGCACCAGCGCGCCACTGGCCCAGGACGCGGCCTACAGGCTGCTGACCGTCGGGATCGCCGCCGAAGCCCCGCCCGACGTCCATGTCCAGCACGTCCGCGCCCAGCTCCTGCGTCCCGGTGACGTCGCGGTCATCGTCAGCCATACCGGCGCTACCCGCGAGACCTGCGCCGCCGCACAGGCCGCCAAGGATGCCGGCGCCACCACTGTCGCCGTCACCAGCTTCAGCAAGACGCCGCTGACCGGCCTGGCCGACATCGTCCTGGTCGCCGGGGGGCGGGAAACCAGCTACCGCGTGGAGGCGATGGCCAGCCGCTTCGCGCACCTGGCCGTCCTGGACGCGCTTCTGGTCGCTGTCTCGCTGCGTGACGCCGAGCGAACCCGCCCCGCGCAGGCCGGCACCGAGCACGTGCTCGCCGAGCACAGGTTCTGATGCCATGGACCGCATCCGCACCACCCACACCGGCAGCCTCCCGCGACCCGGCGGGCTGGCGGAACAGCTCGCGGCTTTCGACGCGGGCTCGCTCGATCGGGGCGAACGGGCAGCGCTCGCGGCGCGCGTCAGCGGCGCGGTCACCCGGATCGTGGCACGTCAGGCCGGCATCGGGATCGACCTCGTCAGTGACGGCGAGATGAGCAAGTTCAGTTACACCACGTACGTCAAACAGCGGGTGACTGGTTTCGAAGGCGCGACTGAGCCGCTGACGCTGTCGGAATTCGCTGACTTTCCGGGCATCGCCGCGCAGGGCACCTTGACAGTGCCGAACCCGAGCTGCACCGGCCCGGTGGCCTTCCGCGGAGGTGAGGCCGTTGCCGCCGATGTCGCGAACCTGAAGTCGGCACTGCAAGCCACCCCCGGGGTCGAAGGCTTCATGAACGCCGCATCGCCAGGGATCATCACCGACTACTTCCGCAACGAGTACTACCGCGACGACGAGGAGTATCTCTGGGCCCTCGCCGAGGCGATGAAGCCCGAGTACGACCTGATCGCCGGCTCTGGGCTGGTGCTTCAGATCGATTGCCCGGACCTTGCGCTAGGCCGTCACTTCGCGCCCAAGCCGCTCGATGTCCCGGCGTTCCGGGCGCGGATCAGCCAGCGGGTTGAGGCCCTCAACCACGCGCTGCGTGACATCCCGCCCAAGCGACTCCGGATGCACGTTTGCTGGGGCAACTACGCCTCCCCGCATCACCACGACATCCCGCTTGTCGAGATCATCGACATCGTCCTGCGCGCGCGTCCTGCCGCGCTGCTCGTGGAGGCCGCGAACCCGCGTCACGCACACGAGTGGCGCGTTTTTCAAGAGGTGCCGCTGCCACCGGGGAAGGTGCTGGTACCGGGCGTGATCGACACGCTCACCCAGTACATCGAGCATCCTCGCGTGGTCGCAGACCGGATCCTGCGCTACGCCGACACCGTCGGACCGGAGAACGTCATCGCAGGCGCGGACTGCGGCTTCGCCACCTCCGCCGACTCCACCCCGGTCGATCCCGACATCGCCTGGGCCAAGCTCCGCGCGCTGTCTGAAGGCGCGGAGATCGCCTCAAGCGAGCTCTGGTCTACACACGCCCGTTCGGGCGTGACTTTCTCTGACCGAGAGGAACAGCAGCAATGTTGAAAAGCAAGTCCCGTCGCTGGGGTACGGGAGGCCCCTTCAAACGCCCAATATGGGCGGTCATGATCGGCTTGGTCGCTGCGGGGCTCGCCATCGCGGGCTGCGCGGGCAGCTCCCCCGCGAAGTCGACGTCGGGGGCTCGGATCGCAAGCGCGAAGGGTGGCACGCTGACGTTCGGGATCCCCAGCGGCCCGTCGACTATGGACGCCGCGAAGGACAGCTCCTACGACACCTACTCGCTGATGCGATACCTGTCCAATGAGCCGATTCTCGAGGTCAACCCGAACACGGGCGCGATCGGGCCGGGCTTGGCCACGTCCTACTCATATGTCGGCGAGGACAACCTGGCCTTCAAGCTTACGATCGGCCAGGGCAATCGCTTCTCGGATGGCACGACGGTCACCGCCGCCTCCGTGAAGGCCTGGCTCGAGTACTTCACTAAAGCGAACGGCCCGTTCTCTGCCTTTCTTCCGATCAAGTCGATCGTGACGCCGACCAAGTGGACGGTCGAGATGACGTTCTCCGCTCCGACGGCGAACGTGCCGTTCTACCTGACGGGCATCAACAACATCGGGTTCGTGACGGGACCGAAGGGCCTGGCCGATCCGAGCTCGCTGGCGACCAGCACAGACGGAGCGGGCCCCTACGAGTACGACGCGAGCGAGTCTGTGACCAACAACCACTACACGTTCCTCCCGAATCCGTACTACCCCGGCCATAGCGCGATCAAGTGGAAGAAGATCGTGGTGAAGGTGATCACCACACCCTCTTCGATGCTCGAGGCCATGCAGAGCGGGCAGGTTGACGTGGCGATCGGCGATCCATCGACCGCTGCCGCCGCGGAGTCGGATGGGCTGTCGGTCAAGTACGCGCCACAGGGCTGGGACGGCATCACCTGGACGGATCGAGAAGGCAGGAAGTCCAAGCCGCTGGGGAGTGCGCTCGTCCGGCAGGCACTCAATTACGCCGTCAACCGTAAGGCGATCACGCAGGCGATGCTCGGCAAATATGGGGTGCCGACCGATCAGTGGACCACAACCGACGGCTTCAGCGAGGCGTACAACAACTACTACACCTACGACCCGACGAAGGCCAAGCAACTGCTGGCCAAGGCCGGGTATCCGAACGGCTTCACGCTGCCCGTCGTCGATGAGGGTGACATCGGGAACCTCGGCGATCCACTGATTCAGGCCATAGCCCAGGAGCTGAAGGCCGTTGGGGTCACGCTCAAGATCACGACCGATTCGACCACCACCGCGTGGCTGCAGGCGGCCGAATCCACAAGCTTTGCGGGGTTCGGCAATGCCTGGGGGACTTCTGCCATGAGCAACTTCTACGACCTGATGTTCGCCCCGAAGGGGGTGCTCAACCAGTTCAACGTAGTTGATCCAGTCATCAACAGATGGGAGGCCGAGGCGGCCAAGGCGCCACCGGCGCAGGCCGCCAGCCTGGCGCGGGATATCTCGATCCGCATGGTGACGCAGGGTGACATCCTCGCCGTGGCCGAGTACCCCGCCCTGGTCTATGCACAAAAGAACATCGCGGGCCTGTCGGTGACGCCGTGGTTCCTGTTCGTTGGCGCAGCGACGCAGTGGTCACAGGGCTGACAGCAAAGTCGCCCCGAAACGGGCGGGCGCCGGCTGGCTTGGCCGGTCGCCTCCCGTTTCGGGTGCTCGGCCGCGGCTCGCTAGCGCGGGTCGCGGCTTACCGGCTTGCGATGGGCGTGGTGCTGATTCTCGTGGTCTCGGCGATCAGCTTCGTGCTCTTGGCGCTGACACCAGGCAACGCGGCGCAAGCCCTGCTCGGACCGCAGGGCACGCATCAGGAGTACCTCGCGCTGCGCCGGCAACTCGGCCTGAACCTGCCGCTGTATGAGCAGTACTGGAATTGGCTACGAACTGCCATGGCCGGAAACCTCGGCACATCGGTGATCAGCGGAGCGAGTGTGGGCTCTCAGATAAGCAGCCGGCTCCCCGTAACGTTGTCCCTAGTGATCGGGTCGCTGCTGGTCAGCGCGATCATCGGCACCGGACTGGGAGTGATCAGCTCGGTAAGGCGAGGCGTGGTCGATCGAGTCCTGGACGCGATCGGGCTCGTGGGGTTCGCCGTGCCGTCATTCTGGGCGGGAGCGGTGCTGATCGCGATCTTCGCCGTTGACCTGAAGTGGCTGCCGGCGACCGGCTACACGCCGATCTCGCAGTCTGTCAGTGGCTGGCTTGAGTCGCTCGTCTTGCCGGTGTTGGCTCTGTCGCTGGGGATGATCGCCGTGATTGCGAAGCAGACCCGCGACACGATGCTCGACGTTCTCGCCAGTGAGCACATCAAAGCGGCGTGGGCAAGCGGGCTTTCCCCAAGCACGATCTATTTGAAGTACGGGCTGAAGAACGCCGGTATGACGGTGATGACGATCACCGGGGTGCAGGCTGTCGGTCTGCTCGGTGGCACTGTGGTGGTGGAGGCGATATTCGCGATGCCTGGTCTAGGGTCGCTGCTTGTCAACGCGACGGCAACGCACGATCTCCCCGTCGTCCAAGGGGTCGTCGTGGTTTTCACTGCGCTGATCGTTGCGATCAACTTGCTGATCGACCTCACGTACGCGGCGCTCAACCCGAGGGTGAGGACGGTGTGAGCGCGGGGTTCCTGCGGCGGCTTCTGCGGCGTCCGGTCGCGATCGCGTGCCTCGTTTACCTCGTGCTCGTGGTTCTGGTGGCGATCATCGCGCCGATCGTGCTGCCCAATGTCGCCACACAGAACGCGGGGAATCTGCTTGAGGTCCGACTAGGACCATCGCTTCATCATCTCCTCGGCACCGACGACCTGGGTCGCGATGTCCTGCAACGCTTGCTTGTCGGGACGCGTGTAACGATGCTCGCTGTGGCCGAGGCAACGGTCGTTAGCTTGGTCATCGGGGTTTCGTTCGGCCTCGTCGCCGGCTTCTTCGGCGGGTGGATCGACAGCGTCGTTACCTGGCTCGGCGATCTCACCTTCTCGATGCCATGGATCGTTGTTCTGCTCGTTGTCCTCGCAGTTTTCCCACAAGACCTCACAGCGACAATGGTCGTGTTCGGGGTGCTGTTGTCGCCGGGTGTAATGCGTGTCGTGCGCTCAGCGGTTCTGGCGATCGCGAACGAGCTCTATGTCGTCGCGGCGCGCGTGTCCGGCCTCACGCGCACCTACATCATCACCAGGCACGTGCTGCCGCGGATCGCGGGTGCGATCATCGTTCAGGCCGCGCTCGTCGCCGCGGGGGCGTTGATCGGAGAGAGCGCGCTGGCGGTCCTGAACCTAATCGTCGTGGCCCCCGCGCCTAGTTGGGGCGGGATGATCGCCGACGGTGTCAACCAGATCGTGCTTGACCCGTGGCTGATCTGGCCCCCGGGCTTGGCGGTCATTTTCACAATCCTGGCGCTCGGGCTGCTCTCCAACGCAGCACGAGACGCCAGTAGCGAGCGTTGGTCAAGGCCGGCTCACATCGTCAAGCGGCGAACACGGCGAGGCGGCTCAGCAGGTCAGAACGGCATCGGCAGGCTCGGGTCCGAGAGTGAGGCGCTGCTCACCGTAGAGGGCGTGACAGTGACCGTCGGCACGCCGCCCACGACGAATCTGATCGAGGATGTCGGCTTCGCGATCCACCCTGGCGAAGCTGTCGCAATCGTCGGCGAGTCCGGCTGCGGGAAGAGCGTCACCGCGATGTCCATTCTCGGACTACTTCCAGGAACCGTGGAGATCACCAGCGGTCACGTCGTGTTCGACGGCTTGGACCTGGCGGCGTGTGGCGAGAATCAACTGCGACAGATCCGCGGCAGCGACATCGCCCTGATCCCGCAGGAGCCGATTGTGAGTCTGGACCCTGTGTTTCGCGTCGGTACGCAGATCGCTGATGTCGTGCGCAGACACGAGCACTGCTCCCGACGGGCCGCAAAGCGCAGAGCGCTCGAACTCCTCGAGCGTGTTCGCCTGCCCGATCCCAAGCGGATCGCTCGCCGATATCCCCATGAACTCTCGGGCGGCATGGCGCAACGCACAGCGATCGCGCGAGCGCTGGCCGGCAGCCCTAGGCTGCTGATCGCCGATGAGCCGACAACCGCACTCGACGTCACCGTGCAGGCCGAGATCCTCGATCTGCTGCGTGAGATCCAGACCTCACAGCAAATGGCGATTCTGCTGGTGACCCACGACTGGGGAGTCGTAGCGGACCTGTGCCAGCGCGCCGTGGTCATGTATGCCGGGCAGGTCATCGAGCACGCCGACGTCTCGTCCGTATTCCGGGAACCACTTCACCCTTACACCGCAGCGCTTCTCGCCGCAGACCCGCACCACGCTTCTGAGGACGAACTCCTTCCCACGATCCCCGGAAGCGTGCCGATACCGGGCAGATGGCCCGCCGGATGCCACTTCCACCCGCGATGCCAGTACGCGGCCGCGGACTGCAGAAAGGCGGCCGTCCCGGTCATCAGCCCGCGCAATGACCACGAGACCCGCTGCATCCACCACGAAGACTTGCTGGCCACGGCATGAGGAATCCAGCCGACGACCGCGGTGGCGGGCTGCTTCTGCATATTCGTGACCTGACCGTCGAATACGGCCAGCGGGGGCGGCCTGCGTTCCGCGCGCTCACCGGGATCAACCTGGACATCGGCACCCAGGAGACCGTGGGCCTCGTAGGCGAGTCAGGTGCCGGCAAGTCAACACTCGGCCGCGCGGTGCTCGGGATCACCCCCGTGAACAGCGGCACAATCCACTTCGCCGGACGTGACATCACCGATGCCCGCGCCCGGGAGCGCCGCCAGCTAAGCCGCGAACTGCAAGTCGTCTTCCAAGACCCATACAGCTCACTCAACCCAACCCGCACGATCGGCCAGACGCTCTCAGAAACGCTCGCAGTTCACGAGCCACTGTCGCGCCGTGAGCTTGAAGCCCGAGTCCACAAGATGCTCGCACGCGTCGGACTGCCCCCAGACGCAGCAGCTCGGTTTCCCGGCGACTTCTCCGGAGGACAGCGGCAGCGCATCGCGATCGCCAGAGCACTGATGGTCGAGCCACAGCTGGTGATCTGCGACGAGCCCGTCAGCGCACTCGACCTCTCCGTGCAAGCTCAGGTCCTGAATCTGCTGCGCGAGCTGCAGCAGGACCTCCACGTTAGCTATCTGTTCGTGTCGCATGACTTGGCTGTCGTCAAATACGTCTCGCACCGAATCGTCGTGTTGTACCGAGGCCGGATCGTGGAAGAAGGCGACGCCGCGGCGATCTACGGTCACCCGCTGCACCCCTACACGCAAACACTGCTAAACGCCGCGCCGGTTCCCGATCCCGTGAGACAGAAAAAACGACGTGAAGCCCGGCTTGCTCAACCCGGCGATCCCGCAAACAGCACCCCGTCTCACGCCGGCTGCGTATTCACCGAGCGGTGCCCTCATGCCAGCAACATATGCCGGACCGAGGAACCGCACCTGCAAGAGAGCCGGGGCCGAACTCGAGTAGCGTGCCACCACTGGCGAGAGATCGCCGCGACACACAATGGCCGCGCAGCAGATCACGAGGACAGCGACACCTGAGAGGATTCCTATGCGTGGAAGCGTTGTCACATCCGATGGCCGCGCGTGCCCGGGTGTACTTGTCAGCGACGGCCGCCAGGTCACCTCCACCGGGGCGGACGGGAGGTTCTGGCTGGATCCGGCGGGGCCCTTTGTATTCCTGACCCGCCCGGCCGGCTACACGGCTGATCGCTGGTTCGCCCCGTCCGCAACCGGCGAGGTGACGTTCACTCTCACTCCCGCCCCCGAACCCTTTCCCTACCGGTTCGTGCACGTGTCGGACCTGCACGTCAGCGATCCGGAGCTGAACCGCGTGGCCTACCCGCAGCCCGTGGAGATGGGGTCGGCCGACGTGCTGTCGGATTTCCTGGCAGCTGTTCCGGACCGGGCGGGAGATGTGTCGTCGGTGATCGCCACAGGGGATCTCACCGATTTCGGCAGCGATGGAGAATTCGGCTCGCTGCGCGATGCCGTGGCCACCAGCCCACTGCCGGTGCATCTGCTGCCGGGCAACCATGACCACCTGGCGGGCAAGCCCGTGTTCGACGCCAGAGTCACCCGCACGGGCTATCAGATACATACCGCAGACCCGTCCGGTTACGAGCGCAACCTCGGCCCCCGCTGGTACTCCTTCGACCTGCCCGGATTGCACGTGGTCGCCCTGGACTGGCACACCCACGAACTCGGGCTCGACCACGAGTTGCAGGATCGCTGGCTGCGCGCCGATCTGGAATCACTGCCGCCCGGCACGCCGTGGATCCTGCTGTCCCACGACCAGCCCTGGCATTCCATCCTCGACGGGCTGCCTCGCCAGCCGCTGGCCACGTTCTCCGGTCACCGGCACGTCTCCCGCGTGGTGCAGGTCGACGGGACCCTGCACGTGAACACGCCGACCCCGCTGTTCGGATCGCTCGACTACGCCCCGCCGTCGTTCCGGGTGGTCACCTGGGACGGCCACCGGATCGGCCTGCAAACCCGTGCGGTCGCGCCGATCGGCCTGGAGCGTTCTACCTTCGAGGCCCCCGCTGTCCCCCGTCGCATCCCGGAAAGCGCAGCTGCCGTGCGCTGGCGCCACCAGCTCACCGGAGCAGGACACAGGGCCTCGGCTCGCATTGACGGCGACGGCGTATTCGTCGGCGTCAAGCACGAAGACAGCCCCGCCGGGGGCGTCGAGTTCCTCTCGCGCGCCAGCGGTTCACGTCGCTGGCTGGCCGAACTGCGGTCCTCGGTCAAGGGCACGCCGGCCGCTTTCACCGGCTCAGTGATCGCCGTCGAGGTGAGCGGCGACGTGGTGAGCCTGGACCGCACCACCGGCAAGGAACGCTGGCGGGTGCCCTCCCCCGACCCGCTGCGGCTCTTCGCATGGACCGACCCGGTGGTCGCCGGCGGGCTCGTCGTGGTCGGAGATCTCGCCCACCTGCGGGCGCTGGAGGCAGCCACCGGGGCGCTCCAGTGGGAACGGCGGGACCTGGCCCCGTACCAGACGCTGGTCGGGCACGCGGCCCCGGTCGTGGCCGGGGACGTCGTGTTCGTGGGCAGTCACCCGGCAACGTGCGGGATGGTCGCGCTCGATCTGCGCACCGGTGCCACCTGCTGGCCGCCAGGCGACGACACCGACTGGGCCGCCACGGGCAACGCACCGATCGGCACGCCCTTGTACGACACCGTCAGCGCTGCGCTCTACCTGCCCGCGCCGGGCGCCATCGCCCGGATCAACGCCGCCAGCGGCGCCTGCGTGTGGACCAGGGCCACGTCGCTTCCGTTCAGCCCGGCCACCCCTGTGTCCACCCCATGGGGCATCGCCATCACCGACGCGGGCCAGGCCATCGCCCTGCTCAGCCGGGACAACGGTTCGGCCCTCTGGCGCACGGAGGCCAGCGGGACCGGCCCGTTCCCGCTCACCAGCTACGCACGCACGCCGCACCCGCTGTTCGCCTCTCCAGCTCTGGTCGGGGACGTGCTGGCGGCACCGGGACTCGACGGTGTGCTGCGCGTTCTCGACGCGCGCACCGGACGCCTCCGGCGCGAGATCCCGCTCGGCGCCCCCGTTGCCGCGCCGCTCGCCGTAGACGACGATATCGCCGTCGCGGTCGCCGTCGACGGAACCGTTACCGGCCTCGATGCCCGGTCACTGGCAGGCGGCTGAGCCGAAGACCAGCGGGCGGACTCGGGGGTCGGCCAGCGATCTGACTCGCAGCGTGCTCTCAAGCTGACGGTCCGGCGTCGGCGTCGGCGACGCGGCCAGTTCGATCACGGTCAGGCCGGCCGCGAGCGCCGACCGCATGCCGACCTCGCTGTCCTCGATGGCGACGCTCTGGTGCGGGTTGACCCCGAGCACCCGGCACACCGCCAGGTACGGGTCGGGCGCGGGCTTGGGGTGCGGAACATCTTCTTCGCTGATCGCGCACGAGAAGTATTCGGTGATCTCCAGGCGTCCCAGGATGTGCAGGAGGACCGCGCGGGGCGAGTTGCTGGCGACACCTACCGGGACGGCGCCGTGGAGCTCGTCGAGCAGTTCCCGCACTCCGTCGGCGAGCAGCAGGTCGGCGACGCCAATCGCCCGCACCAGCTGGTCCCGGAGCAGCTCCAGCACCTTTTCCTGGCGCAGCGGCCGAGGCGACCACTGGGCCAGCCGCCCGGCCGCCGTGGTCAGCGCCGCGCCGCGCAGCTCGGCCAGGTGCTCATGGCCCAGGACCAGGTCAAGCTCGCTCGCCACGCGGACAAAGGAGTCATCCCAGCACGGCGTCGTGTCGGTGAGAACGCCATCGCAGTCGAACACAACCCCACCAGCCATCAGGGCGCGCCCGCTAGAAGCGGTGCTCGGCGAGAACATCTGCTGTGAGTCGCTGGGCCGTTCTCGCCCGTTGGGCGTTGGATAGGACGAGGCTCGTGTAGAGCGCGTCGATCAGGAGAAGGTGCGCCAGGCGGCTGGCCATGGCTTCCACGCGGTAGCTGGTTTCAAGTCCCCCGGCGACGAGGGCGACATCCGCGAGTTCGGTCAGCGGGGTGGTGCTGAAGCTGGTGACGGCGATCACCCGGGCGCCCGCCTCCTTCGCACCACGGACCGCGCCCAGGGTCTCCTGTGTGGCGCCGGTGTGGCTGACCGCCATGGCCACATCCGCGGCGCCCAGCAGCCGGGCGCGGACATGCTGGACGTGCACGTCGGGAGGTGCGTCGGCATCGATGCCGATGGTCGTCAGCCGATAGGCGGCGTCCTGGACGAGCGGGGCGCTGGTGCCGACCCCCAGGCAGAGAACGCGACGGGCGCCCGCGAGCAGCTCGATCGCGCGCGCCAAGTCCGCCGCGGCCACGCTGGCCGTGGCCCGCCGCAGCGCTTCACCGCTGCTAGCGGCCAGCTTGGCCAGAACCTCGGGCGGCTCGTCCCCGTTGCTGATGTCCTCCTGCGGCCGCTCGTCCAACGGCAGCAGGTCCTGGGCCAGTGCGATCTTGGCGGCCTGGAAACCCTTGAAGCCGAGGCTCTGGCAGGCGCGGACCACGGTGCCGACTCCGGTTTCCGCCGCGACCGCGATCTCGCTGACCGAAGCGTGGATCACCTCAGCCCCGCGCATGAGCAGCGCCTGCACGGCTCGTGCCTCCGCCGGCGGCAGCGAGCCGTACGCGGCCCGGGCCCGTTCGGCAACCGAGCCGGGAGAACGAGTGGCGGCGCTCGTGAGCTCAGAGTGCATGGCTGAGACCCTTCGAGCCGGGGATCCGCTTGGAACTTATATCCGAGAAACTAGCGGATAGGAACGGCCTGCCGAGTAACGAGCGCGTGAATTTAGGATTAAGGTTCTAATTATTGCTCCAGACGGAACTTGGTTCCATGGAGACGAACCGGCCGTCAGGTCGCGAAACTGGGATTGGCCTGGTGCGGGTCATCGGCCCGGCCCTTGGGCTCCTCCCACTCCTCCTGCCGGCCGAGCGCGGTGAGATCGAGGATGGAGTAGGCACCACCGAGCATCTCGGTACCGCGCGCGAACGTGGAGTAGGTGTGGAACACCTGGTCGCCGTCGCGCAGGAAGAAGCTGACCCCGGGCTGCTCGGACGGCTGGTCCTCGCGCTTGAGGATCCAGTCAAACCCGGCCGCGGCCAGTTCGCCCGGGTTCCGGTAATTGAACTGCACGGGTGCGACGGACTCGTCGATCGTGACGTGGAAGTCGTAGTTGAAGTCGCTGCCATAGGAGGAGTACCAGGGGAACGTCCACCCCTTGCGCTGCTTGTACGCCTCGATCTTGGCGATGGGTGCCCGGGAGACGGCCGCGAACGTGGTCTCGCGGGCGCGCAAGTGGGCCAGGATCCCGTCGGACAACTCCTCCGCCCCGGCCGAGCAACTTGGGCAGCCGTCCTCCCAGCTCGGGTCGAACATGAAGTGCACGGGGCCGGAACCGGCACAGGCAGGAACGTTAGTGCGACAAGGGCGCCACTCCACCGGCGCCAGCCGCGGCATCTCGCCCTATCCTGAATTGGTCGGGCGCCGTCGAAAGGGCTTGAGCCTGTGGGTGATAGCAGCGCGGGGCAGCAGGTGACCGGCGACGTGCTGTACCTAGTGACGAGCGGGGCGCCCGCCCCAGAGGGCGTTGTCGGGCTCGTCGAGGCATGCCACGAAGCCGGATGGCGCGTCGTGGTCTTTTCCACCCCGATGGGCACCAGATTCATTGACTGCCATCGTCTGGAACAGCTGACCGGTGAACCTGTCCGCAGCGAATACCGCATGCCAGGGACCGGCACGAGCCTGCCACCAGCCGATGCCGTCATCGCATGCCCGCTGACCTTCAACAGCGTTAACAAGTTCGCGCACGGACACGCCGACAACTTCGCGATCGGGCTCCTGTGCGAGATGACCGGCTACGGCGTCCCCGTCATAGTCGTGCCCCATTGCAAGCCCCAGCTCGCCAGCCACCCAGCATTCACCGCCAGCATTCAGACACTGCGCGACATGGGCGTCAAAGTCCTGTTTGACCCAGCCGCCCCCTACGAGCGCCGACTCCCGCCCTGGAGCGATGTCCTGGCCGCGCTCCCCGTCCGGACCGTGCCAGAGTAACGCCATGGAACCAGCAGGGCAGCGGATAGCGCGGGCACGCAGACGGCGCGGCTTGTCCCAGGCCGCGCTCGCCGGACTGGTCGGCAGATCCGAGTCCTGGCTATCGCAAGTGGAACGCGGCAAGCGCGGCGTAGACAGCCACGCCGTCCTCACGCGGCTTGCCTCCATCCTCCGGGTCGATATCGCAGAGATCAGCGACAACAGCACAGACGCGGCACATAGCCCAAACCCGTACCCGCACGCGGCTCGGATCGAGCAGGCCATGATGGACTATCACGCCCGATGCGCCTCCACTACCGGAGAAGACACCGAGCGGGTGCAAAGTGTTGCCCACCTGCACGAGATGACCCGTTCCGCCTACCGCGAGTACCAGGCAACCCGATACGAAGCGACCGGGTACCTGCTGCCCAGACTGATCAGAAGCGTCGAGGCAGCAAGCCGAATCCACGGCCCCACCGTGCCCGCCGTCTGCGAGATTCGCGCACTTGCGTATGACACCACTGCCGCGCTGCTTAACAGGATCGGGGAACCGGCCCTGGCCTGGGCGGCTGCCGACCGGGCCATGGCAGCGGCGGAGTGCTCGGGTGAGCCGCTGCTGTCCGCCGTGGGTGCCTACCGACTGTGTTACATATTCACCAGCCGTAATCATCCCGCTGAGGCGCTCGAATTGGCTGTTACCGCAGCGGAGGCATTAGAGCGCATTATGCGGACCCCCTCTGCAGACCAGCTCAGCGTCTACGGCGGACTGCACCTGGCAGGCGCGACCGCGGCTGCGGCAACCTACGACCGTGCGCAGACCGCAGCCATGCTCGCCAAGGCGAGCACCATTGCCGAGCGTCTTGGCATCAACGCGAACAGGATGGGTACCGCGTTCGGCCCCGTCAACGTGGCTATCCACACGATCTCGACTTCCCTGCGGTTCGGCGATGCGCGGACCGCAGCCGAGATCGGTGAATCACTCGACACTGACGCGATACCGGCTGGCCTTGTTGGCCGACGTACACAGGTTCGTCTCGACCTTGCACACGCCTACGCCTTGCGCCGCCAGGATGCCGCCGCGGTGAACGTGCTTCTTGCCGCTGAGCGCTTGAGTCCCCAGCTTGTGCGTTACGACAGGGGAACCCGGGAAGTGCTCACCGAGCTACTCCGGCGGGAACACCGCCCCTCCACGCCAGAGCTTCGCCCACTGGCCCATCGCGTTGGGGTCATCTGACCCGCACTAAAGTGCGGGTCAGATGATCACACTAATGTCCGGGTTCTTTACCTTCACGACACTACGTGGTTTACGCCGACGCCCCCCATAACGTCAGCCGCATGACCCCATTGCAGTCGGCGAGCCGAAACGAGCAGAGGTCAGAAGACAACGCCGACGCCGAGCATCCATGCCAGACAGCTCAGACTTGCGACAAGGTATCCGGGATCATCCATGACGCCGCCGAATCGTCGATGCCCTGGCCCGGTTTCGACCCGAACATCCCTAATGCCGCCCGGGTCTATGACGTGCTGCTGGGCGGGAAGGACAACTTCGCTGCCGACCGCCAGGCCGCCGCCAGGCTGCTGGAGGCCCTACCGGGCGCGGCGGTTGCCGCGCGGGAGAACCGTGCGTTCTTGGGCCGGGCGGTCCGGTTCCTGGCCGAGGAAGCCGGGATCCGCCAGTTCCTTGACATCGGCGCCGGGCTGCCAAGCGCTCGTGCCGTGCATGAGATCGTGCACGGCTGCGTGCCGATGGCCCGTGTGGTCTATGCCGATCACGACCCGGTGGTGATCCGGCACGCCGACGCGCTGACCGGCGGCGCGTTAAACGTCGCCGCGATCCAGGCCGACCTGCGCCAGCCCCGCGCCCTGCTGGCCCAGGCGGCCATGAGCCACCGGATCGACCTGGCCGAGCCCATCGCGATCTTGCTCGTGGCCGTGCTGCACTTTCTGGACGACAGCGATGACCCCTGGGCCATTGTCAACGTCCTCAAAGACCAGATCGCACCCGGCAGCTACATGGTCATCTCGCACGTCACCGACGACCACATCCCCGCCAGCGCCGCCCAGCGGGCACGGCAGGTATACCAGGGCGCGTCTGCGCCTGGCGTGCCCCGGACCTGGGGCCACATCGCCCGGTTCTTCGGTGGCCTGGAGCTGGTCGCACCCGGGCTGACGGCCGTGTCGCGGTGGCGGCCCGGCTACCTCGGGCCGCCACCGGGGCCGGCGCTGTTTTATGCCGGGATCGGCGCCAAGACCAGCCCTGGGCGGCCCCGGTGACCGCCGGCAGCCAGGCCCGGCAAGACGAGGACGCCTGCTGGCGGGAAGCAGCCCGGCTGCGCGCCGAGCACCGGTCGTGGATCGTCATCTGGCTGGCCCCCGAAAACTGCTTCCGCGCCTATCGCCGGCTGCCCGGCGCCCGACGCGACACCGCGCTGTCGGCCGCCACCGCCGCCGAGATAGCCGATCTGATCGGCCAGGCTGAGCAGGCCGCCCACACCCCGCCATCCCGCAAGGAGCGACCGTGACCACGCCTGCCGTCGGCTCCGGGGCCGAGACCGAGCAGCAGACCGAAGCGCGGATGCGCGCGGTCGCCGCCGAACTGGCCGCGGCCGGGCTGGACACCAGCGTGCATGAGACCCAGGGAGTGCTCGATGTGCGGGCGACGTTGCGCCGGGAAGGCGGGGGGCCGGTGGAGGTCACCTACGACGGGGACGGGTATGTGACCGTGACGTTCTGGCATGCTCGCGGGGCCACGCCGGCGCAGGTGGGCGCCACCATAAACGGTGTCCTGGGGGTGATCACTGGCAAGCCTGTGATCGTTCGCCCGTAACCCCCTGTTCTGTGTGAAGGCCCGGCGCCAAGTCGCCAAACCAGTTGCCGGGCCTTCCCTCCCTCACGAGAGGCCATCTAGTATGCCCGGTTGTGCTGCGGCCCGCTCCGGCGGCCGCCGTGTGTTTTCCCGCCTTGTGGCGGTGCCTATCGCCTGCGCGGTGCTGGCCGCCGCGGGCTGCGGTGCAGCCTCACCCCCTGCGGCCCAAGTCCGGGTCAGCGGGGGAACCGCGACCATCGCGCTCAGCCCCGGGGATGGCAGTTTTAACTGGATATTGCCCCTGGTTCCGTTCGCCAGCTCGTATCTGGCGAACATCACGTTCTCGCAGTATCTGATGTGGCGGCCGCTGTACTGGTTCGGCAGCCCCGGCCACGTGGGGCTGAACCAGGCCGAGAGCCTGGCTGACCCGGCTGTGATCACCACCAGCGGCGGCCGCACCACGGCCACGATCACGCTCAAACCGTACCGCTGGTCTGACGGCGTGCCGGTGACCAGCCGGGACGTGGAGTTCTGGTTTAATCTGCTGAAAGCGGAGATGGGGAACTGGTGGGATTACGTGCCCGGGGAGTTCCCCGGCAACGTGTCTGCTTTTACGGTTCTGAGCCCGTCGCGGTTCTCGCTCACCTTCACCGGCAGCTATGCGGCGGCGTGGCTGTATAACGAGCTGGGGCAGCTCATCCCGCTGCCGCAGCAGTCCTGGGACAAGACCACGGACAGCGGGCCGGTGGGCAACTATGACCAGTCCCCGGCCGGCGCCGCGGCGGTGTATGCGTTCCTGGCCGGCCAGAACAAGGACACCGCCGCCTACGCCAACAACCCGCTGTGGCAGGTGACCGACGGCCCCTGGCGGCTGCACCGCTACGCCCCCGCCACCGGGGACGCCACCTACACCCGCAACACCAGGTTCTCCGGCCCGGCCACCGGGTCACTGACCGCCATCACCATCGACAGCTACACCAGCGACACCGCCGAGTTCGACACCCTGCTGTCGGACGGGGGCATCAGCTACGGGTACGTGCCCTTCGACGACGCCGCGCAGCTCTCCCGCGCCCGCGCCGACGGCTACACCACCCAGCCCTGGCCAGCCTGGGGCGACACCTGGACCAGCCTGAACTACGCCAGCCCGCAGACCGGCCCCATCGCCCGGCAGCTCTACATCCGCCAGGCCATGCAGCACCTGATCAACCAGGCCGCCTACCTCACCTCGTTCCTGCAAGGCTATGGCTACCCCGGCTACGGCCCAGTGCCGCTGCAACCGGCCAGCGCGTTCGTCTCCCCCCAGGAGACCCACAACCCCTACCCCTACGACCCCGCCGCCGCGGCCGCGCTGCTGGCCGCCCACGGCTGGAGGGTCGTCCGCGGCGGCACCGACACCTGCGCCCGGCCCGGCACCGGGCCGCGCCAGTGCGGCGCCGGCATCGCCGCCGGGGCGAAGCTGGCGCTCACCTTGCAGTACGCCACCGGAACCGAGAGCACCAGCGAGGAAGCCGCCGCGCTGCAGTCCGCGTTCCGCGGCGCCGGCATCACGCTGGCCCTGTCGCCCGCGCCGTTTTCCACCGTCGTCGGCGACGACGTGCCCTGCGCCAAACCCGGCTGCTGGCAGGCCCTCTACTACGGCCAGGGCTGGTACTTCACCCCCGCCTACAACGAGCCCGACGGCTCGGCCATCTTCGGCACCCACGCCCCCTCCAACGGCGCGTCCTACTCCGACCCCCACGCCGACACACTCATCGCCACACTGCCCTCCGGCGGCCTGCCCGCGCTGTACGCCTACCAGAACTACCTGGCCAAACAGCTCCCGGTCTTGTGGATGCCGCAGACCGACTACCAGATCTCCGCCGTCAGCGACACCCTCCGCGGCGCCCTGCCCCAAGACCCGCTATCCAACATTTACCCAGAGAACTGGTACTACGTGAAATGACACCACCAGCAACTTCGCGGCCAAGCCACCCCCGATACCGGCCACACACCCAGGCTGCTCCCTGATCGTGGCTGCCGGGCCGCGACCGCCTCACCCCTTTCAGTCTGGCGGGGTGAGCCGGCCCGGCAGCCACCCCGCCCCAGCCACACCAGGAGGAGACAACACCATGCACCAGGCCCAGTGGGTCAAAAGCTCCCTGAGCTTCAGCAACGGCAACTGTGTCGAAGTGGCAACCCTGCCCGATGGCATGATCGGCATCCGCGACAGCAAAAACCCAGACGGCCCCGTCCTGCGGTTTACCCCCGGCGAACGGGACACCTTCCTCGCCGGCGCGCTGGCCGGAGAATTCGGCCAGCCAGCCAGGATGTGACCATCAGCCACGCCGGCCCGCTACGGTGCGCGGTGCCGGGCCGGAGCTGTGGCCGCTGTGGCGCTCGCCGGGCCGCTGAGATGTCCGCTCGCGGGCCGCTGGCCCGCGTGGACGTGCGATGCAAGGCAGGCGTCAGACCGGCTGCAAGGCCTGGCGGCACATGATGGGCCAGCATGGACACCGCCCGCAGCACCGTTGCCAGCGTGGCCGCCGCAACCTCCGCCCGCCGCGCTGACGCTGGCGACGTGCGCCTGGGCGGGCGTGATGTGGCCGGGCTGCTGCTGGTCGGGGATATGTACGGCGCTCCCTACGGCATGCTCGCGGAGTTCCTGGGCGTCGCGCCGGCCCGGCTGCGCCGGGCCGGGTATGCCGCCACCGCCCAACGGACGGCTTGGCCCCGGCCCGGCGTGATGCTGGCTGGCCCGCCCCTGGCTGGCGTCACCGGGCAGCGTTACACCCTGGCGCACATCCGCGCGGGCTACCTACGATCATGAACACCGCCGTCACCAGGGGTCGCGGAGCGCCGCAAAGCTGGTACCTGGCCGGGAATATGCCGGCGCGGTCTCCGGCTTTCTCTACTAATCCAGTTGTTATAGATGGAATAGCGGACACCAAGGAGGGCCCTGTCATGCCCGTTGAGTTCCTCGGCATCGCCGCCACGAACGACGGCAGCGAGATCACAGCCAGGTCCGGAGCCAGCTTCGACAAGGACTACACGCTGCGGCTCGCGCGGGCGCACGAGGAGAACGGGTGGGACCGGATCCTGTTCGCCTACGGCTCAGGCTCGCCCGACCCGAACGCGGCCGCGGCGTACATCGCCAGCCAGACCGAAAAGATCCAGCTGCTGCTCGCGCACCGGCCGAACGTTTCCTACCCGACGTTCGCGGCGAAGACCTTCGCCACCATCGACCAGATCAGTGACGGGCGCGTCACGGTCCACTTCATTACCGGCGGCACCGACCACGAGCAGCAGCGCGAGGGCGACTACCTCACCCATGACGAGCGTTACGGCCGCACCCGGGAATGCATCCAGATCATCAAGCGAGCCTGGACGTCGCGCGAGCCGTTCGATTACGGCGGGCAGCACTATCGCTTCGCCGACTTCGTTAGCGACGTGTTCCCCGTGCAGCGGCCCCGCCCGCGGGTGTCCTTCGGCGGTTCTTCGCCGGCCGCCTATCAGGCGGGCGGCGCGGAGGCCGACATCTACTGCCTGTGGGGCGAGCCGCTGGCCAGGACCGCGGAGCAGATCGAGTCGGTGAAGGCCGCGGCCACGGCGGCCGGCCGCACCGACGTCCCCAAGATCCAGGTCGCGTTCCGGCCGGTCATCGCGCCAACCGGGGAGAAGGCCTGGGACAAGGCGCACGACATCGTCGCCCGCATCGAGGCCCGGGTCGCGGCGGGCGGCGGGCAGCTGTCGCGCCGCCGCCCGGTCAAGGACCCGGAGAACACCGGCTCGCAGCGTCTCATCGCGATCGCGGCCGAGGGCGAGCGGTTCGACCGCGCGCTCTGGACCCGCACCGCGGCGGTGACCGGCGGCGCGGGCAACTCCAACGCGCTGGTCGGCACGCCGGAGACCGTGGCCCAGGCGATCATGGACTACATTGACCTCGGCGTGGACATAATCTCCATGCGTGGCTATGACCTGCTCACCGACGCCATCGACATCGGCCAGCAGGTCATCCCGATCGTCCGTGAAGAAGTCGCCAGGCGGGACACGGCAGCGGCCTGAACCCGGACACGTAAAGGAGCTGCCGTGACAACGGGCGAAGACGGCTTCCACCGGCACCTGCACCAGGTAGCGCCGGTGGCGCTGTCCGGGCAGACCGCGCAGACCACCGGCATGCAGCGCCTGGAGGCGATCTCGGGCGCCACCGTCGGGTCGCGCGACCTCTGGATGGGCCAGACGCATGTCGCCCCGTCCACCGCGTCGGCGAACCACCATCACGGGAAGTCGGAGACCGCGATCTACGTGGTCAGCGGGCACCCCGAGTTCGTGTTCCTCGACGAGAGCACCGGGGAGCCGACCGAGCGGCGCCTGCGCACCAGCCCGGGCGACTACATCTACGTGCCGCCGTGGGTGCCGCACCGCGAGGAGAACCCCGATCCCGAGGACGAGGCGGTCGTGGTCATCGCCCGCACCACCCAGGAAGCGATCGTGGTCAACCTGCCCAACCTGACCTGGACCGGCCCAAGGCCCGCGCGATAGGCACCGCTCATCCGCTATCGGGGCGTACCCAGATGCCCCGCTCGTGCATGAGCCCGATCTGCTTGGCCGTCACCTCATGGCGGTATTCGTCGTGCCCGTACGGCGCCCGGTCGAGATAGATGTTCTTCGGGTAGACCGGCTCGGAGTAAATGATCTGGTACTGCTCGGTGGTCAGATCCTTCATCCAGTTGTCCCACTGCGCGTTCGCGCGGAATCGGCGCAGCGCCTCGATGTCGACGGTCCCGGCGACCCAGGATGAGCCGCCGCTGTAGTCGTGCCGCCCGACTATCTGGCCGCGGTAGTCGATCACGGCTGACCCGCCGCCGAAGGTGTCGATGGCGACATCGGACTCGGCGTGCAGGTAATAGGTCCCGACGTTGCAGGCGATTAAGTACATGTTGTTGTCGAGGGCCCGCGCCCGGTTCTGGATCTCGAACAGGCCGTTGCCAACGTGCGGGTGCGGGTAGGGCCCGCGGTAGACCACCTCCGCGCCGTTCATGGCCAGGCCGCGCGCATTCTCCGGATACGAGCCCTCGTTGGCCATCAGGAATCCGAGCCGCCCGATTTCGGTGTCGGCCACCGGGTAAAACGCGTCGAGGTTGCGGCCATACAGCTCGATCCACTTATCCCAGACGTTGTGCGGCGTCACCGAATGCTCCACCGGGAGCAGCGGCACCACCTTGTGATGCTTGAGGATCACGTCGCCTTCGGGTGACAGGATGAAGCCGACGTTGAAGAACCGCCCGGGGAACTCCGGGTGACGCGCCTTGGCCTGGGCCATCAGGAAAGCGTTCCACTGGCGGGCCAGGCCGCCCAGGTAGTCCGTCTCCGGGCCCGGGATGTCGATCGCGCACTCCTGCGCGAACTCTTCATGATCGAGGTCAAGAACCTCGTCGTTGAAGCCCTGCAGCGCGCCCTCGGGCACGGCGATGAGCCGGACCGGCAGGTCCAGGCTGGACAGCCACGATGCGGCCTTGATCAGGTGCGAGAGATGCTCGAGGTTCGTCTTGATCTCGTCGCGTTGGCGGATGCCACGCATGGTCGGTACCAGGCCCAGGGCCTGATAGGGCTCGATCATGACTACTCCTTTCGACCAGGTTTAATCCGGGTCTACTCGTTCTGGATCGATATTTAAAGACCGGGTCTGCACTGGGCCCGCCGGGCCGGTAATGATGGTGCGGTGACCACAGATCCATTTCCGGCGGCGCTGCTCGAGCGAGCCGGGCTGCCCGCATCCGACGTGGCCGGCTGGGAGGCGTCGGCGCCGGCGCCGGGAGCGGGCGAATCGCTGCGGGCCGCGGCCGGCGCGGTGGGCACGTTCCTGGTCCGTGGGCAGGACCTGGCCCGGCGCTTGCCCACGCCCAGCCGCCGGACGCCGGACGAGCGGCTGGCGGGCACGGCGATCGCCGGCATCCTGGACAATGGCCGGGACACCTTCCTGCGCTGGCACGCGGCCGGCGTCTACGACGCGCTGACCGACCGCTGCGCCCGGCCGCTGCGGGTAGAGGAACTCGTCGGCCAGGCCGCGGCGGCGTTCCCCGGCCTGGTGCCGGCGCCCGCCGACCTGCGCGCCGAGCGGGACCGGATGCTGGCCGACAAGGACGGCATCGAATTCGCGCAGGGCCTGCTGGTCGGGCACGTGCTGGCGCTGCCCCGGGCCGGGCGGCACCTGATCGGCGCGATGCTGCGCCCCGTTCCCGAGGCGTTCGGGCATCTGGACGAGCTGCGGGCCACCGGCGAGGTTGACCTCGGCCCGGTGCGGGTCACCCGCCGGGGCCGGGCCGGGATCCTCGAGCTGAGCAACCCGCACCATCTCAACGCCGAGGACGACCTGACGCTTGGCCGCACCGAGTGCGCCGTCGACCTGATCCTGCTCGACCCGGGCATCGAGGTCGGCGTGATCCGCGGCGGCGTGATCGAGCACCCCCGCTACCCGGGCGAGCGCGTCTTCGGATCGGGCATCAACCTCACCCGCCTGTACCACGGGCGCATCGACTTCCTGTTTTACCTGGTGCGCGACCTCGGCTACGTGAACAAGATCTACCGTGGCATCACCCCGCAGCGGGAGACAGCGGCGGCCGCCTCGTTCGCCGACAGCCGGCCTCCCGATAATCTTGAACGGGACGCCATCGAGAAACTGTGGATCGCCGCGGTGGAGCGCTACGCGGTGGGCGGCGCCTGCCAGCTGCTGCACGTGGTGGATCACGTCCTCGCCACCCGCGGTTCACGGCTGTTCTTGCCCGCCCGCAAGGAAGGGATCATCCCGGGGGCGTCCAACCTGCGGCTGCCCCGTTTCGTCGGGGACCGGGCCGCCCGCCAGGCGATCCTGTCCGGCCGGGAGTGGACGGCGGGCGAGCCGGACGCGGCGCTGCTGTGCGACGAGGTGGTGGAGCCCGGCGATCTGGACCGGGCGCTGGAGGCGCGGATCGACGCGCTCACCAATTCCGGGCTCGTGAACGCGGCCGCCAACCGGAGCGCGCTGCGGGCCGGCCAGGAGCCGCTCGACCTGTTCCGTGAGTACATGGCCACGTTCTCGGTCGAGCAGGCGCGCTGCCACCTCAGCCCGGCGCTGGTCCGCAATCTGGAGGTGCACTGGAATGCCCGCGAGCGTAGTCTCTAAGCGTCGTGACCCGGTCCACCGAGAGGCCGTTATGACGAACAATCCGCCATCTGGGCAGAACCCTGGCACGCTGGGCGGCCCGGACCCCTACGAAGAAAGCACCGACCTGCTGGGCGGCCCCGAGCCAGGCGAAGACCTGCTGGGCGGGCCCGAGGCGGCCAGCGACGAGCTGGGCGGCCCCGAGCCGGCCAGCGACGAACTGGGCGGCCCGGATCCCGCTGCCGAGGGAACCGACGAGCTGGGTGGCGCCGATCCCGGCTGAGGTCAGGCCGGCAGCTGGTCTACGTCGATCTCCCAGCCAGGCGCGCCGGGCCAGCCCCTTGCTAACCGGGGCCGTGTGGTTACTGTACGAGTAGGCTCGGGTGCCAGAGGGGAGGCCGCGTTCCGGCCATGCCAGTTCTCGTCGGTACTTCCGGCTGGCAGTACCGCGACTGGCGGGGCGTGCTGTATCCGCCCGGCCTGCCGCAGCGCAGCTGGCTGGAGTGCTACGCCAGTCAGTACGCGACGGTCGAGAACAATGGCTCGTTCTACCGGCTGCCCAGC
>Ga0335074_10001916_pt1 | contig 28224 bp, 21 predicted proteins | sample Lox_Sample_23_FD_206715 | JGI IMG/M metagenome (GOLD analysis project Ga0335074, IMG submission 206715) | Soil microbial communities from Loxahatchee National Wildlife Refuge, Florida, United States - Lox_Sample_2.3 | ecosystem: Environmental > Terrestrial > Soil > Wetlands | place: USA...
GACCAGATGTTTGCCGATTTCGACCGCTCTCTGCGCGAGATCGGCACTGGTGATCTGAGCGTCGGCCGCCAGGTGAAGCGCATGGCGGAGGCGTTCTACGGCCGCATCCGGGCCTACGAGAATGGGTTAGGGGCCGACGATGCGGCGCTGCGCGCAGCGCTGGCCCGCAACATTTACGGCACTGCAACGGCGAGCGACGAGCAACTCGCACGGGTCGCCGCATATTTGCGCCACGAGATGACGCACCTCGCCAACCAGCCGGCCTCATCCCTGCTCGCCGGCACGGTGGCGTTCGACGCACCATGAGCGTGGCTGCTGAATTCTTGCGGCTGGTGCCGCTGACCCGCCTCGGTGGTGAGCCTTACCGGCAGGAAATCGTCGCCACCGAAACCGAGCGCGAGGCGTTGGCGCGCCGTTTCAGGCTCCTCTCGCTCGATCGCTTCGTGGCCGAGGTCGAGCTGGTGCGTGAGCCTGCCGGAACCATTCTTCTAACCGCTGCATTCGAAGCCGCGTTCGAACAGGAATGCATCGTCACGCTCGATCCCGTGTCCGGCAGCGTCGCCGAGCGGTTTCAGCTGCGCTACGGCCCGCTCGAAGCCGAGGAAAGCGTTCCCGCGGGCGACGACGACCCGGCCTTCGAGCCTTTGGCTGGTGGCGCGATCGATGTCGGCGAGGCGGTGGCGCAGGAATTCTCGCTTGCCCTGCCGCCATTTCCGCGCGTCGCCGACGCCCTGATCGAACGCGACGAACCCGAAACACCCGATGAGGGGCCGTTTGCCGCACTCGACAAGTTCCGCCGCGAGCGGCCGCAATAACGCAGGGAAGCCGCGCTGCGGTCCTAGTTGCCGCCGCCGTCGATTTTAGCTAGATGTCCTGGTCCTCGGCTCCGAGACTAACGAGCAGACAATGGCCGTTCCGAAGAAAAAAGTATCGCCGTCACGTCGCAATATGCGGCGCTCGCATCATGGATTGAAGGCGTCGGCTTATGCCGAGTGCCCGAATTGCGGCGAGTTGAAGCGGCCACATCATTTGTGCGAGTCTTGCGGCCATTACGACGGTCGCGAAGTGGTGCCGGCGGAGCCGGCGACCGCCTGACCGGTAATTTCATGGACGAGGCGCGGCTCCCGTGAGCGGCCCGATCACGATTGCTCTGGACGCTATGGGCGGCGACCGCGCGCCCGACATCGTGCTGCGCGGCGCCGACATTGCTCTCGAGCGCCACCCCGGCGCGAAATTTTTGCTGTTCGGGGCGGAGAGCAAGGTCGCGCCGCTGTTGGCGCAGCTGCCGCGTGTCGCCCAGGTTGCCTCGCTCTACCATACCGACGAAGTCGTCGCCGCCGATGATAAGCCGTCGCAGGCGCTGCGCGCGGGACGCGGCACCAGCATGCGGCTGGCGATCGACGCGGTTGCCGATGGCCGCGCCGACGGCGTCGTCTCCGCCGGCAATACCGGGGCGTTGATGGCGATCGCGAAATTCGTGTTGAAGACGCTACCGGGCATCGACCGGCCGGCAATCGCGACTTTCTATCCGACGCTGCGCGGCGAATCGGTGATGCTCGATCTCGGCGCCAACATCGAATGTGATGCCGAAAACCTCGTGCAGTTCGCGCTGATGGGCGATGCGTTCGCCCGCAGCGTGCTTGGCATCATCGAGCCGACCGTAGGGTTGCTCAATGTCGGCTCGGAGGATCTGAAGGGCAATGACGCGGTGCGTGGCGCGGCTGCGCGGCTGCGCGGCGGGCTAACACCGGTCCGCTTTCACGGCTTTGTCGAAGGCGACGATATCGGCGCCGGGACGGTCGACGTCATCGTCACGGATGGGTTCACCGGCAATGTCGCGCTGAAGACCGCCGAGGGCACCGCCAAGCTCTTTGCCGAGGGCTTGCGCGCCTCGTTCGGCCATTCACCGATGGCGCGGATCGGCTATCTGTTCGCCCGCGGCGCAATGCGGAAATTCCGCGAACGCTTCGACCCGCGCCGGTATAATGGCGCGATGTTCCTTGGTCTGGGCGGCATCGCGGTGAAGAGCCACGGCTCGACCGATGCCTTCGGTTTTGCCAACGCGATCAGCGTCGCGATCGACATGAAGCTGAACGGTTTCCTTGAAAAAATCCGCGCCGATCTGGCGCGCATCAACACCGCGGCGCCGACGCCGCAGCCCGCCGCGTTGTAGACCATATGGCATTCCGCGCACAGGTCGCCGGCTGCGGGGCCTATCTTCCCGGGCGGGTGGTGACCAACGACGAGCTGGCGCGGCGGCTCGACACCTCTGACGAGTGGATCCGCCAGCGCACGGGCATCGGCGAGCGGCGCATCGCCGCCGATGGGGAGATGACCTCCGACCTTGCGGTCGCCGCGGCGCGCCGCGCGCTGACAAGCGCCGGGATGAGCGGCAGCGATCTCGACTTGATCGTGCTGGCGACCGCCACCCCCGACCACACCTTTCCGGCGACCGCGACCAAGGTGCAGGCGCAACTCGGCATGAAACGTGGCGCTGCCTTCGATGTTCAGGCGGTGTGCTCGGGCTTCATCTTTGCGCTCGCGACGGCCGACAACGCTGTTCGCCTCGGCCAAGCGCGCACCGCGCTGGTGATCGGCGCCGAGACGTTTTCACGTATCCTCGACTGGGAGGATCGTGGCACCTGCGTGCTGTTCGGCGACGGGGCCGGCGCGTTGGTGCTCAACGCTGTTCCCGATGCCGGGCCGCAGGGCCGCGGCGTGCTGTCGACGCACCTCCATTCGGACGGCACCCAGCACGACATCCTCTATGTCGATGGCGGCCCGTCCTCAACCGGCACGACGGGCCATTTGCGCATGGAGGGGCGCGAAGTGTTCCGCCAGGCGGTGCAGCATCTCTCCGGAGTCGTCCAGGAGGCGCTCGCCGCGCATGGCCTGTCCGGCGCCGATGTCGATTGGCTTGTGCCGCACCAGGCCAATTTGCGGATCATCGACGCGATCGGCAGGCGGCTGCATCTGCGGCCTGGCCAGACTGTCATCACCATCGAGCGGCACGCCAATACCTCGGCCGCGTCGATCCCGCTGGCGCTCGACGAGGCCGTCGGCGATGGCCGCATCAAGCCGGGCCATCTCGTGTTGATGGAGGCGCTCGGCGGTGGCCTCACCTGGGGCGCGAGCCTCGTCAGGTGGTAATAAAATCGAGGCGCCGCCTCACGAAAAAAGCTGCAACGCTTTGGAATTTGACGCCGTTTTTTGTGGGCGCTAACGTTCGCCAAAGAACGGGAGGGCGGCATGGCCGGTCAGACGGTTACTCGCGCTCAGCTCACCGAAGCGGTCTATCAGGAGGTCGGCTTGTCGCGCAACGAATCGGCCGAGCTGGTCGAGTCGGTGATCGCCGAGATTTCCGGAGCGCTCGAGCGCGGCGAGATGGTGAAAATTTCGTCGTTCGGCAGCTTTGCGGTGCGGCGCAAGGGCCAGCGCATCGGCCGTAACCCAAAGACCGGACAGGAAGTGCCGATCAGCCCGCGTCGGGTGCTGGTGTTTCGCGCCTCGCACGCATTGAAGGACCAGATCAACCAATCGCTGGCATCCTCCGGCGCGACGCGACGCTGATTTGCTTTGCGATGGGCAGCCTGACGTGAGCGAGCCGGTCTGACATGAGCGAAATCGGGGAAACTGCTTCCGGCCGACGCGCCGCCAAGCGGGCAGCGGTGTTTCGGACCATCGGCGAGGTCGCCGAGGATCTCGATCTGCCGGCCCATGTGCTGCGTTTCTGGGAGTCGAAATTTACGCAGCTAAGGCCGCTGAAGCGTGGCGGCGGCCGGCGCTATTACCGGCCGGAGGACATCGCGCTCTTATCGCGTATCCGCCAGTGTCTGTACCAGGAAGGTTACACGATCCGCGGGGTGCAGAAGCTTTTGTCCGAGGGGACGCTTGGCGTCTTGGGGGGAGCGGTCGAGATGGCGCCGAGCCTTTTTCCGCTCGATCCGCTTCCCGGGTCCGCTCCAGCGGCCCAGCCCGCGCCTCGGCCGGAGCGTCGCGCGGCGGTCAAAGCGGCGGCGCGGGTAGAGGGCATTTCGGGTGATCGCCGGGCCAAGCTCGAAGCGGCAGCGCGAGACCTGCTGTCGGCACGCCAAATACTCGATTCACTGCTTGCAAGCCTGCGTAAGGCCTAACCAAAAGCCCGCACGTTGCACGGGCTCGCCCTCATCAGTATGATCCGCCGCCTCGCCAGAGACGCCCGGTCGGAGCGTAGCGCAGCCTGGTAGCGCATCAGCATGGGGTGCTGAGGGTCGAGAGTTCGAATCTCTCCGCTCCGACCATTCTCTTCCTCGGAGCCTCAGCCATGTCCACCGAGCGCCCTGAATCCCCCCTTGAGCCTTGGCAGTGGCCGGAGGCGCATTGGCGCAAGCTGGTCGACCGCGTGCGCGCCGGCAAGTCGTTGCGACCGGCAGAATGGCCGGGCGGCGCGCGCTGCGCGGTGGCGCTGTCATTTGACAGCGACCACGAGACGAGCGATCTGCGCGAGGGCGGCAAATCGATCGGCCGGCTTGCTTGGGGCCAGATGGGGGCTCGGGTTGGCGTACCGCGCATCCTGAAGCTTTTGGACAAGTATCAGGTCAAGGCTTCGTTTTACGTGCCGGCGGTGACCGCCTTGCTGCATCCGGACGAGCAGCGCCGCATCGTTGCCGAGGGCCATGAGGTCGCCATCCATGGCTGGATCCATGAGCTGAATTCGGCGCTCCCCTACGAGGCCGAGCGCGACCTGCTGTTCCGCTCCGCCGAGGCGCTGGAAAAGACCAGCGGCGTGCGGCCGGTCGGCATGCGCACACCGTCCTGGGATTTCAGCTGGAACACGCTGGCGCTCGAGACCGAGCTCGGGCTGCTCTACGATTCCTCACTGATGTCAGATGAGGATTGCTATGAGCTGCTGCTCGACGGCAAGCCTTGCGGCGTTATCGAGCTGCCGGTCGAATGGGTACGCGACGATGCCGTCTATTTCAGCATGAACCGGTTTTCGGCTCTGCGCCCCTATACCCCTCCCGCCGATGTCCTCGACATCTTCCGCCGCGAGTTCGAAGCCGCCTACGCCGACGGCGGCATCTTCCAGCTGACCATGCACCCGCACATCATCAGCTACCGGTCCCGGATATGGTTGCTTGAAGAGCTGATCCGCCTCGCCCAGTCGCGCCCCGGCGTGTGGTTTGCCACCCACGCCGATGTGGCGCGCTGGGCCAAGGATCATGCGGTTTAGCTTTTCTTGTAAGACCGCCTGACTTCGGGGTCTTCGCCGGCCGCGTGACGGCGGCCTACTGTCTCGGCGTGTTCGAGTTCACGGCGAATATCGTCGCTGCGGAGATCGCGTTCTGCCTGACGAGCTTTGCCGTCGGCCTGGCCGGATCGCACGAAGCGCTGTTGTGATTCGTTGTACTCTCGCGCAGCAGTACGATTGCCTTCGCCTTCATTGCGCTCCTGCGAGATATTCTCCTTTCTATTTTCCATCGTTGACCTCCATTTTGCTTGTGGTAAGCCAACGAATTCTTTTGTGGAGCGTTCCGTAACATAGTTGTCCGTCCGGAACCCGACTCAAGCGAGCAATGTCGTGCGAAACCGGAGCCGGACGTAGTCGGCAATCCATAACCCCGTCTCGTCGCGCAAGATCGGCTGCAACAGGTCGATGATTTCCTGTTTCGCGGCGGCGCGGTCGGGCGGCGCAAGCGGTGCGAGAAAATCCTCGGCGAAGGTGTCGAGCCAGGCGCCGAAGCCGGCCTCCAGTGGGGTTGGGCGCGGGATGATCGCAATGTCCTCGACCCGGAACCCAGCGGCTTCGAGCTTCGCCCGGTATGCTGCGGCCGAGGGGAAATACCAAGGACTGAGCGACAGCGCCTCGAGCCCGCGCTTGGCGAGCACCGCGCGAAAAGCGACCTGGATCGCGGCAGTGTTGTTGTGCCCGCCCATCTCGGCGACAAACCGCCCGCCCGGCTTCAGCGCGCGTGCGACACCAGCGAGCACCGTCTCCGCCGGATGCATCCAGTGCAGTGCCGCATTGGAAAAGACGGCGTCGAACTCGCGCTCAAAAGCAAGGCTCTGGCCGGCGACGACGCGCGCGTCGAGCCCTTTCGCCTTTGCTGCGGCCACCATGTCGGGTGCGGCATCGACCGCGACCACTGATGCACCGGCCGCCGCAATCTTTGTGGTCAGCACACCGTCGCCGCAGCCGAGGTCGAGAATGCGCTCGCCGGGCTGCGGATCGAGCAATTCGAGCACCGGCGCGCCGAAGGCCGGCACGAAATGCGCGGCCGCGGCGTAACGCTCCGCCGACCAGTGCTGCTTCGACAATCCCGTCATTGCTTCGACCCCTCTCGCACTCGGCCGCAGCTTAGGGGCAGCCAGATACCAGGTAAGGCCCAAAATTATCCCAGTATGAATTCTAGCAGGATTAGCCGCGCTTGCGGCTAGCTCTCCAATGATGATCAACGCGGGCAGCCGGCGGCGGCGACCACATCTGGGCCGCCCGCATCGCGTCCGGCGCCGTCCGATCGCGGCGCTAGCGCAATGTGCATAAGTCGTTCGCCGCCACCACGTTCACGTTATGGATGAAGGGCGCGGGTTTCTGTGAGCGAGCGGTCAGCCGCGGAGATCGTGACGGCACCGGGACATTTTGTGAGCAATTGTAATTACTGTGTATCAAAATTCGCTAGACTATAAAAGAATCAATAAGATAGGGACTACAACGTCAATCGACCCCGATGAAACTTTCGAGGAAACCGTAGCGTTGGCGGAACATCTTGAACAACGCGAGTGGGTCTCGTGACGGTTTACATGCTAATGACCGGCCTCGGGTTCGTGATGTTCTTTGGGGCACACTATACTGATCGGACGATTGCGCGGCACGAGCCTAAGCTCGCCCGCATCGAACCGGCGATCCCCCGTATCTGCTTCGTGGCGAAATCTCTCGGCATCATGATTGCGGTCGCCGGCCTGGGCGCGACCGCTAACCTCATGGCCTGGTCGTAGGCTCCCACGATCTTTTGATTTCCGCCATTCCCGTAGAGAATCAGCAGCAAAATCCGGTCCTACTTTAGGTCGGGTCGCCGCTACCGCAATTCGACGGCGCGCCGGGCGAGCTGGCCCCCTCGCTGTTGAGCAGCGATGGCGCCGCGCCCATTGCCTTGTTGCGGCTGCCGGCGAACGAAGCGGATCCCCGACTGCCGTTTTCGAACGGCTCGCGCATGCAGCCCGCTATTGGGCTTTAATATTGCGACTTCCCGCGTCTTTGCTCGCGATCGGCCACGGCGGAGCAATCCCCGTTGCCGTGTTCAATAACCGAACGAAAGCCATCGGCCCGCTTTATCCTATTAAGGTCGTTCCGTTGAACCCACTATCGTCGAGAGCGGACGTTCCGCATTGTGGCGTCAGTCGATCTGGATAATCCTCGTTGCCGTTGATCATCCTTATCACCCCCTCGACCCGCGCCGCCACCGACATGCTGACCGGAGGACACCCTCATGACCAAATATTTGCACACCATGATCCGCGTCAGTTCCCTGGATGACACCATCGCCTTCTTCGAGGTGCTCGGCCTCAAGGAGATCCGCCGCCGTCCTGACGAGAAGGGCCGCTACACCAATGTGTTCCTTGCCGCGCCCGGCGACGAGGAGGCGGCCGTGGAACTCACCTACAACTGGGACCCCCAGCCCTATCCCGGCGGCCGCAATTTCGGCCATCTCGCCTATGCCGTGGAGAACATCTACGACACTTGCAAGGCCTTCATCGCCCACGGTGTGACGATCAACCGCCCGCCGCGCGACGGCCGCATGGCCTTTATCCGCACGCCGGACGGCATCTCGATCGAGCTATTGCAGGCCGGCGAGGCGCTGCCGCCCGCCGAACCCTGGACCAGCATGGCCAATACCGGCTCCTGGTAGCCATGAAGGAAAACGCGATACGGCGGGCGGTGCGCGAGGGACGCGCGGCGCTGGGCACCGGACTCAAGGAGTTCGCCTCACGCGGTGTCCCTTGGATCATCGAGGCGGCCGGCTTTGATTACTGCGCGATCGATCACGAACACGGCGCGTTCGACATCGAAACGATCGCGAACCTCGCGAGCTGGTTCCAGGCCACCAATGTCTCGGCCATCGTGCGCATCCACAAGGCGTTCGCGCACCTCATCCCGGGCATCCTCGATCAGGGCATCATGGGCATCCAGGTGTCCGAGGTGGAAAACGCCGAGGAGGCGCGCGCGATCGTCCGCCTGGCGAAATACCCGCCGATCGGAAACCGGGGTATCTCCGGCCAGGGGCCGCACACGGGATACAAGAGCTATGGCCCCCGCCACGCCGCCGAATATGCGCCGTGGGCCAACGATAACATCATCTTATTCCCGTCGATCGAATCGCTCGAAGGGCTGGAGAATGTCGAGGAGATCGCCGCGGTCGCTGGGATCGACATGATCGCCTACGGCCATTCCGACCTTAGCGCGCAGCTCGGCGTTCACCTCGACCTCGAGCACCCGAAGTTCAAGGCAGCGGTGCGGCGGATCGCGGCGGCGTGCAATGCGCATGGCAAGCTCGCCCGCGGATCGGCCGAGACCGAGGCGCAGATCGAGGAATACTGGCAGCTCGGGTGCAAGGTGCTGAATCTGCCAGGGAACGACGTCAGCACCTATCTCGACGGGATGAAAGCGCGCGCGGCTCGTGCCCATGCCCGGTTGAAGTCGATCGGAGTGCCGACGCCATAGGGACGCCACGACATCGGCTGGGCTTGGCAGTTAGATCGCGTCGCGAGTGGAGCTGTCGGCCAAGCCGCCGTACGTCCTTACGCCTTCGCTGCCTCGGCCTGTCTGCGCAACGCCGAGAGGGTGGTGCGTGTGGTGATCATCTCGGGGTCCATCTTGAGTTCGATGACTGCGGCGCGTTTGGCGGCAACGGCTTCCTCGAAAACCGGCGCGAATTCCTCGGTCCGTGCGACCTGCGCGGCGTAGGCGCCATACGCGCGGGCGAGCATAACAAAATCCGGGTTCTTTAGATTGGTGCCGGAGACGCGGCCGGGGAAGCGCCGCTCCTGGTGCATGCGGATGGTGCCGTACATCGCATTGTTGAAGACAAGGATGATCGGCCCCGGCCCCTCGGCCAGTGAGGTCGCGATCTCCTGCCCGGTCATCAGGAACCCGCCGTCGCCGCAAAAGCCGACGACGATGCTTTCCGGCCGGGCGAGCTTGGCAGCGACCGCGGCCGGCACGCCATAGCCCATTGCGCCGCTGGTCGGCCCGAGCTGGCGGCCAGGCCTGCGGTATTGCAGGAAGCGGTTGGGCCAGCCGGAGAAATTGCCGGCGTCGCTGGTGACGATTGCATCGTCAGGGAGGCGCTCGCGCAGCCAGGTCATGACCAGGCCGAGGTCGAGCGCCGGGCTTTCCATGAGTTTGGAGGGCTGGAGTCCCGCCTCGTATTCGGCGCGCGCGTCCTTGCGCCAACCTGCCCAGTGCGGGTCCGAAATGGGTTCCAGCGCGGCGAGCGCGGCGGCGATTTCCGGCATGCCCGACTGGATGGACAAGGTCGGGCGGAAGACGCGACCCAACTCCTCGGCGGCGGCATGGATGTGGACGAGCGTCTTGCCGGGGTCGGGAATGCTAAGCAGCGAATATGATTGCGAGGTGATCTCGCCGATCCGCGCGCCGATCGTCAGCATCAGGTCGCTCTGCTTGATCCGTTGGACAAGGCTCGGCGAGGCGCCGGTGCCAAGGTCGCCGAGCCAGTTCGGCAGGCGGTTGTCGACGATGTCCTGACGGCGGAAGGACGAGCAGGCCGGGAGATCGTTGGCTTTGAGGAATTTGGTCAGGTCGGCGCAGGCCGCATCCGTCCAACCGCTGCCGCCGACCAGCACGATCGGCCGCTCGGCGGCGGCCAAAAGGCGGCGCAACTCGGCGAGGTCCGCTGTACCGGGATGGGCGCGCACCGGGCGATACGGGCCGACCGCCACGGCCGCCGCGGTCTCGCGCAGCATGTCCTCGGGCAGCGCGACGACGACCGGGCCGGGCCGGCCGCTGGTCGCCACCTGGAATGCCTGGTTCAACAGCTCCGGCACCCGCTCCGTCATGTCGATTTGCGTCACCCATTTGGCAAGCGGCGCGTACATCTTGCGGAAGTCGACCTCCTGGAACGCTTCGCGATCGATCTGTTGCCGCGCGACCTGGCCGACCAGCACGACCATCGGCGTCGAATCCTGGAAAGCGGTGTGGATGCCGATCGAGGCGTTGCAGGCGCCGGGGCCGCGCGTCACCAACAGCACGCCGGGTTTGCCGGTGACCTTGCCGTACGCCTCGGCCATGAACGCGGCGCCGCCTTCCTGGCGGCAGGTCACGAGGTGGATCTCGGGCGCGTCGAACAGCGCATCCAAGACCTCGAGATAGCTTTCGCCGGCGACCGAGAACGCCATCTCGACGGCGTGCGCCTTGAGGCTCGCGACGACGAGCTGCCCGCCGCTCATTACCGGAAAATTCGCCGCCATCGCCGCCTCGCTCTATGCTGTCGCCGAGTGGCCATTTGAGACGATGCGAGCGGATTTGAAAACCGCGCAAAAGCCGCGCCGCCTCGCGGGACGGTGGACAATCTGCTAGTCTTTGAGCGCTCAAGGGAACATCGGCGCAGCAAAAACGTTCGGCACTGCCGGTCCGGGGAGGATCGGGGCATCCGCTGCATAACTTCCTTGCGATGAAAGGCGAGGGGATGACTGGGGATCAAACCATTTTGGCAGCGGGCGCGGTGCAGTTCACGGCCGGCGGCATGGCCGCGCGGCCGCTGGCATAGGCGGCTATGGACGACCAGCCGCCGCGCGGCGATTTGCCGACGCGCACCCTGCCTCGGGCTGACGAGCGGCGTCCGCTGCCGGAGGCGCCGGATCATTTCGATCCCGAAAGCCCGGGCACACCCCCGGCCGGCGACGGGCTGACGCCGCGTCCGTCGCGGTTCCGTCGCACGCTGTGGCTGTTGCTGCTGGCGATCGTCATCGGCCTCGTGGTGTTGTGGGTGCTGCGCCACCACGAGGCGCCGAGCACCGGTCGTTTCGTCAACACCGGTGCGATGCCGGTGGGCACCGCAACGGTCGCGAAGGGCGACGTCCCGGTCGTCGATAACGCGCTCGGTACGGTGACGCCGCTCGCTACGGTCACGGTGCAGACCCAAATCAACGGCCAGCTGACCGAGGTCGGCTTTCAGGAAGGGCAGATCGTCAATAAGGGCGATTTCCTCGCTCAGATCGACCCGCGCCCCTATCAGGTCGCGCTCGAGCAGGCGGAGGGCACGCTCGCCAAGGACCAGGCCTCGCTGGCTGACGCCAAGCTCGATCTCGCGCGCTACGAAAAGCTAGTGGCACAGAACTCCCTCGCCACCCAGACACGCGACACGCAGCGCGCCACCGTCGCGCAGGATGCCGGGCAGGTGCAGGTCGACCAGGCGCAGATCGACGCGCAAAAGCTGAACCTCGCCTACTGCCACATCACCGCGCCGGTCGCCGGCCGAGTCGGGCTGCGGCAAGTCGACCCCGGCAATTACGTCCAGACCAGCAGCACCACTGGCATCGTGGTGATCACCCAGTTGCAGCCCATCTCGGTGATCTTCACGCTGCCGGAAGACAGCTTGCAGGCGGTGCTGAAGCAGGTGCATGTCGGCCAGATTCTGTCGGCGGCGGCCTATGACAGCACCGGCAACACCAAGATCGAGACGGGGCAACTGGCCACCATCGACAACCAGATCGACACGACGACCGGCACCGTCAAGCTGCGCGCGACCTTCCCCAACGCCGCGCTCGACCTCTTTCCCAACCAGTTCGTCAACATCCAGCTCACGGTGGACACGATGAAGGGGGTCGACATCGTGCCGCAATCCGCGATCCAACGCGGCGCGCCGGGCACCTTTGTCTATCTCGTGAAGCCGGACGAAACGGTGAGCGCGACGCCGGTGACCCTCGGTCCCGATGACGGCGACAATGTCGCGGTGCTGAAGGGCCTCAATCCCGGCGATAAGGTCGTCACCGACGGCGCCGATCGCCTGAAGGACGGATCCAAGGTCACCATCACCGAAGGCGCCGGCAAGGCCGCCGGGCAAGGCAGCCAGCCGGGGGTCGCTGCGCCGGGCCAGACCAACGGTGCGAAGGGCCAACACGCCCAGGGGCAACATGGCCAGCGGCAAGGCGGGAACCCGCCGTCGCAATCCGGTCCCGGCGGCAATGGTCAGGCGCCGGCCTCGGGTCAGCCGCCGGCGCCCGCCAATGGGGGCAGCGGCGGGTAGGGGCGTCGTCATGGGTCGTCGAGATCAGCCCCCACCCCGACCCTCCCGCGTGGGCGGGGTAGGGAGTAAGCGGCAGCCATGAGCCCATCGCGGCCCTTCATCCTGCGGCCGGTGGCGACGTCGCTGCTGATGGTGGCGATCATGCTGGTGGGTATGGTCGCATACCGGTTCCTGCCGCTCTCGGCGCTGCCCGAGGTCGACTACCCGACGATCCAGGTCACGACGCTCTATCCCGGCGCCAGCCCCGATGTGATGACCGGCTCGGTGACCGCGCCGCTCGAGGTGCAACTCGGGCAAATGCCGGGCCTCCAGCAGATGTCGTCGGTGAGCTCGGCCGGGTCGTCACTGATCACCCTGCAGTTCAACCTGAACCTCAGCCTGGATGTCGCCGAGCAGGAGGTTCAGGCCTCGATCAACGCCGCCGGCAATCTCCTGCCCTCCGACCTGCCGGCGCCGCCCATCTACGCCAAGGTCAATCCGGCCGACGCGCCGGTGCTGATCCTGGCGCTGACCTCGAAAACCATGCCGCTCACCCAAATCGAGGACCTCGCCGACACCAGGCTGGCGATGAAAATCTCGCAGCTTGCCGGGGTCGGCCTCGTGACGATCAGCGGCGGCCACAAACCGGCGGTGCGTATCCAGGCCGACCCGCGCAAGCTGGCCGCACTCGGCCTCAACATCGACGACCTGCGAACCACCCTCGCCAATGCCAACGTTAACCAGCCGAAAGGCAATTTCGACGGGCCGAGCCGCTCTTACACGATCAACGCCAACGACCAGATCCAGAGCGCGGCGGACTATGCCGGTCTCGTCATCGCCTACAAGAACGGGTCGCCGGTGCGTCTGTCGGACGTGGCGGCGGCGGTTAACGACGAGGAGAACAGCAAGCTCGCGGGGTGGATGAACACGACGCCGGCTGTCATCGTCAACGTCCAGCGCCAACCCGGCGCCAACGTGATAGCGGTGGTCGACAGCATCACGTCGCTGCTGCCCTCGCTGAAGGCGACATTCCCGCAGGCGGTCGACATCACCGTGCTGACCGACCGCACCAACACGATCCGCGCCTCGGTTTCCGATGTTGAATTTGAGCTGGGGCTGGCGATCGTGCTCGTGGTCGCGGTGATCTTCCTGTTCCTGCGCAGCCCGGCGGCGACCTTGATCCCGAGCCTCTCTGTGCCGCTGTCCCTGGTCGGGACGCTGGCGATCATGTACGTGGCGGGGTTCAGCCTCGACAATCTGTCGCTGATGGCGCTCACCATCTCGACCGGCTTCGTTGTCGATGACGCCATTGTGATGATCGAGAACGTATCGCGCTACATCGAGGCCGGCGATACGCCGCTGCAAGCAGCGCTCAAAGGCTCCGAGCAGATCGGCTTCACGATCATCAGCCTGACGATCTCGCTGATCGCGGTGCTGATCCCGCTTTTGTTCATGGCCGATGTCGTCGGCCGGCTGTTCCGCGAATTTGCGATCACCTTGTCGGTGACGATCGTCATCTCGGCAATCGTATCGCTGACCCTGGTGCCGATGATGAGCGCCAAGGTGCTGCGCTATGTCGATGAAAACGACATGAACTGGTTCATGCGCCGCACCCAGCAGTTCTTTGACTACACGATCCATCGTTACGGCGTCGCCCTCGACTGGGTGCTCGACCACGAGTCGCTGACCCTGTTGATCGCGATCGCGACGCTGTGCCTGACGGTGTTTCTCTACATCGTGATCCCGAAAGGCTTCTTTCCAGTGCAGGATACCGGGCTGATCCAGGGCATCTCCGACGCACCCGCTTCTATCTCGTTCGACGCGATGGCGCAGCGACAGGAGGCGCTTGCCGCGGCCGTCCTCAAGGACCCCGACGTCGTGAGCCTGTCTTCGTTCATCGGCGTCGACGGCACCAACACGACGCTCAACGAAGGCCGCTTCCTCATCAACCTCAAGCCGCGCGACCAGCGCAGCCTCGACGCGAGCGCCATCATCCGCCGCCTGCAGCAGGAAACCAGCAAAGTCACCGGCATCGACCTCTACATGCAGCCCGTGCAAGACCTGACGATCGACGCTACCGTCAGTAAGACGCAGTATCAATTCGCGCTGCAGGACGCGAACCCTGACGAGTTCAACACCTGGGTTCCGAAGCTGATGACGCGGCTGCAAAAAATCCCCGACATCACCGATCTTGCGACCAATTTCGGTGAGAACGGTCTGTCGGTTTACATCAACATCGACCGCGCTACCGCCGGGCGCTTCGGGATCACCCCGGCGACCGTCGACAACGCACTTTACGACGCTTACGGCCAGCGCATCGTTTCGACGATTTTCACCCAGTCGAACCAGTACCGGGTGATCCTCGAGGCCGACCCGGACGCCCAGGCGACGTTGACCTCGCTCGACCAGATTTACCTGCCCTCGTCGCTGTCGAGCACCGGACAGGTGCAGTTGTCGACGATCGCCAGTATCGAGCGGCAAGTCGCGCCGCTGGCGGTCAATCACATCGCGCAGTTTCCCGCGGTTTCGATCTCGTTCAACCTGGCGCCCGGCGCCTCGCTCGGCAGCGCGGTTGACGAGATCAAGACGGCCGAGGCCGAAATCGGCTTGCCGATCAGCATGATCACCAGCTTCCAAGGTGCCGCCGCGGCGTTCCAGGCCGCGCTCAGCAACGAAATCTTCCTCATCCTGGCCGCGATCGTCACGGTCTACATCGTGCTGGGCGTGCTTTATGAGAGCTTCATCCACCCGATCACGATCCTCTCGACCCTGCCCTCGGCGGGCCTTGGCGCGCTCCTGGCGCTGATGGTCGACGGCAGCGACCTCAGCATCGTCGCGATCATCGGCGTCATCCTGCTGATCGGCATCGTCAAGAAAAACGGCATCATGATCGTGGACTTCGCGCTCGTCGCCGAACGCGATGAGGGCAAGTCGCCGCGTGAGGCGATCCATCAAGCGTCGCTCCTACGCTTCCGGCCGATCATGATGACGACGATGGCGGCGATCTTCGGAGCGCTGCCGTTGATGCTCGGCACGGGGACCGGATCCGAACTGCGCCACCCGCTCGGCGTGACGATTGTCGGCGGGCTGATTGTCAGCCAGGCGCTGACCCTGTTTACCACGCCGGTGATTTATCTCGGCTTCGATCGGCTCGGCCGTTGGGCGCGCCGCCACTTCGGCGGCGAGCACCAGCCCGGCCCCTCCGAGAGCCCGGCGGAATGAGTTTCTCAACCCCGTTTATCGAGCGGCCGGTTGCGACGACGCTTTTGACGATCGGTATCGCCCTGGCTGGCATCTTTGCGTTCAACAAGCTGCCGGTCGCGCCACTGCCGCAGGTCGATTTTCCGACGATTTCGGTGAATGCGACGATGCCGGGCGCGAGCGCCGAGGTGATGGCGGAAACCGTCGCGACCCCGCTCGAGCGGCATCTCGGCGTGATTGCCGACGTGACGCAGATGACCTCGTCGAGCTCGCTGCAATCGACGCGGATCACGCTGCAATTCGATCTGTCGCGCGACATCGACGGCGCGGCCCGCGACGTTCAGGCGGCCATCAACGCGGCACGCGCGGATCTGCCGTCAAACCTGCGGACCAATCCGACCTATCGCAAGGTCAACCCCGCCGACGCGCCGATCGCGATCTTGGCATTGACCTCGGATACGCTGACACCCGGTCAGCTTTACGACGCTGCGTCGACCGTGCTGACCCCGGCGCTGTCGCAGATCGACGGGATCGGCCAGGTGACAATCGGCGGCAGCTCACTGCCGGCGGTGCGGGTCGAGCTCAACCCGTTGGCGCTCAATAAATACGGTATCGGCCTGGAAGACGTGCGCGCGGCCCTGTCCTCGGCCAACGCGCACAGCCCCAAGGGCGCGATTGAGCAGGGCGACAACCATTTCCAGATCTACACGAACGACCAGGTGTCGAAGGCGGCCGACTACATGCCACTCCTCGTCGCCTACCGCAACGGTGCGCCGGTGCGGCTGCCCGACATCGCCGAGGTCACCGACTCGGTCGAGAATTTGCGCAACCAGGGGCTGGCCAACGGCAAGCCGGCGGTGCTGGTGATCCTCTACCGCCAGCCCAATGCCAACATTATCGACACGGTCGACCGCGTCTACGCGGCGCTGCCGCAATTGCACGCTTCGATTCCCGCCGGCATCGACATCAACGTGGCGCTGGACCGGACGACAACGATCCGCTCATCGTTGCACGATGTCGAATTGACGCTGATCATCGCCATCTTTCTCGTGGTGCTCGTCGTCTTCGCGTTTTTGCGCAATCCGCGGGCGACGTTGATCCCGAGCGTCGCAGTGCCGGTGTCGCTGATCGGCACGTTCGGGGTTATGTATCTGGTCGGCTACAGCCTCGACAATCTGTCGCTGATGGCGCTGACGATCTCCACCGGGTTCGTCGTCGACGACGCCATCGTTGTTCTGGAAAATGTCACGCGGCATATCGAGGCCGGTATGGGCCGCCGCGAGGCCGCGCTGCAGGGTGCGCGCGAAGTCGGCTTTACAGTGCTGTCGATGAGTCTGTCACTGATCGCCGTGTTCGCGCCGATCCTGTTGATGGGCGGGATTGTCGGACGCCTGTTCCGCGAGTTCGCGATGACCTTATCCATCGCGATCATGATCTCGCTGGTGATCTCGCTAACCACGACGCCGATGATGTGCGCGTTTGTGCTGAAGCGCGAGCGGCCGCACGCGCACGGCCGGCTCTATCGCGCCAGCGAGCGCGTGTTCGACGCGGCGCTGGGCTTCTACGAACGCACGCTGACCGCCGCCTTGCTGGCGCCGCGGATCGTGATGCTGATCCTCGCGGTGACCGTGGCGCTCAACGTGTTTCTGTTTGTCGAGGTCCCCAAGGGGTTCTTCCCGCAGCAGGATACCGGTCGGATGATCGGCGGTCTCCAGGCCGACCAGAGCATCTCGTTCCAGCTGATGAAACAGAAGCTGCAGCAGTTCATCAGCATCGTCAGAGCTGATCCCGCGGTGGAGAGTGTCGTCGGTTTTACCGGAGGGTTCCAGACCAATTCCGGCTTTGTCTTTGTCTCGCTGAAGCCGTTGGCCCAGCGCAAGCTGTCGGTCGACAAAGTGATCGGCCGGCTGCGCGGCAAACTCAACCGGGTCGCTGGCGCGCGGCTTTTTCTGCAGGCGGTCCAGGACATTACCGTGGGCGGCCGCCAGTCGAACGCGCAATACCAGTACACGCTGCAAAGCGACTCGCTGCAGGAGCTCTACGAGTGGGCGCCAAAAGTGACCGCAGCGCTAGAGAAAATTCCAGAACTCACCGAGGTCAATTCGGACCAGCAGAATCACGGTCTCGAGACCAATCTGGTAATCGACCGGGCGACCGCAGCGCGGCTCGGCCTCACCGTCAGTCAGATCGACAACACGCTCTACGACGCGTTCGGCCAGCGCCAGGTGTCGGTGATCTACGCCGCGCGCAACCAGTACCATGTCGTGATGGAGGTGGCGCCGCAGTGGTGGCAGAACCCCGACATGCTGAAGCAAATTTACGTCAGCAGCACCGGCGGGTCGGTCAACGGCACGGCGAGCACGAACGCGGTCGCCGGCACCGTGAGCCCGCCGGCGTCGTCCAACAACGCCGCGAGCCCGACCGTCAACAACGCCGCCACCGCCTTCACCAACAATGTCGTCAACACCCCGGTCAACATCGTCGCGACGCCCGTCGTCAACAATGCCGCCGCGCCGATCAGCACCGCCGCTCTGAGCCCAACGGCCGCTTCGGTCGCGTCCGACGCGGCGCGCAACCAGGCCGCCAACTCACTCGCCAGCACCGGACACAGCGCGACCGCGACCTCGACCGGCGCGCCGGTGAGCACCTTTACCGAGACGATGGTGCCGCTCGCCGCCTTCGCGAAATATTCGCCCGCGGCGACGCCGCTTTCGGTCGCTCACCAAGGGCTTTTCGTCGCCACCACGATCTCGTTCAATCTGAAGGCCGGCGCCTCGCTCGGCGAGGCCACCAAGGCGATCGACCAGGTGATGGCCGAGCTGCATGTGCCGACGACGATCCACGGCAGTTTTCAGGGCACCGCGCAGGTGTTCCAGCAATCGCTCGCCAATGAGCCGGTGCTGATCGCCGCGGCGCTGCTCGCGGTTTATATCGTGCTGGGCGTGCTCTACGAGAGCTATGTCCACCCGATCACCATCCTGTCCACCCTGCCGTCGGCGGGTGTCGGCGCGGTGCTGGCGCTGATGCTGTGCGGCACCGAGTTCAGCCTTATCGCGCTGATCGGGGTCATCCTCCTGATCGGCATCGTCAAGAAAAACGCGATCATGATGATCGACTTTGCGCTCATCGCCGAGCGCGAGGAGGGGTTGTCGTCGCGCGATGCGATCTTCAAGGCCTCGATACTGCGCTTCCGGCCGATCATGATGACGACGCTGGCGGCGATGCTCGGCGCGCTGCCGCTGGCGATCGGCTTTGGCGAAGGCTCCGAGCTGCGCCGTCCGCTTGGCATCTCGATCGTCGGTGGGCTGCTGGTCAGTCAGGCGCTGACGCTCTATACGACGCCGGTGATCTATCTCTACCTCGACCGCTTCCGTCTGTGGGCAATGCGCAACCGGCAGTCGGGCCGACGTGGGCCGGGCGGCTCGCATTTCGCACCGGGCCACGCGCCGCAGCCCGGAGAGTAGCGCGATGCCAGGGGGAAGCAGGGGACGCGGGATCGGGGCGCTTGCCGGGGGCGGCCTGGCGGCGCTGGTCGCCTTGGGCGGCTGCACGGTTGGCCCCGATTACGTCAAGCCGGATGCGCTTGTTCCTGCCGCCTACAAGGAGGCGTGGAAGCCTGGGCCGCTCGCCAAGGGCTGGGAGCCGGCGCGCCCCAACGAGGCAATCGACCGGGGCGCGTGGTGGTCGATCTATCGCGACCCGGTGCTCGACGGGCTCGAACGGCAGATCGACATCTCCAACCAGAATCTCAAAGCTGCCGAAGCGGCATTTCGCGAGGCGGAGGCAACGGTCGCGGCGGCGCGTGCGCAGTTTTTCCCCAGCGTCAATGCCGATGCCGCGGCGAGCCGCTCGCGCACCAGCGCCAATAATGGGCGCTCGAGCTTTGGCGGCGGGTCCATCCAGAATAATTTCTCGACCGAGCTGACCGCGAGCTGGGTCCCCGATCTGTGGGGCGCGGTGAGGCGCACGGTCGAAAGCAATATCGCCAGCGCCCAGGTGAGTGCGGCGACGCTGGCGAATGCGCGGCTCTCGGCGCAGGGCGAGCTCGCCACCGCCTATGTCGAGCTGCGCGTCGCCGACGAACTGTCGCGGCTGCTCGCCGCCTCGGTCAAGGCCTATGCCCAGGCGCTGCAGATCACCAGGAATCAGCTCCGTGGCGGCACCACCGACCAGTCGGCCGTCGATCAGGCACAGGCCCAGCTCGACGCGACCCGGGCCCAGCTGATCGCGGTGGGCGTAACGCGCGGGCAGCTCGAACATTCGATCGCAGTGCTGATCGGCAAGCCGCCCGCCGAGGAAACGATCGCACCCGTCGCGGGAACCGAGGCGATGCTTTCCGTGCCGCTGATCCCGTTCGAGCTGCCCTCGGCTTTGCTGCAGCGCCGGCCGGACATTGCTGCCGCCGAGCGCGACATGGCTGCCGCCAACGCGCTGATCGGGGTTGATGTCGCGGCCTTCTATCCGGACGTGACACTGTCAGCGGATTCCGGCGTAGAAGCGGAGATGCTCCGCGAGCTCTTCACCACGGCGAGCCGCATCTGGTCCTTCGGCTCGACGGCGGCGCAGACCGTATTCGACGGCGGTGCGCATAACGCGCAGGTCGCGCATGACGAGGCCGCTTACGATGCGAGCGTCGCCACCTATCGCCAGACCGTGCTGACCGCGCTCCAGCAGGTCGAAGACGAGCTGGTGGCCGAGCGCGTGCTGGCGGAGGAGGCGGTCGCGGAGGATTCCGCAGTCAAGGCGGCGCGCCAGGCGGAGACGACGATCAACAACCAATACCTCGCCGGAACCCAAGCCTATACCGCAGTGATCGTTGCCGAAAATACCGCGCTCGCCGACGAGGAAAGCGCGGTCAACATCCGCCAGAGCCGGCTGGTCGCCAGTGTGGCGCTGATCGAGGCGTTGGGCGGCGGTTGGGATGCGTCGATGGTCCCAGGCGCGGACACGATCGAAAGCGACCAGCCGCTCAACTTCAATCCGCTCCCGCCGACCTTCCCCAATGAGGGTGCCGGGATCAACCCGCCGCTGCCGAAATAGTCCTCCGCGCTAGGCGGGTTCCGCGACGATATCGCGATAAAGGTGCGACAGCAGCGCGGCGACGACGGCGGCGCCGGCAAACGAGGCGGCGAGCCGCAGCGCCTCGAACACGATCCAAGTCAGTGACGGCAACGCCGAGGCCAGCGCGCCGATCAGCATCTGCAGCACGACAAATGGAAGATAGCAGGCAAAGGCGGAAGCAAAGAGCCGCCAGAAATTGTCGTCGATCCAATCCCAGGCGGTTCGCAGAGCGGGCGGCTGTCCGATTGCTGCCGCTGGAAAAATCAGCGACACGCGCAGCGCGGCAAGGGTCAGCGCGACGCCGCCCGCCGCTGTCAACGGGATGGTGACGAAGAACGGCGGCAACAGGGCGATCCCGATCAACACGACCCAACCGGCAAAGACGACGGCGCCGATTTTGATCCCGGCGACGACAAACTCCCGCCAGCCCGCCGGCAGCAGCTCGCCGCCGACCGTCTCGCCGAGCAGCACGAAACGGTGCCACCGAACGACGAATACCGCACCGAACAGCAACAGACCGACCGCATGGCCCAGCCCTCCCGCGATCCGGCCAATCATCCCGCCATGCGTGAAGAACAACGAGACCAACTCGACCGCCAGCACGATTAGATACGGCAGGAGCGCCATCTCGACGACCAGTTGGATATGGTCGAAAACGGCGCCATAGGCGCGCGCAACCTGGTCGACGACATCGATCTGATACGCTCTGCGCCGCGCCGACGGATAGCTCATGGCTCCCCCAATGCGCGACCGGTTCGCGGAGGATGCGCGGCTCCGGCCTCAATGCGGCATGTTAGCAGCCTCATGCCGGCGTGAAAGCCCAGCGGTGAGCAGCCGCGATTGACTCTTCACGCTGCCGCGCCGCACCCTGCGCGCCGCTTTTATTAAAGCGAAGAGGCTTCGAACGTGGCGGACGGCGCAGGAAAGCGAGGCAAGGCGCGGCTCGGGGTCGACATCGGCGGCACTTTTACGGATGTCGCGCTGGAGGTCGGCAACTCCAAGGGTTCCCGACGGTACAGCGCCAAGATGCTGACAACCCCGCAGGCGCCCGAGCGCGGCGTGCTGGCGGCCATTCATGCGGTGTTGAAGCAGGCAGCGCTGGTGCCGGGTGATCTGTCGCTGATCATCCACGGCACGACGCTCGCCACCAACGCGATCATCGAGCGCAAGGGCGCCAAGACCGCGCTTGTCACAACGAAGGGCTTTCGCGACACGATCGAAATCCGCCACGAGAACCGCTTCGAGCAGTACGACGTCAATATCGATTTGCCGCCGCCACTGGTGCCGCGGCGGCTGCGCTGTGTCGTGCCGGAGCGGGTCGACGCGCGTGGCCGGGTGGTGACGCCGCTCGACGAGGCGGCGGTGACGATGCTTGCCGACCAACTCGCGGCGGATGGCGTCGAGAGCGTCGCGATCGGCTTTCTGCACAGTTATCTCAACACCGCTCACGAGGAGCGCGTAAGGGACATTCTCGTAAAGCACCTCGGCGGCGTGACCATGACGTTGTCGAGCGAGGTATCGCCCGAGATGCGCGAATACGAGCGCCTCTCGACCGCGTGCGCCAATGCCTATGTGCAACCGATGATGGGGCGCTACCTCGTCAACCTCGAAACCTTGCTTCACGACCAGGGTTTCGCCTGTCCGCTATTCCTGATGACCTCGGGCGGCGGGCTGACGACGGTGGAAACCGCGATCCGTTTTCCGGTGCGGCTCGTCGAGTCGGGTCCGGCGGGCGGCGCGATCTTCGCCGTGCACATCGCTCGGCAGTGCGGACTCGACAAGGTGCTGAGCTACGACATGGGCGGCACCACCGCGAAAATCTGCCTCATCGACGAATTCCAGCCGCAGACCAGCCGCGCCTTTGAAGTGGCGCGAGTCTATCGCTTCAAGAAAGGCAGCGGGCTGCCGTTGCGCATCCCAGTGATCGAAATGGTCGAGATCGGCGCGGGCGGCGGCTCGATCGCGCGGGTCGATCCCTTGAAGCGCATTACCGTCGGGCCGGATAGCGCCGGTGCCGATCCGGGGCCCGCCTGCTATGGGCAGGGCGGCACGATGCCGAGCGTTACCGACGCCGATCTTTTGCTCGGGCGGATTGACCCGACCGGGTTTTCCGGCGGCCGCATGGCCTTGGACCGTGCCGCCGCCGAGGCCGCGATAAAGAAGGAGGTCGGCGACAAGCTCGATCTCGCACTTGAAGTGGCGGCGTTCGGGGTGAGCGAGATCGTCGACGAGAACATGGCCAATGCCGCCCGGGTTCACGCGATCGAAAGTGGCAAGGACGCGCGTGGCCGCACGCTCGTCGCGTTTGGCGGCGCCGCGCCGCTTCACGCGGCGCGGATGGCCGACAAGCTCGGCCTCGACCGGGTGCTGGTGCCGTCGAACGCTGGGGTCGGCTCGGCGGTCGGATTTCTGCGCGCGCCGATTTCCTATGAGATCGTGCGCTCGCAACTCCAGCGGCTCGACAATTTCAATGCCGAGGCGGCCAATGCCCTGCTCGCGGCGATGTATGAAGAGGCCGCGGCGATCGTGCGGCGGGGCGCGCCCGAAGCGGCGCTCGCCGAGACCCGATCGGCGCTTATGCGCTATCGCGGCCAGGGGCACGAGATTGCCGTGCCGCTGGTCGCGAAGACCTACCGCCGCGAGGATGCCGCCGAAATTCAGGCGGCGTTCGAAGAAGCCTATCGCCGGCTCTACAGCCGTGTCATCCCCGGCGTCGAGGTCGAGGTGCTGAGCTGGGTGGTGCTGGCCACCGCGCCTGCTCCGGTCGAGGAAACAACGCCGCCTGCGGCGCCCCGGGCTTTCGCCATCCCCGAGGCGCGCCGCCGCTCTGTGTTCGACCCCGAGATGGGCGAGTTCGTCGAAGTCGCGATCTACGAGCGGCCGGCGCTCAAGCCCGGCGCGACGCTCAAGGGCCCCGCGGTCATCGTCGAGGACGAGACCTCAACCGTCATCGGGCGCAATTTCGACGCCCGCATCGACGCGTTCGGCTATATCGAAATGACGCGGCGGGGCGCGTGAAACGCCCCGTCGTCAGCATTTAGCGGCCGTAGTAGGGATTGTAGGGCTGCGGGGCCGGCTGGCCGTAGCCCGGCGGATAAGCCGGCTGCGGGGCCGGCTGGCCGTAAGCGGGCTGCGGGGCCGGCGTACGGGTCGACATGCAGTAATTATAGGCTTGCCAGTAGGCGTTGTCGCCGGCGCCCTGCGCTTGCGCCGCGCCGGCGCCGGTGCCGACGATCGCGCCGGAAGCGGCGCCGATTGCCGCGCCGCGGCCGCCGCCTATCGCCGCGCCGAGGCCCGCGCCGAGCAACGCGCCGCCCAGCGTGCTGCCGACCGCGTTGTTGTTGGCCTGCGACTGTGCGTAATTGGCATTTTGAGACGCCCATTGCCGACAGGTCGCGTCGTCATACGCGGTCTGCGCCATCGCGCTCGTCGCCGTGAGCAGCGCCAGCCCCCCGCCGAGAACCCCTGTAATTGCCTTCATCGACATGATCTCCTGGTCAGCAGTGCGGCAAGCCCGCATCCGAACGCGACAACGTCTTTGGCTACGCGGATATTTCCGCGAAGGTTGCGCCTCGCCTCATTGATGTGGGGCAAGCGCCGCCGGCTGCCAAGACCGGCGCGCAGAAATTGCACGCATTGCTCAGGCAAGGCTGCCGCACGTACACTCCGCGACGCTCAATGCCTTGGAGGCCTTATGCTTGGTCGCCCGAACACCGCGCTGTCGCAAATCCACATGCAGATCATGTGGTCGCGGCTCATCGCCGTCGTCGAGGAGCAGGCGCAGACACTGGTGCGCACCGCGTTTTCGACCCCGGTGCGCGAAGCCGGCGACCTCTCGGCGGGCGTTTTCGACCGCGACGGCAATATGCTGGCGCAGGCGGTGACTGGGACGCCCGGCCACGTCAACTCGATGGCCGCGGCGGTGAAGCATTTCCTCGACGCCTTCCCGCTCAAGAAAATGAAGCCGGGCGACCATTACATCACCAACGATCCTTGGCTGACCTGCGGACATCTGCACGATCTGACTGTGGTGAGCCCGACCTTTTTCCACGGCGAGCCGGTGGGACTTTTTGCCTCGACCGTGCATGTCGTCGATATCGGTGGGCTCGGCATGGGGCCGGACGGGCGGCAGGTCTTCGAGGAGGGCCTCGCGATCCCGCTGATGGCGCTGGCGCGCGAAGGGCGGATGAACGAGGATCTGATGCGCATCATCCGCGCCAATGTGCGCGAGCCACTGCAGGTCGAGGGCGATGTCTATGCCCTGGCGGCGTGCAACGACGAGGGCAGCCGCCGCCTCGTCGAGATGATGGAGGAATTCGGTATCGGCAATCTCGACCGGCTCGGCGAGCACATCATCGAAACCTCGCGCATCGCGACCGTGGAGGCGATCCGCAGGCTGACGCCCGGTAAGTACAAGAACGCGGTGCACATGGACGGATACGACCGGCCGCTGACCCTGGCCGGCGAGATGACGATCGGTAGTGACGGCATCCATGTCGATTATGCCGGCACCTCGCCGGCCAGCGCGTTCGGCATCAACGTCGTGCTGAATTATACGCTCGCCTACACGGCATTCGGGGTGAAGTGCCTGGTCGCGCCCGAGGTGCCGAACAATGCCGGGTCGCTCGCGCCGATCACGGTCAGCGCGCCCGAGGGTTGCCTGCTCAATGTGAAGCGGCCGCGCGCGGTGGCGGCGCGGCATACCGTCGGACACATGCTGCCCGACGTGGTGTTCGGCTGCCTCCACCAGGTGATGGAGGACGGCGTGCCGGCGGAAGGCGCGTCATCGCTGTGGAACCCGCAGATCTATGGCGGTGCCGACGTCGCCGACGAACTCGGTGGCGAGGGGCACGAGGACGTGCCGCCGTTTAGTACGGTCATCTTCCATTGCGGCGGCACCGGGGCGCGCCCCGGCAAGGACGGGCTCGACGTCACCGCCTTCCCGTCGGGGGTACGCACGATCCCGGTCGAGGCGACCGAGTCCGTGGCGCCGGTGCTGTTCCGTCGGCGCGAGTTCCGCGAGGGCTCGGGGGGCGTCGGCAGGTATCGCGGCGGGCTCGGCCAGGTCATCGAGCTCGGCGGCGCCGACGGGATGCCGGTGGCGATGCTGTGCAACTTTGAGCGCATTAACAATCCGGCGCGCGGCCGCGACGGCGGCGGGCTCGGGGCGCCCGGCCAGGTGTCGCTGATGTCGGGTAAGGCGATCCGCTCGAAGGGGCGGCAGACGATCCCCGGCGGCGACTTCATCCGCCTCGAGCTGCCGGGCGGCGGCGGGTTCGGCGACCCGGCGACCCGGGACCCCGACCAGGTGGCGCTCGACGTCGCCGATGGGCTGATCGACGCCGAGACCGCGCGCGCCGCCTATCGCGTGGCCCTGGCCGCGGACGGCGCTGTCGACCGCGCGGCGACCGCGAAACTGCGCGCCGCGTGACAGGTGTCTTCGGTTGGACTGATCCCCCCTTGCGTGGTTTCTTTGTCCTGCTGGGAACGGCTGCGGCGACGCTGATCGGCGCGGTGAGCCTGGCGCAAGCCGCGGATACGGCGACGATCGGCGCGATCTACCCGTTCGCCCGAGACCCCGCCGCACGGGCGGCGATCGAGACCGGCGCCGACATCGTCAACACGCCACACCCCGGCCTTGAAGCGCTGCCGCTGGGCGCCGGGCAAGGGCTGCCGCGGCTCGGCGGCGCCAAGCTCGCGGTCAAGTTCGCCGACGACCTCGCCAATCCCTCTGCGGCGACTGGCGAGGCGCTGCGGCTCATCACTCAAAATCACGTCGCCGCGTTGATCGGCGCTGGGCAGTCGCCAGAAACGCTGGCTGCGACCGCGCTCGCGGAGCATCACGGCGTGCCGTTTCTCGTTCCCGACGCCACCGCGCCGAGCATCACCGGGCGCGGGTTCCAATGGGTCTTCCGTACCGCGCCGCTCGCTGGCGACGAGGCCAAAACCTACGCGCAGTTTCTCGCCGGGCTGAAGGCGGGCGGCATGAAAATCGCCACGGTCGCCCTCGTCGCGGAGAACAGCGATTTTGGAAAGTCGGCGGCGGGGGCGATCGCCGATGCGCTGCGCGCGGCGGGCTTTACGGTCGATACGATCGCCTATGCGGCGAACGCGAGCGATCTGTCGGCGACCCTCGCCGCGCTGCTCGCCAAAAATCCCGACGCGGCGATCTTTGTCAGCCACGCGGCCGACGCGATCCTGATGACGAAGACGATGCAGAACGCGGGCTACAAGCCGCAAGTGGAAATCGGCGACGATGCGGGCTTCTCCGCCCCCGGGTTCGTGGCGGCGGTGGGCAATCTCGCGCAGGGGCTGATCGATCGCAGCGTATGGAGCGTCGGCAAGGAGGGAAGCGCGACGGCGATCCTTGACGGCCTCTACAAGGCGAAAAGCGGCCATGATCTCGACGACGGCAGCGCGGGGGTAATGCAGGGATTTTTTGTGCTCGCGGACGCCATCGACCGTGCCGGATCGACTGATCCGAAGGCGATCCGGCAGGCGTTGCGGGCAACCGACCTCAAGCCTGACCAGCTCATCGTCGGTTATAACGGCATCAAGTTCGACGCTAGTGGGCAGAACACGCTCGCCGGGACCTACCTGACCCAGCTCCAGGGCAGACGGTACGTGACGGTATGGCCGGCGGCGGACGCGGCGGCAAAGCTGCAACTGCCGTTCAAAGGGTGGGAGTGAGTGAATAGTTGACGTTTAGGGCTGCCACGCCCCATTTGCGTACGGTGGCCAATCAGATCGCCAATAACCCGATGAAATGGGTGGTTCACCGCGCGCCCTATGCGTCGCGGCCCGGGGAGAGCCGAGGGCGGCTCTACCCCGAGCCGGAGAGCGAGATGCGCTCGCCGTTTCAGCGCGACCGCGATCGCATCATCCATTCGACCGCGTTCCGCCGGCTCAAGCACAAGACACAGGTCTTCGTCTATCACGAGGGCGATCATTACCGCACCCGGCTGACCCACAGCCTCGAAGTCGCGCAGATCGCGCGGTCAATCAGCCGCACGCTCGGCCTCGACGAGGATTTGGCCGAGGCGCTGGCGCTCGCGCATGACCTGGGGCACACCCCCTTCGGCCATGCCGGCGAGGAGGCGCTTAACGCCGAGATGGCGGATTACGGCGGATTTTCGCATAACGACCAGACTTTGCGCATCTTAACCAGGCTAGAGCGCAGCTATGCCGACTTCGACGGGCTCAATCTGACCTGGGAGACGCTGGAAGGCACCGTGAAGCATAACGGGCCGGTCGCCCCGCCGTTGTCGCCGTCGATCGCCGAGTACATCGCGCGGCACGATCTGCGGCTCGACACCCATGCCGGGCCGGAGGCGCAGGTCGCCTCGCTCAGCGACGACATTGCCTATAACAACCACGACCTGGACGATGGGCTGCGCGCCGGGCTTTTCGCGATCGCCGACCTCGCTGACGTGCCATTGGTCGGCCCGGTCTTTCACGATGTCGCGCAGCTCTATCCGGAGCTCGACGAGCCGCGCCTCATCCACGAATCGATTCGCCGGATGATCGATCGCATGGTGCGCGACATGGTCGCGGAGACCCGCTCGCGGCTCGATGACAGCCGCGTCAAATCGGCCGACGATGTGCGCATGCTGGGGCGCCCCGTGGCGGCGTTCTCAGATGCGATGCAAGATCACGACCGGGCGTTGAAACGCTTTCTCTACGAGCGGATGTACCGGCACTATCGGGTTAACCGCATGAGTCACAAGGCGCGTCGTGTCGT
>Ga0335074_10001917_pt1 | contig 28218 bp, 21 predicted proteins | sample Lox_Sample_23_FD_206715 | JGI IMG/M metagenome (GOLD analysis project Ga0335074, IMG submission 206715) | Soil microbial communities from Loxahatchee National Wildlife Refuge, Florida, United States - Lox_Sample_2.3 | ecosystem: Environmental > Terrestrial > Soil > Wetlands | place: USA...
CGACGCCGGCCGCCACCGGGCCGGCGGACTGGTTCACCGGCCGCCACTGCCCGCGGACCACCACGACCCGTCCCTGCGCGTGGCAGGCCACCTGCCAGGAAACCGATCCCAGCCACGAGTCGGCCAGGCCGCCATGCCCGCGGGAACCGACCACGACCATATCGGCGGTGCCGCTCCGCTCGCACAGCACGTGAGCCGGCGACCCGTCGGCCAGCACGGTACGGACGTCCGGGAGGTCGGGAACCGCCTCGGCGAGCCGCACCCCACGGGCGAGGATGTCCCCGCCGAGCAGGCAGGCCCGGTCATGGGCCGCCCAGTCGCCGAGCTGCCGCAGGTCAGCTGCCGGCCAGGCCAGGCAGATGGTCAGCGCGGTCCCGCGGGCCCAGGCTTCCCTGGCCGCCCAGCGCAGTGCCTCACCGCTGCCTGCCGACCCGTCGTATCCGGCTATGATCCCGTCAGTCATCCCAGTCATGGCGACCTCCTTGCCTACCGGACGTGACCTCAGCGGCCTGTCATCACTTTCCACATGGCCCCCCGCCCAGGCGCGCAGTACAGAGGAGAACGTCCCGACTAAGGTCCCATGCCAGGGCCAGGTTCCTGGCCCTGTTTCGCGGCCCAGTCCTGACTAGAAGTAGGGGCCGGGGGCGGCCGGGACAGGAGGAAGCGGGTAGGCAAGACGGTCACGTACGGCCACCACACCCTGGACGCGGTGCACCCGGTCGAGGACCTGGTGCCCGATGGAAATGGTCTCGGGGGTTCCCTCCAGGGTCACGATGCCGTCCCTGACCCGGGCCGAGTACCAGCTCGGCTCCGACAGGCGGGGGATCACCTGGTCGATGATCTCCTGGCGGATCTCCTCATCCGGGCGGTCGAACACAGCCAGCACGTCGGTACGGCTGACGATCCCGGCGAGCCGGCCTGCCGCGTCGACCACGGGAAGCCGCTTGAGCCCGCGGGTGTACATCAGCCAGGCCGCGTGCTCAACCGTGTCGTCCGCGCCGACCGTCACCGCCGGGCTCGTCATCAGGTCGCCTGCTGTCACCCCGGCAGCCTTGCGGAACGCTCGGCGGTGCACGATGCCGGCGACCAGTCCCCGCACGCCGTGACGCTCGGCGTCGAGTGCCTCCTTGGCCAGCATGTCTGCTTCAGAGACAACGCCGATGACCGTGCCGTCGTACCCGAGCACGGGAAACGCGCTTACCCGGTACTCACGCAGCCGGCCGGCGATCTCCTTGAACGAGGCGTTTTCCCGCACCGAAATCGGACGGGCGGACATGACGTCCCTGACGACGGCGTTCATCGTGATCAAACCTCGCCTTACTCACTTCTTCCCCTTTTGCCAGTCTCGTCTCGGGCGCCGCCGCCGGGCAGGGCCGTTCGTCCGGGTCATGCGGGAAGAAGGTCAGGTCCGTTAGGCAAACGATGACCGGACGTCCGGCCCTGACGGCCCGTGACTCGCGGACGAAGCCTGGGTAAGACATGCACCCAGACGATGGAGGTTTCGATGATCACCCGGCCTTCTTTGGACCAGATCGGCATCGGCGCGGGGAAGAAGACCCGGCTGTACCGGATCCTCTACCAGCACGGCGTGCGCAACGGCACCGCGATCTTCCTGCCCTACGACCACGGGCTGGAGCACGGTCCGCGGGACTTCGCTGGCGACCCCGGGTCCGGTGAACCCAAGCACATCATCAAGCTCGCGCTGGAAGGCGGCTTCAACGGCATCGCCATCCAGATCGGCCTGGCCAGCAAGTTCTACTGGGAATACGCCGGCGAGGTCCCGCTGGTGCTCAAGCTCAACGGCAAGACCGACATCCCCGCCCCGCCGGACCCGCTCTCGCCATTGAACGCCTCCGTCGAAGAGGCTGTCCGTCTCGGCGCCGACGCCGTCGGCTACACCCTGTACGTCGGCTCCCCGGCCCAGGAGCGGGACTTCGCGCAGTACCTGCGGGTGCGGGAGGACGCCGCGCGGTTCGGGATGCCGCTGATCGTGTGGTCTTACCCGCGTGGCGCCGCGATCGACGCCAGGGGTGGCCGGGACAGCTTCTACGCAGTCGACTACGCCGCCCGGACCGCCAGCGAACTGGGCGCCGACCTGGTCAAGGTGAACTTCCCGCAGCCTGCCAAGCAGTCCGGTGTCCCCGAGCCCTACCGTCGCGAGATCTCGCCGCAGGAAGCCATCGATGCCGTGGTCCGGTCGGCCAACCGGACGCTGCTACTGGTCTCCGGCGGCGAGCACGCCGGAGACGAGGCCATGCTGGAGAAGACCCGCGAGTCGATGGAAGCCGGCGCCACCGGCCTGATCTTCGGCCGCAACGTCTTCCAGCGCAGCCACGACGACTCGCTCCGGCTGGTCGCCCAGCTCAAGGAGATCCTCGCCAAGTACCCGTCCTGAGCCCGCGTGGTCCGCGGGCTCGGGCGGCCAGGCGGCGCACGCGCAAGAGGGGACCTTTGTCCCTAGGCGCGCGGCCGCGGACCGCCATGAGATGAGATCCGTCGCACCATGAAAGGCGCTGAGCTGCCATGCCTGTCACCGACGAGATACAGGAGCATCGAGCGCGCTGTGCGGTGCCCCTGATCAGCTTGCAGATGCTGGCCCGCGAGGAGGTCGGAGCGACCCTGTCGCGCTGGGTCGTAGTCGAGGTTGCCCGGGCGACTGGCACGGTGCTCGCCGAAGTCGAGGCGGCCGGCCGTGCCGCGCTGGCCCACGGCAGGCGTCCGGGGGACGAGACGTTCCTCCGGGTGCGGCTGGACCGCCTGGCGGCCGCAGCCGACGACGCGATCGCCGCGGCCCGCGCGGGGGAGTCCGGTGAGATGCGCCGGCATCTGCACAGATTCGGCACGCTGACCTCGGCCATCTGGACGGTGCAGGACGCCGTGTACGGGTCGCGGCCGGTAAGTGCAGCGTCGTAAAGCCGGGCATCTGCGTTCCTGTCATCGGCGTGGCCCTCAGGGCCGGGCCGTTCGTCCGCGCTGCAGAGGAATTGCGGCCCTACCGGGGCATATGTTGCTGATGGTGGCCTGGACCTGATGAAAGGGAGAGCATGATGCATCATCACCAGGTTCGAGAGGTCATGACCACCGATCCGGTAACGGTCACCCCGGCCACGTCCCTGAAGTACGTTGCTGACCTCCTGGTCAGGCAGAAGATCAGTGCTGTGCCGGTGCTGAGCCTGCGGGGCAGGCTCCTCGGCATGGTCGGCGAGACCAACCTGCTCAGGAAGGAAGAGCTTCAGCGGGACCCGGACGGCCCGCACTCGCTTCACCTGAACTACCGGGCCCGGCGGGACCTGGCCACGGCCGAGACCGCCGGGGAGATCATGAGCGCCAGCCCGCTGACGGTGCGCCCGGATGCCACCGTGGCCGAGGCCGCCCAGCTGATGGACAGGCACGCCGTCACCTGCCTTCCGGTGACCGACGAGAGCGGGAAGTTGCTCGGAGTGGTCGGGCCGCGGAACCTGCTGCAGGTCTTCCTCCGGCCCGACGAGGCGATCGCTCCGGAACGGGACGAAACGCCGGTCATCCACTCTCCGGTGGCACCGCGCAGGCTGACCTGACGCAGGCGCACACTGGGGACATGACAGATGATCACGCCGCCTGCGAACCGCCGCCCGGCCCGGCCGGGCTCGCTCTCGCGGGCCGCAGGGTACCGATGCTGGATCGGGCCCGCATGTACGTGTGCGGGATCACCCCGTATGACGTTACGCACCTCGGGCACGCCGCGACGTTCGTGTGGGTCGACGCGCTGGGCCGGGTGCTTCGCCTGCTGGGCGTCGAAGCAGAGGTCTGCCGCAACGTCACCGACGTGGACGACGTGCTCGATGCGGCGGCTTTCCGGGCCCGAGCACCGTACGACACCTTTGCGGCCATTCAGCAGTACCACTTTGAGCACGACCTGGCCATGCTCGACGTGCGTCCGCCCCGGCACGAGCCGCGCGCGCACCGCTACATCGAGCACGTCATCAGGCTGGCGCAGGGCCTGCTGGAGGTCGGCCGGGCGTACGAGCGGAAGGGCAGCGTCTACTTCCGCGGCCCGGCCGCGGCCTCTCGGGCAGGTCTGGACCGTGCTGAGGCGCTGCGGCTTTCCGCCGAGTACGGTGGCCGTCCGGACGATCCCGCGAAGGACGATCCCCTCGACGCCGCGGTGTGGCAGGTGGGGGAGACGGGGCATCCGGCGTGGGATTCGCCCTGGGGGCCCGGCCGTCCGGGGTGGCACGCGGAATGCGTGGCCATGGCGCTGTCGGCGTTCGGCGTCGGCGTGGATGTCCATGCCGGCGGGAACGATCTGCGCTTCCCGCACCACGCCTACCATGCCGCCATGGCCGAGGCGTTCACCGGGGTCAGCCCGTACGCGCGCGCGTGGCTTCATGTCGGTGTGGTGACGATCGGCGGCGTCAAGATGGCCAAATCAGTCGGCAACCTGGTGCTCGTGGAGGATCTCCTGGCCCGCCATACCGCGGCCGCGGTCCGGCTGATGATCCTCGACCGCCCCTGGGCCGGAGACTGGGACTACAGCGACGCGTGCCTCGAGGCCGCCGCGGCAAGGCTGGCGGATCTATACCACGCGGCCGGCCGTACTGGTGAAGCGAACCGGTACGGCGCGGATGAGATCCGCCGTCTCCTGGCTGCCGACCTGAACGTGCCCGCCGCGCTCGACGCGGCTATCGAGACAGGCGGGGCTCCAGCCCGCCTGCTCGTAACGACTCTCGGCCTGGACTGACAATTGAGGGGCGGTAACCATATGCCTGAGGTCGTGACCATCCAGACGCCCGCGCTGGGCGATCGCAGCTACCTGATCCATGACCAGGCCGAGGCGGTCGTGATCGACCCTCAGCGTGACATCGGCCGCACTCTGGCCGCTGCGGAGGCCCGGCGAGTGCGGATCACGCACGTGCTGGAAACCCACATCCACAACGATTACGTGACCGGCGGTCTCGCCCTGGCCAGCCGGGCCGGGGCGTCGTACGTGGTCGCGGCAGCTGAGCAGGTCAGCTTCGACCGCCTAGCCGTCCGCGACAGCGACCAGATCAGCACCGGGTCCCTGACGCTGACCGTCATGCATACCCCGGGGCACACCCCCGGCCACCTCTCTTATGTCCTGAGCGAAAACGGCGGGGATCCGGTTGCGGTCTTCACCGGCGGCTGCATGCTCTACGGCGCCGTCGGCCGCACCGACCTCATCGGCCCGGATCAGACCGACCAGCTGACCCGGGCCCAGTACCACTCGGTCCGCCGCCTGGCCGCGGACCTGCCGGACGAGGTGGCGGTCTACCCCACGCATGGGTTCGGCAGCTTCTGCTCGGCGACGCCGACAACCGGTACCTGGTCCACCATCGGGACCGAGCGGCGGGTCAACGTGGCGCTGCGGACCGACGAGGACGCCTTCGTCACTGAGCTGATCACGGGCCTGAGCGCCTACCCGCGGTACTACGCGCACATGGGCCCCGCGAACCGGCGCGGTCCGCGGGCGCCCGACCTGGCGCCGCCCGAACGCGCCGACGCCGCCGAGCTACGCCGACGCATCGACGCTGGGGAATGGATCGTCGACCTGCGTGAACGCCGAGCCTTTGCCCGCGCTCACGTCACCGGGACCATCTCCATCGAATTCGGTGACTCCTTCAGCACGTACCTGGGCTGGGCCATCCCCTGGGGCACGCCGCTCACCCTGATCGGCGAAAGCCCGGATCAGGTGGCCGAGGCGCAGGTCCACCTGGCCCGGATCGGCATCGACCACATAGCCGGTGCCGCCACCGGCGCGGCGCAAGCGCTCGCCCCCGACGGCAGCCTGTCCAGCTATCGGGTCACCGACTTCGGCGGGCTGGCCGCCGCCTGGGACCAGCCCGGCCTGGTGGTCCTGGACGTCCGGCGGCCGGACGAATGGCAGGCCGGGCATCTGGCCGGGGCGGTCCACGTCCCGTTCTGGGAGATCGAGACCCGCGCATCCGAGGTTCCGGCCGGCGAGGTCTGGATTCACTGCGCCAGCGGCTTCCGTGCGTCGATCGGCGCGTCCATTCTCGAGCGGGCCGGCCGGCGGGTCGTCCACGTCGACGACGACTGGGAGAACGCCGCGCGGTCCGGTCTGCCCCTCGGCTCGCGAGAGGCCTGACGGGCAGGTAATCAGAAGGGACCTTGGTCCCTAGCGCGAGGCCGGCGCCTCGCCGTGAAATGAGGGCTCGCAACACAGTCGGGGAAGGACTTCATCCGCAATGGCAACCACGCAACCTGACGGCCCCGTACTGGAGGAACTGTCCAGGGCGGACTGCCTGCGGCTGCTGGCCACCGTCACGATCGGGCGGATCTCCTACACCCGGCAGGCTCTGCCGGCCTTGGAGCCGGTGAACTTCGCGGTCCACGACGGAGCGATCGTGATCAGGACCGATGCGGGCGGCAAACTCGCGGCGGCGACCCACCGCGCCGTGGTGGCGTTCCAGGCCGACGACCTCGACCCGGTCCGCCGGTCGGGCTGGAGCGTCACCGTAGTCGGCCGCTGCGAGGAGGTAACCGGTGCCGGGGATCTCGCTGTGCTGGACAAGATCGGCCTGCAGTCGTGGGCGCCAGGCGCCCGGGATCACTTCATCCGCATCGAGCCCGGGATCGTGACCGGGCGGCGCCTGCGAGGGACCGGCCCGATGGAGCATCGGGGCGCCGGTCCCGGTCGCGCAGGCACCGGGGGTAGCTAATTTCCCGTCAGCCACCATCGGGTTCTTCGAGCGCGGCCGTGACGTCGTACCCGAGCGCGGCCGCCACATCGGGTGCGGCGCAGACGACCCGGCTGAGCCCCACCACCGGGGCGATGGTCAGCAGCACGTCGGCGACCTCGTCTTCGGTCGCGCCCGCCGTCATGGCCCGGGCCGCGCTCCATTGCAGGCAGGCCGCCGGTGACCCGATCGCCACCGACGCCCCGAACTGAAGCAGCGCCGCCGTCCTGGCATCCAGGCAGACCGTCCGGCCCAGGCCGAGCCCCAGCCCGGCGTCGCCTTCGACGAAGACCTCGTCGATCATCGTCAGCTTGCGCAGGGTCTCCTGGAATCTCGCCGTCTGGCCCATAGCGCTCCGCTCGCCGTCACGTAGTGACACCATTCCATCTCGCGCCGCGGCGAAGTCTCATCCTCCTGATTGCATGAAAGTCACGAGGAACCCTCGAGCAGCCCCAGCTCACGGCACCGGGCCACCGCCTGGCTCCGTGACGAGGCGCCCAGCTTCCGGTACACCGACATGGCCTGTGACCTGATGGTGTTCCGGGACAAGAACATCTGCGCCGCGATCTCCGGGAAGGACAGGTGCGTGGCGAGCATGGGCAGCAGGCGAAGCTCGGCGGCGGTCAGTGATGACATCCCGGCCACGACGGCACCACGCTCCTCGGCGAGCCGGGCCCGGAGCGCCTCGGCCTGGCCGGTCAGCGTGCCGAGGTCCGGCCGGTGCCTGAGCAGCTCATCCACCTCGCGCATGAGCGTCCCGGCCCCTGCTATGTCGGTGATCGCGATGTGGGCCTCGGCGAGCTCGACCCTGGCTTGGACGGCGAGGTGAGGCAGGGCGTAGGTCAGCATGGGCCGCAGGCGCTGGGACCTGACGAGTTCCTGGCGTACCGCCGGGACGTCTCCCCGGTGCCAGGCCGTGCGGGCATGCACCGTGCAGACGAGGGACGTCGCGTAGCTTTCCTCGATCCCGGCCTGGCGCAAGGCGCCGCGTGCCTGCCCGGCTAGGTCCTCGGCCCGCTCCCACTGGCCGGCGGCCGTAGCGATCAGCGCGCGCTCGCACAGCGCGACCGCGACAGTCTCGTGCACGCCGATCCGTTCCCCGACGCCGACCGCGTGCTCGAAGGACATGTCGGCGCCCTCGAGGTCACCGGACAGCACGCGCGCGAGCCCTTGAGCAAGCGCGGCCGTGGGTGCCGCGATGTTGCCGGCCGCGAACCGCCACATGGCCTCGTCCGCGTCGGCGAGCATCTGCTTGACTCCATACCGGCACAAGATGGCCCGGAGCGCGGCGGCCCATGCCTCGGCGTCAGGATCATCGGGCCTGGCCGCCTCCCGCCAGCGGTCGATCATGTCGGCCCATCGCCCGGCGTCGGCTGGCCGCGCCGTCAACGCGGCCAGGATCGCGCCCTGCGCGGCGAGGATCGGGCGCTCCTGGATCACGTCCCGGTCTTCCAGCCACTGGAACCACCGCCAGACGGTTGCGACCCGGCCGCGCTGGTAGGCGGGCAACCCGATCTTGGCCACCAGGTCGGCGACCTCATCGACATCTCCTGCCGCGATGGAGTATTCCAGTGCCGCGTCGGGCAGGTCGTTGCGCACGCACCAGGCTGCCGCGCGGCGCCGCAGCACCGGCATGAGCTCGGGCTCGAAACGGCTCAGCTCCGTCAGGAGCATGTCGCGGAACAGGTGATGGTAGCGGTACCACTTCCCGTGCCGGTCCAGCGGCACCAGCAGCAGGTTCGACTGGGCCAGATCCAGCAGGGTCGCCGCGGACCCGGTCAGCTGGAGCACCGCATCGCACAGCGGCCCGCACATGCGCTCCAGCACCGCGGTCCGGGTCAGGAACACCCGTTGCCGCCGGGAGATCCGGGCCAGGAATTCCGACTCGATGTAGTCGCTCACGAACCGGTCGCCGCCGTCGAAGGAGGCGGCCGCACCCTCGTACGGGCCGCCTTCTCTCAGGCACAGCGCAGCCAGATACAGCCCGGCCGGCCATCCCTCGGTCTGCCGGTGCAGCCGGGCCGCAGCGTGCTCATCCAGGGTCACGCCGGCGTTGCGCAGCAGCACTGCCGCCTCGCTGCAGGTGAGCGACAAGTCGCCGGGGCCGATTTCGGTGATCCGGCCCTCGGCTCGCAGCCGCGCGATCCGCAGCGGCGGTTCGGCCCGTCCGGCCAGCACGAGCTTGGACCCGGCCGGCACGTGATCGGCCAGCGCCGAGACCGCGGCGCGGCATTCAGGATCGTGCAGCAGATGCACGTCGTCCAGGACCAGGACCACGGGCGCGGTCATCGACATGAGGGCCAAGCCGAGCCTGGGTATCACCGTGCCCGGAACCGAACTGACCGGGGAGGCGAGGGCCCCGAAGACCCGCCGATCGATCGGCTCGACCGCGTCGAGCGCTTCGGCCACCCGGGTGAGCAGGACCTTCGGGTCGTTGTCCAGTCCCTCGACCGACACCCAGGCAAAGGCCAGGCCGCTGCTCTCCGCCCACTGACAAAGCAGCGTGGTCTTGCCGTAGCCGGCCGGCGCGACCACCGAGACGACCGGACCCGGGTCGCCCCGTTCCAGCCGCTCGATGAGCGAGGACCGCCGGACGGTCCCGGGTCGTAGCAAACTTACGCTCCTCACATTTCACAGGCCTGGCAGGTCCGGCGCCGGGCGCAGACCGTGAACACCATCGGCGCCGCCCTGGCAACAGCCCCCAATACGCGCCCCATTCTCACCATATGAGGCTGGGACCACAATCTGCATCCCCTGGATTGTGTAGGCAGCCATGTACTTCACTCCAGGGCCGAAAGACCTCAGTGCCCTAGGGCCGTCGGTCTCTAGCCAGCGGGACCATCGGCTCTAGCGGACGCGGCCCGAGCGCCATGGCATGGAAGCGACGAGAAGGACCCGCCTCCAGGACGCTGAGTGAACGGGCCAGCCGACGGCGAGTCGCATCGGCCCGTACACCGCGCAATCGGGATCCGCGAGAAGCCGGATGGGTCCTTCTCGCCATGCCGGCATGGCGGGCCTGGCGTCATGCGATCGAGACAGAACTGCAGGAACCAGCAGAGAAAGGCGGATCAGATGAGCACTCTGCTACACAGGGATCCCAGGACCATCTTCCCGGACCTGGTCGACTGGTTCGAGGAGCCGTTCCTCACGCTACGTCCCTACCTGGGCCAGCCGATCAGGGTCGAGGAGTACGTCGAGGGCGACCACTACATGATCCGGGCGGAACTGGCCGGGCTCGATCCCGAGAAGGACATCGAGATCACGGTCGGATCCGGGTACCTGACCATCCGCGCCGAGCGGTCTGACAAGACCGAGGGCAAGCACCGGTCGGAGTTCCGCTACGGCTCGTTCAGCCGCACCATGGGGCTGCCGCCCAACGCGGACGAGGACGCGGTCACGGCCAGCTACCGTGACGGCATCCTTACCGTCTGTGTCGGGCTGAAGACCGAGCACAAGGCCTCGGCCAAGAAGATCGAGGTCACCACCGGCACGTAGGGTCCCTGGCGCCCAGCTTGGCCGCGTCCTGCGGGGCGCGGCCGAGTCACATCACGGCCAAGGCACGGGTCTTTCGGCCCTAACGGATACCAGCCATGCATGCTGACCTGGAAGGGACAACCGGGAACGAGAGGACCATGCGGTGGCAACGGCGTATCCGGCAGAGCAGGGGCACAGGCGAGGGAAGCTCCGCATTTACCTCGGCGCGGCGCCCGGGGTGGGAAAGACCTACGCCATGCTGGCCGAAGGCCAGCGCCGCCGGGCGCGCGGCACGGACGTGGTCGGCGCCCTGATCGAGTCCCACGGCCGGCGGCTGACCGCCGCGATGGCCGAGGGCCTGGAGATCGTGCCGCGGCGCACGATGAACTACCGTGGCGCGACCTTGACCGAGATGGATCTGGACGCCGTGCTGGCCCGTCACCCGCAGGTCGCCCTGGTCGACGAACTCGCCCACACCAACGTGCCTGGCAGCCGGAACGCCAAGCGGTGGCAGGACGTCGAGGAGCTGCTCGAGGCCGGCATCGACGTCATCACCACGCTGAACATTCAGCACCTGGAATCGCTCAGCACCGTAGCCAGGCAGGTCACCGGCGTGGAGCAGCACGAGACCCTGCCCGACGACGTCGCGCGCCGCGCCGACCAGATCGAGCTGGTCGACATGACGCCCGAGGCGCTGCGGCGCCGGATGGTGCACGGCAACGTCTACCCGCCGAACCGGATCGAGGCCGCGCTGACCCACTACTTCCGGCCGGGGAACCTCACCGCGCTGCGCGAGCTGGCCCTGCTGTGGGTGGCCGACCGGGTGGAGGAGGGCCTGCAGCGGTACCGGGCCGAGCACGGCATCGCGGCGCCGTGGGAGACCCGGGAGCGGATCGTGGTGGGCATCGCCGGGGAGAAGGGCGACGAGGCCGTCATCAGGCGGGCCGCCCGGATCGCCGCCCGCACCCCGGGCGGCGACCTGCTCGCGGTGCACGTGGACCGGGACGACGGCCTGGCCGCCGGGTCAGACCGGGCGCTCGACACCCAGCGCGCGCTGGTGGCCTCAGTCGGCGGCAGCTTCCAGCAGATCCCGGGGGAGGACATTCCCGAGACGCTGCTGCGGTTCGCCCGGGCCGAGAACGCGACCCAGATCGTGCTCGGCGCGAGCCTGCGCGGCCGGGTCCTCACCTTGCTGTCGGGGAAGAGCATCCCCACCAGACTGGCCCGCCGGGCCGGGCACATCGACGTGCACCTGGTCAGCCGCGACCGGACGGCCACGGGCGGGTGGTCGTTCCTGCGGTCGCTGGCCGGGGTCCGGTCACGCCGGGCCCAGGCCAGGCGGGCCAGCGCGGAGGCGGCGGCCCTCACCCGGCTCGCCGCCGCCGCGCTACGCGGGCACGGCGAACCGCCCGCCCTGCTCGAGGAGATCCGCCAGATGTTCGGACTGACCGCGATCAGCCTGCTGGAATGGCGGCCGGACGGGTCCGGCTGCGACGTCGTGGCCAGCACGGGCGAGCGGCCGCCGGAAGGACCCGGAGCCGACCTGGAGGTGCCGGTGGACGGGACCATGACGCTGGCCGCCCGCGGGCGCGTCCCGAACCGGGAGGACCTGCGGGTGCTCCGCTCCTGCGCGGCCCAGATCATGGCGGGCGTCAGCTCCCGGCGGCTGGAAGACCAGGACGCCCAGGCCGCCTGGCATTCCGCCGACCTCCGCAGCCGGACGGCCCTGCTGGCCGCGACCGGTGAGAACGTCCGTGACCAGCTCGCCGCCGCCCGGACGGCGCTGACCGCGCTGGCGGCCGCCGAGGATGGCCCGACCGCGCTCCCGCGAAGCGACCGGGTGCGGCTGCTCGCCGAGGCGGCCCGCGCCGTGGACCAGGTGAGCAGGGTGGTGGACGACCTGCGGGACCTCAGCCGGCTGCACGCGGGAGCGGTCGAGACCTACCTGCGGCCGGTCGACCTCGATGAGGTCCTGACCGCCTCTCTCGACGACCTCGGCCCGGGCCGCGAGCAGGTCACCCTCAGCCTGGCCGGCGACCTGCCTGACGTGATCGCCGACGCCGCCCTGCTCAGCCGGATCCTGGCCAGCCTGCTGGCCGACGCCGCGCACCGCTGCCCCGCAGGCCCGCCGCCAGTGCTCACCGCCGCCAGTCCGGACGGCCAGGTCGAGATCCGCATCACCGACCAGGGGCCGGACGAACGCGGCACCCAGGTCAGCCTGCCGCTCAGGCTCGCCGCCGACCTCGCCGAGACCATGGGCATCACGCTCCGGTGCGAGGCTACGCCTGCCGGCGGCCGGACCGTGATCATCACCCTCCCCGCCGCCGCGCGCGTGCCGACTCGACCGGAGATGCAGCCGACATGACACACAAGAACGACCGGGTCCTGTCGGTCAGGGAACTGGCCCGGGTGGAAGGCGAAGGCGCCCTGTACCTGCGGGCCAGCGGCGACCGGGTCGAAGAGGCCCGGCTCGACATCTACGAGCCGCCGCGCTTCTTCGAGGCGTTCCTGCGCGGCCGGGCCTACACCGAGCCGCCGGACATCACCGCCCGGATCTGCGGCATCTGCCCGGTCGCCTACCAGATGAGCGCGTGCCAGGCCCTCGAGGCCGCCTGCGGCGTCACGCTCGAGGGCCGGATCGCCGACCTGCGCAGGCTGCTGTACTGCGGGGAGTGGATCGAGAGCCATGCCCTGCACATCTACCTGCTGCACGCCCCCGACTTCCTCGGCTACGGCAGCGGCATCGAGATGGCCGCGCAGCGGCGGGACATCGTGGAGCGCGGCCTGGCCCTGAAGAAGGCCGGCAACGCCATCATGGAGGTGGTGGGCGGCCGGGCCATCCACCCGGTCAACGTGCGGCTGGGCGGCTTCTACCGCGCCCCGGCCCCGGCCGAACTGGCCGCGCTCACCGACCCGCTGCGGCGGGCGCTGGAGGACGCGCTGGCCACCGTACGCTGGGTCGCGGGGTTCGACTTCCCCGACCACGCCTGCCAGGCCGACATGCTCGCGCTGTCGCGGCCCGGCACCTACCCGATCGAACGGGGTACCGTGCGGACCCGTTCGGGCCTGGCGTTCCCGGCCGACCGGTGGGACGACCACGTGATCGAGGAACAGGTGCCGCACTCCACCGCGCTGCACGCGCACCTGGCCGGCGCCGGGAATGGGCAGGGCCGCTACCTGACCGGCCCGCTGGCCCGGTACTCACTGAACTCGCGCTGGCTGTCGCCCCTGGCGCGCGACGCCGCCCGCGCCGCCGGCCTGGGCCCGGCCTGCGATAACCCGTTCCGCAGCATCATCGTCCGGGCCGTGGAAACGGTGTACGCCGTCGAGGAAGCGCTGCGGCTCATCGAGGCCTACGAGCCGCCCGACCCCCCGGCGGCGCAGGTACGGCCGCGGGCCGGCGTCGGCCACGGGGTCACCGAGGCACCCAGGGGCACCCTGTACCACCGGTACGAGATCGGCGCGGACGGCCTGATCGCCAGCGCCCGCATCGTGCCCCCCACGTCACAGAACCAGGCGGCCATCGAGGCCGACCTGCGCGCCTTCGCGGAGGCCAGGCTCGGCCTGGACGACGCCGAGCTCACCCGCCAGTGCGAGCAGGCCATCCGCAACTACGATCCCTGCATATCCTGTTCGGCTCATTTCCTGGACCTGACCGTGGAAAGATCATTATTGATCCGAACGGAGCGTGGTACTCGTGCCAGATCCCGGCCGCGAGCCGGTCGTGGTGATCGGCGTCGGCAACGAGTTTCGCCGCGACGATGGCGCCGGTCCCGCCGTGGTCGGAAGGCTGCGCGACCTCGTGCCCGCCGGCGTGGGACTCGTGGTCACCGACGGCGAGCCGGCCCGGCTGATGGAGGCCTGGACCGGGGCAACGCTCGCCGTGGTCGTCGACGCCGTCCGCGCCGAGCCGTCGCGGCCGGGGACGGCCCATCGGTTCGTGCTGGACCGGCCAGGGCCCGACCTCGTACGGCCCGCGAGCTCGCACGGCTTCGGGCTCGATGACGCGATCGCTCTGGCTCTGGCGCTGGACCGGATGCCCGGCCGCCTGATCGTGCATGCGATCGAGGCGGCCGACCTGGGCCAGGGCACCGGCCTGACTCCCGCCGTCGCCACCGCCGTGGATACCGTGGCCGCCGCCATCCTCGATGACATCGGGTCCTATAGGCGCATCTCGTGAGCCTGGTGCATACGGTGGAGGTGCCGCGGGAACCGGTCTACCGGCTGGAGCCCGTCATCGGTGCCCGGCGGCTTGAGTACCTGACTCGGGAGGCCGGGCGTGTCCGGGCCATCCTGGCCGGGCGCACCATCTGGAACGTCAACTCGACCGCGTCCGGTGGCGGGGTGGCCGAGATGCTGCAGGTTCTCGTCGGGTACGTACAGGATCTGGGCATCGCGATCGGCTGGCTGGTGATCAGCGGCGACGCTGATTTCTTCGCGATCACCAAGCGGCTGCACAATCAGATCCACGGCAGCCTGTCCGGCGCCCCGCTCGGTGCGGCAGAGGCCGGCCATTACGCGCGCATGCTGGCCGCGAACGCGGCGGAGCTGGCGGCCCGGGTCCGGCCCGGTGACGTGGTGCTGCTGCATGACCCGCAGACCGCCGGGCTGGCCGCGCCGCTGGCGCGGATGGGCGCCCGGGTGATATGGCGCTGCCACATCGGTGTGGACTGGGAGAACGATGTGACCCGGGCGGCGTGGGGGTTCCTGCGACCGCACCTGGCCGCCGCAGAGGCGTACGTATTCTCTCGCCGGGAATACGTCCCGTCGTGGATCCCCGTCGCGAAGACCTGGATCATCCCGCCGTCGATCGACCCGTTCTCCCCGAAAAACCAGCCCCTCGCCGCTGACACCGTGCGGGCCATCTTGGTCAAGCTGGGCGTGCTGGACGGCGCGGCGCCGATGGTGCCCGCGAGGTTCGTGCGCCGCGACGGGGATGTGGACATGGTCACCAGGCCCGCGGACGTCGTCGGCGAGGGCCGCCCCGGGCCCGGTGATCCGGTGCTGGTCCAGGTCTCCCGCTGGGACCGGCTCAAGGACATGGCCGGTGTCATGCGCGGCTTCGCCGACTATGTCGTGCCTGCCGCGGCCGGGTACCTGATGCTGGTCGGCCCGTCGGTCAACGAGGTAAGCGACGACCCGGAGGGTGCCGCGGTCTACGGGGAGTGCCTGCTGCAGTGGCGGGACCTGAGCCCCGCGGCCCGAGCGCGCATCTTGCTGGTGACGCTGCCGCTGGATGACATCGACGAGAACGCGGCCATGGTCAACGCGTTGCAGCGGCATGCCACCGTCATCGCCCAGAAGAGCCTGGCCGAAGGCTTCGGGCTGACCGTGTCCGAGGGAATGTGGAAGGGCCGGCCCGTCATCGGCTCAGCGGTCGGCGGGATCATCGACCAGATCGCCGAGGGCACCGGCATCTTGCTGCCCGATCCGGCCGACCTGAGCGCGCTCGGATGGGCAGCCCGCTTGCTGCTCGGCGACCCCGACGGAGCGGCACGGATGGGGCAGGCCGCCCACGCCCACGTCCGCGAGCAGTATCTGGGCGATGTGCACCTGCTGCGCTACGCCCGGCTGCTCGGCACGCTGATCGGCGAAGGCTAACAGGAGGACGTAGGTGCCAGGGGCACGCTCCTTGGGTGGGAAGCTGATGCTGCCCAAAGACTCCGGTGCCGTGCTGTGCCCACCGGAACGCTCGGCCAGCCAGGCCATCCAGTGCTCCCACCAGGATCCTTCGTGCCGCTGCGCGGCCGCCAGCCAGTCCTCGGCCTCGGGCGGCGTGTCTGGGTTGACGAAGTACCCGAGGCCGCGGTGCTTCGGGTCGGCCACCACGGTCTGGATGTGGCCGCTGGAGCACAGCACGAACTCGGAGTGGCCGGAGACCAGCTGGGTGGTCCGGTAGCAGGCCTGCCACGGGGTGATGTGATCGGTCCTCCCGGCCGCCACATACGTGTCGGTGGTGATGCGGGACAGGTCGATCGGCGTGCCGAGGACCGTCATCGCGCCCGGGTGCACCATCTGGTTCGCCGCCACCATGTCCAGCATCTGGCGGTGGAAGGCGGTGGTCAGCCGGGTGGTGTCGGCGTTCCAGGTCAGGATGTCGAAGGCCGGCGGGTCCTGGCCGAGCAGGTAGTTGTTGACCCAGTAGTTCCAGACCAGGTCGTTCGGGCGGAGCCAGGCGAACGTCGACCCCAGCTGCCAGCCGTCGATCACGCCGGTGGGCCGGGATACCTGCTTGGCCAGCGCGAGCATCTGCGGGGTCGCGAACAGGAACATCCGCCCGTTGGCGTCGGTGTCCAGCAGGGTGACGAATACCGTCGTCGAGTGGATCCGGTGTTCCTCGCCCAGGGCAGCCAGGTGCGCCTGCGTGAGGGCGGCCGTCATCCCGCCCAGGCAGCCGCCCATGATGTTCACGTCCGGCGAGCCGGAGACCTGCCGGACCACGTCGATCGCGTCGATCGTGGCCTGCACGTAGGTATCGAAATTCCAGTCGCGCTGCGCCCTGGTGGGGTTGCGCCAGCTGATCCCGAACACCTGGATGCCGCGCTGGAGCAGGTACTCGTACAGGCTGCGGCCCGGTGACAGGTCAAGCGCGTAGTACTTGTTCACCTGCGGCGGCACCATGAGGATGGGCCGGTCGTAGACGGTCCCGGTCTGCGGCGTGTACTGGATCAGCTCGAAGACCTCGTCGCGGTAGATGACCGAGCCGGGCGAGAATGCGATGTTCTGGCCGATGGTGAACGGCCTGCGGTCGACCATCGACGGCATGCCGTGGTTGTGCACCAGGTCACCGGCCCAGTTGGCCAGCCCGCGGCGGACGCTGCCGCCGCCGGTGTCGTAGCAGCGCTTGACGGCCGCGGGGTTGGTGGCGAAGAAGTTGGTCGGCGCCGTGGCCTCCCGCAGGAGAACCACCCCGAAGCGCGTCCGCTCGACGCCCTTGCCGTTCAGGCCTAGGTTGTCCAGATAGCGCTCCATCCCGGAGCCCCACGTCAGGTAGGTCTGCATGGTCGCCCGGAACAGGGGGTTCTGCTCCCAGGCCGGGTCGGTGAAGCGCTTGTCGCCCTTCTCCGGCGCGACCTGCGACCTGCCGAGGCTGATCTTGACCAGTTCCTGGCCGAGGTCGGGCGCGGTGCGCAGTACCGCCCGCGGGTGACGCATGGCCACCTGGCCCAGGAAGCGCAGGGCTCCGCCCGCCTCGCGCAGGCCGAGGATGTCGAACGGGCTGGGCTTCCTGGCTGCTGGCGGTTCGGCCTGTGCCCGGACCTGGTGTCCGTTGAGGGTGGACTCGGTGATCGGCGCCTGGCCGACGGTGGCGGTCATGACAGCCGCTCCACGATCATGGCCATGCCCTGGCCGCCGCCGACGCACATGGTCTCCAGTCCGATCGCCCGATCGCGGGTGCGCAGGTCGTTCAGCAGCGTGGCCAGGATGCGCACCCCGGTCATGCCGAACGGGTGGCCGAGGGCGATGGCGCCGCCGTGCGGGTTGAGCCTGTCGCCGAACGGGTCGACGCCGATGCCCCGGGCCGACGGGATGACCTGCGCCGCGAAGGCCTCGTTGATCTCCACCACGTCCACGTCATCGATCGTCATCGTGGCCCGCTCCAGCGCCTGCCGGGTGGACTCGATCGGGCCCAGGCCCATCATCTCGGGTTCCAGCGAGCTGACTCCGGTCGAGACGATGCGCGCGATCGGCCTGATCCCGAGTTCCCTGGCCAGGTCCGCCGACATCACCACGGTGGCCGCGGCGCCGTCGTTGAGCGGGCAGGAGTTACCGGCGGTGACCCGGCCGCCCTCGCGGAAGACCGGCTTGAGCGTGGCCAGCTTCTCCAGGCTGGTGTCCGGGCGGGGCCCGTCGTCGACGGTCATGGTCCCGGTCGCCAGCGGCACCGGGATGATCTCGTCGGCGAGGATGCCCTCCCGCCTGGCCCGGACCGCGCGCTGATGGCTCTGCAGGGCGTACCGGTCCATCTCCTCCCGGCTGATGTCGTACTTGTCGGCCACGTTCTCGGCGGTCACGCCCATGGCCATGTAGGCCTGGGCGAAGCCTTCGGCGTTGCCGGCCTGCAGGCGCGGGTTCTGGGTGTCCGGCTGGTCGCAGAACACGCCCAGCGGGGAGCGGGTGCTGGATTCCACGCCGACGCAGATGAACGCGGAGCCCTCGCCGGCCTTGATGGCGTGGAAGGCCATCCGGACGGCCTGCAGCGACGAGGCGCAGTACCGGTTGACCGTGGTGCCCGGGGCTCCGACTCCGGCCAGGATCGAGATGATCCGGGCCATGTTGTGCGACTGTTCGCCACCGGGCAGCGCGCAGCCGCAGATCACGTCGTCGATCTGGCCGCGGTCCAGCCGCGGGACGCGCTCGAGTACTTCGGTGACGACGTAGGCGCCCAGGTTGTCGGGCCGCTGGTCGACGAGCGAGCCCTTGACGGCCCGGCCGATCGGTGTCCGGCCGATGCTGACGATAACGGCTTCTGACATCTTCTTTTCACCCTCCTCGGGTTAATCGCCTGGCAGGCTGCCTTCGGCGTTGCGGGCCCGCAGCAGCTTCTTGTCGTACTTGCCGACGCTGGTGCGCGGCACCTCGTCGACGAACGCCCAGTGGTCGGGCAGCCACCACCTCACGACCCCCTGACGGGACAGGTGCTCCCGGAGCTCATCCGGGGTCGCCGACCGGCCCGGCTGCAGAACCACGCACGCCATCGGCCGCTCGCCCCACCGTTCGTCGGGCACGGCGATGACCGCGGCCTCGCGGACCGCCGGGTGGGTCAGGATGGCGGCCTCAAGCTCGAGCGTGGAGATCCATTCGCCGCCGGACTTGACCACGTCCTTGGCCCGGTCGCTGATCGTGATGAACCCGTGCGGGTCGATCCGGCCGACGTCCCCGGTGCGCAGCCATCCGTCCCGGAACTTCTCCGGCGCCGGGTCCTTGTAGTAGGCGGTCGTCACCCACGGCCCGCGCACCTCGATCTCGCCGGTGGCGTGCCCGTCGCGGGGGAGCACCTTGCCCTCGTCGTCGACGACGCGGGCCTCCACCCCGCCCAGCGGGCGGCCGGCGGTGGCCCGGTACTCGATCGCGCGCTCGGCCGGTTCGTGCTTGGGCGGCCAGGCCAGCGACGCGACCGGGCTGGTCTCGGTCAGGCCCCAGCCCTGGACGACCCGTACGCCGAGCCGCTGCTGGTAGGCCTCGATCAGGCTGCGCGGGACGGCCGCCCCGCCCGCCATGATCAGGCGCAGGGAGCTGAGGTCGACATCGGCCGGGTCCAGGCCGAGGATGTCGAACCACACGGTGGGGACCGCCGCGGCCAGGGTGGCCCGCTCCGCCGCGATGAACCGGGCCAGCGGCGCGGCCTGCGCGAACCGGTTCGGCAGCAGCAGGTCGGCGCCGACCAGCCAGGCGGCGTACGGGATCCCCCAGGCGTTGCCGTGGAACATGGGCACCACCGGCAGCACCCGGTCGTACTGATTGATCGCGAGGGCCTCACCGGAGCTCACGCCCAGCGTGTGCAGGAACGCTGACCGGTGACTGTAGACGACGCCCTTCGGCAGGCCGGTGGTTCCGCTGGTGTAGCACATCGCGGCGGCCTGGTGCTCATCGATGTCGGGCCACGGGTAGCCGGGCTTCTCCGCGGCGAGCAGTTCGGTGTAGTCGAGGTGCCCGGGCAGCGCCGAGCGGTCGCCTTCGCCGTACACGATGAGCTGCTTCACGGTCTTGACCTCGTCTTTTGCTTCGGTCAGGACCGGCCCGAGGACGGCAGCCAGGCTGGCGTCGACGATGATCACGGAGTCTTCGGCGTGGCCGATGATGTAGCGGAGCTGATCCGGGGACAGCCGGATGTTGAGGGTGTGCATCACCGCGCCCATGCCGGGAATGGCGAAGTACGCCTCCTGGTGCTCCTGGTTGTTCCAGCCGAAGGTGGCCACCCGGTCGCCGGGCCCGACGCCGAGGCGGCGCAAACCGGCCGCGAGCTGTTCCGCGCGGTCGGCCAGGGCCGCGAATTCGATGCGGCGGGCGCCGTCGGCCTCGCAGGTGACGACCTCACTGTCGCCGTACAGGGCCCGCCCGTGCTCGAAGATGTGCCGGATCGTGAGCGGGAAGTCCATCATCGTGCTGCGCATGGCAAGCCTCCCTTAGCTTCCAGAGACGTAGGTGTGCTGACCGGCCCAGTGCGGTTCGCGGAGCTCGCGCTTGAGGATCTTGCCGGCCGCGGACTTGGGCAGCGGCTCGGTGCGCAGCTCGATGCACCTGGGCACCTTGAACCCGGCGATCTGCTGACGGCAGTGGTCGACCAGTTCCTCGGCAGTCACCGGCTGCCGGACTGACACCACCGCGTAGACCGACTCGCCCCAGCGCGGGTCGGGGACGCCGAAGACCGCGACCTCCTGGACGGCGGGGTGACTGGCCAGGGCATCCTCCACCTCGGTGGAATAGACGTTCTCGCCGCCGCTGACGATCATGTCCTTGGCCCGGTCGACCAGGTAGAGGTACGACTCGTCGTCCCGGTACCCCAGGTCCCCGGTCAGGTACCAGTCCCCGCGCATGACCTCGGCCGTGGCCTGCGGCTTCTGCCAGTAGCCGGCCATGACGCTGGCGCTGCGCACCAGGATGTCGCCGACCGTCCCGGGCGGCACGTCCCGGCCCTCGTCGTCGGTGATGCGTACCTGCACGCCGGCCGCGGGCTGGCCGCAGGAGCGGACGCGCGGGGTGTCGAGGATGAGCTCCTCGCGCGGCAGGAGCGTGGTGATCGGCGTGGCCTCGGTGGTGCCGTACACGTGCAGCAACTCTGCGTGGGGGAAAGCTTGGCGGGCTCGCCGGAGCGTCTCGGCGGAAATGGGCGACGCGCCGTGGCTGAGGTAGCGCAGCGAGCTGACCTTCCGCGGGCGGGCGAGCTGGGCGCCGGCCGCTGCGGCGAGCATGGTGGGCACGAGCAGCGTGTGGGTGACCGCCTCGCGCTCGATCAGGTCGAGGGCCAGGTCGGGATCGAACCTGGGCATGATGACGTGGGTCCCGCCGGCCCAGACGGTGGCCAGCGTGCCGATGATCCCGCCGGTGTGGAACATCGGCGAGGCCACCAGCCACCGCGTCTGCCGGTCGAAGGGCCAGGTGGCCATGAAGTGCAGCGCGCTGGCGACCAGGCTCCGGTGGGTGTGCATGGCGCCTTTCGCGGCACCCGTGGTGCCGGAGGTGTAGAACAGGGCGGCCAGGTCGTTCTCGGCCGGGCGGGCCTCGTCGGCTTCGCGGGCTTCGTCGGCCTGGCCGGCGGCGGCGATCAGGTCCTCGTAGTCGCCGGGCAGGGTCAGTATCTGCTTGAGATCCGCAGCACCCGGGTAATCGGCGTCGGCGAACAGCACGCTGACCCCCGCGTCGGCCAGGATGGCCCGCATTTCCGCGGGAGCCAGCCGGGAGTTGACCGGGACCAGCACGAAACCCGCGGCCGGGACGCCGAGGTAGAGCTCGAGATAACGATCGGAGTTCAGGCTGATGACGCCGACCCGGTCCCCGGGTGCCAGGCCCAGCCGACGCAGCGCCCCGGCCAGCCGGCGGCATCTCGAGCCGAGCTCGGCATAGGTCCGGCGGTTGTCCTGACACACCACCGCGCAGGATCCGGCGGCGGTGGCGAGGGCTCGATCGAGCGGCAAGGCGAATGTGTACACCTGATTTTCGCCTCCAAGCAATGTTCAGGCGGTCCCTTGTCTTGTCGCTCGGGCGTTCCGGTGAACCGGGACCGCCAAGTAACGGTAAAATTACCGAACGTTCGGTCGGATAATAACGGTCCGAAGTCCGCGGATCACCAGGTCAAAGGTCCTTCTGCTTCCCTATAACGATGTTTGCGTACTATACTTAGCGTGCCTGCGCCGCAGCAGAGGGGCTGGTGTTCCCAGCCCCGGACTTGCCCCAAGGAGGGTTTCCGATGGCCGAGGCCAGATCCGTCATTCCCGTCCGGCATGAGCAGTTCCGCATCCGGGGACTGCGCATCCACGCTCAGATCTGCGGCGAGGGCGAGCCGCTACTGCTCTACTCCGGCATCTGGGCCGAAGTGGGCCTGTGGGAGCGACTGCTCCCGCACCTGCCCGGGTTCCAGACCATCGCCTTCGACCCGCCGGGCATCGGCCGGTCGGAGATGCCCCGGTACCCGCAGACCATGTGGGCCCTGGCCGACTTCGGCAACGCGGTGCTGGACGAGCTGGGCCTGGAGTCCGCGCACGTGCTCGGCGCGTCGTTCGGCGGTGCCGTCGCGCAGCAGATGGCGTTCTCGCATCCCCGGCGGGTGCGCCGTCTCGTGCTGGCCACGACATCCTTCGGCGGCTTCGCGATGCCCGGCAACCTGGAGGCGCTCTGGCACTTCATCCACCCGCGCGCCTACCATCCGGAGCGGCTGGAACGGGTGGCCGGCGCCATGTTCGGCGGCCGGCTGCGCACCGAGCCGGAACTGGTCCGCTCCATGCACATCAAGCGGCCGACGGATACCCTGGCCGCGCTGTACCGGATGGCCCCGCTGTTCGGCTGGACGAGCCTGCCGTGGCTGTGGGCCATCAGGCAGCCCACCTTGGTCATCGCCGGCGACGACGACCCGATCACCCCTCTGGTCAATCACCGGGTCATCGCTATGCTGATGCCACAGGCGACGCTGCACGTCATGAAGGGCGGCGGGCACCTGGTCCTGCTGGACAGCGCTGAGCAGGTCGGACCGGTGATCACGGGATTCCTCCGGGGTGACGGAGCCCAGCACGCGGCGGTCCACGGCAGGTAACGGCATTCGGGTCTGCGCGGGAGGCTGCTGGCATGAACGCCCCGACCGAGCCGGTTACCTACGCGCTGCTGACCGACGGGACGACGGTCGAGATCCGGCCCACCCGGCCGGCCGACTTCGACGCCGTGCGGGACATGCACGCCAAGATGTCCCCGGAAAACCTGTACATGCGCTTCTTCGGCATCAGCCGCGTGGCAGCCGAGCAGGAGGCGCGGCGGGTCTGCCGCGAACCCGCGGCGGACCGGGCCGCGCTGCTGGCCATCCTGGACGGCCACGTCGTCGGCTGCATCAGCTATCAGACGACCGGCGAGCAGTCGGCCGAGGTCGCCATGGCGGTCGCCGACGACATGCACAGCCGCGGCATCGGCACGCTGCTGCTGGAACACATGATCTCGCTGGCCCGCAGCCAGGGCGTCCGCACCTTCGTCGCGGAGACTCTGGCCGAGAACGCGCCGATGCTGGACGTCTTCGCTCACGCCGGGCTGCGGCCGCACCGCACCCTGGCCGACGGGGTCTACGAGTTCTCGTTCCCGCTACCGGGCGGCGAGGACGACGCCGGGTCCGGCGCTTACCGGGACGCGGTAGCCGAGCGGGAACGGTCGGCCGACGTGGCCAGCCTGCGCCACGTGCTGACCCCGGCGTCGGTCGCGGTGATCGGCGTGAGCCGGCGCCCCGGATCGGTCGGGCGGGCCATCCTGGAGAGCATCATCGACGCGGGCTTCTCCGGACGGGTCTATGCGGTCAACCCCAGGGCAAGCGAACAGGAGACGGGCCGGGCCGGCGGCGTGCCCTGGGTGCCGTCCGCGGCCGCACTGCCCGAGCCGGTCGATCTGGCCGTCATCGCCGCGCCCGCCGTGGCCGTGGCGGGCATCGCCGATGACTGCGGGCAGCGGGGGGTCAAGGCGCTGGTCGTGACCTCGTCCGGCCTGGGCGGCGCGGCCCGGGCCGAGCTTCTGGCCATCTGCCGTCGCCACGGCATGCGGCTGGTCGGACCGACTTCGTTCGGTGTAGCCAACCCGGCCGCTGCCCTGGACGCTACCTTTTCGGCACATCATCCCGGGCCGGGCCGGGTCGGCCTGGCCCTGCAGTCCGGCGGCGTCGGCATCGTCCTGCTCGAGCATCTGTCGCGGCTGGGCATCGGAATCTCGTCCTTCGTCGCCCTGGGCGACAAGGATGACGTGTCTGGTAACGACATGCTGCTGTGGTGGCAGTCTGACGCGGCAACCAAGCTCGCCCTGCTCTACCTGGACTCGTTCGGGAACCCGCGCAAGTTCGCCCGGACCGCCCGCGCCATGGGCCGGGCCATCCCGGTGCTGACCGTGAATGCGGGCCGGTCTCCCGCGGGACGGCGGCTGGCCGCGGTCCGCGCGGCGGCGGAGGTGGCCCCGCATCTCACCAGGCAGGCACTGTTCGCGCAGGCGGGCGTCATCGCGACGGCCAACCTTGGCGAACTCCTCGATACGACAGTACTGCTGGCCTCCCAGCCGGCCCCGGCGGGACGAAGCGTCGGCGTGGTATCCAATACCCGGGGCGGCGCGGTGCTGGGCGCCGATGCGTGCGGCGACGCTGGCCTTCAGGTCGCCAGCCTGGCCGAGGAAACTCAGCAGGCGCTCCGGGAACTGCTCCCCGACGTGGCCTCGGTAGCCGGGCCGGTCAATACCACGGCGGCGGTTGCGCCAGGAGTGTTCCGCCGGTGCCTGGAGCTGGTCGGAGCCGACCCCGGAGTCGACGCGGTGCTGGTGCTGACGGCCACCACCGCGACCAGCGACCTGGTTCCCGAGGTGAGCGCACTACGGCTGCCGGTGCCGATCGCCGTGGCGGCGATGGATCAGGTTGAGGCCGTCCGGCTGCTGCCCGGCCAGGAGGAGGGCTCGCCAGCGGTCCCCGCGTACGGCTATCCCGAGTCCGCCGCCCGCGCGCTCGGCCACGCCGCGCGTTATGGCGCATGGCGGGCGACTCCGCCCGGAAACGTCCCTGAACTGGCAGGCGTGAACCGCGACCGGGCCAGGGAGCTGGCTGACAGCTTTCTCGCTGAGAACGCGAAAGGCGGCTGGCTGCCCCGGGAACAGGCCACGGAGCTGCTCAGCTGCTACGGGGTACGGCTGGCTGATGCCATGACGGCTACCACGCAGGACGGCGCGGCCATGGCGGCGGCACGATCCGGCGGGGTGGAGGTGAAGATCAACGTGCTGGAGGAGCGAGTGTTCGGACCTCTGGTGCTCTTCGGGCTGGCCGGTGCCGCTTCCGGCATGCCGGCCGACCGCGCCGCGCGGCTCGCTCCGATGACCGAATCCGACGCCGACGAGATGATCCGCTCAGCCCCCGTGCTGCTCGGACACCCGGGCGCGCCCGCTGCTGACCTCGCTTCACTGAAGGACATGCTGCTGCGGATATCTCAGCTGGCCGAGGACCTTCCGCAAGTAGCCGAACTGGAGCTGAGCCCGGTCGTGGCCCGCCCGGACGGCGCCGTGGCGATAACCGGGCAGGTCCGCATCCAGGCTGCGGAGCCCGCCGACTCCTACCTGCGCCGGCTGCGCTGATCCCGTGCGCCGGGACCTTCCTCCGGCCTTTGGTCCCTAGCGGTGGGCGTGACGACGCAATCGCCTGACCTCACGACTACGGCCACCCGAGAACGGAGGTGGCGGTTCGTGGACGCATCAGCAGTTCTCGCCGACGTGGAGGACCGGGTTATCGACGAGGCGGTCACCGTCCTCGCGCAGCGCGATCAGGCACGCCGATCCCACCGCCCGGACGAGCGCCGCCGCGACGTGCGGCAGCTGTTCCGTCTCATCCTGCGGTGCATGCACGCCGGCCGCGCCGAGCTCATCACCAGGCCGTCTGAGCAGATCGCGGCGCACTGTTACGCGGCGGGCACTGACTTTAACGAGATCCAGGAAGCATTCAACGTCATGGCGGAGGTGCTCTGGCGCTATCTGGCCGGCGGCCTGGCCGGCGAGCAGCTGGTTCAGGCGCTCGGGCTGCTGAACGCCATCCTCGGGACGGGAAAGGATGCGCTGGCGCGGGTCTACGTGGCCCTGGCCGCCGATGATCGCAACCGGCAGGACGAGCAGGCCGTTCCGGACTCACCGCCCGCAGGCGCTGAGTCCGGGGACTGTGCTGGCGATATCGTCCGGACGAGCGTGGTCGGCCGGGTCGGCATTATCACCCTGGAGGACCGCCATAAGCACAACGCCATCGGTGCCCGGCTGGCCGCGGGAGTCATCGCCGCACTCGAGAACCTGCGAGCCCAGCAGGTGCGTGCGATCGTGCTCCGGGCTGCGGCGGGAATGCACGTCTGGTCCGCTGGCCATGACATCGATGAGCTTCCCGCGGGCAGGCGGGACCCGCTGAGCTACAACGATCCGCTGGAAGGCCTGATCCGGGCCATCCGCACCTTCCCCGCTCCGGTCGTCGCCATGGTGCATGGCACGGTCTGGGGCGGAGCGCTGGACTTGGTGCTGAGCTGTGACCTGGCCGTCGCCGACGAAACGGCCTCGTTCGCCATCACCCCGGCGAACCTGGGGTTGCCCTACAACATCACCGGGCTGCTGCATTTCCAGGGGCGCCTGCCCATCAATGTCATCAAGGAAATGTTCTTCACCGCTGCACCCATCGACGCCCGCAAAGCCAAGGAATGGCTGCTCATCAACCACTTGGTCCCGTGGGACCGGCTCGAATCGTTCACCTTGGAACTGGCCGCGACGATGGCGACGAAGTCGCCGCTGGCCATTGCGGTCATCAAAGAACAACTTCGCGTCCTGTCGGACTACCAGCCGATCGCGGCACAGGTGTACGAACGCGTCCAGGGCCTGCGCGAGGAAGCATACGACAGCAGCGACTACCGCGAGGGCTTGAATGCCTTCACCGAGAAGCGCCAGCCAATCTTCCGGGGCACCTGACCGACCTTGTCGCGACCTCAGGGACGCAGGGACCGGCCCGGCGGGACCAAAGCCACTAGCCGCGGGAAGCGTACGGTCCATGGACTGACTAAAGGCCGCGAGCTTGGGAGACTTCACCCCCACCCGAGCATCACGGCCCGTCCGAAAGGAGAAATCCAGTGGTACAGAGAATCGCCATCGTGACGGGAGCAGCCCGCGGCATCGGTGCCGCGACGGCCATCAGGTTGGCCTCCGACGGCATGGCCGTGGCGGTCCTCGACCTCAACGAGGCCGACTGCAAGGCAACTGTGCAGGAGATCGAGAACGCCGGCGGCCGGGCTCTCGCGGTCGGGGCCGATGTCAGCAAGACCGATCAGGTGAACGCCGCGGTCGACCGGGTGGCCGCCGAGCTCGGCGGGCCGACCGTGCTGGTCAATAACGCCGGGATAACCCGTGACGCCCTGCTGTTCAAGATGACCGACGAGGACTGGGACGCGGTGATCAACGTCAACCTGCGCGGCGCATTCCTGATGACCAGGGCGGCGCAGAGGTACATGACCGAGCAGAAGTGGGGGCGGATCGTCAACATCTCGTCCTCGTCGGCGCTCGGTAACCGCGGCCAGGCCAACTACTCTGCCACGAAGGCCGGCCTGGAGGGCTTCACCAAGACGCTCGCCAAGGAACTGGGCAAGTTCGGGGTCACCGCTAACGCGGTCGCGCCGCACTTCATCGCCACCGACATGACCGCGGCCATGGCCGTCAAGCTGAAGATGTCCTTCGAGGACCTGGTGGAGACCTACTCCAAGCAGATACCGGTGGGCCGGGTCGGCCAGCCGGCCGAAGTGGCCCATGCGATCTCCTTCCTGGTCAGCGAGGGCGCGAGCTTCGTCTCTGGCCAGGTTCTCTACGTGGCAGGCGGCCCCCTGTGCTAGGGCCTGCCGCGCTGCGCATCCTCCACTTCATCACGACCCTGGTCCCCATGGCACCGGGACCTGGTCGGCCGCGCACGTTAGCCCTGGGCAGGAAGTGACAGCAGTGTTCAGTCCGGATTTTATTGAAGATGAACTGGAGACCAGCCTCCCCGAGCTGGACAAGTGGGTCCGCGAGATCGCGGAACTGACCCAGCCGGACGCGGTGGTCTGGTGCGACGGGTCGCAGGAGGAGTGGGACCGGCTGACCGCCCTGCTGGTCGAGAACGGGACTTTCACCAGGCTCAACCCGGAGCTGCGGCCGAACAGCTTCTGGTGCAGGTCCGACCCCGGCGACGTAGCCCGGGTCGAAAGCCGCACCTTTATCTGCTCCGAACGGGAGGAAGACGCGGGGCCGACCAACAACTGGATCGCGCCGCAGGAGATGCGGGCCACGTTCGCGGAGATCTTCGACGGGTGCATGCGCGGCCGGGTCATGTACGTGGTGCCGT
>Ga0335074_10001918_pt1 | contig 28204 bp, 26 predicted proteins | sample Lox_Sample_23_FD_206715 | JGI IMG/M metagenome (GOLD analysis project Ga0335074, IMG submission 206715) | Soil microbial communities from Loxahatchee National Wildlife Refuge, Florida, United States - Lox_Sample_2.3 | ecosystem: Environmental > Terrestrial > Soil > Wetlands | place: USA...
GGAGCCGCCCGCGGTCTTCATCAGCGCGCGCCGCGCGGCCTCGACGTCCTGGCCGGCCAGCAGCCCGGCCCGGTCGCAGGACAGCTCGGACTTGCGGTACCACTCCTCGAGCGCCCAGATGATGCCCTTGGCGGGCAGCACGATGGGCAGCCAGGCGATCCGCGTGACCAGATTGAGCAGGTGGAACAACATCGTCCGGTACACGGCATGGCCCGACAGCACGTGGCCGAGCTCGTGCCCGATCACGAACCGCATCTCTTCGGGGTCCATCAGGTCGACCATGCCGCTCGTGATCACCATGAACGGCTTGTCGGCGCCCAGCGTCATAGCGTTGACCTGGGGGTTCTGGGAGATGAACAGCTCGGGGACGGTCGGGAGGTCCAGGATGTAACAGCCGTCCAGCATGGCCTGGTAGAGGGACGCGAACTGCTGGTCCGACGCGCGCACCGAGCTGGCCAGGAACATCAGCCGGAGGCTGCGGTCGTTGAACAGCCCGGCCAGGCGCCGGAGCAGGGTGTCGAATCCGGAGAGCTTGCGCAGCGCCACCAGGGCGGAGCGGTCGGCTGGATGTTCATACGCGCGGGAGCTGATACCGGGAAGACGCACCCGGGAGCGATCGGGCACAGAGGTCATGAGGCAATGGTAAGCCAAACACGCAATATCTCGATCGCGGTCGCGCCGACGCGCCGCGGCGGACCGGGAAAGGGGCCGGGAGCGGGCCGGTTATGTCGCGCGGGCGGCGGGAGGACGGGTGCTGTTGAGCGCGCGGGCGCCAGGGGAGAAGATGCAGCACATGACCGACGAGCAGGCACCCCCCATGTTCGAGCCGGACGCCGAGTCCATGCCCCCCGAGCGGCTCGCGGCGCTGCAGCGGGAGCGGCTGCGCGGCCTGGTCGGCCGGCTGCTGGCCGCGGACGGCGTCCAGGCGGAACGGCTCAAGCAAGCCGGCGTCACCACCGGCCAAGACATCACCCTCGACGACCTGCCGCGGCTGCCGACCACGGTCAAGGCCGACCTGTGGCACGGCTACCCGTTCGGGATGTTCGCCGTCCCCCCGGCCGACGTGGTCACCCTGCACGGCTCCAGCGGCACCGGCGGCCGGCCCACGCTGGTCGGGTACACGCGCGATGACCTGCGGCTGTGGGCTCGCATGTGCGCCCGCGCGCTGGCCGCGGCCGGAGCCGGGCGGACCAGCACCGTGCACAACGCCTACGGCTACGGCCTGTTCACCGGAGGCCTCGGCATCCACCAGGGCGCGATCGAGCTCGGCGCGACCGTGCTGCCGGTCTCGGGCGGGATGACCGCGCGGCAGGTGACCCTGCTGCGCGACCTGCGGCCGGACATCCTGACCTGCACGCCCTCGTACGCGATCCGGCTGGGCGAGGCGCTGGCCGAGGCCGGCCTGACCCCGGGCAACGGGCTGCGGCTGACCGCTGGCCTGTTCGGGGCCGAACCCTGGACCAACGCCATGCGGGCCCGGATCGAGCAGCTGCTCGGCCTGCGCGCGCTCGACATCTACGGGCTGTCCGAGATCATCGGCCCGGGCGTCGCGGCCGAGTGCGTGGTGGCCGCGGACGGGTTGCACGTGAACGAGGACCACTTCCTGGTCGAGGCGATCGACCCCGGGACCGGCCGCCCGGTGCCGGACGGGACGCCGGGGGAGCTGGTGTTCAGCACGGTGACCAGGCAGGCGCTGCCGCTGCTGCGGTACCGCACCGGCGACATCGCCGCGCTGCGCCGCGGCCCGTGCGACTGCGGCCGGACCCTGGTGAAGATGAGCAAGGTCACCGGGCGGCGCGACGACATGCTGGTCGTCCGCGGCGTGAACGTCTACCCGAGCGAGGTCGAGCGCGTGCTGCTCGAGCACCCGGAACTCGCGCCCGACTACCTGCTTGTCCTTGATGAGCGCGTGACCCCGATGCGCCTGCTGGCGTGCGTTGAGTACCGTACGCCCCGTCTCGCCTCGATCCCGTCGGCCGCGGACATCGAGTCCGCGCTGCGTGAGCAGCTGGGCGTCGGCGTCACGGTGCACGTGGCCGACCCGGGCACCGTTCCCCGGACCGAGGTCGGCAAGGCGGTGCGGATCAGGCGCTGGGCGGACGGCGAGCCGCCGCTGCCCGGGCTCGGCTGAGCGCGGCGGTATGACGGGCCGGACCGCGTGTTTGAATTCACCGGGTACCCAGTGCTGGTTCAGCCGACCCGGCGGGCGCGGGACGAGGGCGTTCAGAAAAATTGTGGGTTGAGTCTGAGCGGCCGACCGGAGTCCGCTTCCCGGTATGAGTGGTACCGCCCGGCATCGGCGCTCACCAGGTGGCTCTAGAGTCGCCGTATGAGCCTCGGGCCAGCCGCCACGCGGATCGGCGTGATGGGCGGCACGTTCGACCCGATCCACCACGGGCACCTGGTGGCCGCGAGCGAGGTCGGCCACCACTTTTCCCTGGACGAGGTGATCTTCGTCCCGACCGGCCAGCCCTGGCAGAAGAAGGGACGGCGGGTCTCGCCGTCCGAGGACCGGTACCTGATGACCGTGATCGCGACCGCGTCAAACCCCCGGTTCTCGGTCAGCCGGGTGGATATCGACCGGCCCGGGCCGACCTACACCATCGACACGCTGCGCGACCTGCGGCTGCAGCGCGGGCCGGACGCCGAGTTCTTCTTCATTACCGGCGCCGACGCGCTGGAGAAGATGATGACGTGGCAGGACGCCGATGAACTGTTCAAACTCGCCCATTTCGTCGGGTGTACCAGGCCAGGGCATCACCTCAGCGGCGCCGACCTGCCGGACGGGCGGGTCAGCCTGATCGAGATCCCGGCGCTGGCGATTTCGTCGACCACGTGCCGCGAGCGTGTCGAGGCCGGCGAGCCGATCTGGTATCTCGTACCCGACGGAATCGTGCAATACATCTCCAAGCGGCAGCTTTACCGGCACCCGGACAACGGCCAGAAACCAGGCTTAATGCCGCGTGGCACGGTCGGCGCCGGTGGCGCGGCGGAGATACCCTGAACTGCGCCGTGCCACGTCACGCGCGATGTGCGATGGTAGAAGTCAGGGATCGGAGTTGAGGAGGACGAGCAGCATTTGACCGCCACCGAAAGGGCCGTCGAGCTCGTGGAGATCGCCGCGGCCGCCGCGGCAGACAAACTAGCGACCGACATCATCGCCTACGACGTGAGCGAGCAGCTCGTCATCACCGACGCGTTCCTGCTCTGCTCGGCGTCGAACGACCGCCAGGTCCGGGCCATCGTGGACGAGATCGAGGACAAGCTGCGCCGGGTGGACGCCAAGCCGGTCCGCCGCGAGGGCGAGCGCGAGGGCCGCTGGGTGCTGCTCGACTACATCGACGTGGTCATCCACGTGCAGCACGCCGAGGAGCGCGTGTTCTACGCGCTGGAGCGGCTCTGGAAGGACTGCCCGCGGATTCCGCTGCCCGAGCCCGCGATCGCAGGCCCGGCCGGCCGGCCAGATGCACCGGGTTCGGCCGGTTCGGTCGGCCCCGCGGCGCGCTGATCGTGGCCCGCATTGAGCCCGGTGCCGTCGGCGTCGGGCCGGATCGTAACGCCGAGCGCGTTGTCAGGCTCGTGCTCTGGCGGCACGGGCGGACCGCCTGGAACGCCGAGCGGCGGTTCCAGGGTCACAGTGACGTGCCGCTGGACCACACCGGGCAGGCGCAGGCCCGTGACGCCGCCCCGTACCTGGCCGCGATGCAACCGGCCGCGATCTTCTCATCGGACCTGGCCCGGGCGACCGGAACGGCCTCGTACCTGGCCGAGCTGACCGGGCGGCCGGTGCAGCTCGACAAGGACCTGCGGGAACGGGGCGGCGGGGCCTGGGAGGGGCTGACCGATGCCGAGATCCGGGCGGCCTACCCGGAGTCGTACGCGACGTTCATCCCGCCCGACGGGGAGCCGGTCGAGAGCGTCGCCGACCGCGTCGGGGCGGCGCTGGAGCGGATCGCGGACGGCCTGGACGAGACCGCGCCGCTCGCGGTGGTGGTCAGCCACGGCGCGGCGATCAGCCTGGGCGTGTCGAGCCTGCTCCGGCTGCCGGTGCGGGATCGCATCCTGGGGCCGCTCGGCAACTGCTCCTGGTCGGTGGTGGGCCGGCGGGCCGGCCGCTGGCGCCTGCTGGAACACAACGTCGGCCGTCTGCCCGACCTGGCTCCGGAGTCGGTGCCGGTGCTGGCGGCCGGCCCCGAAGAGGAGGCCGCTGCGGGAACGCCGGCCGGACGCGAGAACTGACCGGGTTCCTATACACTGGCGAGGCGCCGGAGCCCGGTAGGGTCCGGTTCGCGAGGGGCTGTAGCGCAGCTGGTAGCGCACCTCCATGGCATGGAGGGGGTCAGGGGTTCGAATCCCCTCAGCTCCACTCGAAACCCCAGGTCAGGCCACGGTCTTGAGTACCCCGAAGAGGCGTGCAAGATCATCTGACCGCCATCTGACCGTCGCTCTGGACGTCGATCTTCGTCACTGAGCGGCCCAAGCTGACTTGAGATGACAGCGCATCCAAGATCATCAGGCCAAGTTGTTGAACTGGCCGCACGTGCTGGGACCAAGGAAATTGACACCGACTGTGGGCTCATAACGCAGGTGTCCGTTCTCGTGCCATGTGCCGTTGTCTCACTCTGGTTGCCGCGATTCGCTGGCGTCGAGCACATGTATCGAGACGGGGGCTTGTCCCAGCATGTTGTAGCTGCTCAGCGCGTTGGAGGTTCACGTCCGGAAGCAGCAGTTCAACCCCGACAGAGTGCCGGAACCCGGTTGGCCGAGCAATTCAGCCGAGCCACCGCCACAGGCAGGGTCTCACCGGAGCTGCTATCCCGCTGGTCAGCGCCCTGCCTCTCCGGCAGATCGCTTGAGAACGGACAGCAGGGCTCGCAGGTTCATGTCGGTCGGGGCTACTCACGTAGCAGCAGGTCAAGGGCCAGATCGCAGGTCGCAGCGATCGGACCTTGATCATCCGGTGTGTCCCGAACGCTGAAGGAGGGTCTATGTAGGGATCTTGCGGATGCGGTGCTGTGCAGGAGATGGAGGATTGCTGGCCCTTCGGCGTTGCCCTGCGGGGGGAGGCGCCAAGCCACCCCCCGCTGCGTTGGAACGCCTGGAGAAGATCCTGAATAAGTTTGAGGCGAAGGCGTAGGTCGGTCGCTGACACACAGCCGCGCCCATCCACGCGGCTGAGCAGCAATATGGTGATCCTGTGGCCGATCGCTTCCGTGGCAAGACCTGTGTGCTGTGCGGCACCCGCCCTTCGGTAGGTGTCGGCGAGCACGTTGTCTCGAAGTGGTTCAAGGGTGACTTCGCGCAGGAAGGTCCCTTCAAGAGCGAGAACGCCGGGGTTCCTTACACGAACCGCGACGGGGATCTCGCCATCCAGGAGACCCTCCCCGTCCCGCACGCGCCGATGTGCGTCGAGTGCAACGGTCGGCTCAACACCTTCCTCGAAGAGCCCGCCAGACTCGTCATCCGCAAGCTGATACCGCAGTCGCCCAACCACGAGTGGCCGACGATCACCGCAGAAGAAGCAGCAGCACTTGGCAAGTGGCTGCTCAAGGTGAGCCGCGGCCGAGTCGGCAAACGCCGTGTTCGACAGAGACAACGCCCGGCTGCGCAGGGAGCACCTGGCACTAGATCGGTTGGCCCTGCGGGCCGTTCCCATGGATGAGAATGGCGGTGCGCGCGTGGCCCGCCGACGTCGGTGCCGCTTGGCTCTGCGAGACCGTGCACTAGATTGACGCTGGAGTCCGTGTCTGCGGGTGTTCCCGGTTGCGTTGCGAACGCGAGTATCAGTTTCTCAGTTTCCTGCGGGCTCTGCGGGCGACGCGCGTGTCCTGGTCTTTTCCTGAGGAGGCAGGCATGCAAGTGGTGTATCAGCGGTGCGCCGCGGTCGACGTTGGCAAGGACGTGATCGCGGTGGCGGTCCGGCTGCCCGGCGACGGCCCCGGTGGCCGGGCTACGGTCAAGCGGATGTTCAAGACGTTTTACGGGGTGCTGGCGGAGGCGGCCCGGTGGATGGCGGGGCAGGGCGTCACGCACGTGGCGATGGAGGCGACCGGGATATATTCCATGCCGGTCTACCACGCCCTGATCGAGCATGGGGACTTCGAGAAGGTGCTGGTGTGCAACGCCGGGCACGTGAAGAACGTGCCGGGCCGCAAGACGGATTTCTCTGACGCGGAGTGGCTGGCGCACCTGCTGGAGTGCGGGTTGCTGGCCGGCAGTTTCATCCCCCCGGCGGAGATCAAGGCGGCCCGGGATGTGATCCGTTACCGGGCCAAGGTCGCCCAGCAGCGGGTCAGCGAGATCGCCCGCCTGGGCAACGTGCTGCAGGACGCCGGAATCAAGATCGACTCCGTCGCCTCCTCCATCGCCACCAAGTCCGGGCGGGCGATGATCGAGGCGCTCATCGACGGGGAGCGCCGCGGCCCGGTCCTGGCCCAGCTGGCCAAGGGCAAGATGCGCGTCAAGATCCCGGACCTGGCGATGGCCCTGGAAGGCCGGTTCGGCGATCATCACGCGCTGATGTGCCGCCTGCACCTGGACCACATCGATCACCTGGAGGCGATGATCGCCCGGCTGGACGCTCAGATCGAGGCGATGATGGCCCCCTTTCGCGCCGCCCGGGACCTGCTGACCACGGCCCCGGGCATCGGTCCGCTGTCCGCCGCCGCGATCATCTCCGAGATCGGCGCCGACGTCCGCGAGTACTTCCCCGACGCCGCGCACCTGGCCTCCTGGACCGGGCTGTGCCCCGGCAACCACGAATCAGCCGGCAAACGGCGCTCCGGCAGGCGGCGCAAGGGCAACGAGCACCTGCAGTCCCTCCTGGTCGAATGCGCCTGGTCCGCGGTCCGCCACGACGGCTACCTCAAAGCCCTCTACCACCGGCACGTCATGAAATGGGGCGGCTACCGCAGCGCCACGGCGAAGAAGAAGGCCATCATCGTCGTCGCCCACGCGATGATCGTGATCATCTGGCACATCCTGGCCACCGCAAAGCCCTACCACGAACTCGGCGCTGATTACTTCACCAGCCGCCTGGACCCCGGACGGGAAACCCGCCGCCTGATCGCCAAGCTCGAAGCCCTCGGACACGCCGTCACCCTCCAGCCAGCCGCCTGACCCGCCACCCCGCCAACCCGGCTCCGCTAGCGCTCCGCCGGGTGCTGCCGCGCGCCCAGCTGGGGCCATTCACGTATCAGTGGTCGGCGCCAACCGCATGCTCTCCTGCCACCTGCTGTACCAGACCGACGCGGTCCGGGACGCGCTCGTCGCCGCCGCCGAGTCCAGCCTTGACCTGAGGGAGCACCGTGCCCTGTTCCCGGAGGATACGCCAGGATGGCGGGGGGGCACCCTGGTCTGGCGGGCGCCGGACCTGGAACTGCGCATGCACGTCAAAGAGGCGCACACCCTCGTGACGGAACTCGGCGGGCAGGAGGCGCCCAAGCGTGGCCGGGAGACCCGGGAGGCCATCGCGGGCCGCCGGGGAGAGGTGACGGCCTTCCTCCAGGACGGAAATGCCTCGCAGCTTGCCCTGGTGGAGATCGAGCCCAGGAAGAAGTTCGCCAAGCGCACTCGTGACCCGAAGTTCGCGGTCCGGCTGGGCTGCGCGGACGCGGGACGGGTCAGCCAGTTCATTAATCCGGTCGCTGAGGTGGAAGGCGGCCGGAAGGGCAAGAAGAAGGACCTAGTCGCGGACCTGGCTTACCGGGCGGAGGCAGCCTGGGAGGATGGCCTGCGCCAGCTCGGCCTAAGCTTCGTGCCGGAGCACAGCATCAAGGGAGACGCCATCCCTGCCAAGCTGAACCAGGTGGCTTTCTGGATGGTGCGTCGCAACGTCTCCGCGCAGTTCAGCGCCCGGCAGTTCACGCCCGTTGCAGTGCTGATCAGGCCAGACCAGGACTCCATCATGGGGAGGACAGCCGGGATGCAGCAGTGGGTGCCGTATCCGGAACTGCTACGGCGGCTGGCCGGCCAGGAGCGGGGCGACGACCTGAAGTCCAAAGCGCAGCGACGGGCCGAGACCGCGAGGTTCGTCCGGCAGGTCCTGTACACGCTGCGCGGCGAGCACACGGCGGTCCTCACCCACGCCCAGAACGCGCGGCAGAGCTGGGACTGGCTGCAGGATGGCCTGGTCGAACCGGACAGGATCCAGCTCGGGGACGGCCCGGTGCAGAGCCTGGCGCTCCACGGCCGAAATCTTCGGATCATCCGGGTGCGGGACGGCGAGCGCGACGAAACCGCACAGTGGTGGGCACCGCGCGAGGGTGACGAGGATGAGGCTGGCCTGTCGAAGGGCCTTTGGGTTCCGCCTGGCCCGGAGGACGACCGCCGGGTCTTCTACGCCACTGGAGCGAAGGGCGCGAGCCACCAATTCAGCCGGGTCGAAGACACCAAGCTGACGTGGCATGCCACGGATAAAGTGCCCGACGGCGAGATCAACGGAGGCGCGAACGCCTGGAACCCAACCCTGCTGGAGATCACGGTCGCAGGCTGCGCGGCCGGGGACAGGCCGGTCGACTGGGCGATGTGGGTGCAGCAGCAGCGCTTTCCCGACCACTACCGCGACGAGGGCCTGAAGCTTCCGCTCGCGCTGCACCTGGCAGCGAAGGCGACCGAGTACGCGCTGCCGCATGAGTACGCGGAGGCCAGGCTGCTGGAGGACGTTCCCGCGGACGACGCCGCCGTCAGCGATGACGGGATAGATGGCACCGAGGAGACGGGCGGGATTCTCGCCCTCGCAGACGATGAGGAAGAGGCCGGAGGGGACTACTAACGGCACTCCCGCCGCGCCATCCCGCTTCCCGCGTCGAGATGGCACGCGGTTGCAGAGCTGCCCGATTGCCCGCCCGGACGAGGAGGCTGCTGAGGCTGCGCTGGCCTCAGCGCGAGGTAGCTGAACCAAAGTGTGGTCGCCGCTCCGAGAGGCTCTGGTCGAGGCGATCGCGGCGGCCGGGTTGGTGCGCCGGGCTGGGACGAACCTGAACCAGGCCGTCGCAAAGCTGAATGCGACCGGCCAGCGCGGTGAAGACCTGCTCCCGGCCACGCAATTCTGCGTGCGGGTGATCCGCCGTCTCGATGAGACGGCGGAACAATTACGGCGCGCCGTTCCGTAACGGAACAGGAAATGCTCCGTGATCGGGAAAGTGCTCCGCGGAACGGACGCCCGACGGCTGCTGTATTACCTGTACGGCCCGGGCAAAGCCAACGAGCACACCGACCCGCACCTGGTCGCCGGATTCTGCGATCCGGCCGAACTGGAACCAGAACACCGTCCCGGCGGATCGCGGGACTTCCGCCGCCTGGCCGCGCTGCTGGCCCAGCCGCTGGCCGCACTGGCCGGGCCGGGGGACATCCGTCCGGTGTGGCATTGCGCGATCCGGGCCGCCCCGGAAGACCGGCTGCTGTCGGACGCCGAATGGGCGCAGGTCGCGGCAGCGGTCATGGACCGCACCGAGCTCGCGCCCGCCGGGGATGACCTGGGCGTGCGGTGGGTGGCGGTCCGAGACGCCGCAGATCACGTGCATCTGGTGGCCACGCTGGTCCGCCAGGACGGCACCCGGCCGCGGAGGTGGAATGACTTTTACCGGGTGCGGGCGGCCTGCCAGCAGGCTGAAGCCCGCTTCCGGTTGCGGGCCACTGCCCCCGCGGATCGCACCGCTGCCCGTCCCGTTCCGGGACAGAACGGTCCGCGCGGAACGGGTGGAACGAACCACCGCGGGTCACGCTGCGCCGCGAAGCGAGTACAGCGGCCGCCGGAGCAGCATCTGAACAGCAGTTCTTCGCCCACCTCGAAACGGCGGGCATCGCGGTCCGCAAGCGGCACAGCACCACCAACCATAGGGGTGACCGGGTACGCGGTCGGCCTGCCCTCGCACCGAACGAAAGACGGCCAGATCGTCTGGTACGGCGGCGGGAAACTGGCCGCCGACCTGACGCTACCTAAGCTGCGCCACCGCTGGACCGGCCCAGGCGCTGTGCCCGGGCAGGGCTTGCCGCCTGCCGCGGCACGTGGCGTGCTCCGCCACCAGGTCGCCGCGTCGGCGCGGCAGGCACGCGAGGAGACGGGGTTTTCGCCACGCTGGGGGAGGCGGGGGTGCTGGTGCGGCTGAGGTTCAGCCAGACCTGCCCCGGCCAGGTCACCGGGTACGCGGTCGGGCTGCCCGGCCACAACGCCCGCGACGGTACGCCCCTGTGGTACGGCGGACGGCTGGCCGCCGGGCTCACCCTGCCTCGGCTGCGGGCCAGCTGGGCACTGCCCCGGAACGCCCCGGAACAGAACGCGATCTTCGAATACGCGGCCCGCCAGGCCCACCTCGCCGCGGAACACATCCGCCGCGCCGCCCGCGGCGATCCGGCCACCGGCGTAGACGCCGCGTGGGCCGCCGCCGATGCTCTGCACGTCGCGGCGCGTGTGCTGGGTAACCCGGAACTGCGCCGCGCAGCGGACAGCTACGACCGCGCCGCGCGAGCGCAGTTCGGCCGGATCCCTCAGGCAACTCGCGAAGGGGACCAGTTGCGCGTTGCCGCCAGGTAGATGGCCATGACCGGCCAAACGACCGGCAATGCCACGCTGGCCACCGTCGCGCTCATCGCGAACCTGGTGGCACTGACCCTCGCCGTAGCCGAGCTACGCCAAGCCCAGCGCCGCGCCGCCCAAGCCGCCGCCGCCCGCACCGCAGCCTCACACCTGCGGGCAGCACGAACTCACCCTCGGCCCAGGCCACAAAGCCCGGCAGCCGATCGCCAGGCCAGCCGCGCGACAACAGCAACCGGTGCTGCCCGAGGCGACTTCCCTGTGCTGGCGAGCCTCGGCCGTCCAGTTGCCTCCAGTCCTGGTCGATCTCGCCTGCGTCTTGCCCGAGGGCCGTTGCCGCCCAGGCGTGCCGGGCCAGGCCCTTGATACTGGAACGAGCGCTTGGCGAGCGCCGCCAGTGGCGCTACCTGGCTTCTGCGGCTTGGGCTCGCGCACCCAGCCACTCTTTGAGCGCCCCGGTGACGTCGCCGACGTCATCGGTGCCCATCTTCCAGCGGATGGCAGTGCCGCCGCAGGAAGTGAAGGCGGTGCAGTTGTCGGCACGGTCGTCTATGAGCGCGGCATCGGCGAAACGCATCCCGCTGGCAGCCAGCCATGGCCCGAAGAACGCCTGCGGGTCCTCGGCCTTGAGCGCGGCAACGTGACTGGAGCAGATCAGGTCGTCGCAGATGACCGCCCAGTCAGCCAGGGTCTCACGCTCGCTGGCCGGGCTCCGCCTGCGCCGTTGCGCCTGTTCGAAGGCGCGGGCAAAGCAGTCCATATTGTCGGTGGCGATCACCACCATCGCCTCGGCCCTCATCAAGCGCAGCAGCTCGAACAATTCAGCGTTGACCCGCATCCGGGCGCAGTCGACGTCTAAGCGGCGGGCCAGGAAGTCGTCGCGGAACCGCCGGTCGAGCTGGATTCCCATCTCGTCGATGATCTGGCCGGAGGACAGCAGGCCCTTCATCCATTCGTTGGCTAGGCCCTTTTCATTGTTGAATACCTCGGCCATGCCGGCTTCGAGCCTGGCGTGCAGCGGATGGGTAGCACTGCCGCGGATAGAGACCCAGAACGGGTCGCGGGAGAGCACGCCATGCCAGTCGCAGAAGATCACCCGGTCCCATAGCGGCATCTGTTTCATGCGGTTCCCTGGATAGGGCGGTGCGTCACCATGGGCCGCAGCCGCGTCCTGGTCAGCTGTGCCAGTTCTGCTGGGTCCAGCGTGGCATCAAGCCAGGCGACGCGTGACGGTTCCAGGCCGGCGAGTCTCAGGAAATAGGAACGGACGGCGGCGTTGAAGCTGGGATCGATGTAGATGCTGTCGGCGGGGAACTTGCCGTGGTTGCGTTCATCTACGGCGGTTTGCGGCAGGTCGAGGTACACGACAAGGTCGGGCCAAGCTGGGATAGGAGACTCACCGAGCAGCCGTTGCGAGGGTGCGAGCAGGCCAATGCCGGTCATCCGCTCGAGCGCGTAAGAGTGCGCGAGCATGGTGTGCACGCTGCGGTCGGCGAGAATCAGGTCCACGCCTGAAGGCAGCTGCGCCAGCCGGTCGGCTTCGACGGCAAGGAGCCGGTGTAGCGCGCGTTCCCGTTCTTCGACGGAACGGGCCTCCTGGCGCGGCAGGAACTGCCCCCCGCCTACGTGATCGGCGTAGCACTTGGCGAACGCGACGGTCACTCCGGGCAGGCTCTGCAGTAAGGCAAAGGCAAGGGTCGTCTTGCCAGCACAGCACGGGCCCTCGAGCGCGGCGACGTACGGTCCGCTGGTCATCGCCAGGTAGCACTTCGTTCAGTTTTCCCGGTACCGGAGCCCCCGGTAAGCAGGCTGGTCACGCCGACGATGCCGCCGACACCGTGCACCGTGCATGCCAGCGGGAATGCGATCACGCGGGTGAGGCGGGCGCGAAGCTGGGCCGGTGCGCCAAGCCGGGCTTCCGTAAAAACGACCTGCGTGCAGCAGATCGCGATGAAAGCGATCGCGGCGCTCCGCACGGGTCCGCTCCCGACCGCGACTAGGACCACGAGCAGCGCTGGCGTCACGGCGCAGGCGAGCCATTCTGCCGCGGAGCCGAACGCCGATGCGGCCATCGTCCTAGACCGCCAGCCACGAAGCGTGGCCGGGTCTTTCAGGTAGCGGGCAAACCGGGCAGGGCCGAAGAACCAGCGGGCAGCCTGCTGAAGCTGGGCGGTAACCGAGTCGGGTACTTCAGCAGAGTCCAGACTCGGTACCGCGATCATGGGCAGGCCCCGAGAACCGAGGATGAAGCTGTAGTGCATGTCCTCCAGTGGTGAACGGGCTGGGAAGGGCAGCCGCTCCAGCAAAGACAACCGGACACACAACCCGTGGCCGGTCACGTGGGCATAGACGCCAGCGCATGCGGCTCGCTTGATGGCGCCGGCCCGGGGCGAACGATTAGTTAGCCGGGGGATTTCGAAGCCTAAGACGAACCGGTTGGCCCGCAGCGCACCGGCATCGCAGATGGCCAGGCAAAGCCGTGTGACCAGCCCTCCTGCGCCCGAGCCAGATGGGCGGGACTCGAAGCGGGAGGACTGATGGAAGACATCCGCCTCAGGGCTTTCAGCGATGGCCGAGGTGAAGCATCCCAAGGAGCATTGCGGTGGCCGGGAGTCAGCGTCGTAGCAGACGAGGAATGCTTGTGATGATGACGCGCCGCTGGGCAATGCGGTGATGCAATGAGCGGCGGCGTAGTTGAGCTGGTCGGCTTTGAGCCCGCGCGGGTCGGGGTAATGCAGGTGGACGCACTTGCCTGCACGGGCCAACTCGTCGGCGAGGGCGATGGTGTCACCGTGGTGCGGCTGCTGCTGCGCCTCGGCGGCCTCGCGCGCCGTGGTGACGACGATGACCTGGGCTGCGTACCCGCGTGCTACGGTCTGGAAGTGCGCAACTGCCTCGCGGAGGATCGCATCTTCGCGCAGCACTGGGAGAACGATAAAGAACGTCGGCGCGGCCAGTCCCGGCGCGGCCGCTCTCGGTAACCCGGCCGGGGCGCTGCGCAGGAACCGGTTTGAGCGCACGATGGCGGACAGTACGAAGAGCTGGCGCACGGCCATGGCATACAGCGCGATAGCACCGACGACCGACAGTCGGCTCATCGCCGGGCAGGGCGCTCGCGCCGTGCGTTCGCGCCGCCGCTGGCCCGGAGGTTGAGCGGTGCCGCGATGGCATGAGTGCTGCGCCCATCGACGTCACGGTCGGCAGTCGGCGACGGAGCCTGGTACTCGGCCTTGTTCTGGCGACCCACGAAATGGCACGGGTCAGTTACCAGAGGGCCGGGGTACGGTTGCGCCTCGTCACCGCCCCACCGGGCGACATACTGCGCGTGGAAGCCATCGCAGATTTCCTGGATGGCGCACCGGTCGCATGCGGGAACGTGCGTATAGCCCTGGCGCCTTTGCTGTCGGCGGGATGCCTCGGTGTACCAGGCTGGTGGTGGGGGCCCGGCGTGGCCGGTGTCGTACCAGGAGTTGTAGTCCCATTCGTGGGCGTCGTAGGGCAGCTGGAAGCCGGTGAAGACGTGCGTTTCGTGGCCGGGGAGCTGGCACGGTGGCAGGTAGCGCACGTTCGCTTCGACGCCGAGCTCAGTGCATGTGTCGATCGCCCGGGCTAGGAGGGGGGCGATCTCGGAATGACGTGCCTGGAAATCGATGTCGATGTTGCGTGTCCACTCAAAGTACGGATTGAACGTGAGGAAGTTGACCACCCGGGCTCCCTTCTCTCCCGCGAGACGGGCGATTGCTTCTAGCTGGGTGAGGTTGTCGCGGATCATCGTCACGTTGAACCGGAACGGGATGCCGAGCCTGCGGAGGTTGTCCAGTGCCTGCATCTGCCGGCCGAAGTTGTTCTTACCGCGCCCGTGAATCTCGGCCGTAGTCTCGCCGATGCCATGAATAGACACCAGAAAGTCGTGGATACCGGCCTGGGCATACGCTGCGGCACGCTCGGGTTTGGCCAAGTGCATGCCGTGGGTGATCACCGTGGGGCGCAGCCCGATGCTGGCGGCATGACGAACGATCTGCAGGATCGCTGGGTGCAGCGTCGGTTCGCCTCCCATGAAGTCGACGAACTCGTTGCGGTAGAAGAACCGGAATTTTTCCAGCGCCTTGACGGCCTCGTCCAGGCCGAGCCACGTCTTCTCGCTTACCGGGACGTGCTCGTCGTAGCAGAACTTGCATCTGACGTCACAGCGGAGGCCGAGCCAGAGCACGCCACGCCGGGTAAGGTGCCGTTCCCGCGACCAGGCCACCGGCAGGGGCTCCATTGCGTTCATCAGCGCCTTCCTCCGTTCATGCGTTTCGCGTTGCTCGGCTACAGGTAGGGCTGCCGGAATCGGACGGCGCCATGGATATCGCCGCAAAGCACGGCAGCGGCCTCGATTAACTGCAACAACGCGGCTAAGGCCGGTCCAGGATCCCGGTGCAGCAAGCGGGCCGCACAGTGCGGCATGGAGCCGAAGGCCCGCGCGGACCGGCGCAGCGGGTAGGTATCCACCACGTACCGCTTGGCTGATATCTGCTTGTACCTTGCGTACAGCAGCACCTGGTAGACGGCATACCGCTGGAAGCGGCGGAAATGATCGGTCACGCTGGCTCGGTCCTCGTGGAAGATCACAGCGTCCGGTGCCAGGCTGATGCTGTATCCGCGCAGGCCCAGCTTGTAGCAGATGTCGACATCGTTGCCGGACTTGAACGCCTCGTCGAAACCGCCGACCTCACGGAGCTTGTCGGCAACGAACCCGGCGTTCGCGCCGGCCACGTAAGGCAGGTTCAGGGCGGGCAGGTAGCTTAACTCCTGCTGGCCGTTGACCACGGTGATCGCGTAGCGCTGCGCCCACGTCCTCGGCTGGTACTTGCGGATAGACCCGCCCACGGCCGCGACGCCGTCGTCTGCGAATCTCCCGGTCAGCTTCTCGATCCAGTCCCGGTCTGCCACGCAGTCTGCATCAGTGAGCAGCAGAAAGCGTCCCCGAGCGAGGGCCAGGCCAGCGTTGCGGGCTGCAGCGCTGTTAGCCCGGGAAAGATGCACATACCGGACGATCCCGTAGGCGTCCTGGGTGTCCGCGAGGTCGGCGGTGCCGTTTTCCACCACGATGACCTGATAGACATTCCTCGGCACGCTCTGGCATGCGAGCGACCTGAGCAGCCGCCGGGCCCGCGGGTCGCGATGGACGGCGACAACGACGCTGGCGAGCAGACCGGACTCAGTCACGGAACTGGCGGCACATCGAAGGGATCAGGCCCAGCGTCCGGTTCCGCGGCGAGGAGCACTGCTGGCAGAACGGGATGCGCTCCTCGCGGAACTGATCGAACTGTGGGCTGGTCCACACCTCTGCCAGTGGCCGGTCCATCACGTTGCCGACCTCGCCCTGGTGGGCGATCTCGACCAAACAGCATGGCAACACCCGGCCGTCCGGCTCGATCAGCGAGTAGTAGCTGGGAACACGGCATGCGCTCCGGACCGAATTCATGTCCGGCCAGTAGATGCCCTCGGCATAGTTGGCGTCGGGATTATCCCGGGAAAAGAAGCTCGCCAAGACTTCGGCCGCGTTTGACTGGACGATCTGCGGCAGGTCCCGTTGCCTTAAGACGGCGAGCATCTCGGGAACGGTCTGATCGCGGAACTCACGGATCTCTGGTTCGGTGAGTAACGACTGGCCAGTCGTGTCGCCGTAGACGTTCATCAGGTAGATCGACGCCGCGCCGATATCGACGCAATGCGCGAGCAGTTCCGGTAGGCTGCGGAAGTTGTGCCGGGTGATGACGGTCATGTAGTTGAAGCGGAACCCCGGGAACCGCGCCCCGGCCTCCCGGACCGTCTCAATAGCCTTCATGATCGTCGGTAACGCGGCACGCACGCCTCGCAAGCGCTCGTAGAGGGCCGGGTCGAGCGTGTCGACTGAGAAATTCCACGCGCCCAGGCCGGCCTCGATAATCTGGCTAGCCTTATCGACGGTGACGCCAGTTCCTACCGAGTTCATCAGCACGAACACCCCGGCGTGACGTTTTGCGGCGCGGATCACCTCGATCAGGTGCGGGTACAGGAGCGGGTCGCCGCCGCTCAGCTGGAGTTCTTCCATGCCTAGCGCGGCGGCCTCATCGATCGTACGCAAGGCGAGGTCCAGAGGCATGTGACCAGGATTGGGACGACGCCTGGGACTTGCGCTTGGCTCAAGCGGCAATGCTCTCTTGCGATCCGAGATCATCTCGCGGTAGTAATCCTGCCGGAGATCGCAATAAGGGCAACGGTGATAACAGAACACGGTGGGCTTGAGAACGAACTGCTTCAGCGTTAAGCGGGTGTGCCTTGTGTGATACGAGTTCACCTGCGATACACCAGGCCCTTCCGAAGAATCATCGAAGCGTCCGACATCCATTTTGCTCGCCTATTTGCCCGTGACGCCAGTCAAGGCGAGCAGTTCGCCGTGGTCCAGCATTGACACCTTCGAGACAGAAGCGGCTCCGGTCGGAGGAGAGCTGGCATCGCTTCGCTGACCTGGCGTACTTGCGGCTGCGCGGCAATCGAGGACGGAAGCGGTGGCGTCGAGTACGGCGACGACTTTCTCTGCCGTCCGGCCCCGCCCTGCTTCCCATGCCATGGCCACGTCGGTCATGTCGTGCACCAGGGTCTGGCGGGTCACCTCACCCGCCGCGTACAGCAACCCGGCTATGTGGGTCAGCACGGCATCGAGAATGTCATCCGGACGGTCGTAGCCGCGGGCTTCGGTGACCGCAGAAATGGCCACGTCCATGGGCAGCGGTCCAGCCGCGTCCCAGGACTCGACCAGCGGGTCCCAGCCGAGCACCCGGATCAAGGCGGCAGCGCAGCGGCACAGCGACGCCGTCTCGGTAGCCGGAATCCCCTCGGCTCCCGCAGCGTGCAGGTCATCACCAAGGCCCGCACCATCTGCCTTGGCGGCTCGTCGCCTGGGCGGTTGGGCCTGGAATTGCTCTGCACAGCCGCAGCCAGCGCTTGCCCGTCCAGTGTCCAGTTCGATCCAGACCGTCTTGCCCGCCGCGGCCTGATCCACTCCCCATTTGGCGGCTAGGGCTTCGACGAGCACGAACCCGAATCCGGATTCGTCCAGCCCCGCCGGGATGTGAGGCTGCGGCGGGCGGGGGTCAGCGTCGGATACCTCAATCCTCAGCCACGTCCCGGTGTCGGCTACCCGCAGCTCCAGCTGACTGCCGCCGTGGTGCGCATGCAGGACCGCGTTGCTGACTAGCTCGGATACCAGCAGGACTGCCGTATCTTCCAGGTGGCTTAGCCCTCGCCGCCCCAGCGCGTCACGGACGCCCTGCCGCGCCAGGCTGGCGGCTCGGGAAGCCGCGGGCAGCGTCACCCGGAGGACGTGGTCTGGTTCGTCTGTTCCTGCTTTCTGGTTCCCGGCAGCGGCAGGTCGTGCAGGGTAGGTGGTCATAGACTGATCGCCTTTTGTCCAATGTCGTCGGACAGCGCATCAGGATTACGGGAGCCAGTCACTGGTACCGTGCCCGGCTGCGCTGTTTGTTTCTATTCGGGCAGAATGGCATCGTCGGCAAGGGTTGGCGGAGGGCCAACATAGGGGCCACGATGGGGGCCACAGCCGATTTCGCTGAGGGCGACGAGGAGCCGTGTATGGGTGACTGGTGGCTAACGGAGGAGACGGTCGGCGAGTTAATCGTGCGGGCGCGCGAGCACCTCGGTAAATCCCAGTACGCTCTGGCGGCGGCGTTACGCGAGGTGTCTGGGCGCAGCGACGGAGTACCTGACCGCAGTATGGTCGCTCGCTGGGAGACCGGGCGGCGGATCCCCACCCCGTACTGGCGCGCTCATCTTTCAGCCGTCCTGCAAATCCCTCCTGCGGAACTCGACAAGGCAGCCGCCGTCACCAGGGCACGGCGGGCAGATCAGACGGATGATTTGGAACATGCCCAGCCGCTGCAGCCGGAGCGGCTGCGGTACGTCCTGGCCCATCCTCGCGGCGTTGACCTGGTGACCGTGGCTCACTTGCGGGAGCAGGTCCGCGGTCTTGATGAGCGATACGACCGTGTCCCTTCGACGCTGCTGATTCCTGAGGCGGCGCAGTGCCTAGGCCAGGTCGTCTTCCTGCGCATGCATGCGAGGCGGCCGTACGTGCGCCATGAATTGCATGAGGCCGAGGCTGAGGCGGCGACGTTGATGGGTCAGCTGGTCTGGGACGCCTCGCAGCGGCGCGATCATGAAGCGGCAGTTGGCTATTTCGACCAGGCGATCGACGCAGCCCGTGAGCGCGGCAACAACGCCGCTGAGGGGCTGGCAGCGCTGCGTAAGAGTTTCGTCGCCCTGTACGGCTGGCGGGATCCGAAGGCAGGGCTCGCGCTCACCGAACGCACCGCCCACGTCACCGCGACCACCAGCAAGGTCATTACCGGGCTGGCGGTGCTCCACACCGCCGAGGCGCACGCCATGCTCGGTGTGCGGCGCGAATGCGAGCAGGCACTCGGAGCCGCTGAAGCGCACTTCAGCCAGATTCAGCCCGGTGATCCGGCCATTGACCTGTTCTCCCCCGCGCAACCTGGCCGGCTCGCGGGATCGTGCTACCTCTTCCTGCGCGACGCGAAGGCTGCTGTGAGCCATCTGGAACAGACGGCCCAGGCCCTCCAGGAGCATCATTCGAAGCCGCATGCCCTGGTCCTCGGCAACCTCGCCCTGGCCTACATCAGCCAGGGCGAGGTTGCCGCCGCTGTGGCCAGCCTGCACCTCGCTATCGACGTGATCGAGGTCAGCCGTGGCGGCGGGGGCTTGAACGTCATATTTACCGCGGGCCGCCAACTCCGACGCTGGCGGCAGAACTCCGGCGTCCAGGACGTGTATGACCGGATCATGGCCCTGATGGCGGCGTAGGGCGATTGCTGGTGGACGCGGGAATTGACGAAGCCAAGCAGGCCTTCCGTACGCAGGTGTGGGATCTGCTGGAACGCGAGCATGCCGTTGACCGCGGCGTGCACGGCCACATTCCCGCCTTCGCTGGAGCCGATGCGGCGGCCATCCGGCTTGCGGGCCTAGCCGCGTGGCGTGCAGCGCGCGTCGTCAAGGCAGTCCCGGACCGGGCACAGTTTCCCGTCCGTGAGCGAGCGCTGCGCGATGGCAAGCTGCTCTACATGGCTGTCCCCATGCTCGCCGAAGACCGCCCGTTCTATGTCCTTGACCCAGGCAGCCTGACGGTGCCGCCGCCAGTGGCCGCATCCCGCGAGGGAGCCGCCAAAGTCGCCCAGAAGATTGCGGTTGACCAGATGCGACCGGTCGACATGGTGGTCTGCGGCAGCGTCGCGGTCAACCGAGATGGCGCCCGCCTGGGCAAGGGCGCCGGTTACTCGGATATCGAGGTTGCCTTGCTGCACGAGGCCGGGCTGATCGGCCCCTGCACGCTGATCGTCACGACCGTCCATCGCTTGCAAGTCGTCGACGGAGCAATTCCGGAGACCGAGCACGACTTCAGCGTTGACCTGATCGTCACGCCAGCCGACGTGATCGAGTGCTTCCCGCCGAGGCGACCGCACGGCCTGGACTGGGAACACCTGACCCCCGCGAAGATCGCCGCCATACCCGTCCTGGCCAGTAGGGCAGCCTCCAAACAGAACTGAATCCCTCTCCAGGTTGCTGAACTGGCCGCTCACCTTCCCCTCAGGGCTGGTTACGCGGCGCGGTTGGCGGTCAGGCCGATGCTGTCGGCGATCAGACGCAGGTGCTCGTTGGGGAATCGGTGGCCGTGGCCACGCAACTGGCGGGCCAGAGTTCGCTGGCTGAGCCGCTCACCGCGCGCAGCGGCATTGCGGTAGATGGCGCTGGCATCGCGTAGCACGCTCTGGCGGGGGCCCGTGGGGTTGCGATGGCGGAGCGGCTCGGCTGGCCAGCGCAGATATGCGATGGTATTGCCGTTCGCCTCGGAGTCCTTAACCGTGCCGGTCGTGGTGCGCGACGGGGCGAGCATCAGGGCTGGGACGATGCGGGGTTCCTGAGCGCTGACGTGGGTGCGCTGGCGGGTCATCTTCAGCACCAGCAGGCCGACGCTCAGTCCGGCGAACGCGGCCAGCGGGCTGGTGGCGGCGGTCAGCCGGTCGGCGAGGATGACTGGGTGGTCGGGGACGGCTTGGATGTGGCCGATGTTCCCAGCGACGCTGACGGCTAGGCCGGTCAGCGCGGTGGTCCAGGGCCAGATTCGCTGCCGGGCGGGCCAGCCGTCGAGGTAGGCGACGTAGAGGGCGAGTTCGCCGACGGCCAGGAATACGTCGATTTCGGCTGGCCAGGACTTGGCCTGCCAGCCGGAGAGCCCGTGGTGGATCGCCCAGTCGTACAGGCCCGCGTAGCTGTGCGCGAGCGCGTTGGCGCTGGCGAGGATTGCGATCACCCCGATCGCGTACAGCGCCGCTCGGCGCGTCCTGGCATTCATGCCGACCTCGGCAGTCCGGCGTTTCGGATCTTGGTGAGGGCGTCCAGCGCCGTCTCGTCGGCGGTAGGCATAACGGCACAGTTGGTTATTGGAACTGTCTGAATACCTGGTCCGGCGACACGGCTTGGGAGGCGGGTGAGCCTCATTGCTGGCTCAGTTTGGATGGCCGAACAGCGGCGAGGTCTGTGGCGGGCCGTCCGGGGTGCGGCGAAGCGTGACGGGTTTCGTGACGGTTGCTTCGGCTGCGAGTGCCGCCAGTTCGGTGATCAGCCGGTGTAGCGTGCGGGCGGCGCCGGCGGGCCTGGCCCGGCGGGCGCTGCCCGGCGGTGTGAATAGCGGCTGCTGGCCGCTGGCGGTGTCGGCCAGGGTGTCGGCTAGTTCGCGGACCTGCTGCTGGATCTCGATGACGCGGGCGTAGCGGGCTGCGGCCGTGAGCGGCGGCGAGTCCGTTCCTGGCGGTTTGCCGGCCTGCTGGCGGGCGCGGTGGGCCTTGGCTTTGCAGGCTCCGGAGCAGTACCTGGCCTTGCGGCCGCCGCGTGTCCGGTCCCGGGCGGGAAGCTGCCCGTCGCAGACCGGGCAGCGGGCGGCGGTCACGGCTGGCCTGATGTTTCGTGGCGTGACGGAACCGGCTGCCGCCGGGGACGACGGCTTAGGTCGGCGGCGTAGGCGGCCCAGTCGCCTGCGGACAGGCGCTGCCAGGTGACGGCGACACTGGTGCTGACGGCGAGGGTGCGGGCGAGGATGGCGGCGGGGACCTCGGCGGCGAGCTGGAACAGTGCCGTGCTGCGGGCCTGGCGGGGGCTGATCCCGAGCGCGTCGAGCCGCTTGGTGAGCCTTGCGCCGCTGATCGGCTGTCCGGGCTGCCCGCCGGGGAACAGCCAGGGCGATGGCCCGGCGGCTCCGATGGTGGCGTGGCCCTTGCGATTGGCCGCGACGGCGAGGGCGATCGAGGCGGCCGGCTCTGGCAGATGAACCGGCACCTGGCCGAGCTGGAGCCGGACGGTGCCGTCGCCGCTGGTCTGGATCTGGCTGGCGGTCATGCGGCTGAGCGCCGTGACGCCCTGGGCGTAGAGGAGGACCAGGAGCCCGGCGAGGCGGTCTTCGGGCTTGAGCGTGTCATCGTGCAGGAGACGGCGTGCGATGTCCCACCGGTCCTCGCCGTCGAGGATGGCGGAGGGGCCGGTCCAGCGGGCGGCGGAGGGAAGGTAGCAGGAGGTGAGGCGGGCGGCGTGCGCCCAGCGGATGAGCCGGCCGGCTTCTTCGCGGTAGATGGCCTGGCCGCTGGCGAGCCAGCGATCGAGGTCGGCCTGCTGGCAGGTGCCTATTGTCAGGCCGGCGGAGTCGAGCCAGTCCAGGAACGCGATGGCGCCGCGGGCGAGCCTGCGGGTCAGGAGGGCTTGCTGCCGGGTGGCGGGTTTCCCGTTGTTGCGGCTGCGCATGCGCCTGACCAGGTGCCAGATCAGGTAGCGGTGCAGGAGCCTGCGCCGTTCGGTGCCGGGCTGGGCGTCCAGCAGGCCGTGGAGGAATGCCTCGAGCCGGGTCATCTCCTCGTCACGCCACGGCAGCGCGCTGGTGGCGACGAGGGTCTGGCGCAGGTGGGCGAGGGCCGGGCGCTGGGGCAGGCCGTCGAGTGCCTGGTGAGTCAGCGGGATGCTGCCGTCGGCGAGGCCCGACAGTACTGGCGCTATGGAGGGCTTGGTCGCCCAGCGCATCGCGGTGACCGCGTGCTCGGCGCCGGCGATCTCGCGGCGCAGCGCCTGCAGGCCAGCCGGCAGCGTGGTACCGGATCCCATCAGATCGTCCAGCCTGGCGTTGACGATGCAGCGGGCGCACGTGCCGGGGCTGGGATGATCCGGGTCGCTGCAGACAGGGCAGTCTGCCCAGGGCGGCGGCGGAGTGCAGCCGGCGCAAAGCGGGCGGTTCAGCGTGCCGGAGGCGACCGGTTCATGGCGTGCGCAGGCTGAGCACGCGGCCCGCCGGCGCTGGCAGGGCGGGCACCATGGCAGCCCCGTTGCCCGGGAGATCCCGCAGGGCACCGTCTGCCCGCAGACCGAGCAGGCCAGGACCGGAAGGGAAGGGCACCGGGAGCAAAACGGCCCGTCCGCGGTTCGCCGCTCGACCCGCCGGACCCGGCCGCAGCCTGTGCAGGTCTCCAGGTTCTCCGGAGCGATGATGAAGCAGTTCGCGCAGATCGGCTGGCCCTGCCCGTCGCGGGTGACAGGCTCGCGGATGGCTCCGCAGCGTGCGCACGGCTCGGTGCGGGAGTGCGCGATGCAGGTCCGGCAGACCCGGACGCCGCCCAGCGGCTTGTCGATGCGCACCACGCGGCCGCAACGCCCGCAGGCCGGGCGGACGACCCCCGCGATGCCCGCATCGTGGAGAATCTCGATGAACCGCGGGATCGCGCGCAGCGGCGACAGATGACCGTCCCCGGTCAGCAGCGCCGGATTCTCCGCCAATGCCCATGCCAGTTTCTGCTGGTATGAGGGCCGCGGAGCGGCCTGGCGGACGGCACCGGCGACTGTTTCCCGCCCTGCGCCGGGATCCAGGGCGGTGATGATGGCGTGGATGACGGTGACCGGGTCACGCCCGTCGTCGTCCGGGCACTTCGCGCACCGGGGCCGGCCTGCCCGGTCCCGGGAGGCGACGGGCCGGTCCTTCCCGCATGCGGCGCACGGCTCGTCGCGCCGCATGCAGGGCGTGCAGTACCAGTCCTGACCGCGGCGCTGGAATCCCCTGACCTGCCTTCCGCACTGAGCACAGGCCGGCAGCGGGATGTCCCGGGCGCCGGCATCATGCAGGGCGACGAGCAGGCTCGCGACGGCCCGGGGTGCCGGCGACCTGCCATCGGCGAGCAGTGCGGGCCGCCCGGCCAGGGCAAGGGCCAGGCGGCGTGATTTCGCCCGCCCGCCCGCGACAGCGGCGACCGCCGCGTGGACCTGATCACGGCCGAGCTGGTGCTCCTTCACCATGACCAGGTCGGTGATCAGCCCGGCCGGGTCCGACATGGCACGATCGCGGTGCCCCGCATCCACGGTCACTGCGTTCCGTGGATGCGGGCCCGTCGGGGCCTCAGCTCGCCGATCCCGGCCTCCGCGCCGGCGGCCTTCTTCTTCCGGTCGGCCGCGCCGGGCTCGGCTGCCGGCTCGATCAGGTCATCTATCGTGCAGTCCAGGATGTCCAGCAGCGCCATCAACACCTTCAGGCTCAGCCGCTCCGGCCGCTCGGCGACTAGGCGGTAGACCTGGCTGGACGACAGCCGGATCTTCCGCCGGGCCAGCGGGCCGATCAGGTCGGTGGTGGCGAACATGCCGCGACCGGCCATCACCTGCCGCAGGTTCCACTTGTAGTCGAGCCGCCGTGTCATTTCTGATCCTCTCGCCGTCCGGCACCCTCGAACGCCGGCGCGAGGGCCTTGCGCAGCGCCGTGTTCATGAAATCGTCGCTGACGTGCGTGTAGATGGCCGTCGAGCTGTCGCACTCGTGGCCGACCTGCACCTGGATGAACCTGCGGTCCACGCCGTCCTCGGTCAGGTGCGTGACATACGAATGCCGAAGGGAATGAGGCGTGAGAACATCCGGGAGGCGGAGCGCCTTCCGGTAAGACTCGAAACGGGAGTTGATCTCCGCCGGCTTGACCCGCCCGCCCCGTTCGGTCACCCACAGCGCCGGGTGATCACCGAAACCGAACCTCGGGCGGACGTTCTCGGCGTAGTCGGCGACCGCGTCCACCGCCCAGCCCATTACCGACGCGACGTTCCGGCGCCGTGGCGGCTGGCCGCGCTTGGCCTTGCCGTAACGCACATGCAGCATCCCGTACTTCCCGAACTCCGGTGCCGACGCGTTCCGGCCCCAGTCCGTGATGTCGAGCTTCGACGTCTCCGTCCTGCGCAGCCCCCACCCGTAGATGACCTTGAACATCGTCGCGTCCCGGTAGGCGGCCAGCGCCCCCTTCCGCTTCGCGCTCACCGCCCGGTCCACCTGGTCATCGGCATAGTCCAGGAACCGCTGCAGCTCTTCCCTGGTGAACGGCCGCGCTTCCGGGTTCCCCTCGTAACCGTAAAGATGAGCGATCGTGTTCCACTCATGGCAGACCGGCACCGGATGAGAGCCGGGCCCGAACTCCTTCTCACACGCAGCCGCCCACCCGTAACGGCCGTCGCACAGATACTCGCTGAACAGCCGCAGGCCCATCTGGTAGCCGCGGATCGTCGACGGGGCCAGGCGCCGCTCGCTCGTCAGCGCCTGCGTCCACTCATCAACGTGCGACGGCCCCCAGCTCCACGGGTACTCGTTCGTGAATTCCAGGAAACGGCGCACCAGCCGCTCCCGCGGCGCGATCGTGTCCTCCCGCAGGCCACGCGACACCTGCTGAGCCTTCCAGCCCCGCACCATCGCCTCGAACATCGCGTCCTCGGGACGCAGCTGCAGCACACCGGAAACCACCTCCAGGTGCGCAGCACCAGCCAGATCTCCCCGTCCCACCCCGGCCCCCGAAGCCCCCGAAACGGCAACCGCCTGACGGAGGGATCATGCAACCAACGGGATGCCCGCACAACAACCCCGGCCACAGAAAGTAATCGTGTCGCAGCGACTGAGTCATTCAGGCTGCCTGCATAGCCGCGGAACCGGGCAAACGTCGCCCGTCAGATGCAATTCCCGAGAGTTGGTGCAGGTATTTCTCGGTCGTGGCGATGCTTGCGTGACCAAGCCGCTCCTTGACCACTTGGAGGTCGGCTCCACCGGCGAGCAACCATGAGGCATGCGCGTGCCTAAGGTCATGGATCTTGACCTTGTCGAGTCCCGCCTCCTTGCGGGCGGGGCCCCACACCTGATGGTGGAACCAGTCAGCGGGGATGTGTCCGTCGGTGTCCCTAGCGCGGGGGATGCGGGGGTTGTCTTTCCCGTTCGCTCTGCGGCGGGCACGGTAGTCGGCGTACGCGCGGCGGCAGCGATTGCAGCGGCACTTCGCCGCGTTATAGGCGGAGAGCGTGCCGTGCCGGTACTGGCGGCCGTTCTCGTTCGGCTCGGTCATGGTCGGTGGTGGAGCTTCATCGGTGGCAGGGCGCCGCGTCCTCGGCTGTTCGGGCGGCCGATAAGTGAAGATCAGGTCGTTGTCGCCGAGGTCCTGGGCAGCCACGTGAGCCTGAATCTTGGCGCTGATCTGTGTGCTGAGCTTGAACCGCCGGTATTCCTTGTCCTTGGGGTAGTCCTTGACGAGGAAGCGCCCGCCCTCAGGGTGTTCTTCCGGGGTGAGTTCTACGACGGCCCGGCTGACGGTCAGGATGGACGTCTCAAAGTCCAGATCACCCACGCGCAGCTCGGTCAGCTCGCCCCAGCGCAGCCCGCTTTCGATGTCGGTTTCCACCAGCAGTTGGGCGTCAGCATCGGGCAGAGCCCGGTAGAGACGGTCGAACTGAGCGGGCGTAATGATGCGGCGCGGCTTACTGGGGGTTGGAGGGGTCTTCACCCCGTGACTGGGGTGGATGGTGACCACGCCGTCGTCCAGCGCGGTGGTGAAGATAGCGTTGAGGACCGAGCCTCGGCAGTATCCGATCGTCTGCGCCGAGGCACCCCTGCTCTTCATCCAGGTGACCCACTCACGGACATGCTCCGGCATGATGTCGCGCATCTTCATCTGTCCGAAGAACGGCAGCAGGTGGTTGCGGATATGACCGGCGTAGTTGGGGCGGACGCCGGGCTCGAGCTGATGATGCGGCAGCCATTTCTCTGGGACGTAGACCGCGAAGGTCTGCCGCCCGCGGCTGGGGTCACCTGGCTTGCCCGCCCTGACTTCTGCCTCGGCCTTCTTCCAGGCGTCGTCAGAGTCCTTCCTGTTGGAGAAGGTTCCGGCGGAGCGGTCCTGGCCGCGGATGTCGAGATAATAAGCCGTGTAGCGGGGCTTGCCATTGCGGCCGATCCGCTTGCGCGAGTAACCCATGGACACCGCCTTGATCATCTGACCGTCATTTGACCGTGAACCAGTCGCCAGCGGTCATCATAGAACAGCATGAACTGATACCGACTATATGGCATCTACCTGCGATTATACGCGAAAAAGGGCCTTGGTCTCAAAAGGGAATGGACTCTGCGAAAGCATGGCATGGAGGGGGTCAGGGGTTCGAATCCCCTCAGCTCCACACACACTCGGCCTGACTCGAGGCGAATCAGGCCGAGCCGCGTAGACCTTCCGAGTATTGTGCGTGCCCTGCCCTGGCCGGGCCGGGCGGTCGGCGGCGGCGGGGGATGCGCCGCGGGTCTTGGAGCGCTTTGCACTGGCGCCCGTGCCCTCGCAGTTCTGCGGGCAGGCCATCGTCCGCCGATATTGACATCTGATACTGGCGAGCCCTTTCGGTGATCCATCAACCATTGTCAGGGCGGATGGCGCCCCTGTTCGCTGATGGCTTGGACCGGGGGGCGGTGCGGCTCAGCCGGGAAGTTCGGTGACGCCGAGGGCGAAGTCCCAGTTCCCCGCCCCGTGGCGGGCGAGGCCCACCACGACCAGGCCCGTTCCTTCCAGCCAGTGGGCCATTTTCAGGCCGCCCACGTCCAGCGGGCGCAGCCCGAGGCTCTCGATGAACGCCTCCACGCCCGCCTTGGCCTGCGCATTGTCGCCAGCGATGAAGACATCGGGCCGGCCCTTCTCCAGGACATGACCGAAGATGGTATTGAATGCCTTCACCACGTCGGCGCTGGCCGGGGCCGCCTTGGCGACTTCCTGCGCGATCGAGGTGTCCTCGCCGTGGGCCAGCCCGTCGGCCGCGGAGTTGAAGGGGTTGCTGATGTCGACGATGACCTTGCCCGCGAGGGCGTCTCCGTACTGGGCGACGACCGGAACGACATTGGCGTACAACAGGGCCACGATGACGATGTCCCCGGCCGGGACGGCGCCCCACTCTCCCGTCGTGGCGCTGCCGCCAAGAGCCCTGGCCAGGTCAGCGGCCTTGGACTGATCGCGGCCCAGGATCTCGACGGTGTTTCCGCCCGCTACCGCGAGCGCGCCGATGGTGCGGGCCATGTTCCCGGTGCCGATGATGCTGATGCTGCTCATGAGGTGTCCCGTCTTGACCGACGACGCAAAGGTTGACTGGTCCACCTTAAGCAAGGTTTGTTGATGAGTCAACCAATCGGATAGCATGGAGGCTGATGGAACCGAACTGGCTGAGCCCTCGTGAAGACCGCGCCTGGCGGGCCTTCCAGCACGCGCATCATCAGCTCGGCGTGCACCTGAACCGGGGCCTGCAGCAATCGGGCCTGTC
>Ga0335074_10001919_pt1 | contig 28200 bp, 24 predicted proteins | sample Lox_Sample_23_FD_206715 | JGI IMG/M metagenome (GOLD analysis project Ga0335074, IMG submission 206715) | Soil microbial communities from Loxahatchee National Wildlife Refuge, Florida, United States - Lox_Sample_2.3 | ecosystem: Environmental > Terrestrial > Soil > Wetlands | place: USA...
GAGGTAAGCCAGCCCTATTTCTGTATATACTACACTACGCTAAACCATCGGAGATAGTTGCGGACCGTAACAAATGTTACGGCCAAATGTTACGGTCCCGAGACAAGCCGCTCGAACCACCCTAGTACACCCAAACCCTCCGAAAAGCCATGCCAAATCAGCTTACTACCTACGCTATTACCTGTATCCATAGACCGTATTGATGACCTCTGTTATGGGATAGAAACACTTGATCTAATGGCTAGAAAAAGGGCAAAGGCAGCTGAAATAGCACGACTTTCAAAGCTTGGTTTGGAGAGAGTGATGGTGTTACGGACCGTAACTCAGGCAACGGCCCATAACTGCCCTGGTTGCGACCCGCAACTGCCCATATGGGCAGGGTCATGGGCGGTTAGCCATGGGCAGTTGGCACTTGGCGGTCCGTAGGTGACACGTGACCCGTAAGAGGCTATATAAACCTGTCCGTAAACCATTGTCCTCCTTTTCTTCCTTTCCTTCCTTAGCTTTAGATTCTTGAATTTTAGAACTACCAATAGCACCGGCTTCGCCCTCTCGCCGGCATCCCTATGCCATCTTATTGACTGGGTTCGTAACAGATGGAGGAAGCTAAACAACTAAAGGGCGTCACTTTGACCCTTTTGATCCTGGTGATATTCGAGAGCCTAAACCCAATATTCCATCCAATATTGATATCAGTGATCCTTTAGAACTACTAGACCTATTTATCCCTTCCAAAATCTATGCTACTATTGCAGAGAATACAAATTTGTATGCTGCTATCCGCGATGCACCTACAACCCGAAGTTCCACAAATACCCGATATTGGTAGCCTACTAATGAGAATGGAATTCGAGTTCTCTTTGGTATTCTACTCTATATGGGTGTACATAAAGAGCCTAACTTTAAGATTTATTGGGAAATACCAAAGCCAGACAAGGATGGACTACAACACACTATTTCGAAGTATATGTTATTAAACCGATATGAGAATCTACGTCGATATCTTCACATTGCACCTCCAGAATCTAATATGGAGCCCCAAGAGCCTTTAAATAATGAGGACAAGCATTATTAGGCTAAATTAGAGCCTATAATAAGCATTTCCCGTATGCTTGCCAAACATATCTCATACTAGGCACTACAGTTGCTATTGATAAGATTATGGTTCGCTTTTATAGCCGGTTAAGAGATACTTATAAGATGCTAAACAAACTTATTAAACAAGGTTATAAAATCTTTGCCCTTGTTGAAAATGGTTACGTTTAGCACTTTCAACTCTCTTTAAAATAGCATAGAATTGGAGAATTAGACAAAGTTGATGGACTTATGCTAATATGCTCTACAGTTCTCCAAATGGCGCGCCTCCTTCTTAAGTTTCTTAACGCCGCATTACGTTTTATACTTAGATAATTACTTTACCTCAATCCCCTTATTTTCGATGCTTTAAAAGGAGAATATTGGTGCAGCAGGAACTACAAGACCTTTAGGTATAGACTTCCCTGCATTGCTTATCGTTTTGCACAAACTTTAGTCTAGCTAGCTTGGGGGACTACAGTTACTGATATTGTTGATGATGTCCTTTGCATTAGCTAGCAAGATAATAACTTTGCCTTAGGCCTTCCACAGTACATACAGTTCATGAGGTCTTAAGTTATATTAAATAAATCGTAACTGCCCTACTAAAACCTCTACAAATGTAAATATTACTTGTAAAGTCTTTGGAGACTCACCATTTCTGCTTTTGGACATTCTAACTTGGGTTGATGATTACAATCATCATATGAATTCTGTGGATCTAGCTAATCAGTTTCGGTAGGCCTATGATATCCAGCGTATTGCCTACCGTACATGGATTCCACTTTTACATTGGATTTTAGACTAAGTGGCTATTAATGCATACAAACTTGCTAATATAGCTGGAACCTGGCCAGATAGTGATTACCATTCTATTGGAGTTTCAAAGGGCTCTATATAGCAAGCTTTTAAGCTATTCTAAGCTTGTAAAGCCTTAGCTTTGGAAGGAGCCTGGCCCACACAATTGGATACAGCGGCTAAAGCGACAGTCATGCGTAATGTGTTGCATAAGGGAAAAGCTTAGAAAGGAGCTAATAGCTATTCAAGAGGCAGCTGGTATTGAGGTTTATGATGATACAACTAGGAAGGGGCCGCTCCTGCCAGAGAAAAGTTGGTCAGGTTGTGACTATTGTGACGTTCCATTATGCAAAACAAACAGTTGTTTTAAGGATTGGCATTCTCAGATGGACTAGATCAGGACAAAACTTCAGTAATTGGGTTAGATTAATGGATTTTAGGTCGAAATTTGAGCATTTTAGGTCCGGAATTGAGTCTAGTTAGGATTATTCAATGCCAAGGCGCTAAATTGCACCATCATAGCGGGAGGGGATAATGCACATAGAAGAAGAAAGGAATGAGAGAGTGTGTAACTTAATATTGTTCCTCCACTTGCGGAAGATGTGTGAACATAAGTGGATTGTGGTAATACAATCCAATGGCGAAGCCTTTGTCCCTTTAGACCAACCAATTGCAACACAGTACGACGGCAGTGTCTTACAATCGCACCGCTCTAATTGGATACGTAAGTCGGCAAATAGATAGTCCGAATGCGGTCTAGAGTAGCAGTATGATCTCGAGTATTTTCCTTGTGATTGCCCCTTCTCTACTACTGAACGAGAACTATGTTATGCTTTCCACCAGAACCTCACGTCTGACAGCTCTGGGTCCTATCGGAAACTTCGTCGCATTCATAATGACCAAAGAATCAGTGAAATTGCCGAAAAGAAAGGCTGCCCTTAAGAAGGCTCTCTCGAAGCAAATATCATCGTCAACATCGCAACAGAATGTTCAACCAGGGCTTCCACGAGTGTCGACGCCTCCGCTCACAGTTCCTATTCCGCCAAATACTATGCACTTCGCAGACCTAGGCAAAGAAAATCTGCTACACCCTGTTCTACTCCAGACAATCACTGAAGACCTAAAATTCGATCATATGATGCCCGTGCAGTCAGCTACCCTCCACGATCTGTTAGAGAAGAGGATCGACTGCTTAGCCCAAGCGAAGACCGGGACGGGTAAGACGATAGCTTTCCTTCTACCAGCAATACAGACTCTCATCAACAAGAATCGACAGGGGAATTCTGGTGTCTCGTTACTTGTGATCTCGCCCACGCGTGAACTAGCGATGCAGATTGCCAAGGAAGCTACAGTTCTCCTCAGAAGGCTGCCAAGATACAAAGTGAGCTTCGCAATCGGTGGAACAAACAAGGATAGAGAAGAAAGAGATATTCTTGATGGTTGCGACATCCTAATTGCAACTCCTGGTCGTCTCTACGATCATCTCAGTGATGATAGGATCAAAGATGCCTTCAGAAATTTGGACACTCTTGTCCTCGATGAGGCGGATCGACTACTAGACATGGGTTTTATGAACGCCTTAAAAGACATCATACGGTGCCTACCTGATAAGAAATCGTCAAATAGACAGGGCATGCTCTTCTCGGCCACAATTGCTCCGCATGTACAGAAGTTTGCACATTTGGCACTATCTAATGACTATAAGTTCATATCTACCATCCCAGAAGGCGAGCTAAATACGCACGAACGGGTTCCGCAACTCCTGATTACTGTGCCTAGCTTTTCTGATGTAGCTCCCGCTTTGATCTCTGCTTTGCAATCAGAACGCATGTTGGTCGGCGAAGACGATTTCAAAGCAATCATATTTGCGCCTACCGCCGCTCTCGCGGATTGGTATGGTGCAATCCTGGAAAAGATTCCCCTTCTCCCCAACGTTAGCGTCCTACACTCGAGAATCAGTCAAAGCAAGAGAACGAAGACCAGCGATGCTTTCCGTCATGCAGAGAGGGCCATCCTGGTAGCTACGGACGTTGTTGCCCGCGGCATGGACTTTCCGAACGTCTCCACCGTCTTTCAAGTGGGACTGCCTGCGGACAAAGAATCCTATATCCACCGACTGGGCCGCACAGCTCGAGCAGGCCGCAAGGGTAGAAGTGTCTTCATCGTCACTAATGATGAGTCTTTCTTCCCAAAGTATACTCTAAAAGAAATCAAATTCGAGATCATCAAACCTGACTTGTCCTATTCCAAAAATGTTGAAGATGCAGCATCGGAATTCGAAAACAAGGCGAAGGTTTACCAGGCGTGGCTTGGATATTATAAAGCATATAGTAGAGCTATGGGCTGGGACGATGAAAGGCTTGTGGCAGAAGCAAACAAATTTGCCTTGGAGGTATTGGGTACGGGTGAGGTGCCGAGTCTGCAAAAGTCCACTGTTGCGAAGATGGGTTTAAAGGGCGTCAGAGGTCTTAATGTTGTTCCTAACGCACCTAAGCAACCTAGAGGCGAAGGAGGGGGAGAGGGACGATCTGTTGGAGCTGGTGGCCGTGGAGAGGTTGCTGGACGAAATGGACGTGGACGAGGCGGGCGAGGTGGATAATAGGCGCCTTAGGCGACAATGGGCTGATTGCATGAATGATACCCCTTAAATGGATTTCCGGTCAGATGTTAGACTTTATAGAATGGCTCATTTGTTCTTCGCCGATTATCCGGTCGAGGTTAGAGCACCCTCGGCCAAATCTCACCGCTAGGCAAGGTTTCTGAATGCATTTAAGACGAGTAGAGTAACAAGCCTCCGAACCCCCACTTACATCGGGTCGGGAGAGGTAAAATATCGTACTACAGAGAAGGCTGTAGTGCACAGACTGATTTCGGAAGACGAATGGTCTATCAAGTTTTGGGGAAAGCTCCGAGATCTTGGCAAGGTGTCTTAATTATTGAAGAGTCGAGCCGTAGACGTCATTACCGTTGCCATATGTCTCCCATTATAGACTTCCCGCTATGGCTTGTGTGTGACTTTACACGTCGTCATAAGTGAGAATTAAAAATGAAGACGTCCGCATCCCTTGTTTTTGAAAAGTTTAGGCCAGACCCGGTCGTTTGGGAAAACGAGCATTCAAGTGGCAATAGAACATCACCAGCCACCGCTAAGCTGTGGCGCAAAGTGTTGATCTGTGGCGTCGGGGCGTCATCCGATCAACCTTCCAAGTTTTCTGATACCTCCCTTCCACAGACACCAATCACCACGACGAAGGCGAGGGTGTCTCCAGATCTCATGCATAAATGAACGGATATTTCCCTCAAGTAATTGCTCGATACAAAATTGCCGACTAGGATGGGGGTGTGAGCCTTGAACAACTACGTCACTTTGCTGTGATCCCTGCCTGGAAAGTAGAGAGTGAATTTGCTTAAAGCCATGATGCTCAGCTCGGAATTTGTCTTTTTCTGCATCATCCTCATTCTGAAGAACATCACAAACACTTCTTCAAATCACACCAAAAACATCTCTTTCAGTCAAGTCAGAGATTAATCAGCATATTGCAACAAACTTCAAAATGGGTGCCGTCGTATCTTGTGTAAGCTGACGCTCATTATCATCTGGTTTACCTGCGTACTAATAAATATACAGATCGAAGGGCTCTTGCGTGCCATCGGCTCGTGTCTCATGGCTATCGTCAACGGTATTGCCGCCATTCTCCAAGGCATAGTCGGAGCCATCGCAGCCTTCTTCGATATCCTCATCTCATGCCTTACCTGCGGTCGCGGGGGCGGTAGAAGAAGGAGAGGAGTTACTAGTACGGTCTAGTCTCCTCTCTCGCCTTTGTAAGTCTCGTTACTATCGACTTCATATAGAAGGACTCGGGTGGGACCATTCGCAATAGAACTGGGATGTCTGTAAGGCAAGGTCGATTCGTGAGAGATGCCGATCTGATGGGAGGGAAATGAAATGGTTATGGGCTTTCTTTGCAATACCCGGCTATGGCCACCTTTAGGGTGGGTCATCTTTCTGTCTGTAGTGCTTAATTAATGAATGTATGCTTGGTATTAGATCAAAATTTATCAACTGAAGTCAAAGTGACTAAAGCTTGATGAGCAGAGCCGGCCTGATTAACATATCGTTTGAAAATCAAATCTTAAATAATACTTTGGGAATTTGCGATTTGATGAGGCTAAAAACGGAAATGTGTTTCACAGCAGCAGATCTGCAACCTAATACTTTTGGATATTGTCTTGGCAAGTAACGGCGATTGAGGTTCTCATTGAATGCGAAAAGGTATGATGGCTTGGTCACGTGCAAGAAGCAGGCTGATAAAAATCTTATTTCGCGAGGCTGTGTGCGAGGCTCTATTCACAATTATACACTCACGCTAGCTTTGCCCTGATACTGAGCAGCATGGTGGGTGTAAATTTGACTCCCATAAAGATACCTGGCAAAAACAATCGAGATCAGCGTCGCTCCGTTATCGCAGCGAATCGCAACGTAAGTCCTCGTGCAATTGCTTCCAGTTGTGGTCACTGACCGTTGGTTGAAGATACCGGCTGATGAATAGTGGCAGAAACGACCTCGACCTCCTGGGCGTCCTCCCAAATCATCGATACCTGATGGATCGAGAGATTCTACTCCTGCTTCGGCCAGCTCCGGAAAATCACCACGTCGTCGGTCGTTGAAGAGTCTCAAGTCAAGGCAGAAGACGGCCGGTTTGGAAAAGTTACCTACGGAAATATTGACTCCCATATTTTTGTTCTCTATGAACCTGGGTCTTCCCCGTGCAAGCCCCATTATTGCTGGAAAACTGTCGAGCCGGCTCACCATTGTTAGGGCGATTATGAATACATTTAGCCCCACATGGGAGTACTATTATGAGCTCGTCAAAGGCAATGGTGGTACTCAAGCAAAAGCTGCTGGTGATCCGAAGCTACAGGTATGTTCTTTCAGATTAATCAATGTCCCCGATGAGTGACGAAAAATAGTCTGCAATGCTTCGCTGCCGGTGTGCAACACTATCAACTCTGAGGCAAGCGGAAGAGGCTTGGCTGCACCGCACATTACTTGATAGAGGACCACGACCTTTGAGTTAGACTATCCCCCAAGTGCGAGTCTGAGTGTCGCTGATGTATTCCATAGCCTCCTTTAACCGTTCCTCTAGGCACGAGTCACATCTGTCGCGAGGGCATAGGGTTACGGACGAGTGTTGGCATAGATCCACGCAGCGCCAAGATACCCCGAACGAATGTTTCATTGAAGGGTACCGGTACAGATGGCGCTATAAGGCTAGCGATGACTGCTTCACTGAGGACTATACCGAGTTTAGACGGGTTTCCAGTGTTACGATAGTCGAGTACACGAATCGTGATTCTTTCCCTCCATGGAGGTGGACAAGCTTCCTCCATGTGCACCCCGACTTTGACATTCCTGAAAGCCTTCTTCAAGGACCTTGGACACCAGATATGGTGGAGTACTTATTCTGGTTGGTACGAGCAGATGCAAGGATTCGCTGGACAAAATCCACGAGCGGAGAGGTATGGACTTAGACCAATTATCTCTTCCCTACCTTGCTGGACGTTTGCTGCCAAAAATTGACAGTAGGTTCAAATGCTTACACTTACTGTAGGTTGCCCTTTTGGGACTCAAGAATGCCATTAGGACAGGCAATCTTCAAATCATGTTCATCTTCCAGTATCTCAGATTAGCGGAAAATGTTACGCTGGACGTAGTGAAATGGGCCTTTGAACATGCCGGAGGTGATAAATTTGAGGTCATTGCGCGGTTAATGAGCATGTACATATACGGAGGTCTCCGAGGAAATCGTGATTTTGGTATGGTCCATTTACACCTGGCAGGAGAACTGAGCAAATTGCGTCTAATGGCTCATCGGCAGAGGGATGGAAGTCAGGATAAAGTGGACGCAATTGCATTATTGGAGGCTCTTGATAGTCATTGGGCTGCTCTGACAGGCCTTGCAGAGAACACGATAGTAGCGAAGGGTTAGAGTATTGTCGGCGATAGAATTTGTATTAAATAGAAGGGAGAAGCCGAAATTGTATTTGAACCAAGGCTGGGATAGCACTTATAAATTGCGATTTTGGAGCAGAATATGCTATCATGTGATTGGTCTCTGCTTGACATCCGAGCCTCGACAAAATATCTAAGAGCCTTTGTCTGTGTTTCCTCTCACGCAAATTTTCTTTGCAGCTGCGCTGGCGTCAAAACGCTGCCATGCGGTCTAATTTGCATGTTCCAGCGCCGTCTTCAACTCTACTTAGGTTCCTGAAGTCGCAATCTGACGGACTCTGCTTTTTTACTTCCAATCCTCGAGGCTTCAGTTTTGACCATGCCGCTCCTCGCGTCCCCTCACTTTCTCCGAGGCTCAATCCGCAACGTATAGCCTCACCTCCTAGATGCTTATCGACGGCAGCATTGAAGCCTACAACTCTAGAGGCAGGCTTCCTTAATCTCGACTTTTTGTGGCCAAGGGCAGCCACCTCCGCGACACAGGTTAGCGCTGGGTACAAAGCTAAAGGTGGGGGCAGGCGAACGGATTTATCATATACTTCGCAGCGGCATGCTTCAAATGATCCTAGAGGATGGCATGCATCAAATGATGGTAAGGGATGGCATGGCTCGCACGACGGTAGAGGATGGCTCCGTCATTTATGGGGCCGAAAACAGAAGATTCCAAAACCACTTCGGTCAGACGACTTACCCCTTGGATCCTTTTTAGAAGATGGCGGAGAAGCCCCAACATTCAACCTCGGCCGCAACATGTCTCCCAAATCTGCGAACGAGGCAAAGCTTCGATGCACCGAATTCGACGAGAATGGCAATGTGGTGGTGGTCAATGGGGAGTTTAAGAAAAGCGAGCTTATTGCAAAGGTTTGCTAGTTCTCGAATATTTTTGGTTCTAAGTTTCTGATCGAAATTTGCAGTATGGCCTTCTACCTCGAGATCTCCGCAAGATTGACTCTTCCCTCCTCCCCAACATTCTGGTCCGCCCTTCAGCTATACTTATCAATCTTCTTCATCTTCGCTGTCTAATTAAAGCCAACCGAGTTCTTGTCTTCGATGTGTACGGCTCTACAGATTCTTATACACAGTCGGTGTTTATGTATGATCTGGAGGGCAAGCTACGGCAGAAGCAGAGTTCGCCATCCGCAGGCGGACTTCCATATGAATTTCGGGCTTTGGAAGCAATGCTCATATCTGTAACATCAGCTCTAGAAGCCGAATTCGAAGGCGTTAGGGAACCAGTCGTCAGGGTTCTAAGAGAGCTGGAAGAGGATATTGATAGGGATAAATTGCGTCATCTTCTTATTTACTCTAAGAAGTTGGGCACGTTTGAACAAAGAGCAAAGCTTGTTAGAGATGCCATTGACGAATTGTTAGAAGCAGATGATGACCTTGCTGCTATGTATCTAACGGAGAAGTCCCATGATCTCATGCGAGCCGAAGATGATCATACTGAGGTGGAGATGTTACTAGAATCTTATCATAAGGTGTGTGATGAGATGGTGCAGGTGTCCGGAAATTTGGTATCCAATATTCGAAACACAGAAGAGATGTGAGTGCAAGCAGTCCATTCTTACATTAGATCGCAGCCGTTAACACTTAAAAGAGTTAAAGCAATTCTCGATGCCAATCGCAACTCTCTCATGCTCCTTGACCTAAAATTTTCTATTGGAACTTTAGGAATAGGGTCTGGTGCATTTGTAGCTGCACTGTACGGTATGAATTTGAAGAACTTTTTAGAGGAATCGGACCTTGGATTCTTCGGTGTCTCAGCCTGGAGCTTTATCTTTGCGGCGATCGTTTGCACGTACGGCCTGACAAAACTCAGAAAGGTCCAACGGGTCAGCATGTGGGGTGAGGCTGGGAAACGTGGAGGTAGGGGCAACTGGAGGAATACCGATGAGGAAGCAGCGGCGAGCTTATTGGGAGCAGGACGGAAGGAGAGAGCTGAGAGGGGCTTGAGGCTAAAGGAGGAAAGAATGAACGCTATGAGAGAAAGCATAGTAATGGAAGAGCAGAGGTTACCAGTTCCTGTTGGGAAGGCGAAGAAAAGATAGAAGTATTTTAAGGCAGTAAATACGGTTCAAGTATGCATAGCGTATGGATATGTATAAGAAGAGTGGCATGGGCGGCGTTTCGACTGAATCTGCCTCTACTGTAACAAGACTTAGATTAACCCTTCTAGAATTGTAGAAGCTTGGCATTGGAAAGTGAATGCAGATAGTTTTAGTCAACCTTATTTGCTTGATTAAATAGTTTTCAAAATTGCCTTGTTCAATTTCATGGATGCCCACGTTAATTGAATGCAGGTAGATATTCATTGTAGATGCGGACAAAAGCAGTACGCAAGCCCCGTCATAAATGTGGCTGAGTTATGTGGCTTCCGAATCAATTAACGGGTCTTGGCGCTATCAGCCTACTGTCCGAGCGTCAAGAACATCAACTCCATCTAGTGAATGCTCTGTTCTAGAGGCTGGTGCCTACCATTACGACCCCACTCTGTCATTGTGATGGCAAGTCAGCAGTAAGACAGAGCTCCAACAGGATAGCTTCAATCAAAGCCCGCTCGTCGTCGAAAGCGCCACGAATCAAAGGCGCTCCCATCACACGACAACCTACGACCAAGGAGCGGCTTGCCGCCAACGCATTTAGGACCTCCAGAGGGGATATAACCAAGGCGGCCTTTGACTTAGCACTGTATATTCGGTCGCGAAGTTCGGAAAGATGCCTTCTGTCCTTTCAGACGACGACAAGGAGACCGTGAGGCGGATGGTTCCTAAAGCCTCGAATAAAATACAAGCTGTTGCAGTTGCAAAACTTTATATTGCGTATCCCAATCGATCAAAATGGACAGACACGGGTTTGCAAGGGGCGGTGGTGTTGTGCAACGACCTTATAGGAAATACTTACTGGCTAAAGCTCGTAGATATCTCTGTAAGTAAAACTATGCCTGGACCTTAATGTTATGGAGTGGCTAGATACTTTTAGGAATTGTGCTGATACCAAGCAGTCTAGCAGTCGTGGAGTTATATGGGATCAGGAGATCTATGAGCAATGGAACTATAACCAGGACCGCACGTTCTTTCACACATTTGAGACGGAGCAGTATTTGGCGGGGTTATCTTTCGCTGACGAAAAGGAGGCAAAGGCATTTTTAAAGAAGATGGTAGACCGTGAGAAGAATGCCAGTAAAGCTACCAAAGTAACTCCTTTCGGCGGAGCAGGACATTCTGGCGGCGGACAAAGACATGGCCTTCTTGGGGGCTTCTTCAGCGGACATAGACACTCGTCTGCCCCGACTATGCAACCAACGCCGCCGGAATCGCCTACAACATATCTTCCTCCTCGTCAAAGTAACCGTCTGTCTTTTGGCAGTGCTCTCAATGGGTTAAGGCCGGCTTCTGAATTTGCAAAATTAGATGCGATCGACCCCAATTGGCGGGAAACTTGGGGCGATGATTTGAAGAGAATGGGGATCACAGATGATTTAATTCGGGATAACCAAGATTTCATTGCCAATTACATTCAAGAACAGCAAGCGGCTGCGGCAGCATCTCCAGTGGCTCCAGCCCCAATAATAGCGGAGTTGAATGGGGTCGAAATTCAACGAAGCAAAGCTCCGCCGCCGCCTCCGCCTCCTCCAACGGCTTCACGCAAGGATTCTGAAATTTCTATTAGTCCAAGCACGAGTTCAGGACGCGCTGCACCGCCAGCACCACCTCCAAGCAGAAGAGCCAAAGCGGAAACGGTGCAAAGAGAGCCGACCCCACCCCGAGACCCGTCTCCACCCAAGGGGCCGCCTCCCCCCAAATTTGCTGCACCTCCCCCACTTCCAGATGCCGGAAAGTATGCAAATTCTAATAATCCACCACCAAGGAGTAACCGACCGCACGCACCATCTGTTTCCAACCCGGGCCCGCCGCCTCCGCCAAGACCTCCAAAAACTCTAAACGATGATCAACCGGCGGAGCCTAAAACCATGTTTGGAGTCCCTCCTCCATTTACGGGGCAAAGGGCTCAGGCGCCTCCTCCAACACCTGCACGCGGGCCAGTCCCACCACCACCTCCAGCGCGCAATATTCCTTCTCGTGACACGTCTTCATCTTATGCACATGCTATTCCCCCTGCAAATATTGCTCCACCACCGCTGCCGCCGAAGACGCCAAACGCGCCAAGTTCGGCAGCTCCACCACTTCCCCCATCGACTTCCCGACCAAATCCACCACCTTCAGCAAGAGATAGCGGGCCCCCTCCACCTCCAGTGCGGGCGACCTTGCCCCCTCCTCCACCACCGTTACCAGCATCTAATGCACGGCCACCGCCATCGAGTGGACCACCTACAGCACCTCCTCTCCCACCCTCTACTGGCGCTGCTCCCCCACCCCCTCCCCCTCCTCCACCACCGAGTACTTCTGGTCCACCACCGCCACCGCCCCCGCCTCCAAACCGCGATTCGGGATATGCTTCCGGTGTTCCTGCTCTCCCTCAACCCACAGGTGGGCGCGAAGATGTTCTAGCCGGAATCAAGCAGGCCGGAGGAATTAAGGCATTGAAGAAAGTTGATCGATCGCAAATTCGAGACAGAAGCGCGGCAATGATTCCAGGGGGTGCTGATACTGGTCCTCATGGGAGTGGATTGCCCCCTGCAGGGGTGTCATCTCCGACTGGTGGCGGAGGATTGGCAGATGCATTGGCGGTCGCGTTGAATAAACGAAAGCAGAAAGTTAGTGCTAGTGGTAAGTACATTTAGAAGCGGGAACCACGAGTCAATTAGATCATGGAGACTAATATTCTAAAACAGACGATGAGGCGGAAGAGGATGACTGGTAACCAGTGTTTCCGCGTTGGCGTGCAATGGCACAGTGTTTGAATCTCTACAGCAGAATCTCTACAGCAGTGTGATACGCCTCTTTTGGACATAGTCATCAAAGCCTAGAAGTTGGCGTCTATACGGCGTGGTGTTATGGTAGGCGTTTGACATTAAGTGGTATAGTTGAACGGATAGTTGGGACAAAAGTTGATTCAAATAGAACCTCTATTGTTGATGCAATGAATTGTGACAATGCTTTACCACTTCCTTCACTTGGCCCAAAATGCCATACCACCAATCAAACAGAGTGTAAAGTCACCGCGAAAGAAATGCCCAGAACCTCATGTGCGCAGCGTCTCTCCCACCACGCACACGCCGTCTCGTCTGACGAAGCACTGTCGAGTTTTCCACAGAATCGAGAGAGAGAAGACAGTCTTGAAGTATTCGTCACGCCCTCCACCACTCAAATCTCATCAACATCCACCTCCTTGCCACCCGCCCCCTCATCATCGCTCTCACTACGATCCTCATCGAACTCGAAATTGCAATCGCCGTCACCCTCCTGTCCATACGTATCCGTCTCGTTGATCTTAGCGCTCTCAGGCAGCTCGCCGTAGGCTTTGAGGGAGCGCGCTTCGTCGGCAGAGTACTTGAGGATGACGTCGCCTTTCTCGTCTTGATAGTCGCGTAGGGATAGCAGGATGATGTCGCCTTGGTTGATCCAGACTTTCTTACGCAGCTTGCCACGGATGTGGGCGAGGCGTTTGGAGCCGTCGAAGCAGAGGGCTTCGAGGCGGCCGTTACCGAGCATCTTGAGGACTTGTGCGTATTCTGCAAGAGGCTTGTTAGTGGCGTCTTGTGTGGTGGGGTATGGAGAAGCGGGAGATAGGGTAGGGATGTAGATCTTGAGCGCGCGTACCTTGGCCTTCCTCCTTGAATGTCAGTTCACGCTTCTCGTTGTCATTCTCGTTCTTTCCTCGACGCCTGTTCTTTCCTCCCTGTTGATTTCGCAGTCAGCCTCTTTGTCGTAGAAGCCATGTTTCACACCAGGTCAAGGTTGGTGCAAGTACTTGCCTTTCCCTTATTTTTAGGCATAATGACTTATGGTTTTGATCAAAATTGTATTTGAATGATTTACTACTGTGCACTTAAATTCAGATTGTGAAGTGGTCCGTACTTGACTTGTGGGAACTGGAAGATGGAAGTGCGGCGAGGACGACATCGCTTAAATTTTGGTGGGGTGTTTGTAGATTGTGGCATCACATGACTCGGTGAGTCGAAAGAAACAGAGCGGCCCAAAAATAATTTCCTCTATATACACTGAATGCCACCGATGACAGGTCGAATAGAACTGTACCCCTTTCAAGTCTCACCATGCCATTTCTACGAAAAACGATGATTATGTGATACTTTATTGGAGGAGCAATGCAATCGCAACAGGGCAACAGTGCCTCGCAATGTCTTCTCCTATTCGCTCTGCTCAGTCTCTGAGACAAATCAATATACCAGGAGTGAATACTCTCATGGTCAAATGGGCTCCGCATCATGCAATGGCCTTGAACTCTCGCATTCTCGGCACTCCTTATCACCCTCTTCATGATCAAACGAAACGTCGCTGGGATTCTCGCACAGATCCATTTTGGTGGAATTGCTTGACTTCAACGAAAGTGGGCGGTAACAAGAAGGTAGTACGCGGCTGGCTTAACAATCGGGCGAGAGTTGCCTTCACGAACGCACTGAAGAGCAAAGGATATGCCAAGAATGGTGCAAGGCTGGTGAAGGACTCAGGGGAGGATGCAAAAGAAGACCTTGTGGGTAGCGCCCAATTTCTTGTGCTGCCTCAACTGCTTCACACTGGCTGGAAGGACCTTTGCAAGCAAACAGAGCTTATTGTTGCTGCCATCGAGGAGATGCAGAAGCAAGGGGGTGTTCAGAACTGGAGGGAAAGGAGGCTGAATACTTTTGGGGGGAGTTTACAACCACAAGCCGTCCGAGCTAAACTCATACCTTCTTAGAATTATACAGTCACTGTTTACAAAGTTTTAAAAGCCAGAAGACAATCTTACGTATCGCGAGAAGCATTTCAAGCTTGTTCAATTGATGTAAATCAAATATGTATATACTATAGAGCCTTGAAAGTAAGGCGAAGCAGTCGTTGATAGCCTTGCCGAGATATTGTAGCTCCAAGCTGCGCAGCCAGTTTGGCCCAGCAAATCTCCATTCTACCATCCATCACCCACTCGATAATCCAACATGTTGATCTCCCTAACGGTCGGCAAAGTTGATGCGGGTGTTGCAGTGCTTTTGACCCAAGATAAAAGACTGGTAAGGCCTAATAGATTGGTTGAAGAGGCCACTCTTCCTTGCATGGAGGGACTGCAGTCTGACCTTTAATTGTATGACAGATAGAGTTCCCGTCCATTCTCCTTCCACCGAATATATCTTCCGGAAGTATAGTAGACATCACTGTTGCGCGCAATCAAGTATCTGAATCGAAGGCACAGAACGCCTTTCTTCAACTACAAGATGACATCTTTCACTCGTTCGGAGAGCTAGCGCCTGCAGCACCTGTGCTCCGTTGTCGCAATGCTACGCAAACTTCAGTCGTGCTTGAATGGGATCCTATCGAGGTTGCAACAGCAGATGTTATAAGCCTGAGCTTGTTTCGCAATGGACAGAAGGCTGGCAGTATTCCACGGCCCACGGTGATGCAAAGTACCAAGATTAGCGGTCTCGCAGTTGATACTGAATATACCTTCCATCTTGTCTTGAGGACTTCTGCAGGAACGTTCTCGAGCGAGAAGGTGGCTGTCAAGACACATAAGATGACAGACCTCAGCGGCATTACGGTCACGCCTGGTATCCTTCCTGCACAAATACGAGACAGCCTGGCAAAGGCAGTGGAGAGGATCGGAGCAAAGATGGCCGACACGGTCAGAATCGATACAACGCACTTTGTTACTACAGAAGGGAGAGGTATGGCGTGGGAAAAAGCAGTTGAAATGAATATTCCTGTCGTGAGACCAGAATGGGTAGAAGGGTGTGAGCGGGGAGGTCGAATCGTGGGAGTCAGACAATACTACCTGGATGCAGATCCAAAACAACGCAATATTGGACAAAGTGTTGCAACACAACCGTCACCTGTGGAGGCACGTAAAGATGCCCCATTACCTAAGCTACCCGCCGAAGGGCAACCCACCAATGGTACCAATGATAATGGGTCTGGGTCGCGTACTGTACCGGTACAAAGTGAGAGTAAAGAAGAGGAAGACGACGGCGATGATGATAGTGATGACCATGTTGAGCCAGAAGCTGAACAGAAGGTTAGAGTTGAGGATATGGAGCGGCACAAGGTAATGCTTTCTCCAACACAGGCCGAGTCTGAGCCAGAGCCTTCAAGGCCCTCCGGAAAAGATGGGGAGGCCGAAGAGGAGGCCGAAGAGGCGGAGGCAGATGGGACAAAGACACCGGGAGATGCGAGCTTCCAAGATGTTGCTCTCTAAGTCGAACAGAAATGGTTGTATGATTAAGATAGAGTAGACCCGTCAAAGATAGCTTCCTTATGGTAGCAGCCTTATCAAAAGTGGGAGTGGAAGAAAAGCGCTATATTCCGTGCAATGAGAAACCTCAGTGGTTAACAGCTCGGCCTACCGTATTGCTCTTAGACTGTGATATATTCACGCTTGACGAGCATCATAGGTACGCTTCAGTCCTAGCCGTTGCTAGTGGCGTGCGCCGTGAGCTCAGTCACATCTCTATCACATTCGGGAGTTGTCTGTATCTGCAACCCCCTCGCCTTCGTCACATCTTTTGTCGGATCGCCATAAGGATCTTGCAGGAATTCAAGATGGCCGGAGCCAATATCTGCATGCTTAATCCTCTATATTAAGCTTTCGACGCTTGACAACCGAAATGAAGTTATTGACATAATAATCTGCAGTTAATTTATTCCTGATAGTGGCCGGCAAGTTGTCGTGGAAAATAAAGTAAAATGTGATTCGTGAGCGGTTTTCTGTTTCAAGGGCCGCTACTGCCCGCCTACTGCCCGCGTGTCAGTACAGCTTGCTGTTAGTGGAACTCTAGGATTGCCTGCGCCGTTTAGCGATGCGTCGGCCGTGCCCAAGTGGCCCGATATATTGGGGCCTCCCGCTGCCCTGAAACAACGCGGCGCCCAACTTCTGCACTTGCAGTGCCTTCTAACGATACCGTACCTGAGCTACCATCTCGCCTCCGCCATTCTGCAAGGACGGTAACTAGGTTCAGGCCCCCCAGCAAATGCACTTTACCTTTTGCAGTCCCGACTTACAGTAACTTGCTCCATGTCCCTGAATTCACGCAAGCCACCGGCAACCTCCTCTGAAAGCCTGGAAAGGCTGCAGAACCTGGTCAAGCTCGCTCCCTTGAGGTTACCCGCAGATGATCAACATGGGAGGTTGCTTTTCTACTGCTCTTTCTCGTTCCATCTTTTCCCTCCGCTTCTCTCATCTCAAATCCATTTTCCAACTGCTCTCTACTGCTTCTGAGCGTTGACGTCTGTCCTTTCAATTGCTTGCCCTAGGGCTACCCGTTGTCTCTGCCAACCCCCGCAGAATTTTCCCTAAGGAGCTATTGGCACCTTGGGAGAACTCGGTCTGACACCGCGTGCTTTTTTAAGTGATCTTCGTGTTGTTAAAATATTTCCTATCCTTCTAAACAACCACGCTGTGCTTCTGTAAAGGCGTGAGCTCCTACTTTCTGCGTTACGTTGTATATTACTACACGGTACGATATCCCACCTTCCTTGCAATAAGTGGAAGGGCGATTTACTGATTGCGGCTACCTGTAGGTCGTATATAACCAAATACTATTCATACCATGGACTTCATACAGCCCATCGACCAATCGACCGCGCTTTCGAGTTTCCCGGTCATCAAGGAAACACGCGTCAATAAGATGGCCTCGAACGGCTCCATGAGCACGAATCGAAGCAGCACAAGACTATCCAGTGGATCCATATCCGAAACCTCGAGGAAGTTGTTTAGAGAAATTTCGAATTCGTCTGATCGATCCGCAAAATATTCGCTTGAGCAAAGAAGGGCGGACAATTCGAACCAAGCAACAAAAAGATATAAATCTACTGACAACTTGAAGCTGGAAACAGACAGAGAATCTGTTATTCATTTGGCCAAGTTTCTTAGAACGACAGACCCACCGGCCAATAATTTCATGTCCTTGCCAGATGGTAGTCATCGACGATCACAAAATAAAAAGTTGCCATTCAAAATGTTACGCCGCCAAACCAGCAAGAAGTCTTCCAATACTGTTGTTAGGACCCTGAGGTTGCCGGACAGTGCTGTAGCTGCCAAGACCAGTCAAGGTCACTGGCACATCGCCATTTCCATACCCGTCGGGTATGACCATGAAGAACGAAATACACCATCTCAAAGCCAAACTACTAAGCACGCCAAAACTCAGTCCGAAACTGCAATTCGGAATGGACCTATAACTGTCTTGAAGCCGGCTATTGGAAATGTTCGACCAGCGGCATTGCAAAAAGTGCACATAAAATCTCAGAGTCATGATGACTTACGTCTAACCTTTGCAAGCCCAAAGCGTCTGTCTGTTTCTCTTCCCTCTAATATGGAGGCTGGACATAGTTCACAGGCACTCTCTGATCAGAAACACAATCAAGACGTCTCTCAATCAGCAAAAGTTAACCAAGTCCAGTCTAGTCAACCTTTCACCCCTGATAATGCAGTCTCTGCAGGTGATGCAGCACGACCAAAAAGCCAGCGAAGTGAGGCGCGGAAGTCAGAAGAGACTTTCACGGTTCGAAGTTTAGATTCTAGCGTTTGTCATACACGTGGGCAGAGTAGTATTTCCACTGCACCGAGCGTCAATTATCCTGCTTCGCCTCGAGCGATTTGGCCGCCCAAGAGGCAAACTAGTGCCTCATACCATGTTCTTGATCAAAGCGAGCAATCGATATCGGCTCAGTTACGTCAGTCTGTTATCGATAGCTATGTAGATGATTGTCTTAGGCCAACCAGTGCTGGGTCGGATATGTCCTCGGCCAATCTTAATATTGCTGCTACTGCTCAGGGGTATGGTCCTGATATGCCCGGCACACAGGTTGTTTTTGTTCGTAAGGGAACACAAGCACCAAGTTACAGAGCACGAATCGCAAGACGAACGCCAAAGAACAGCAGTGCTGAATATATTCTGAGCTCACAGAGTACCCTTTCCCGCGACTACTCAGCAGGTCCACCAAATGGTGTTGACGTGGAAAGCACGGCAAAAACTCGCCAGAGTCGCCGAGATCGTGTGAAGGCAATAAGATCAAGGGACATGGCAAAACTAAGGGCAATGAAAAAGTATGAGCAGGTTATGGCATCAGTTACAGCCAATGAAATTCCTTCTGTTTCGGGACTATCACCATCGAATGGAGCTCGTACTGAATCGTATCGTCGTCAAGCACAGAAACGAAGCTTGTCCTATGCCTCAATCGCAGAGGAAACACCCTGGCAGAAGACCCTCAATTCTTTAACCTCAGTCATGGTCGTGGCTGACCTCGAGCCATCAACTGCATCTTCTGATCTCTGTGTTAATCCAAATATGCTTGTGGCCGATTTCGAGCCGTCAGTTGCACAATCTGAGCCCTGTATTCCAGTCTCTCATCTTTCTACGCAAGTACTCAATGAAAAGGAGAAGAGGATAAGCTTGAGAAACTCGCCAGACGAAGCACAGACCCCACCTTGCTCTGTCCCAGCATCACCAACTTCATCTGATAGAGAGGTGAGCCTGAGAAACTCGCCAGATGAAGCGCAGACTCCTCCTCGCTCTACCACGCCATCCCCTGCTTCATCTGATACGGAGACTGTCCGGTCATTGAGGCCCCGGCCGAGGACTAGCAGCGCCACCAACTCCCAAAGGTATAGAAATGTTAGCAAACACCAGGTCGATCTCAGACGCCAGAAGTCGATGCCAGACGAAAGCATGGACGTCCGAATGAGGAGGCTTGAGACAATCAATGCAGTGATATTTCGGACTCTAAATGCGGTAGTTGAAATGGGCGTGGGCTTCAGGGAACTTCGTCAACTACTGCCAGCAGACTCGATAGAATCGCATGAAGCGCAGTTCCGCATCGGATACGCGAATCAGACTAATGAGGATCGAGACCCCGTTGGATCACTTATACGGGAATTGAGGGGTGCTGTCAAGATCGGCCAAGAAGAATTAGCGAAATATGGGGCAACGGTATGAGGGAGATCCTTTCCTTACTCTGATGTTAGGCTTGAAGTTATTCGTGAAGCTAGAGATATATCGTAGCATGGATTTTCTTGGAACAATTCTGCAGCGTCGTATTTATGAATAAGATACTACATTCAATCGATTATATGGCACAGTCACTAGAGCGACTTATAGGACTTTGTTAATACATTGTCAATTCCTAGCAGTGTATGTAGTGCCTAGCCATAACAACCCCCCATAACCATCCCAACCTCCTCTCTCTAATAAGGCAAAATCTCTTCCCTCCTCAAATCCCAACACCTCCCTTTCCCCTTCTCCAACCCCAGCCCCCTCACCACTCCCACCAACCTCTCCGCCGCAAATTTCGGCGTAAATAGTTTCTCCTCCTTCACCACTCCCAAGTACTCCTTCGACAAGGCCGTCTTCATAATCCCCAGATGCAGCACCACGGCTATCGCTTTCTCTCTGGAGCTATTTTTGAGATGGAAGTCGAATGTTTTCGCAATGCTATTTACGCCTGCTCTGCTGGCGCGGTAGGAATACCATCCCGCCAAGGGAGTTATCGAGGAAGAGCCGGTGCCGGGAGAGAGGGGGTTTCTTCTTAGGGAGGAATAAAGAGAAGTATTTCATTAGGAAGTGGAGGCCGATGGTGTTGGTGCGGAAGGTATCGAGGCAGTGCTGGGCGTCGACTAGGAAGGGGAGGCTTTTCGGTGTGTAAGATACCGGGGATGGCAAGAGCGAGGCGAAGCTGGGAGGTCCGGGGTGGGAAGAGGATTTTGGTGTAGGCGGCTGCAGTGGAGATGCTGGCTTCGTCTGATGTGGGGTTGAGATGGTTAGGTGGTGATAGAGGTTTAGGGGCTGGAGATGGATTAAAATTACCCATGACATCGAGTTCAAGGATTGTTAGTCGATGAGAGTCAACGTCAGGCAGACCAGAAAGGATAGACTTCTTGACGCCTTCAAAATCTCTCCTCGCCGTTGCGACGACGGGGGATCATGGTAGTTTGCAGAAGAATCCAGTGCCACGACTAGCTGGGCAGACAAAAGATCAAGCCATTGCAGCGTACAGCAAACAGTAAAATAATCCAAAGGCGCGTGCAAACGGCTCTTCCTTGTGTGCAGTAGTGGGAATATAGGAATTAAATGCACAGGGATGTCGACGATCACAGCGGATGGCTGCAGTAGCGTTGTATCTTCTGGTAAGGCTGCAGCAGGTGTGCCTGGGCTAGTTATCCACGAATTCCATAGGTCGTCGTGTGTAGCCTTGGAGATATATGTTGGGACAAGATGATGAAACCAAAAATCACTTATCACCAGCCGAGGTAAATCTAACCACAAAGCGGTTGAGGAATATAGAGCATACACGGAGTATCTTCTGATTTGGGGGGGTTACTTCATCTTAATTATTATCTTCACAGGTGTTTCACTCTTTGAATTTCTGTTCTGTTCCTTTAATTGCTACCGGTAACATTTTATAAAGCTTATCTGTCTTTATTATCAATCGGACAGAGTATAAACGTCTATGAGATGCATATTTCCTTTTTCTCTTGAAATTGATGGTCAGCAAGAAAGTCCACCACCATCTTAAAATTGTATTTGCGGCTTATTAGCCTAGCTGCCGAGTATTTAACCACAAATGATGTATAGATGATACACTTCCATCGAATGTATTTTATACATTTGGTATTGCGTCAACATCTTTATTATCAAGTGATCATTATAATTGTTTAAGTAGTCGTATCACTGTCAATAGCAGATTCTAACATACCACGATTCCACACTTGCTGCACATTGGAGAAGAGAGTTGCAGTCAGGTCTTTTTATGCCTCCTGGAAATTCTATTTTTTTGCAAATCAGACTCACAGTGAGTGTACTGCATTCTTGTATGCAGTCACTAAAGTGTGCAGTTACTCCACTGCATGATGACCTTAAGTCATTAATAATACCTATTGTACAATAAAATAACTCCCTGACGCGTGGAAGACCATGAAATGCAGTGGCATCTCCGGAGTCGTCAAAATGCCGCTGTCATCACGAGCGTTTTGGAAGCCTATTTCGAATAAGAGGATCCGCTCGCGCCTTCTTGCGAGGGGGCGGAACGTTTCCTGCAATGTTCGGGCGAAGGGGCTATGATGGGTCAGTCTCCTGTCTTCTGGAAGCATAGTTTGATCTCACCGTTGGATTAGCCACAGCCCGCTGGCCAAGGCCTTCGACAATGGATGGTGATGCACTACCGGAACCTGCCGTAGCCCGCTGGCTGAAGCCGTTGTCCATTGAATCCATCTCCACCTATCGCTGTCAGCAATGATTTCCAAAACCTAAGGGCAATACTAGTAAAATCATCATCGTACCTCCATAGCTCCAGGGCTATCCTCTTCATTAGGGGAGACTGCGCGCGCATGTTTAGAACTTTTCTTAAAGCCTATTTGGTCGTCATAAGCCTGGGCATCGGCGCCAAATGTCCCAGAGTAGGCCTGCGGCAGGGGCTGACGCTTCCGTTCAAAGGCTTCCTCCCGCTTAATGATGCCCTTTCGTACTGCAATGCTCTTCTTTGGTCCTTTGCAATCTGCTTCTCGGTGGCCTAATTTGCCACATTCTAGACAGCGAGGCACAGTGCAATTGCTGGAATCGTGATAGGGTGGTCTTCTGCAGCGACCACAAAGCCGATTTACATGATCAAGATAAGCAATATTGCCACACTCTTTCGCAAAATGCTCGTTGCTGCCACAGATTTTACAGATACCTTCCAGGCCGATCCCCGGGCCGCTTGGCACCTGTGCGCCGTCTTTCTTATAGACACCTCGCTCAACTAGTCTCCACGTGGTAGTTCCGTCAAACCAAGTCTCTTCAAAGGCTTCATTTGCAACGCCAGCAAAGTCTGCTTCATGGCTATCTCTCTGCGGATTAGAACCACGTGCCAGATATTCCTCCTCTTGCAGTTCCGCGGCAAACTCCTCAGCTTTCTGCTTAATGCGCTCCTCTTCATCTTTTCCTTTTTGCAATCTCTGCTCAGAGGTTAATTGAGGTGGATGTTTGGTAACGTTAGAGGGCTTAGTACTCTCGGGCGGATAGGCAACAGATGATGCTCTGGAGGCAGAATAGGCAATAGATGATGCTCTAGAATCAGAACCGTCTGACATAATGGAATCTTCTGGCTCATCCGGATTATCAGCCATTTCCACGCTTGTAATGGAGGTGCGTCGGCCTGCGGGTATGTCGGCCATATCCACGCTGGCAATGGACTCGGGACCGCCCGTATCAGAAGAATTTCGGCGGCTGCCTTCCGCAGATCTCAAGGCCGCGTCAGGCTGTGTCAGAATCGTTCCCTGACCCATAATTCCTTCAGAGTAAAGGTGCCGAGCTTTTGCATCCTCGATTAGTCTAGCCCAGAACTCTCCTTGCATCAGTGAGCGCGAGTCTCCAAGGATCCATAAAGAGGACTTTGCGCGCGTTAGACCAACGTTCATTCGTCTAATGTCTTCCAAGAAGCCAATTCCGCCCGAGGCACGTGCTCTAACACAAGAGAATATGATTATTTCACTTTCCCGACCTTGGAATGCATCTGTGGTGTTGAACTCGATCTCGTCGAAGACATTTTCACCACATGATCTCTGAAAAGCTTGACGAAGCTCCTTCAGTTGAGCTTTATAAGGTGTGATTATACCAATCTTGCCTCTGAAGTCATATGATCGATAATCACTCCGAAGCCGGTTATAAAGACGCAAAGCATCGCCCACCTCTTCCATATTGACGTATGAGTGGCCCTTGGCTCCGTTCATCTGAGTGCCTTTGACGTCAAAAAATCGGTATGGCCCAAGAAGTCCGCTTTTATGCCATGGCATATTTCTCAGTTCCGCCAAGCCTTCGCCGTCAATAAGCCTGCCATCATAGAATTGCTTGCTAGGAAATTGGCTGATTTCTGGATGCATACGGTACTGTACGTCAAGAAGGTGGACATCTTTGGGATAGTTTTGCTGCATGCGAACGAACAGACTCTGCTCGTACCCATAACGAGCGGCTGATTTTGACAGTACTGTAGGGGGAAGCTGTTTCGGATCGCCAACCAATATACACTTTGAGCAGCCGTACTTCAAGGGGATGAGAGCGCTAAGCTCGATACATTGTGCAGCCTCGTCAATAATGACGGTCTCGAATTCCACACTTAGGTTCTTGAACATCTCATGTCCACTGCCGCTTAAAGTTGCACATAAAACATGTGCAGAATCGATAATTTCCTGTTGCAGTCGGCGGCGAGTAATCTCATTTTCCCGAGATACAGTGTTGCCACTAGCTTTGTCATCCTCAATTCTTGCACCAATGCGGGCTTGATCGCGCTTCTTGCCATCAAAATCTCTCTGCAGTCTTCGCTCAAGTTCAGCGTCGCCACTGTTTCGCGCCTCTTCAAGCTTGGGCCGGAGAGCGTCGACGGCTTCTTTCAATCGAGCGGCTTGTTGATGTAATTTCTCTCGTTCGCTCAACACCATCGATCCAGTTTTGCCGTCGCCTTCCATCTTAGCTCTAACCAGTTCATCAAGTGTTACGTCTTTGACGTTGGAATTGATTGCATCACTCCGCCCAAGTCTGATAACGTTGATCTTGTGGAACTCGCCTTTCAAGGTTTTCACACCCTGCTTCAATCTGGTAACTAATTCGTCCACAGCAGCATTGCTTGGTGCACATATTAGTAGCTTTTTCTGTACTGGCAAATCTTGCTGAGCTTTAGATTCTCCGCCTCGTGGATGGCTGATCGGAACGCCAGGCGCAGTGAGTTTGTCAGTCAAAAGTGCTCCGACCATGGCAACTATTGTCTTGGTTTTACCTGAACCTGGCGGGCTGTAGCTTATGTTAGCAGGGAATTCGTAAGTACGACATATACGGTAGGCTTACCCTTGGATTAACGTGAAGGCATCATTGTCCCTTGCGGACCAAATTGCCTTGGCTTGACCTTCGTTTACTCCATAGATGGCCTTAACCTGGTTGAACGTCTGTTTCGGATAGGACAGGAGGGGCGACGGCTTAGCTGACAAAATTTCGTCGCACAAGTCATAGAACTGTAGACTATTAAGCGCAGCATATTCTCGCTCTATCGTTGTCATGCTTGTAATCTTAACACCTCGAATCTTACGATTTGGGGATAAAACGGAGAGAAGAGCAGCATCGCCTGTTGCTTGGCTGCTGATACGATAGGAGATCTCCAGCGCATCTTTCTTTCGAGTGATCCTGTAAACACGTGAGAGACACAGTGCTTCCATGCGATCTCTCAAAGGTGCGCGACTCTTTGATAATAGGACGATGTCCCCTTCTGCTAAGTTGTTATCTCGATTCTCGGCAATTGGCATAGATGTGCCGACCTCAAAGAACTTATCGACGGACAGTCGATTTACTACCTTGATTTCGAATGGCTTGAAGTTGCCTTCTTCCTTCGCAGTTGAGATAGACCTCCAGGCTTCAGCGATTAGTAATGGATAAAACGTATTATAGTACTCTTTGGGACTCCGAAAGGTGTTGGAGACATCTTGGAAACTAACATCACTAGGAGGCTTATCGCCTTCATGGAAGATATCCCAGCGCAGTATTGTAAGATGCAGCATATCCATGTTCGGCACCAGTCGAGCTCGCAGGTCGTGGGCGGACCGGATCATTTTCGTCTTTCTTACCGGGCCATGTGGCTGCTGCAGCTGAACACGCTTCAGATTTTTGTCCCTTTCCGATACCTTTTTAGCTTTGTCTTTACTTCCAGCCAGAAGGGCCTTGACCTCAGACCCGTCATCTTCGGATACTTCATCGTCAGAGATCATGACTCCCTGTTCATTCGACGGAAGTCCATGATCTTTACCCTGAACACCTATGCCAGCGAGGCCCGAGCCTTCCCCCGGGACAAGGCCCTGTGGAGCTCGCAATGCATGTACTTGGGCAAGATAGCTGGCATCACGTCGCTTCTTTTCCTCTTTCGCCTTCTCCCTTGACTCTTTGAGGCTTGGTGCTACGTTGGAGGCATTCTTAGAGCTGAAACCACTAGAGATTTTAAGCCCTTGACGTGATCGCATCTGGTCTAAGGTGGACTTTCCCTGCTCAAGCGATTTCGACAAGGAGCGCACATCATCGCTCATAGGGCTCGGCGATGATGTATCCCTGCTCGGGACCGTGGGTACCTCCTTTCTAGCCCCGTACGAATGACTGAGCCGGGTATCCACAATTCCCTGTTCGGAATGATTGGATTTTGTTGACTCTCCGACGATCTTAAAGCCGTTATGCTCTTCTAACGCGCTTAGCAACTCGGCCCTTTGCTGGTCGGTTACTTTGTAATTCCGAAGACCCCCTTTTGCAAGTTCTTTCACGTCCAACAGCGCTTGCTCATCGATTTCCATATTGAATTCACCTAATCGACGCAGTATCTTGCATACAAGGCTTACGAGCGTACTGAGCAGATATGGATCTCTCAGCCTAAGCCATTTAAGCATGTGTTCCATCGTTTTACGAGGATGCTCCAAGAGGCTTTGCCGTGAGGCTTTGGATAGCTCAGATCGAGCATTCTTCGCACCGCTTGAAAGAGTAGTCTCGTCGAATATGCTAGCTAGCACAACGTATTGATCGAAAAGAGCTTCCGCATATTCCATTATGTCGCGACAGACATCGACCATATACTTCATGTCGTCAGTTCCGTATGCCCAGTTCTCGTAGGTTTTGAATGCAGTTGCCATGGCCGACCACTGTTCTTTCCACCATGCTATGATCATACCCTGTTCTCCCTTGCTTGGAGAAAATTTTGTTCTGAGAAGACCATCCGCCGGATGGCATAGGCTATCAAGAACATCTCGGCTGGTCTTTAAGAGGTATGGAATACCACCGAACGTCCTATGTCTGCTAATCCGATGCGTTGCCCATGCCAGTGATCTCAAGGTGACAGCAAGTGAGTCTCGAAGCAGTCGGGCTATTGCATCCCGCCTTGCGTATTGGCCGGTGATAGCCTTGATTATTTCGACAGTTGCCTCATATGTCGCCTGGTCTGGGGGAGTTAGACCGGCGAACAACGAGTAGGCCGTTGCCTCCTTCTTGCACAAAGGCTGTAAGCTTGTAGGTGTGAAGTCGCTGAGACGTTGAAACACACGGGAAATTACTTCAACCACCTGAACAAATTCCCCATTGAAACGGATCTTGCATTTCAACAAAGGGTCTTCATCCGACTTTCCCTTATCCTCTCTTCCTCTTGGTTTGAGCTTGTCGAGGCCTACAAGAGGATGTAGTCCACTCAGAACATTTCTCGCCATTTCGATATTGTCCCGTCTGAATCCATCAAGGACTGCCTCCCATATCGATTGTGAATGGCTATCTAACCCATGGCGAATATCTTTCTTCGAATCCAGAGCCTCAAACTCTGCCAGAATAGATTTGCAGCAGAGAGAGAGAGCATTTCGGATAACTTGCATGCCAAGCCTAGATAGCTCTTTGTCCTCTTCGGTGTTCGAACCAAGGTTTGCGCAGTCGACTACTGTAAATCGGTACTGATTAACAAGACCCAAAACGTTATTGACTACTATAAAAGGCGTTGAAGCATTGATCTTGTACTCGTTATCCACAAAAGTGACCAAGGTCGTTAGAAGAGCGTTAAGTCCGGCTCTGAAGCATGCAAGTTTAGAGGCTTTCGTTAGATTTTTGGCTTGAAATCTTTCAAAGAGGTGGTGAAGGAGAGATCTGCAGATTTCATACTGGTGTGCAGCAGGCAAAGACTGCACAAAAGGAGAAATCCACGTCAATGCAGACGGCACTTCAATATCTCCAACTAGCTCGTATTGTTGTGAACGTGCCAGCAGTCCTTCGAATGCTCTATTTGCAAATATCTGCTCTGCAATGGTGGTTGCAGAAAGAGCGTCGTAAGCAGCATAAAAATCTTTGGGCGACCTGAGAAGGAGGACGCGGAGGGCCTTGATAACATTATCAAGTATCTCTTCAGAGTCATAGCGCGCAAGATGCTGAAGCGCAAGATGATACACATCTGGGTAGACTTCCATGGCTCGTAGCGAGTGTGTAATCAAACCCGAATCAAGTCTATGTAGAATCAGGAGCAAGCCTTCCCAGAATTGCTGTACCTCTGAAATTGGCGCAGTTTGCTGTGATGCGGACGTTATTGCGTCTATGAGAGCGTCGTGAACGGCCCAGTCGAAAGTCTTCTGGGTGAGGTCCCGACTTAGATCGTTCCAAGCAGCTTTGGCAAATCTGAGCCGAGTATAGTCTGTGTCGAAGAGAAACCGAGTCATGGCAGGTAGAATGTCACCTATTTTTA